>Ga0206131_10000700_pt1 | contig 45240 bp, 39 predicted proteins | sample Helgoland_Spring_FD_148636 | JGI IMG/M metagenome (GOLD analysis project Ga0206131, IMG submission 148636) | Pelagic subsurface seawater microbial communities from Kabeltonne, Helgoland, North Sea - Helgoland_Spring_Bloom_20160517_1 | ecosystem: Environmental > Aquatic > Marine > Epipelagic ... | reverse complement strand
ACGAGTATTGGAGCCAATACAAGAGAAGCTCAAAGAGGAGTTAGTAAAAAAGACTTTAAAAATAAATTTGGAATTGCTTTAAAGGAAGCTGATGAGACCAAATATTGGTTAGAAATTCTTGAAGCTACAGGAAGAGAAGTTCCAACAGAAATGATGAATAAGTGTGAAGAGTTAATAAGAATTTTAGTAGCAATCATTAAAAACTCATAACTCTGCACTCATAACTTGAAACATGGCAAATTTAAAAGAAATCCGAAATAGAATAGCATCCGTATCTTCAACGATGCAGATTACAAGTGCCATGAAAATGGTATCGGCTGCTAAGTTGAAAAAAGCACAAGATGCCATCACAGCGATGCGTCCTTATGCTAATAAATTAACGGAGCTTTTACAAAACCTAAGTGCCACTTTGGACGCTGATTCTGGAAGTAAATATTCAGAACATCGCGAAATCAAAAACGTACTTATTGTAGCCATTACTTCCAACAGAGGGTTGTGTGGTGCATTCAATTCTAATATTATCAAGAGAGCAACGGCAGTAGCGGAAAGTTACGATGCCAATGTATCTGTTGTAGCCATTGGAAAAAAAGCGAATGACGCCCTCTCAAAAAACTTTGAGATCATTTCCAATCAGAGTCCTGTTTATGACGATTTAACATTTGACAATGTTGCTGCAATTGCAGAGATGCTCATGGAGCAATTTGAATCCAAAGCATTTGACAAAATTGAAGTTATTTATAATAAATTCAAAAATGCGGCGACTCAAGAAATCATGACCGAGCAGTTTTTGCCAATTGAGCCCTTAGAAGGGGATACCAATGGAAACCTCGATTATATTTTTGAACCGTCTAAAGAAGAGATTGTAGAGACCTTAATTCCAAAGTCGTTAAAGACACAATTGTACAAGTCCATACGTGACAGTTTTGCAAGCGAGCACGGCGCTCGAATGACGGCGATGCACAAAGCAACAGACAACGCCACGGAACTGAGAGATCAGCTTAAATTGACGTATAACAAAGCACGTCAAGCATCCATTACCAATGAGATTTTAGAAATTGTTGGTGGGGCAGAAGCTTTGAATGGCTAGTGATTCGTTTTAAAATCATAACATTAAGAGCCTTGCATTTGTAAGGCTTTTTTTATGGCATAAATTTTGATTATTATTTAGTTTAAATAAACCAAATCCAATGACCTACCCAAAACAACATTATCACGAAGTATCCGCCTCAATCTTGGTAGTATTCCGAAGTTTTAAACTCAATTAAAACCCACCAATATGTCGCTAACTTCAAATCAAAGACCTCTTTTAGTAGCGACATTTTAAGCATTCACAGTTGTAAGGATTTATATGGATTCGTGTTTCAATACACTAAATTTTCTAAATTTTCAAAAACTGTTTATCCTTAAAATCAAGTTGTTTGTCTAAGTTTCTTGAATTCAAAACCAATTTAATATAAATTCCAAATCAAACCCAAATTTTTATTAAAATGAAATATTCTTTATTATTTTTTATTGTTTTTTTCTCTTTAAACAAAGTAGTTGCCCAATATGTTTTCCCTGATTGTTACAGCCCGTATGAATCTAGAGTATATACAGGAGGTGAAAAAGCGTCACTAAGTGGAATCAATTATACCGCCAGCAATTGGCTTAACACTCCACCTCCAGGAACTGGTTGGACAAGCGACGGCCCATGTGGAAACCCAGACGATGCACTTGGGCCTAAGTATGCGGGTGATAAAAAAATCATAGGATATATGCCTACTTGGCAATCTGAATATGACTTTGATAAGTATGACCCATCAAAACTTACGCATGTAATCGTTTCTTTTTTAGAATTTAAAGGTATCGATGTTGGCGTTACTCATGACAATATGGATTATACTAGTAATGATTTTGTTAGCTCAATAGCATTCAATGAAAAATCTGTTCAAAGTGTCGATTCCATATTGACCCATTCAACAACCAATTTACTTCAAAAATCAAGAGATGCAGATATTAAAGTATTAGTGGCTGTAGGTGGAGCTATTGATTATGGCTTTTTATGGTTAATGAATAAGTATTATAACAATGATACTAAAATCACTGAAATTGCCCAACTAATGGTCGACTATGTTAACTCAAGTAACATTGATGGTGTTGATTTAGATATGGAGTGCTGGTGGGCAGACCATACAATAAATAAGATAACCGATCAAGGGGGTAGATCAAGAGGTAATAAGTGGGGTGGTTTAGATTCTGGTCCTGAAAATGCGGCTATTGGGATTACAAGATTAGCAAAAAAAATAAAAGAATTAAGCCCAGGTATAATTGTCTCTACGGTAGTTTTTGGAACAGGCTGGTATGGAAACAATTATGATGAGCAAATGGCAGATTATGTAGATTGGATAGGTATTTTCACTTATGATTTTACAGGTTCTTGGGATGCAACCCCTTTTGGTCCTCACGGAGCTCTATACAAGTTGCCTTTAGATAGTTATGAAAAACAAACTTTAGATAATCCAATCTACTCTACTGAAGAAGTCTGTGAGTTTTGGGTAGGAATAGCAGAGCCCGCTTGGAATCACGATGGGGGTTTTGATATAGAACGAAATAAACTCTGTATTGGTGCTCCGTTTTATGGGTATGACTTTTCAACCCATAAACCTAACGGCGGTAATGGTTATGAGTTCGAAAAATACGCTGATATTGTTGCAAAATACCCTAATGCACCGACATCTTATGATAGCAATACTCCTGGACAATTTAATGGAAATATTAATGAAAACGGAGAAAATATTTTTTATGAAACACCTCTAAGAGCCAAGGCAAAAGTAGATTTTATTTATGATTATGGTCAACAAGGAATCATTATGTGGGAACTAACGAATGACTTACCTTCAGATAATGAAAATAGTTTATTAAAGAGTATTCACGACCAAAAACAAAAACGTTCAGGAACCCTATCCGATGAAAATTTGACAAACAATAAGTATAATAATACGCTTAAAGTAAGTTATTCTAATGGAACAATTAATTATTGGTACTCTAAGACCACGACCGAGCCCAGCTTGCATAATAACTCCATAAGTATTTATGATATAATTGGTAGAGAGATAACGTCATTTAAAACGAATACTTCTAGGGGAGAATATTTTTTCCCGTTACCAAACGGAATACACATAGTAAAAGATAAATTTAACCAAACAGTTAAAATAATATCTTTTTGAATCGAAAGTATTCGATAAAATTGAAGTTATTCACACAAATAAGAGCCTTACAGATGTAGGGCTTTTTTTATGGCATAAAGTTTGATCCATTTGTAAAATCAAAATCATTTTTTATGACCTTCAAAAAACACGTATTGACCCTTCTTTTGGTAGTGGCAACCCTCACTAGTTTTGCTCAAAATAAAAAAGGCGATATTTCACTCTCCATAACCGCCTCTCCGTTTCCAACGACCTTGTCCGGCAAACACGATTTTGGCATTATAGCCAAGGCAGGCTTAGAATTTCATGTCTCACAAAAAGTTTCGTTTCAAGGCAGTTTTTTTACATCCAATAACGTGCTTTTTAAGAATGATAGTGGCGTTAGCATCAGCTCTTATGGGTTTGTGCCAACCGTTCAATATTATTTCATCAATAAACCAAAGTTTACTCTTTTTGGGCAATTGGGCTACGGTTTTGGTTTTGAAGATTTGACCCGAAATTTTGGTACTATCGAGAATAGCGCATTGACTATTTTTAGCGTGGGTGCGGGTGTTAATTATAAATTAAATAACAAGTTACATTTACAGCTCCATTTGCCATATTTCAATGCTCAAAACATCACCATCAACGAAACCTCTTCTGCAGGTGTTGCTGTATTTTTAGGCTTTAATTTTAAACTCAATTAAAAAATACGTAAGTTTATACTTAAATAAAACACATCTCCAAATGAAGCAAAACCACCTTTTTATTTTAGGAATTATATTTTTAAGTATTTTCAGTTGTAAAAGCGCCAAAGAATCAGTTTTACAGTTTCAAACGACCGCTCCATTCGAAATGGTCGAACCGTATTACAACGCATGGGTTGGAGGGATTGAAAGTGCAGGTTCTGGAGTCAATGTGTTTTTACCTTTAAAAGAGGATCTCGGACGCGTGACGGTTGATAGCATTCATTTTAGGGGCGAAAAATCGGCGGTTGTTAAAAGAGACCAACTGCTTATTGGACGCTTTAAATATTCAAGGGTTCACCCAAAAAAGCTAATTATGAGCTCCAATCCACACGAAGAATATGGCAATACACTGCCATCAAAAACGGACCGATCTCCCTTTAAGTTGGTAAACAACCAGTGTGTGATTAGCTATAGAGTCAATGACAAACGGCTCTATTATAAAGTACTAAATCTTAAAAGTCTTCGAGAGATTGCCTATCCCTCAGCGCCCCCCCAAAAGCAATAAACTTCAATTATAGTTTGTTCGTTAAAATGTGTATTTTTATAAGATAAAAGAGATTCAATTGAGCGTCCTAAAAACACTATACAAACAAACTTTCATTTACGGCTTGGCAACAGTGGTTCCCCGCATGTTAAGTTTCCTTTTGGTGCGTTTACATACGGATAAATCAGTGCTTGAAAACGTATCGGATTATGGAGATGTGTCTCTAGTTTACTCTTATTTTGTACTCTTTAATGTCGTGATTGCTTACGGCATGGAAACTGCCTTTTTTCGTTTTTTCAATAAAGATTCGGACCAAACAAAAGTTCTGAGTACTGCTGCCATGTCTATTTTAGGAACCTCCTTAGGGTTTTTAGGACTTGGGTTGGTGTTTCAGCAACAGATAGCGGAAGTTACCCACATCAATGTTAATTATGTTGGCTTAGTTATTTGGACCTTGTTTTTAGATGCCTTGGTCATTATTCCGTTTGCCTTCTTGAGAGCACAAGGGAAGCCTGTTAAATACACCGTTGTTAAACTTACCAATGTGATTGTTAACCTTGGTCTAAATCTCTTTTTATTACTTTATTTAAAATCACTGTCGGAACACAACAGCATTTGGGATTCAATTTATATCCCCAATTTTGAAGTGAATTATATCTTTATTGCCAATCTAATTGCGAGTGGAATAACTCTGATATTGCTTTTTCCTTTTTACTTTAAAATCAAGTACAAGATTGATATTATTCTTTGGAATAAAATGCTGAGGTATGCATTACCAGTCTTAGTCGCAGGGATTGCATTTTCCATCAATGAAACCTTTGACCGGGTGTTGTTAGAGCGATTACTTCCAGAGTCTATTGCCAAAACGTCCATTGGTATGTATTCGGCCTGTTATAAATTAGCTCTTTTTATGATGTTGTTTGCAACGGCGTATCGTTTGGGAATTGAGCCCTTCTTTTTCAGTCAATCCAAAACTAAAGATGCCACCAAAAATTATGCAAAAATCCTTGAATTTTTTGTGATCTGTGGCGCCCTTATTTTGTTGGTTGTAGTTGTCTTTATTGATGTTTTAAAACTAATTCTCATTCCAAATGAAGCCTATTGGGAAGCCATGAAAGTCGTGCCAATACTATTATTAGCGTACCTTTTTCTGGGGATCTATCACAACTTATCCGTTTGGTATAAAATCACTGATCGCACCAAATATGGAGCCTATATCTCGGTTGTTGGCGCTACAATTACGCTTTTAATAAACCTGATTTTCATCCCATCGTTCAGTTATATGGCGTCTGCTGTAGCCACCTTAGCAGCCTATTTTTCAATGACCTTACTATCGTATTATTTTGGTCGAAAACACTACCCAATTCCGTACAACCTAAAAAAAATAGGACTGTATTTAGTGCTCGCTATTTCCTTATCAGTGCTTTCATTTTATCATTTTAGAGCGCAGTATTTAATAGGATCTGGGATGGTTATAACCCTAGTATTGATTATTTGGACGAATGAAAAAGCAACGATTAAACAATTTTTAAAACCCTCTCATGACCATTAATATTATCAATAAATCAAGTCATCAACTTCCTGAATATGAAACAATAGCATCTGCTGGCATGGACCTTAGAGCGAATATTTCGGAGGCCGTTATTTTAAAACCATTAGCCCGTGCAATCATTAAAACCGGTTTGTTTATAGAACTCCCAGTAGGATTTGAAGCTCAGGTTCGTCCACGAAGTGGTTTGGCCGCTAAACATGGTCTTACCGTTTTGAACAGTCCTGGCACGGTTGATGCGGATTATCGCGGTGAAATAGGGGTCATTTTAGTGAACCTATCTAATACAGATTTTAAAATTGAAAATGGAGAACGGATCGCTCAGTTAGTCATTGCGAAACACGAACGAGCTGCATGGAATGAAGTTGAGCAACTTAACGAAACCTCAAGAGGGGAAAGCGGCTTTGGTAGCACTGGAAAATAATGAAAAAAGAACCATACCATTTTGTGATTATTTGCTTTCTCATCAGTTCGATTTGGGGACAAGCGCAAGTTGAAACTGATTCTTTAGGATTGGTTTCGAATGACTCAACGCATGTCAAATTTCAAACTCATTTTTACGAAGCAATAAAACAAAAAACGCTTGAGAATTATTCAAAAGCTATCGAAGAATTAGAAAGCTGTAAGGTATTACGTCCATTGGAATCTGTTGTTTTTCATGAGTTAGGAATTAATTACTTCAATCAAAAGCAATTGGACTCGGCCGAATTTAATTTTCAGAACGCCATTTCATTAGATGAAACTAATTTTTGGTATAAAGAAAGTCTGTATCATTTATATGTGGATCAAGATCGCTATGAAGATGCTATTTTAGCCGTTGAACCTTTGCTTTCCAGACACCCCAATTATAAACAAGATTTAGCAAATCTATACCTAAAAGCGAAGCGATATAGCGAAGCCTTAACGGTTCTTGACGACTTGGATACCACCCTTGGATACGATGCGTTAAGAGATCGTATTCGTAATGAAGTATACGACCAAAGTGGCAATAACGACCATCGAATTATGCACCTTAAACGACGCTTATTGGAAGCGCCTGAGCTGCCTACTAATTTTTTAAATTTAGTGTATGCGCACAGTCAATTAAATCAAAAAAAAGAAGCGCTTGAAACGGCACAATCATTTCTAAAACAACACCCAAAATCTCATTTGGTGCACGTGGCTTTATATAAGTTTTATTTAGATGACAAGGCGTATGATAAGGCCATCGAGTCAATGAAAATTGTGACAACGAGCACAGTCGTCTCTCCAGACATCAAAGTAAAAGTTTTGAATGATTTTATGAGTTTTGTTGTCCAGTTTCCAGAATATAAATCCGCGTTATTAGAGGTCACAAACACAGTGACTCAAACGACTCCCAGCCGTTCTGACGTAGAGTGGGGGGATTATTATTACAATCAAAAAGCATATTCAAAAGCACTGTCTTACTACACCAAAGCTTTGAAGTTTAATCCGGATGATTTTAAAATTATTAAAAATAGTGCGCTCTTATATTTAGAAACAAATCAATTTGAAAAGGCTGCCGAATTTACTAATAATCAACTTGAGTTATACCCCACACAACCTCTTTTATACTTAGTCAACGGCACCGCCAATAAGCACTTAAACAAGCTCGATGTCGCCATTGAATTTTTATCAATGGGCTTAGACTATGTAATTGATAACAAAACACTTCAAATCGATTTTTACAAACAGCTTAGCAGTGCTTACATGCTAAAAGGTAATATTCAAGAGTCTAAAGCGTTTACTAAAAAAGCCACCTTATTAGAACAAAAACCATGAAAAAATTTATACTTAGCCTCGTTATCAGTCTTCTTTTTTTAGGATGTAAAAGTGTACAAAATGTTCGTACTTCCGAAGCTTTCGACGCCAAGATGTCCGTGAAGCAGATCGTTAAAAACCACACTGAATTTCAATCTAAATTTAACACCCTCCAGGGGCGACTTAAAGTAGAGCTCATACGTGGCGACCGTTCTGAATCACACACTTTAACGCTTCGAATGGGTTATGACAACACCATTTGGGTGAATGCCTTTCTGAATATGGTACGGGTTAAAATTACGCCAGATCGCGTGCGTTTTTACAACAAGTTAGACAATACCTATTTTGATGGAGACTACGCACTAATTAGTAAGTTTTTAGGGACGGACCTTCAATTTGAAAACCTTCAAAATTTATTGTTAGGGGAAGCTCTTTTTGATTTAAAACCTGCCGGGCTCAAAAAAATCGATCACCCGAGTTCATATCAGATAACACCCAAACGTCCCAATGCTCTTTTTGATCTTTTGTATTTTATCAATCCAATCAGCTTTAAGTTAGATGCTCAGGAAATCTCTCAATCACTGAAGCAAAACACCCTAAAAATCAAGTATCAATCCTATCAGAAAGCAACCGGATTAGTGCTTCCTGAAAACATGACCATTACAGCAATCAATGCGAATGAATTAACCACATTAAATTTGAATTTAAAATCCGTAAATTTGGATCAACCAATACGATTTCCTTTTAGCATTCCAAAAGGGTTTAAAGCAATTGAATTAAAATGAAATTAAGCAACTCTCGTTTCACCTTTGGTGTACTCCTTTTGATGTTAATGTTGCATATAAGCAGCTTTTCTCAAAGTAAGAAGCAGCAGGAATTGGAGGAACGTCGCCGTGAATTACAACGCGAAATACAACAAATAGGAAGCTTGCTGTTCGAAGGAAAAAAAGAACAAAAATCGGTTGTATCCGTTGTGGAAGATTTGAATTTTAAGATTAAGGTCAGAAAAAACCTCATTGGAATTACCAATCAACAAACCAATCTTTTAACGCGTGAAATTAATAGTAATCAAACCAAAATTTCAAAACTAAGAGAAAAACTCAAAGCATTGAAAACCGATTATGCGAAGATGATTGTAAAGTCTTACAAGAGCCGAGCGGACCAGAGTAAGCTCATGTTTTTACTGTCGTCCACTAATTTTCAACAAGCCTATAAGCGTCTGCAATATATTAAGCAATATGCAAATTATCAAAAGTTGCAAGCCGAACTTATTAAAACAGAAACCACCAAAATGCAACAGCTAAACAGTGCGTTGGTGATTCAAAAAAAGAACAAGCAGGCGCTAATTGATGCCAATAAAACAGCGAAATCTATTTTAGACAAAGAACGTGTTCAACAAGAATCTTTGATAAAAGAAATTAAAAATAATTTATCGCAGTTTACGGCTCAAATAAAAACCAAACAACGCGAATCGAATAAGATTGATAAAGAAATCAAAAAGATTATTCAGGCTGCGATTGCTGCTTCGAATAAAAAAGCAGGAAAATCGACGACTCGTAAAGTGTTTTCATTAACTCCAGAGCAGAAAGTTTTGGCAGCTAATTTCACATCCAATAAAGGAAAACTTCCATGGCCAGTTACTAATGGTGTTGTGAAGTTGCGGTATGGAAACAATCCGTCTCCAATCGATCCGTCGTTAACAATTAAAAGTAACGGTGTTCGTATTGCCACGAGCAAAGGGGGGCAAGTTCGGGCTGTTTTCGAAGGGGTGGTACAAGGGATTATGACGCCTAAAAACGGGAACAATACCATCATGATTCGGCATGGAAATTATATCACGATTTACAAAAACCTCTCTAAGTTTTATGTCAATAAAGGGGATACCGTGACTACAAAACAAGCGATCGGCGAAGTCATTACCAACAAAGCATCTGGCGAGTCGATTCTAAGTTTTGGAATTTACAAAGACAGCTCTACACAAGATCCTTCGACCTGGATCTATCGATTGTAAAAGTTAATTAAAAAGCGCTTTTAATTCCGTAGCATCTTGAGCCTTCATTTTCCCAGCCAATACTAAACTTAATTGTTTGCGACGTAAAGCGCCTTCAAAACGTTTAATCTCTTCGTCTGTTTCAGGCACTAATTGTGGAATGACTACAGGAGACCCAGTGTTGTCAACCGCCACGAAAGTGTAAATGGCTTCGTTAACCTTAATAGACTCTTTAGAGGTCTTATTGTCGACCCAAACATCAATATAAACTTCCATTGAACTTTTAAAAGCACGAGATACTTTTGCTTCTACAGTAACGATGCTTCCTAAAGGAACAGGATGTTTAAATGCCACATGATTCACAGAGGCAGTGACTACGATTTTCCCCGAATGACGTTGGGCAGCGATACTCGCAGCACGATCCATTCGCGCTAATAACTCACCACCAAATAATGTATGAATGGCGTTGGTTTCACTTGGAAGAACCGAGTCGGTCATCGTAGTTTTTGAGTCTTGAGGGTGTTTGGATTCCATAAATTTAGAATGTATAATGAGGGATAGAGTACAGAAACCTGTACTAAGTTGTTAGTATAAAGGCTGAAGTAAATTACGGAATATTTTTGATCAACATCCATGCAGCACGATCCTGTGCTTTTCTGATTTTAAAAAGGGCTTTTTCTGCTTCTTTACGAGTTTCGAAACTCTCGTAAACAACTTGGTGTAGTCCAAATCTGTTTTTACCGATTTTTCGCGCATTAAACCCTAACGCTTTTAGCTGATTTAGTTTTTTGTTACAGTTGGCTTCAATTCTAAAAGCACCCGCAACAACGTGAAAATTTCCGCTTTGCTTTTTTAAATTAACCATGACCGCAGGCAATGGGTTTTCAATGACAAAGGTTGCTTCTTGTATTTTGTTATCTAAGGTTGCAGTTGCGGTATCAATGGCTAAATTATTCTGACGCTCAATTTGAGTCAGGTACAAATTAGATCCAATTGAACCACTCAACCCAAGGGCAAGTACCGCAATAGCGGCATATTTCATGTATTGATTGAATTTAGATCGCGTTGGAGACAAGGCGATAGCACCAGTGGCTTCTAGTTTTTCAACAATTGCTTGATGTGCTTGTCGTTCAATTGATGGCGATACAAAACCAGCTAACCCAAAAGATTCAGTCAAGTAATTAAGAGTTTCCGACGGAGCAAACATCACTTTTCCTTCTTTAGAAGTGGATAATTCGCCAATATTTTTGAATTCAATAGTTTCCCCTTTTTCTAAACTCGATTTAAGTTGTGAAACTTGTGTTTCAATTTTGCGAGTCGCTGCTTCGTATGGAATGTTTTCAACCTCTGAAATATAGGAGGCTAAAAGACCATCGTTAGATTGCAGCTGTGCATTAAATGACAACCGTTTTTGTGGCGGATAAAAATCATTGGTGGCCTCATTAATCTTTGCCGAAACAGGATGCGATAAAAAGGCTCCGAAATTTGGAAGTGTTACGCATTCATAACGGTAAAGTAAATCGCTTATGTACTGATTTAGTTGCATAAACCAAAGTTATAATTTTTTTTGTAAAAACAATTATATTTCTCTACTTTTGTGTAGTTAGAGTTTTTATTGTGTTAAACTTCAACTTTCACCTTCCTAAGTATACTCTTTGTTAATTTATTTATGCGAATGTGTTAAGCGCTTTATACAAGTGTTTTTTCAGTTTTCAATAATTAAATGAATTTACGAATGCGCATTAAAGAGAAGTTTTTATCCAGCACCAGAAATCTGCTATTCATTTTAGCGCTGTTTTTGTTTACCACTTCCGTCTATGCCCAGTTACACCATCAATCCATTGGAGCGTTAGGAAGCAGCCAAGTCCGTGGTAATTATTCAATCTCTCAAACAGTCGGGCAATCGTCTGTCATTGGATCCTCTGAATTAACTTCAACATCTGTTATACAAGGGTATCAACATCCCATGTTTAATAACTATACAGTACAATCTATTTCAAATTTAGAGGGGATTAAATTTTATCCAAATCCATTTTCAACCCAACTCAACTTTGAGTTTCAGTCGGAGTATGATCCCATTCAAATTACAATTATAGATATCCTGGGTCGAAACGTATTGACAACCACAGTGCAAACCTCAAATAAATCTATTTTATTAGACCTCCCTTTTCTTTCTGACAGTGAATATATCATTTCGCTGATTGGTCAAAACCTTAATTTCCAAACTAAAATCATAAAGAAACTTTGAAAAATTTAATCACAATTATTAGTGTTTTACTTATTTGGACAACAGGGTCAGCACAAGAAATTTCTCTTGAAACAGGACTCAATTTTACTTCATACGACTATGAAAACTCTATGGGGGTCTCCAACGAAAATGTGACCTCCTCTTCGGGGCTTTATTCTCGTTTAGGACTGGCGTCTTTCCGATTGCTCAAACAAAAAATTAACTACGGAATTAGCTTTCAACAGTTTAATGCAACCGGAGGAGATGGCTATGAAAATTATGATTGGAAAACGAATTATCTAGGAGGGTTTCTTCAGTATCAAAAACCAATTTATAAAAACCTATTAGCGATTCAAGCAAGTGCAGACTTCCTTTATTTAGCGTCGGGGAAACAAAAAATTGGAGGCGAAACATTTAGCCTAAATGATGAAAAAGAAGTCAATGGATTTTGGCTTAACCCCAGTATAGGGCTTTTCACCAAAATCATTGATTCAAATACTTTTGGGCTGGACCTTGGTTATAATTTTTCGATGGCGATAAAACCGAACGATCAAGGATCGGAATCCCTTTCGTATGTATCCAATCAACTCTATTTTAGAATTCATTTGAAAACAAACAAACAAGACGCTCAAGATCATGAACACAACAACTCTAACGTTGGTGCTCCAGGGAATCAAGTAAACATGGCCCAAGAAATCCAAACTTTAAAATTGGCCATAAATTCACTTAAACAACCTTCCAAACAAATACCAGAAGTCACGGTCTTTTTTAATCTAGATTCTTATAAAATTGATAAAGATCAATATCAAAAACTGGAAGCTCTCGCCGATTATTTACGAAACAATACAGCGACAGCAGCAACCCTTGTTGGGTATGCCGATGACACGACAGGAAATACAGAGTCCAATCAAACACTCTCTGACAACAGGGCGCTAAGTGTTCGGGAATTTTTAATTTCTAAGCAAGTAAACCCAACACAATGTACCGTCAAAGGGGCAGGTGAAACCAGTCAGTTCAATCAAAAAATTTATGATTCTAATCGAAGGGTTCTAATCGTTTTAACGCAAAAACAGTAAGTATGCAAAATATATTTCAACCTCTAAAATTCGTTCTATTTTTATGTCTTTTCAATGCTACATTTATAGCGGCTCAAGACCAACGCAGCGGAATTAGTTATCAGGCCCTGATCTTAAATACAAGCGAAGTAGAACTTCCGGGCGCCAATCAAAAAGACAGTCCATTAAGAAATAAGGAGATCTGTCTTCAATTTTCACTCATTGACGAAACAGGGAATTATGAATATATAGAGCATGTCAGAACCACTACTGATTCTCAAGGAATGGTTAATTTGGTAATTGGTACAGGCACTCCAGTTGGCGGTAGTCAGTGGAGTGATATCGAATGGTCTGCTGCGATGAAATCCCTAAAAGTCGATTTTGATATTACGGGACAGTGCAACGCTTTCGAAGCATTAAGCTTACAACAACTCACAGCCGTTCCGTTTGCATTATATGCGCCAGGAGCTGGAACTGAAGGGCCTCAAGGCGAAGCTGGCGAGCCAGGTGAAGATGGTGAAGATGGTGAAGCAGGTGAAGACGGTGAAGACGGTGAAGCAGGTGTTTCAGGCGAGGAAGGACCATCGGCCTATGAGATATGGCTAGATCTTGGCAACACAGGAACAGAACAAGAATTTATAGACTCACTTAAAGGAGCTGATGGTGAAGATGGTGATGACTTTGCCTTTGAACTTCCTGACGGAGTTGAAAATGGAGACTACCTACAATGGATATGGAATGGCACAAGCTGGGACATTACTGTTATTACACCCGATGATACTAGCATTATTCTAATTTCATCCACTGGAACCAATAATCAATCGGTTTGTGCCAATGTTGAGATTGAACCAATTTTTTATTCATTTTCTGAAGTAGTTTCTGGAATAACGGTGATTGGACTGCCATCAGGACTCACTTTTGAACTTACAAACAATGAATTGGTCATCTCTGGAAAAATTACCCAGCAACTATTGCAAACAAGTACTTTTGAGTACCAAGTCCAAGTGCCACAGTCGAATGGTCCGAATAGAGTTGCCTATGGAAAAATCACATTCGAACCAGCTCCTCAAATTCTGCTAGATCTTGGCGAGCAAAACGTAAGCTCATGCCTTCTCGAGCCCATAGAACCCATAGAGTACCTTATCGAAAATTCTCAATCAAGCGCAACGATTACAGGCTTGCCCTCTGGAATTACCTCGTCGATTGTTGGGAATCGGATCATCATTCAAGGCATCCCCGACAGCACTCTAATCGACGGTTCCTCGTACATTTACACTATCGAGACCGATCCAGGAACTTGTGCTGCCGTTTCAATCACTGGAACCCTAAGTTTTACTGATTGTAGTACATGTTATCCAACTGCTGAAGCTGGAGCTGATGCAACAATTTGTTCTGGTGAGATCTTTCAAATAGCAGGAAACGTGGGGAATGCAACCAATATTTTTTGGACAACTAGTGGAAATGGAACTTTTGATAATTCCAACTCCCCTAATCCTAAATATGTCCCAACAAATGAAGATTTTAATTCTGGTTCAGTAACCCTTACTGTAAAAGCTCAAAATGACTCATGTGGGAGTCTTGAAGAGCTAGAGGATTCTATGGTATTAAGTATTTCTGATTGTTCTTCAATTGATGTAACCTTAATTAACAATATTGAAGCCATAGTTTTTGCAAATGCTGTAACCTTTGGCGCAGAAATAGTAACTGATAATATTCAAAATATAGCTTCAGCGGGGCTTTGTTATAATACTACTGGTGGACCGACAACCTTAGATCCAAAAGTAGAGCAAGCCTATTATGATGGCGGATTCTGGAAAGAAGTCCCTCCTATTTTTGAGCTGGATTTGGTTGGAGTTCCTGTAGACTCATTATTTGTAAGGCCTTTTGTGACCACAATTGGTGGGGATACCGTTTATGGTAATCAAATTGCAATAGCTAACGAAGACCCAAACCGAAATCATATTTATAATTTTTCTACGGATTCAGGAGATTTTAGCCCTGAAAACTATACAATCACTACTACTTCTGAAATCACATTTCAAAATATAATCTCTTTAAGAAATTTAAATTGGGAATATGGCTCTCCAAACTACAGTAATATAGTGATTGTTAACTTTCCTAGTTTGGATAGGATTCAGGGAAATTTGATTTTAAATTATGAATACTCACTAAGGGAATTCAACGCACCTAAACTAAGGGAAATTTCAAATAGGCTAAATGTGGGTTTTAATAATATTGAAAATTTTTTATTGCCAAATTTATTGTCCATTGCAGGTGGGGGTTCTATTTCTCGAAATGAAAATTTAGAGGAGATAGATTTAGATAGTTTGGAAGAAATAGGGAGCAGTTTTGCGATAAATTACAATAATCTTCTTTCTGTTATTAACCTAAATAATTTTTACAAAGGTAGACGGTATGATGGATATCATGGTGGAGATTTAACAATCAACAATAATTCAAATTTGAAAACTATTAATTTAGGGACTGGCTTGGATTTAGAAACTAAAATACAAATTTTCAATAATGAAAAATTAGAAGAAATAAATGTTAATAATATTACAAATGTAGTGTCAGGTGAAATATATATTCACAATAATGAGACATTAAAAAGCGTTAGTTTTAATAGTTTAAAATCTTCAAATGATGTTAAAGATAAAGATTATTGGCATGAACCTTACATTTTAATTAGTAACAATAAATTGTTAGAGGAAATTAATGCGCCAAGTCTAGAAGATTTTTATAAAATAACCATAAATAATAATGACTCTCTTTCTGAAGTAATTTTCCCTGAACTTACAACTGTTCATAAAAACTTAGGTGTTCAAAATAATGGCAGCCTTTCTAAGATTCATATGCCAAAATTAGAGACAACGGGTGATAAAGTCTACAATCAAAATTCTTTTTATTTAAATTCTAATCAAACTCTAAATGACATTAATTTTGAATCATTACTTAAGGTGTATACAAGTCTAACAGTTCAAAACAACCAACAATTAGATTTAAATGACTTCCCTTGTAAGCTCTTTGTGCTAGAGAATGATGGACTTGATTGTACGTTTGGAGATATTAATGTGTCAAATAATTTAGATGATACCTATTGTTTCCAAGACCCTAGTTTGATTCCACCAATTGACATACAAACCGTTGCTGCATTTAATATCAGCTCTGACCAAGCACAAACAGCTACTAACATCACCTCATACACTAAAATGAAATCTAGAGGTATTGTTTGGAGTACATCCGCGAACCCTACAATTGATGATGTTAATGATTTTTCATCTGAAAATGGAAGTCTAAACGGACCATATGATTCTTATATGTATAATCTTCAACCTAACACAACCTATTATTTTAGAGCTTATGGTGAGGATTGTAATGGAGTGTTTTATGGAAATGAGTTAGAGTTTATTACGTTACCATAAATTTAGGGATATGTTTGTAGGGTTGCTTATATTTACAGCAAACATAGCCCCCTATGAACTCATCTCAACTCCTATATGCGCTTGCATTGCAGGCCGTGCCTAATATTGGCGACATCACGGCGAAAAAACTAATTCACCACTGTGGCAGCTCCGAGGCTGTTTTTAAAGAAACCAAAACCAACCTTTCAAAAATAGAAGGGATTGGCACACAGACCATCAAACATCTACATGAAACAAAACATCTTAAAGCGGCCGAAAAAGAGCTTAGTTTTATGGAAAAACACAAGATTCAAGGGCTTTATTTTGAAGATACCCAGTATCCATTTAAATTAAAACACTGTATTGATGGCCCCATTGTATTGTTTCAAAAAGGGAACATTAAATGGGACCATACACCCATTATTAGTATTGTTGGCACCCGAAAAATTACGACCTACGGCACCTCGCAATGTGAGAAAATCGTAGAAACGCTTGCCGAGTTCAATCCCATTGTTGTGTCTGGATTTGCTTATGGAACTGATATTGTGGCTCATAAATCGGCTTTAAAATATCAGCTTCAAACCGTGGGTTGCATGGCGCAAGGCCTTCAAAACACCTATCCAAAACAACATCTCAAATTTCGACACTTAATAGAAAACCAAGGTGGTTTTGTGACTGATTTTTGGAGTACAGCTGTGATGGATCCTTCAAATTTTTTAAGACGGAATCGGCTTATCGCAGGATTGAGCGAAGCCACAATTGTCATTGAATCTGCCGAAAAAGGCGGGAGCTTGGTAACGGCTTCCATGGCCCTTGATTACAACAGAGAGGTGTTTGCACTTCCCGGTCGAAGTACCGACAGCCAAAGTCAAGGGTGTAATAATTTAATTAAAACAAAAAGTGCGCACTTGGTTTCTACGCCGGCCGACATTCCGTATATTTTAAATTGGTCGCTCGAAACAACCAAAAAAGTGGTGCAAAAAAAGTTGTTTGTTGAACTTGATACCGATGAAAAAATTATTTTTAACTATTTAAAAAAAGAAGGAAAATCTGTTTTAGATACCATTGCCATCGCTTGTGAATTCCCAACGTCCAAAGCGGCTTATTTATTATTAAATCTGGAACTGAAAGGGGTTACAAGACCACTTCCCGGAAAACAATTTGAGCTAATTTAATAGCCTAGTTTTTCACGAACACGCCCTAACACCGCATCGGCGATTGTAGCCGCTTTTTTAGCGCCTACTGCCAAGGCGTAGTCTATTTCTTCAAGGTTTGACATATAGTAAGAGTAACGCTCTCGCTGTTCGGAAAACAATTCACAAACCAATTCAAATAACGCTTGTTTAGCATGGCCATAACCATAGCTACCAGCTTCATAGTTTTGTTTCATCTCTGTTATTTGAGCTTCTGAAGCCAACAGTTTGTAAAGTGCAAAACAGTTACAACTCGCCCAATCTTTCGGATCTTCTAGTGGTGTACTGTCGGTTTGAATGGACATGATTTGTTTTCGCAATGCCTTATCGGTTTGAAATATATCAATCACATTGCCTTTACTCTTGCTCATTTTTTGACCATCGAGCCCAGGAATTAACATGTTTTCTTTTTGAATTTTAGCCTCTGGAATCACAAAAACATCCCCCAGTTTCGCATGCACTCTGGAAGCAACATCACGCGTCATTTCGATATGCTGAAGTTGATCTTTTCCAACAGGAATAATGTCGGCATCGTACAGTAAGATATCTGCGGCCATTAACATTGGATACGTAAATAAACCCCCATTGACATCCTCTAACCGGTCTGCCTTGTCTTTGAAACTGTGGGCTAATTCCAATCGAGAAAACGGAAAAAAGCAACTTAAATACCAAGATAATTCGGTGACCTGTGGCACATCGCTTTGACGGTAAAAGACTGTTTTTTCGATGTCTAAACCAAACGCCAACCAAGTAGCCGCAGTCGCATAGGTGTTTTGACGAAGTGTTTTTGCGTCTTTAATTTGAGTCAATGAATGCATATCGGCAATAAATAGATAAGAATCATTTTTTGGGTCATTACTCATTTCAATTGCAGGGACAATTGCCCCTAAAATATTTCCGAGGTGTGGAGTACCAGTACTCTGTACGCCTGTTAAAATTCTTGCCATTTTTAATTTTATTTCCGAATGAATAGCAAAGGTACTTTTTTTGAGGCAATCACTCAATTTTTTTAGGAGTTTTGAATGTGAAGGCTCGGTTTCTATTGATACGCTTTAAGATCGAAGTCATAGGAAAGGGTTGGTGGGGGAAAAGAATTTTCAATGTTTTCCGTTCAAAATTCAATTTTTATGTTTCGCTACGTTATAGAATACGCAATGAGAATTAAAAACAACGCATACACGCACACTGCCGTGTAATTACAGAGTCTTAACATCTAACTTTAAAGTTGAATTGATTTGTGAAGAATCAGATTTGGGATCTAAATCTTTTATAAAAGTAACAAAAATTATTTAATAGCGGCTAAATAAGGCCACTATTTTAATTAAAAACGTTCCCAAAAAAAATTACCCAGTTTTTATTTTTTAATCTGAAACAATAGCAAAGGTTCTTTTTTTGAGGCAATCGCTCAATTTTTTTTATGCGTTTCACAAACACACAATATTTCATGTAAAGATGTATTGATTTTCTTTAGACGTCTTAAGTTTGTTTTTTAATTCGACGTGATTCATTAAATATTCCGAAAACCATTTTAAATCGTCAAGAACATATTTTTCATTCTCGTCGTCAAATCCGAGTATTTGATGCTTCCTATCTTCTTTGTCAATCAAATATAAATTCCCTTCATAAGTTTCTTCATCAATTTGTTCAACCAAATATTCAAAATATTTGATGTTTTTTGAATCAAAATTATATTGTCCAAATTCGTTTTTAACTTTTATTGTTTTATGGTCAAGTGTCTTTAAATTATTATTAGCCTGTTTTTTTGTTTTTAGGCGTGAAAGGTTGAAAAATCCAGTTCCGAATAAGAAAATAATTCCAGCAATAATTTTTCTGCGATTTGCTCCGATGAATTCAATATTGTTCAGAATCATTAATAAAGAAATTCCAATTCCAGCAATAATCGGAAAAGCGATAAGTCCGATTAAAGTACCATAATCAATTTTAGGTTTTCCAATAATTATTTTTCCATTTTCATTCGAATATGATATTTTATGCCTTTTCAATTTACACTCTAAAATTGATGTGCTCATCTGCGTTTTTTTTAATTTGGGTCAATATAATTTCCAATATAGCTTCCTGAAATTACTTGCCCATCATTCCTTGTAAATGTGAATTTTAAATTGATTGTACTTTCCGAAATGCTATTTATAGTAACGGAAGCTGAAGAAGCATAAAAATCAGATTGTGGATCTTCGTCAGATAGTAAAACAGTTCCAGCATCAAAAACACCGTTAGTTTTAGTGCCATTAATCGAAAAGTCATAATCGGTTATTTGAGCGTAAGTCGTTTCCTGAACAGTTACATCGTCAAAATCAAAATACACACGAGTAATATTAGTTAAATCATTTCCACTATTAATTTCTTCGGTTGTTTTGTTAGATAAATTTACGCCAATTTCACTTGGGTCATTCGTTGTTGTATTTTCATCATTTACCCAAGCAGTTGTTATTGAGTAGGACGTTCCGTTAAATGTAACTTCATTTTCTGGTTGGTTTGGTGTGTTGTCAGTATTGTCATCTGACGAACAGCTTGAGATGAAACTTGCTACAGTAAAAAGAACTGCAAATTTGATTGTTTTAAAATTCATAGTTTATAATTTGAGAGTGTTATTTAAAAAAGTAATCCGCTGCTCAAAGTCTCCTGACATAGAGCTACGTATTTCATTGTTTTTTTACTAATCATTTTTTTGTCTTGTGTACAACTGCTGTGTGCATATTCACATTACATTCATTTGTTTAAAATTCATCACAATACTTTTCGTATTTAGAATCACCCGCACACCGCTGTATAATAACAGTACTAATATCTTAGTTGAAAATTGAATTGGTTAATAGAAGAATCAGATTTGAGGTCTAAGACTCTAATAAATGTAGCAAAAATTATTTATCTGTGGCGTAACCGACTTTAATTTTAACTAAAAAACGTTTTTTGTTCATGCGCTCAAATTTTTTAGTAATTTTGAACTCCATGAAAATTATAAAATATCCCTTGTGGCTTTTGTACCGAATTTGGTTTTATGTGCTTGTAGCCCTGCCAATTCTGACCATGTTTCCTTTATTGTTTTTGTCCGTATTAAAACAAAAATGGCATCCCTTCTTTTTCAAGTTGGCCAGAATTTGGGCCAAGTGTATCCTCATCGGAATGGGGCATTATTGGACTGTGAAGCGATCAGAGCCCCTCGTTAAAGGACAAAGCTATGTGTTTGTAGCCAACCACACTTCCATGGCGGACATCATGCTCATGTTCGTGGCGTTTAAGAACCACCCCTTTGTGTTTATTGGAAAAAAAGAATTGGTTAAAATCCCTATTTTCGGATTTTTCTATAAACGGACTTGTATCTTGGTGGATAGAAGCAGTGCAAAAAGCCGTCAAGCTGTTTTTATGAGAGCCCAAAAACGTATTAAGCAAGGGTCCAGTATTTGTATTTTCCCAGAAGGAGGGGTGCCAGAAGAGTCCGTTGTTTTAGATCGCTTTAAAGCAGGCGCGTTTCGATTGGCAATCAATCATCAAGTACCACTAGTGCCCATTACTTTTTTTGATAACAAAAAACGTTTGTCCTATACGTTTTTTAGTGGAAGCCCAGGAAAAATGCGCGCACAAGTACATCCAACGATCTCTACTGAAAACTTGACAATTGAGGATACTGCGGAATTAAGCAAAAAAGTTTTTAGCCTCATTTCAAATTCTTTGGAAGCAGATTTAAAGGCATAAAAAAATCCCGACGAATCGGGATTTTTAATAAAGTTTATTTTTTTTAAGCTTCAGCTTTCAAAACTACTTTTATTTTTGCTTCTAGTTCATCCATCAACTCTGGATTGTCTTTAATCATTTGCTTCACAGCATCGCGACCTTGACCCAATTTTGTGTCTTCATAGCTAAACCACGAGCCACTTTTCTTAACGATCTCGTGCTCGACGGCCACATCTAAAATTTCTCCAACTTTAGAAACGCCTTGACCATACATGATGTCAAATTCTGCTAAACGAAACGGTGGTGCCACTTTGTTTTTTACGACTTTCACACGTGTTTTGTTTCCTAGCACATTGCCGTCACTATCTTTTATTTGAGTCGAACGACGAATGTCTAGACGGATAGATGCATAAAACTTTAAGGCGTTACCACCCGTCGTTGTTTCAGGGTTCCCAAACATCACTCCAATCTTTTCACGTAATTGGTTAATAAAGATCATCGTACAGTTTGTTTTACTGATCGATCCCGTCAATTTTCGTAAAGCTTGAGACATCAAACGGGCATGAAGACCCATTTTAGAATCGCCCATTTCGCCTTCAATTTCACTTTTTGGCGTCAGTGCAGCCACAGAATCAATCACCACCATATCAATGGCGCCAGAACGCACTAAATTATCGGCAATTTCTAAGGCTTGCTCACCATTATCAGGCTGAGAAATAATAAGGTTATCAATATCAACGCCTAAGTTTTGAGCGTAAAAACGATCAAAAGCATGTTCTGCATCAATAAACGCTGCAATACCACCCGCTTTTTGAGCTTCGGCAATTGCGTGTAATGTCATGGTCGTTTTTCCTGAAGATTCAGGGCCATATATTTCAACCACACGACCTCTAGGGTAACCTCCAACGCCCAAGGCGATGTCTAATCCTAAAGATCCTGATGAGGTTACTTCTACATCCACCACTGGAGCATCACTCATTCTCATTACGGTCCCTTTTCCGTACGCTTTGTCAAGCTTGTCTAATGTTAGCTTGAGGGCTTTTAATTTTGCATCTTTTTCGCTGCTCATAGTTCTTTTGTATCTAATTCTTTCTTCCTGCTAAAATAGCATATCTTTTGTAAAGTTTTTAAAATTTAACGAACCTTTTTGTATTATTTATGAACGCTTTTTAGTCGCATTTACAGCGTATGTTCTAAAAATTACTACATTTGTACTTCAATCATTATGAACTTAAAATTAGTATAGCATGCAACTGTACAATACCTTAAGCAATATTGAAAGAGCGGAACTCATCCAACAAGCAGGCAAAGATCGCTTGACCATCTCTTTCTACAAGTATTCAAAAATTGGCAACACCGAGTTGCTTAGAAACCATTTATTTATTTTCTGGGATAGCATTGACGTTTTAGGGCGAATTTACATCGCACACGAAGGGATCAATGCACAACTTTCTGTGCCGGCTGATAATTTGGAAGCCTTTAAAAATCATTTAGATACCATTGTTTTTTTAGAAAACGTTCGGATTAATATCGCGATTGAGCACGATTTATTTTCGTTTTTAAAACTAAAAGTAAAGGTTCGTGATAAAATTGTTTCTGATGGTTTGAATGACAAAACATTTGATGCGTCAAACAGAGGAATCCATGTTAATGCATCAGAATTTAATGCACTTATTGAAGATGAAAATGCGGTGGTGGTGGACATGAGAAACCATTATGAAAGCGAAATTGGTCATTTCAAAAATGCAGTCACGCCTGACGTAGATACCTTTAGAGAATCCTTAGATTTGATCGAAGAAGATCTTAGAGATTATAAAGAAACCAAAAAATTGGTGATGTATTGTACTGGCGGAATCCGCTGTGAAAAAGCCAGTGCTTATTACAAGCATAAAGGATTTAAAAACGTATATCAATTGGAAGGTGGGATTATTAACTATGCCCGACAAGCAGCAGATCAAGGAGTTGAAAATAAATTTATTGGGAAAAATTTTGTATTTGATCAAAGACGCGCCGAAAAAATTTCGGAGGATGTCATTGCAAATTGTCACCAATGCGGAGAACCTGCGGATATTCATGTGAATTGTGCCAATGCAGCTTGCCACTTATTATTTATTCAATGCGATACTTGTAAAGAAGCAATGGAAAACTGCTGTTCCACAAATTGTATGGAAGTTAGTCGATTGTCACCCGAAGCACAAAAGGAATTGAGAAAAGGCCAAGGAAATAGTAATGATATTTTTAAAAAAGGTCGTGCCGATCACTTGCCATACAAGAAAGATCTCAGAAATATTTTTGAGACCTTAGCAAAGCCGAAACATTCTTGATTTAAGAGAGCACAATAGATTTTTTAAGTCCTCAAAATAATCTTATATTTACGTTTTCGATCAAAAAATTAATCCGCATTTGTAATGCCTGTGGCATTGACAAATTCAATATATATAAATTATGGGGTGTACAAGTTGCTCAACAGGGAAAGATGGCCAACCTAAAGGCTGTAAAAACAATGGAACATGTGGTACAGATAGCTGTAACAAACTCACTGTTTTTGATTGGCTTTCAAACATGACACTTCCTACTGGTGCAACCCCTTTTAATTGGGTAGAAGTTCGTTTTAAAAACGGCCGAAAAGTATATTACAAAAACACTGAAAATTTAACTTTAAGTATCGGAGATGTGGTGGCGACTCAAGCGGCCTCTGGACATGATATTGGTATGGTAACCCTTTCGGGCGAATTGGTTAAAGTTCAAATGAAACGCAAAAAAATCTCTGAGAAACCCGAAGACGTTTTTAAGATTTATAGAAAAGCTTCCCAAAGAGATATTGATATTTGGGTAGAAGCAAGAGAAAAAGAAGAGCTGATGAAAGTCAAAGCAAGACAATTTGCGATTGATTTAAGGCTGAAAATGAAAATCTCTGACATTGAATTTCAGGGCGATGCGAGTAAAGCAACGTTTTATTACACAGCAGATGAGCGTGTAGATTTTAGAGAACTCATCAAATTGTTTGCTCGAGAATTTAGAACGCGAATCGAAATGAAGCAAATCGGACTGCGTCAGGAAGCGGCTCGACTTGGGGGGATTGGTTCTTGTGGTCGAGAATTGTGTTGTTCTACTTGGCTGACCGATTTCAGATCGGTAAACACCTCTGCAGCGCGCTACCAGCAATTGTCATTAAACCCGTTAAAGTTAGCCGGTCAATGCGGAAAACTCAAATGTTGCTTAAATTATGAATTAGACGCGTATTTAGATGCTTTAAAATCCTTTCCCAAAACAGAGGTTAAATTAAGAACAGAAAAAGGAACCGCCGTTTGTCAAAAAACAGATATTTTTAAAGGTCATATGTGGTATGCATACGAAGGCGAATGGATGAATTGGCACGTTCTTACCACAGATCAAGCCAATGAAATTATTGCAAAAAACACTAAAAAGGAAAAGGTTGCAAGTTTAGAAGAGTATGCCTCTGAACTAATTGTTGATACTAAAGTAGATTTTGAAAACGTTGTTGGACAAGATAGTTTAACTCGATTTGATAAACCTAAAAATCAAAGCCGTTCAAAAAATAACAAACGTAAGAATAATAATAGAAACAACAGAAATAACAAAAAACCAAGACCCCAGAATAACAATGCAAAGTAAACCTGCTTTATGGATCCTTCTTTTTGCTTTTGTAGCATTTTCATGCCAACAAAATAAGCCGTTTGACCGCTATACGTCTATTCTAGACAGCTGGGATAAACAGCAAACGATTAGCTATGATTTTATTGCGCCGGACACCATCAATCCATATGATTTATTTATTAATTTAAGAACGACTACAGACTATAAATTTAGTAATTTATTTTTAGTAGTTGAATTAAATTACCCGAACGGAAAAGTCACTAAAGATACTTTAGAATATAAAATGGCCAAACCGAATGGCGAGCTTCTAGGAACCGGATTTACCTCAATAAAAGAGCACAAGCTTTGGATTAAAGGTCATAAAATGCCTTTTGTATTTACGGAACAAGGGTCTTATCAAATACACATCCAACAAGCAATGCGTCATCGGGGAGAATCCAAAGGAGTTGCTCAGTTAGAAGGTATTATTGATGTCGGTTTTAGTATTGAATCTCCAAATAAATAACTAGCGATTATGGCAAAAAAAAAGACATCCTCTCCTAATTTTTCAAAACCAATTCGTTGGTTTTGGATGGGTTTTTTAGCGCTTCTTGTGAGTGCTTTTTTCGTTTTTATTTTAGCGTCTTTTGGGCTTTTTGGGTCGATGCCAGATCATACAGCACTTGAAAATCCTCGCACCAATTTAGCCACTGAGATTATTTCATCTGACGGTAAAACCCTTGGGAAATTTTATTACGAAGACAATCGGACTCCTGTCGCGTATACTGAACTTCCAAAGCATCTTGTTGAGGCCCTTGTTGCCACTGAAGATGTTCGTTATTACGAGCACGCAGGAATCGATGCAAGAGGGACATTGCGAGCAGTGGTCAAACTCGGTAAAGGCGGGGGTGCAAGTACCATTTCCCAACAATTAGCCAAACAACTTTTTCACGGAGAAGGCTCTCGAAACACATTTGGTAGAATCACTCAAAAAATTAAAGAATGGGTCATTGCCACGCGTTTAGAACGCCAATACACCAAAGAAGAAATTATTGCTCAATATTTTAATATCTATGATTTTGGAAATAATGCTGACGGGATTCGATCCGCATCCAGAATTTATTTTGGAAAAGAACCCAAAGATTTAAATATCAACGAATCTGCGATGTTAGTAGGAATGTTTAAAAATTCGTCGCTTTACAACCCGCGACCAAAACGAAATCCAGAAGGGACTAGAAACCGACGAAATGTGGTGTTAAATCAAATGGCTAAATACGAGTTTATTGATGAAACGCTCAAAGATTCACTTCAACAATTGCCTTTAGGACTCAACTATTCACCAGAATCGCATCGTGAAGGGATCGCGACCTATTTTAGAGCGTACCTTAGAGGGTTTATGAAAGAATGGGTTAACAACCCTCAAAACACAAAACCAAATGGCGATACATATAATATCTATAAAGACGGTTTAAAAATTTACACCACGATCGATTCGCGGATGCAAACCTTTGCAGAAATAGCCTCCAAAGAACACATGGCCAATTTACAAGCAGAATTTTTTGTTCAAAACACACCAAAACGAAATCGAACCGCCCCCTTTTTAGATTTAAAACCAAAGGAAATCACAGGCTTATTAAATAGTGGCATGCGACGTTCAGAACGTTGGCGAAAAATGAAGTATGATCTTAAAAAATCAGAGGCGGAAATCAGAGCCTCGTTTAAAAAGCCAGTTCCTATGAAAATATTTTCATGGACTTCAGAAAACAATGAAATAGACACCATAATGACGCCCTTAGATTCGATGCGTTATTACAAAACTTTTTTAAGAACAGGAATGATGTCTATGCAGCCTCAAACCGGCCATGTAAAGGCTTGGGTTGGCGGGATTAATTATAAGCATTTCCAATACGACATGGTCAAACAAGGAAAGCGTCAAGTAGGCTCTACCTTTAAGCCTTTTGTATATGCTGCAGCGATTGATCAACTGCATTTATCGCCATGTGATACTTTCCCGAAATCTCAAATCACCATTGAAGCGCTCAAACATGGAAACATGAAACCATGGGCTCCCAAAAACTCTGGCGGGAACTATGGAGGCTTCGAAACATTAAAATCTGCATTAGCAAATTCTAGAAACACGATCACCGCTCGATTGATGAATGAAATTGGGCCACAGCCCGTGATTAATCTAGCTCATAGTTTAGGGGTCCAACAAAAAATTCCTGCAGTTCCATCTATTGCGCTTGGAACCCCCGATTTAAGTGTCTACGAAATGGTCGCCGCATACTCTAGCTTTGCAAATCAAGGTGTTTATACAAAACCAGTGATGGTCACGCATATCGAAGATAAAAGTGGCACCATACTGTATCAATTTTCCCCTGAAACCAAAGATGTTCTCAGTAAAGAAGTCGCCTATGTGACTGTCAAACTGATGGAAGGTGTGACGCAATTTGGCTCTGGTCAGCGACTACGACACAGTGCCGCTAAAAATCAACTCGTTTATAAAGAAATTATTACAGGCTACCCGTATGAATTCAAAAATCCAATTGCTGGAAAAACAGGAACCACACAAAACCAAAGTGATGGTTGGTTCATGGGGATGGTTCCTAATTTAGTGACGGGTGTTTGGGTTGGAGGCGAAGACCGAGCGACCCACTTCAAGTCAATTACGTACGGACAAGGGGCTTCGATGGCACTTCCTATTTGGGCTAATTTTATGCGAAGCTGTTATGAACTCGAGGATTTGAATATTTCAAAAGAAGAATTCTTGGCCCCTGAAGAACTCACCATTGAAGTTGATTGTGAATCCATTAATGAAGAAGGCGACATCATTCCAAATGATAATACGACGATTACACCAGATTTCGATTTCTAGTCAAACCGACCAATTAACAAGATTTTTTTTGTACTTTTTTATCCTAAATTAAAACGATGATAAACAAACAAGTAGCGAATGTTAAAGAAGCGCTTAAAGGTGTTTCTAGCGAAATGACCTTTATGCTTGGTGGTTTTGGACTGTGTGGGATCCCTGAAAATGCGATTTCTGAACTGGCTGATATGGCTGTTAAAGACCTCACCTGTATTTCTAACAATGCAGGAGTCGATGATTTTGGGCTTGGGTTATTACTTCAAAACCATCAGATTAAAAAAATGATCGCCTCTTATGTTGGAGAAAATGACGAGTTTGAGCGTCAAATGCTTTCGGGGGAATTGGATGTCGAACTGATTCCTCAAGGAACCCTGGCCGAACGTTGTCGTGCTGCACAAGCAGGATTTCCCGCTATTTATACGCCTGCTGGCTACGGAACTGAAGTAGCGGAAGGAAAAGAAACACGCGAGTTTGATGGTAAAATGTACGTTTTGGAAATGGCGTTTAAGGCCGATTTTTCTTTTGTGAAAGCATGGAAAGGGGATGCGGCAGGGAATTTAATATTTAAAGGTACAGCAAGAAATTTTAATCCCAATATGTGTGGGGCCGCAATCATTACGGTGGCTGAGGTTGAAGAATTAGTACCTGTAGGTGCGCTTGACCCCAACCAAATTCATATTCCAGGCATCTTTGTACAACGCATTTTTGAAGGAAAAAATTACGAGAAGCGCATTGAAAAACGAACCGTTAGATAAACATTAGAATCATGCTAGACAAAACCGGAATTGCAAAACGAATTGCTAAAGAAGTCAAAAATGGCTACTATGTCAATCTTGGAATCGGGATTCCGACGCTCGTCGCTAACTTTGTTCGTCAAGATATAGAAGTCGAATTTCAAAGCGAAAACGGGATTTTAGGAATGGGCCCATTCCCTTTGGATGGCGAAGAAGATGCAGACCTCATAAATGCTGGAAAACAAACCATTACCGCCCTTGACGGCGCTAGCTATTTTGACTCCTCGACTAGCTTCTCTATGATCCGTGGCAAGCACGTAGATCTCACAATCTTAGGCGCTATGGAAGTTTCAGAAAATGGTGATATAGCCAATTGGAAAATCCCAGGTTATATGGTTAAAGGGATGGGAGGCGCTATGGACTTGGTGGCTAGTGCCGAAAACATAATTGTCGCGATGATGCACACCAATAAAAAAGGAGAATCGAAGCTTTTGAAACGTTGCTCATTGCCGTTGACGGGGGTTGGCTGTGTCAAAAAAGTCGTCACCAACTTAGCAGTTTTGGAAGTCACCAAAGACGGTTTTAAACTCTTAGAACGTGCTCCTGGAATCTCTGTAGAAACCATACAACAAGCGACCGAAGGCCATTTAATTATTGAAGGAATCGTTCCAGAAATGGTGTTATAACCCTTTCGGAATGGCGTCGATCAAAGCTTTAGTATACACCTTTTGAGGCGATTCATAAATAGCATCTGCCTCTCCAATCTCTTCTATTTTTCCTTGATTCATGACCATTAATTGATCGGACATAAATTTTACAACCGATAAATCATGGGAGATGAAAATATAGGTAAATCCATAATCGTCTTTAAGAGAATTCAATAAATTTAGCACTTGTGCTTGCACCGAAATATCTAAGGCAGATACCGATTCGTCACAAATAATTAAGGTTGGCTGTACGGCAATGGTTCTCGCTATTCCAATACGCTGCCGTTGTCCACCAGAAAACTCATGAGGATACCGGTCAAAATGAGATGCTTCTAAGCCCACTTTCTCTAAAATTTCTATGGTTTTTGCTTTGCGTTCTTCATCTGATGAGAATAACTTATGGACGTTCATGGGCTCCATGATGGCAGCTCCAACAGTAAGACGCGGATTTAGGGATGCATACGGATCCTGAAAAATAATCTGAATGTCTTTACGTAACGACCGCAATTCTTTTTTAGAAAGATTGGTAATGTCGACCCCCTTGTATTTCAGAGTTCCAGCAGTGGCTTTGTCCAGTTGAAGAATTGCTTTTCCAAGAGTCGATTTACCACATCCAGATTCTCCGACAAGCCCCAGTGTTTCGCCTGGGTAGACCTTAAAGCTGACATCATCTACGGCTTTAAATGCTGTTTTTGTGCCAAAAAAAGAGGGTTTGGAAAAGTATGTTTTTTCAAGATTTATCACTTCCATCAAAGGCGCTTGGCTATAAATTTCTTCGTGTTTTTTAGCACGATCTGTTTTTGAAATGATGCTTTTCGAAATTGTGTTTGATAAAAAATCGCTGATGGTTGGCAATTGTTTTAAGCGCGATTTTAAGGTTGGGCGTGCACCGATCAATGCTTTTGTATAGTCTTCTTCGGGGTTTTTAAAGACTGTTTTTGTCTCGCCTTTTTCGACAATAGAGCCTTTATACATGACTAGGATGCGATCCGCAATTTCAGAAACTAAAGCCAAATCATGACTGATAAAAATGACACTCATTTTGAATTCTTTTTGAAGTGTCTTTAACAGCGAAATGATATCCTTTTGAACAGTTACATCTAGAGCGGTGGTTGGCTCGTCTGCGATTAGAATATCCGGTTTACAGGCAATGGCCATGGCAATCATGACCCGCTGTTGTTGGCCACCAGATATTTCGTGTGGATATTTTTTAAAGCTGCTTTCTGGTTCAGGAATTTTAACAGCATTAAACAAACGAATCACTTCTTCCTTTGCCGTTTTTTTTGTGATGTTAGTGTGTTGAAGTAAAATTTCTTCCACTTGTTTCCCGCAGTTCATTGACGGGTTTAGAGCGCTCATAGGTTCTTGAAATATCATGGCTATTTTTTGCCCACGCAGCTCCTCGAGTTGTTTTTGAGAATAGTTAAGTATGTCTTCAGAATTAAATAGAATCTCTCCCGAAGAAATCACACTATTTTTTGGTGGTAATAAGCCCATGATAGCTAGCGAAGCTACCGATTTTCCACTCCCAGATTCACCAACAATCCCAAGAATTTCATTTGGAAATACATCATAAGAGATGCCATGAAGCACTTCATTCAAAGTTGTATTGGATTGAAAAGCGACCCGAAGGTTTTGAACACTAAGAACAGGCGATTTATTCATTGCTTAAATATAAGCAATTTCAGCCGTTTCTAATAGGGCTTCTCCGCGGAGTCGAAGTATAATTTGTGCGACTGCTATGGTGTCTTTTTGGCAATAGGTCACAATGCGCTGAACATCATTTTCTTCATAGTAAACTCGGAAAATTTCACTGCCATCAATGTCATCTTTTGGGGAAGGGATTCCCAATACACTGGTTAATAATTTTAGAGACGTATAATGTTTAAAGTCTCCAAATTTCCATAATTCTAGGGTATCCAAATGCGGGACCTCCCAGGGCTTTTTGCCGAATAAATTTAATTTTAAGGGGAGTTCAATTCCGTGAATGATCATTCGTCGAGCAATGTACGGGAAGTCAAATTCTTTTCCATTATGAGCGCAGAGTAAGTGTTTGGGTTTGGAGAAATGCGTTTCAATCAGTGTTTTAAACTCTAAAAGAAGGGCGTGTTCCTCCCCATAAAAAGACGTGACTCTAAAGTGGCGTTCAGAATCTATAAAGGTAAAATAGCCGACAGAGATGCAAACGATTTTTCCGAACTCTGCCCAAATCCCAGCACGGTCATAAAAGGCTTCTGGGCTGTAGTCTTCTTTGCGTTGGTATTTTGATTTCTGCTCCCAAAGTTGTTGTTTTTCTTTGGAAAGGTCAGAAAAATTTCCGGTTTCTGGAACCGTTTCAATGTCTAAAAAAAGTAGATTTTCAAGGTTTAGTTTGTGGATCATTGGATAACATTTTATAGGCTTCTTCAATATAAACACTGATGTCACCATTGTATGGATCATGATCAAACGATTCTTTTGCATGGCCAAGACGCACGACAATAAGATCATCTGTTGGCTCCACAATCACACATTGTCCTAGGTGGCCTTCCATCATAAAAAATGATTTGTCTTCTGTTTTTCGCAACCACCATCCGTACCCATATTTTGGAGTTTCCTTAAAACGTGGCTGAATAGATTTTGCAACAAAAGTGGAATCTAAAATTTGTTTGCCATTCCATTTTCCATGATTTTTATAGAGTTTTCCAAAGCGTGCAAAATCTTTAGCATTGGTAGCAATACAACAGTATGCTTTTACCATCGCATTGGTTTCGCTATCTACCTGCCAAAGGGCTTCGTTTTCACTTTCTAGAGGGATCCAAAAACTCTCTGACAGGTAATCATATAGTTTTTTCCCAGTTGCTTTTTCAATCACCATCGCCAATAACTGAGTGTCGCCACTAGCGTATTTGAAAGCCTGTCCAGGTTCAATTTCGGTTGTTAGGCCAAGAGTAAGGTCTTCTAAGTTTTCTCCATAATACGCTTTTGTTGTGATAGAAAAAGGCGAGTAGTAAGATTCGTCCCAACTCGATCCTGATGCCATGGACGCAAGATCCCCAACAGTTACTTTAGCGCCAAGTCCTTCTTTGTATTGTGGAAAAAAGTCACTTACTGGCTGCTCTAAACTTTTTATAACCCCTTCCATTATTGCTTTTCCTAAAAGACCACTCACATAGCTTTTTGCCATAGAAAATGAATTACTTCTCGAGTCTTCGTTGTAGCCATCATAATACGCCTCATACAAAAGACTGTCATTTTTAATAATTAAATATGCGACAGTTCCTTGTGTTTTGTGAAGGTCTAAAAGTTTCTGAGTGGCAGGAATTTTATTGTAGTTTTTGTGGAGTGGCCATGCCTTAGATTTTCCGGTTTTAACAGTCTTATTTTCAGAAAACGTATAGTCATCAAGAAATGCGGTCGTATGGCCATTAAAATAGATCGTTCGGACGGCTTTTATAATATAAGTTGTGTCCGTAATATAAAGAGCGGCGATCAGTACCGCAATTAGGATAACGAGACGCGATATGAATTTTTTCATTTATGGGTGTTTTAGTTTTTATAAAAGTAAACATAAATAAGGCACCTTCAAACTTCTTATTTAAGTAAATAAAATAGTCCAGCGAAATAACTAGGAGACGCATAAATAAGCCTTCCAGAGACGGCCCCTTCATACCCCAAACTGACGCCCAAGTTTTCTGTAAATTTCCAAGCGATTTCTCCACCAAGTCCTGCAAATTCTACATTGTTTGCAAAAACACTCCCATTACTATTGGCAGCATTTAAGGAGCCATTTCTCAAGGATTCCACAATGTTAGAACGCATTAATAGAAGTAGTTTTTTTTGAAAAAAGCTCGTTCCCAATTCGAATCCAGTTCTGATTTCATCTGAAAAATTCTCGGTTCTGTTGTTAAACCCAAGATAGGCTTTAGCGTAGAAAGAGCGTGTAGAGATTTTAAAAGAGGTTCCAGCATTGAATCGAATTTCTTGGTTAAATTCGCCATCGCCCGTTTGATAACTGCCATCGCTTCCTGCGTTGTTATTTCCCGATGGAATTCCTAACGTTAGAACCGCAGAAAAGGCATGCTTGGATTTTTTAAATAAGCGATATTCTATCCCTAAATCCATATCTCCAAAACTACTAAATTCTTCACCCTTTTGGAGTTCATCGCCTGTGACTTGAGACACTTGATGGTTTTGGTATGATTTCACATAAAAAGGGATGTATGTAATTACATTCCAGTTTTCGGAAAGACCGTATTTTGCATACAGATTTAAATTAAAAGTACCACGAGTGGCGTTGGGATCAATCTCTCCAGTATTTGTATAATGTTGATCGGCAATTAGCGACCAAGTGCCTAGCTTGAAATACCCGTCTTCTTTTTTTTCTAACCATTGGGCATGGCTCATAAATTGACACGAAAACACGAAAAGCAGGCTTAATAGAATTGTTTTTTTCATAATAGGGGGGTTATTTTATTTGACCTTCTCCAACCTTCACTCCAAACGGTTTGCACCAGTACAAGATGTAGTTATAATCATAAAGATCAATGGTCGGTAAGTCGTAAAAATGAGCGCCTTGAAAAACAGTGACGGGCCCTATCTCATGCGCATCGGCAATAGATTTAGGGTTATTGCCAAGGTAAATGTACAGTCCAGGCAGACTTGTGGAGGCTTCGTAATCTTCTTTAAGGGTAAGCTTTATCCCGCCATCATTAAGTGCTGCCAAAGCGTAGCTTCCTCCCAGTTGATACGAACTCGTTGAAATAATTTTCCCTACGAATTCTAGGGACTCTTTCAATGTAGCCATTGAAACAATAACTTCGTCCTTGCTAATAATTGTCTGAGCTTCTTCAGATGTAATCAGGGTTGCCGTTACGGTTGCAGTTCCGAAATCTATTCCAGTTGCGAGTCCATCTTCTGTGATCTCTAAAATGGCGGGATCACTGCTAGTCCAGCTTACTTTAGGGTTTTCAACTTCTTTACCAACATAATTGAAATAGTCGATTTTAAATGGATACTCATCACCTCCTTTTTTCAGCTCTAATAAAGGATTTGAAATGAATATTTTAGGATCAACACGGTCGTTGACATAGTCTGTTTCCACGCAGGAAAATAACAGTAGGAAAGCTGTCGAAAATAGGATCGATTGTTTCATAATAGATAATTTGGGTCCATAAATTTAAGGAAAAAACCATCAAAAACGACACCAACCATTAAATATTAGTTAAAAAAACGAAATTAGCCAATAAGCTTCACAATATCTTTTGCAAAATAACTGGCAATAATATCGGCGCCAGCCCGCTTAAATGCCATGGTAGTTTCTAGCACTGCTTGATCATGATCTAGCCATCCTTTTTCACTTGCGGCTTTAATCATCGCATATTCGCCACTCACTTGATAGGCTGCTACTGGTACATCAAACTCATTTTTAATTTCTCGAAGAATGTCTAGGTAAGCCAAGCCGGGTTTGACCATCACAATATCGGCACCTTCATCGATGTCCATTTCGGTTTCCCTGAGGGCTTCAAAACGGTTCGCATAATCCATTTGATAGGTTTTTTTATCTTTTGGGATGTGGTCCGAATCTACGGGAGCAGAATCTAAGGCATCTCTAAAAGGGCCATAAAATGAAGAGGCATACTTGGCACTGTAACTCATGATACCTGCATCGACATACCCATCATCTTCAAAGGCTTCACGAATACTTAAAATTCGACCATCCATCATATCACTTGGAGCCACAAAATCGGCCCCAGCTTCAATATGAGACAAACTCATTCCGGTCAAAATTTCCACCGTATCATCATTTTGAATAATCCCATCAGAAACAATACCGTCGTGTCCATAAATTGAATACGGATCCAGAGCGACGTCGGTCATCACGAGCATTTCGGGGCATGCGTTTTTGATGGTTTTCACAGCGCGTTGCATCAATCCGTGAGAGTTTAAGGCTTCGGTTCCTTTGTTGTCTTTAAGAGAATCCGCGACTTTGACAAAGACCAGCACCGATTTTAAACCTAGACTCCAAAGCAATTTCACCTCGGTTTCAAGAGTGTCTAAACTATACCGAAAGTAGTTGGGCATGGAAGGGATTTCAGACTTAACTCCCTTGCCTTCGACCACAAACAAAGGGACTAAAAAATCATGAGGTGTGAGGATGGTTTCTCTTACTAAACTACGGATCGATTCATTGGATCGCAGCCGTCTATTTCTTTTGATAGGATACATATTAAACCCAGTTTTTAGGGGTTTTTAACACCCGCATTAATTGTTCTTCTCTACTGTTCGGCTCTGGATGGTGGTCATACACCCATTGGACATGAGGAGGCAAGCTCATCAAAATACTTTCAATCCTTCCATTTGTTTTTAATCCAAATAGGGTGCCTTTGTCATGGACTAAATTAAATTCGACATACCGTCCTCTTCTAATCTCTTGCCAGTTTCGCTCTTCACTTGAATAAGGTAAATGTATTCTTTTTTCTAAGATTGGCACATAGGCTTCTAAAAAGCTATCGCCCACTTCGCTTACAAAATCAAACCATTGTTCCATACTCATGGAATCCGATGCTTTGCAGTAATCAAAAAAGAGACCGCCAATGCCTCGCGCTTCGTCGCGATGGCTGTTATAAAAGTATTCATCACAGCGGTTTTTGTAGGTTTCATAAAAATCGGGACTGTGCTTGTCACAGGCGGTTTTACAGGTTTGATGAAAATGAATGGCGTCCTCATCAAACAAATAATAGGGGGTTAAATCTTGTCCACCTCCAAACCATTGGTCAATGATGTCACCATGTTCATTATACATTTCAAAATAACGCCAATTGGCATGTACCGTTGGAGCCATTGGGTTTTTTGGGTGCAAGACTAAGCTCAGCCCACAAGCAAAAAAATCAACCTCACCAACTTTAAAATACGCTTGCATAGAGGCCGGTAATTTACCATGTACACCTGAAATATTAACTCCACCTTTTTCAAAAACAGATCCATTTTCGATCACGCGAGTACGGCCGCCACCCCCTTCAGGGCGTTTCCAAATATCTTCTTTGAAAGCGGCAGTTCCATCCATCATTTCAAGTTTTGAAGTGATGGTGTCTTGTAACTCATGAATATATTTAAAAAATAGGTCTTTCATTTATACTTTATATTCTTTTACAGCATCAATAAATGCTTTGGCATGATCTACAGGAATGTTTGGAAGAATTCCATGCCCAAGATTTACAATGTATTTATCTTTTCCAAATTCATTAATCATTTGATGGACCATCTTTTTGATTTCCGCAGGAGGGGATAATAATCGTGAGGGATCAAAATTTCCTTGAAGTGTCACATTTCCACCGGTTAAATAACGCGCATTTCGAGCGGAACACGTCCAGTCAATTCCAAGGGCTGAGGCATTGGATTTTGCCATATCGCCCAGTGCAAACCAACAGCCCTTTCCAAAAGCAATGACGGGCGCATCGTCTTTTAGAGCTTCAATGATTTGATTGATATACTGCCATGAAAATTCTTGATAATCGGTCGGAGACAACATGCCGCCCCAAGAGTCAAATATTTGAACGGCATTGACTCCCGCCTTGACTTTTTCTTTAAGGTAGGCAATGGTGGTATCTGTAATTTTCTGTAATAATTGATGTGCTGCCATTGGATTGGTAAAACAAAACTCTTTGGCTTTGTCAAAGTTTTTGCTGCCTTGCCCTTGTACACAGTAACATAAAATGGTCCACGGCGATCCTGCAAAACCAATCAAAGGAATGTCGTCATTTAATAATTCTTTGGTTGCTTTAATGGCTTGATAGACATAGTCTAATTCGACAGTCACATCAGGAACGATCACATTATCCACATCTTTTTGGGTGCGCACCGGATTTGGTAAATAAGGCCCAAAATTGGGCTTCATTTCCACCTCAATATTCATCGCTTGTGGGATGACTAAGATGTCGCAAAACAAAATAGCAGCATCCATTCCATAACGTCGGATGGGCTGAACCGTTATTTCGCTCGCCAATTCAGGGGTGCGACAGCGTGTAAAAAAGTCATATTTTTCGCGAATTGCGATAAACTCTGGTAAATAACGTCCTGCTTGACGCATCATCCAAACAGGAGGACGTTCAACCGTTTCTCCTCTAAGTGCTTTTAAAAATAAATCGTTTTTGATCATAACGTTTAAATATAATTTTGATTAACGAGCTCGATGACACTTTCTACGGTTGGAATTTTTGCCACTCGTACATCTTGAAAATGGGTTCTTGCAATTTTGGCAGTGCTTTCGCCGATACAATACGCAATACAAGTAGGTTCGTTTTTTTGTAAAAAACTCTGAATTGTGGAAGGGCTGTAAAACAGGACTCCTTCTATAGATTTTTCCAATTTTGGAGCTTCAAGCTTGGTGCTATAGGCCTCAATTTCTTTAACTTTGATATTGCTGTCCTCCAAAATAGAAGGTAAGTCATCCATCCGAATGTCACTACAAAAGTAGGTCACTTCTGAACCTTCAATAAAATCTACTAGATGATTTGCCAAGGCTTTGGCATTTTTCTCTGAATGTTTGACAGGGCCAATTTTCTGCTCGATTAGGCGTTTGGTGCGTCTGCCCACACAGTAAATGGTTTCAAAATTTAAATCCTCAACAGGACAATTATTTAAAATGGCTTCTACACCATTTTTGCTCGTAATGACTACATTTTTATGGGCTGCTTTTAAAACCACTGGTTTGATACGGTTGGCAGCTGTTTTGATAAAGTCTGAACTCTCAACGTTGAGAGTGTTATTAAATAAGTCTTTTTGCCCTGGACTCAATAATTTAGAAGAAAAAATAGTGGTGGGTCCATCTTCTTTTGCTGTGGTTCCTATGAGAGTTTTTCCACCACGACTCAAAATAAACTCTACACAATCATCGACTAGCGTGTAGTGTTCTCCCAGTTTAGCGGTACGTTTAGCCTCAATTTTTTTAGTGCCATCGGGACTTAAAACAATCCCATGGAAATGAATTTCTTCTTCTTTTATATAAGCGAGTGCGCCAATTGGGGCACTACATCCGCCTTCTAGTTTATTTAAAAATTCGCGCTCGATCTTGGTAGACATCTCTGTCTCTTCATGGTTAAGAGGGGCACACGCTTCAAGAGCTTCTGTGTTGGTTTTTAGACTTGCAATCATCACAGCGCCTTGTGCTGGTGCTGGCACCATCCATTCCAAATTCACAGAATCTTCTGGGGTTAAGTCCAGTCGTCCCAAGCCCGCAGCGGCAAAAATGGCGCCATTCCAATCGCTGTTTTCTAATTTTTCGAGGCGTGTATTTACATTGCCTCTCAAACCTACAGTACTATGAGTTGGGTATCTGTTGAGCCACTGTGCTTTGCGTCGTAGGCTTCCGGTTGCAATTACGGCCTCCTTCTGTGCCAAAAACTCTTCATTGGATTTAAACACCAACGTATCTCTTATATTACCTCGCTTTAAAACAGCTGCTTGCACCACCCCTTCTGGTAAAACAGTGGGAACATCTTTTAAGGAATGGACGGCAATATCAATTTCTTCATTGATCAAAGCGATGTCTAAAGTTCGAGTAAAAACGCCTGTAATCCCCAGTTCATAGATGGGCTTATTTAAGACCAGATCTCCTGTAGATTTTACAGGAACCAACACCGTTTTGTGTCCTAAATGTTCTAGCTGAGACTGCACTGTTTTGGCTTGCCAGAGTGCTAGGGCGCTATCACGCGTACCGATTCGAATAATTTTAGACATGTTTTTTGGAATCTAATTGGAACACCTTTTTTATGAGTTCGAGACTGTCATTTTTTGAGATCGTTTCGTCCTTCAGATGGTGAGCAAAGTGGTTGGTTATTTTTTGAACTAAATTGGTGCTAATTAATGCAGCTTGTGCTTCATTAAATTCATTTATTTTTTTTCGTTGCGAATCAACTTCAGCAGTCGCAAAGACTTGTAATTTTTCTTTTAGGGCTTTGATGGTTGGTGCAAACTTTCGGTTGTCTACCCATTCGTCAAATTCTGTTTTTATTTCGGTAATAATCCCTTCAGCGACAGGGATGAACTGCTTTCTTCTTTCGAGAGTTTCATCGGTCATCTGAGACAAATGATCTAAATGAACCAAGGTAACCATAGGCAGTTCCTTTACGTTTTCATTGACATTTTTAGGGATGGATAAATCGAGAATCAACAACGGTTTTTTGTTTTGAATCAGATGCTTATCGATCGTTGGATTTTGAGCCCCTGTTGCTACGATCAAAATATCCGTATTTCCAATTTCTTCTTGTAATTGACTGTAGTCTTTTACCAAGAGTTTAAATTTCCCAGCAATCTTATCTGCACGGTCACGCGTACGATTTATCAAGGTAATATGTTCGTTTTTGGTGTGTTTTATTAAGTTTTCACAGGTGTTACGTCCAATTTTCCCAGTTCCAAAGAGTAAAATATTTTTGGAAGAAATCGCTTCGACTGTTTTTTTGATGTATTGTACAGAGGCAAATGAAACTGAAGTTGCCCCAGAAGATAATTCTGTTTCTGTTTTGATACGTTTACTTGCTTGAATGACTGCGTTAATCAATCGTTCTAAGTAAGCATTTAGTAGCTGGTATTTTTTAGAAAGTTTTGCACTTATCTTTAGCTGACTGATGATTTCAAAATCGCCTAAAATCTGACTATCCAATCCTGCGCCAACTCTAAACATATGTTGTATTGCGTCACTGTTTTTATAAACATAGGCTACACGTTGAAAATCTTCTACCGTCCCATGAGTGTTGTCACAAAGCAGCTTTATAAGCTCAAAAGGGTGTCGGGCAAAGCCGTATATTTCGGTGCGGTTACAGGTTGAGGTCGCGACGATACTTTCAATGCCGCTTGCTTTTGCCTGTAGCATCAAATTAGCTTTCGCATTTTGGTCTAAGCTAAACTCTCCACGTATTTTTGCATCTGCTTTTTTATAGCTGAGGCCAATGACATAGAAATAGGTTGTTTCAGATTTGTTAAATTGCTCCATTAATGAGTTTGGAAATATTTCGACACAAAAATAACGGCTTTGATTTGTAAAAAATAACGCTAGAAGAACTTTATATGTCGTTTAGAGGTTTCCACGTATTATTTCGTTATTTTTGTTTAAATTCTTATTTTTGCAGATGAAAACCAATAAAATCTTCAATTTTTATTTATAATGAATCTAAATAAAGACGAATCACATAACGGACAGTCCAAGTCAAAAAACACCGCTCAAGGGTCTTTTTTAGAAACGGCGATTGAGTCGGGGTTTATTGTCATGACGTATCAAAATGAAACATCAGAAGTTCAACTCCTTGAAAAGGAAATAGATAGCTCTTTTATTCAGTTTCATTTTTGCTCAAAAGGCGAATGTAAGTTTGTGTTTAACAATGGGACTTACAGCCTCAATATTCCGGAAGAAAATTCATTATTACTGTATAATCCTCAAAGAGATTTACCTATATATTTGGAAGTCGACCCATCTTCTTGGGTGGTTTCAGTCCTCATCTCTATCAAAAAATTTCATGGATTATTTTCGCATGAAGCCGATTATATCACTTTTTTAAGTGAGGGCAATCAAGATAAAAAATACTATAAAGACGGCCACATTTCACCTTCTATGGCGATTGTTTTAAATCAATTGGTCAATTACAACCTTAACTCCACCATAAAATCGTTATACTTTAAAGGAAAGGCTTATGAGTTATTAAGCTTATACTTCAATCGGGGAGAAGAAGCAAATATAGAGCAATGTCCGTTTTTGGTTGATGACTCAAATGTTGTCAAAATCAAGCAAGCCAAAGATATTATGATTAATCGTATTTCTGAGCCCCCAACCTTAATAGAATTAGCGTCTGAGATTGATTTAAGTTTAAAGAAACTAAAAGAAGGGTTCAAACAAATTTATGGCACTACGGTGTATGGCTTCTTATTTGATTATAAAATGGAGGTTTCTCGAAAACTATTAGAATCAGGAGCGCATAACGTAAATGAAGTTGGCCTTAAAGTTGGATACAGTACGGCCAGTCATTTTATTTCAGCATTTAAAAAACAATACGGGATCACTCCCAAAAAATATATTCAATCTCTTAATTAACCAATTTGATATGAAAGGCGTTTTATTAGTCAATCTGGGATCTCCAGACAGTCCCAGTCCCAAAGATGTAAAAAAATATTTAGGCGAATTTTTGATGGACGAGCGCGTTATCGATGTTCCATTATGGGTCCGAACCCTTCTAGTGAAAGGAATCATCCTTAATACGCGTCCAAAAATCTCAGCAAAAGCATACCAAAAAATATGGTGGGAGGAAGGGTCTCCGCTAATCGTTTTGTCCGAGCGTTTGGAAACTAAATTAAAACAAGAAGTCAATTTGCCGACGGCCCTTGCGATGCGCTACGGCAGTATGACCATGAAAAAAGGGTTTCAAAAACTGGTGGATCAAGGAGTCGATGAGGTTTTAATCGTCCCTTTATACCCTCAATTTGCAATGGCCACTACCGAAACAATTTTGGTACTTGCAAAGGAATTAAGAGACGAACATTTTCCACAATTGAAATTGTCTGATTTACCACCGTTTTACAATAATCCAGACTATATTAAAGTTCTTTCCAATACGATTAAGGACTCTTTGAAAGGGAAAACCTACGAGCATTTATTGTTTTCTTACCATGGGATTCCAGAACGCCACATTCGAAAAAGTGACATTACGAAGTCGCATTGTAAGATTGATAAGTCGTGTTGTGTGACTCCATCCGAAGCACATGCGTATTGCTATAAACACCAGTGTTTGGAAGTGACGCGTTTGGTTGGCGAAGCGTTGGGACTAGAAGATGCGGTTTACTCCACGTCGTTCCAATCGCGTTTAGGGTTTGATCCATGGTTGCAACCGTACACCGACCGAACCATTGAACGCTTAGGAAAAGAAGGCACAAAATCGATGGCCATCGCAACACCCGCCTTTGTGAGTGATTGTCTCGAAACACTTGAAGAAATCGCCATGGAAGGAGAGGAGATTTTTCATGAAGTTGGTGGAAAAGACTTTACAACGATTCCTTGTTTGAACGACGATCCAGCCTGGGTATCACTCCTTGCAAAGTGGGTTACTGAATGGGATTCTAAATAACAGAGACTGAATGACTACATCCACATCACAAGATTTTGAGACTGAAACGATTGGTAAATTATTGATTAAACAGGCTGTTCCAGCATCTATTGGAATTTTAGTCATGTCACTCAATATTTTAGTGGATACTATTTTTGTGGGACACTGGATTGGTTCACAGGCAATTGCGGCTATTAATGTGGTGTTGCCCGTTTCTTTTTTCATAGCTGCCTTAGGGATGTCTATTGGGATTGGAGGGAGTTCAATTATATCGAGAGCACTCGGGTCCAAAGAAGTTCCAAAAGCCTTAAAAACCTTTGGGAATCAAATTACGATGACCCTACTCCTGACGGTTGTACTTGTGTTTTTTGGGTTGTATTATATTGACGGGATTATTCCTGCTTTTGGAGGCAAAGGCACTATTTTTGAACCGGCCAAAATCTACTACCGAATTGTCCTTTATGGCGTTCCTTTTTTGGCACTTTCTATGATGGGGAATACGGTTATTAGAGCCGAAGGAAAACCCAAATTTGCCATGTACGCCATGATGATTCCATCCGTATCAAACTTGTTATTGGATGTATTATTTATTAACGTGATGGATTTAGGCATGATGGGTGCTGCATGGGCAACCACTGGATCTTATGTGCTTTGCTTTGTCTTTATTTTTTGGTTTTTCATCTCGAAGCATTCTGAAATGAAAATTACTTGGCCACATTTTAAGCTCCAAAAATCGATTGTTTCAGAAATTAGTAATTTAGGATTAGTGACCCTTTCACGACAAGCCATTGTGAGTGTGACGTATTTGTTAATGAATAATATTTTATTTGATCTAGGTGGCGAAACCTCGGTTACAGCCTATGCAATCGTCTCTCGAATGTTAATGTTTGCATTGTTTCCTATTTATGGGATTACTCAAGGTTTTGTACCAATTGCTGGCTATAATTACGGGGCTCATAACTATGATCGCGTCAAACAAACCATCCGAATTGCGATTATTTACGCAATGGTAATGGCCTCTCTAATTTTTGTTTTATTGATTGGATTTCCAGAACTGATCACTCGCATGTTTACCACCGATCCTTTGGTCATTGAAAAAACGCCAACAGCGATGCGATGGGTTTTTGCAGCCACGCCAATTATAGCGATTCAATTGATTGGATCGGCCTATTTTCAAGCCGTTGGTAAAGCGGTGCCCGCTCTTTTGTTAACCCTTTCCCGACAAGGGTTTTTCTTTATCCCGCTTATCTTCATATTACCTTTATGGTATGGAGAACTGGGGGTATGGATGGCATTTCCGGTATCGGATGTTCTTTCTACCGTCCTAACGGCGTATATTTTATATAGAGAAGTGTCGAAAAAATTAATATCAAAAACATAATTATGGACTCATATAACTACATTAAATCGCTTCATTTGATTTTTGTAATCACATGGTTTGCAGGGCTGTTTTACATTCCGCGTATTTTCATATACCATATTGAAGCTTCTAAAAAAGCCACTCCAGAAAAAGAAATTTTGGGCACGCAATTAAAATTAATGGCCAAGCGCTTATGGTTTATTATCACTTGGCCCTCCGCAATTCTTGCTTTAGTATTTGGAATTTGGTTATTAGCATTGGCACCCTACTGGTTAGAACAGTCCTGGATGCACGCTAAATTAGGATTTGTGGTGCTTTTAATCATGTATCACATCAAAACACACCTTATTTTTAAACAACTTCAAAAAGATCAAATTAAGTATACCTCCAATTTTATGCGAATCTGGAATGAAGGCGCCACCTTACTACTTTTTGCGGTTGTGTTTTTAGTGTTGTTAAAAAGCACCCTCAACATGGCTTATGGAATGCTGGCCCTTGTTGGATTGGCGGTTTTATTAATGCTGGGAATCAAATTATACAAACGAACGCGTTCGGAATAATTAAACCGCGCGTATTTTTTTTCTATATTTAACAAAAGTCTATTTCTATGACAAAGCGTAAATTGTCTTTAAGGTCACGTATCTTTCTCTACATGATTATGTTGGTTGTGATGGCTTCTGTCCTTATCGCAGGGGTTACGATCTATCAATATAGTGAACAGTCTCAGGATTACCACCGAATGCGTTTGGAGCGAAAGGAATCTCAACTCATATCGAGCATTAATTATGTTTTAAAAGAAACAACTTGGGAAGTTAAAACAGAGAATTTACCCATGATTTTCAAAGATAAAATTTATGAGATTGCCAACATCCATAATGTAAATTTTAACCTCTATGATTTAGAAGGAGGACTGATTAAAATGTCGAAGCCTAATTTCGAGAAAAATGATATTGAAACCTGTTTGTCTGCGGATGTTTTAAATCAAATTAACCGAAGTGTCTCCAAGCGTTTTGTGGAAAGAATAAACCAACTTGGTGGCGACTATCGCTCTTCATACATCATGTTTACAGATAACAGTGCCAAACCATTAGGCGTACTTAATGTCCCTTATTTTGATGATGATTCTTTAAATTATGGCGAGCTTAAAGAATTCTTGATTCGATTGAGTTATGCGTACATAATCATGATTTTAGTGGCCATTGCGTTCGCGTATTTTGTATCTAAATATATCACAAAATCGCTTCAGACCATCCGGGAAAAAATGAAAGGGACTCGCTTAGAAAAGCGCAATCAAAAAATTGAATTAGTTGGGGCAAGCTTGGAGGTTTCTGCATTGGTGGAATCCTATAATAGTATGATTGACGAGTTGGAGGAGAGTGCCAAAAAACTAGCCACTAATGAGCGTGAACAGGCGTGGCGAGAAATGGCAAAGCAAGTCGCCCATGAAATTAAAAACCCACTAACTCCAATGCGTTTGAGCGTCCAGAGTTTTCAACATAAATTTGACCCTCAAGATTCTGATATTCACAAAAAAGTAGATGAATACACAAAGACCTTGATCCAACAAATCGATACGATGAGCTCCATTGCGTCTGCCTTTTCTAATTTTGCTAAAATGCCGGCTCAAAAACTCGAATTTTTAA
>Ga0206131_10000697_pt1 | contig 45368 bp, 43 predicted proteins | sample Helgoland_Spring_FD_148636 | JGI IMG/M metagenome (GOLD analysis project Ga0206131, IMG submission 148636) | Pelagic subsurface seawater microbial communities from Kabeltonne, Helgoland, North Sea - Helgoland_Spring_Bloom_20160517_1 | ecosystem: Environmental > Aquatic > Marine > Epipelagic ... | reverse complement strand
GAGTTTTTTTTTTTTTTATTCTGTTTTTTTTTACTTTGTTTTTTTTACTTTGTTTTTTTTACTTTGTTTTTTTTTACTTTGTTTTTTTTACTTTGGTTTTTTTTTACTTTGTTTAGTTTTAGTCTGTAATATTGGTGGTAAATAATCAACTCCCCGAGTTATAACCAATCTTCTTCTATTCAAATAATTGATTGGTGTATTATTTTCAAATATGTTATTATTAATAATCGGGAAATTAGTTTTCCCTTGTTTTATAAAATTTTGTCTCTTTTGGGCTCTACCTTTGGAAGTCTTATATTTTCTCGGAAATATAAAATCGAGTGGTTCTTCTACTTGTTCTGTTGGTGAATTATTTGAAGTATTATTAGTATTATGAGTATTACTTAAAGATCTTACTCTTTTAGAATATTGATTTATTTGAAGAACATTATTATTTTTTTCTTCTGTTATATAAATAAAATGTTTAAGGTCTAAATTTTCGTAATAATCTATTAGTTCATTAATTAATATTTTTATTGATTTATTGTTAGGATAATCTTCTATTTTTATATAAGTATAAAAAAGGGGGTATATTTGCGAATTATTAAATAATTTTTCTGAAAATAATATTACAGGTTTATCTTCGTTTAATGATTCCATTAATGATATAAAACCATAATTATCCTTTTCTTTAAAATATTTTTTGATATCTTTGGTTAATTTGTTAGGTAATAAGTTAATAAAATTAATTGATAAATATATATGGTCATTTGGTATATTATCAATTAAAAAATTAAGGTGTTTATATAAGTGAGGCAACTCTAATTTTCTTATTAAATCACCATATTTTTCATTATATTTATTAATATGTAAAAGTTTTGATATATCACTTGTCGAACCTCCCAATTCTTCATTATAAATTTCTACTTGAAAACATTCTTCTAATTTATAATTATTTAGATATAATCCTCTAATAAATTCATTTATTTCTTCTATTATACTTTCATTTATATTTTCATTAAAAATAATTTTATACGGAGTAAAACTACCACTAATATAATTTATTAATTTATGTGGTATTAATATTTTTTTTGGTATTTTTTTTATAAATTTATAAAATACAGGCCTTTTCAGTTCTAATTCCATATTAAGAGGAAAAATAAAATCATCATTATAAACATAAAAGTTCTTATTATTATATTTTTCTAAAACATATCTTAGCAATATTTCGTCAATTCCATAATTAAATATATCTCTATTAGTTGAATCCTTCGAATTATATTTTTTTACTAATTCACCTAATATTCCATTGGTAAAAAAATTATCTATTTCTGTATACTCTGGGGTTTTTTTATCTTTATTAAAACCAAATAATCCAGCGGGTATTCTCGATTGTAAACCTTTTATTATTTCTCTCGGTAGATTAATATCCGTAATTATATTATCTATTTTTTTTTTTAATTTTATAATATTTAACCACCTATATGTGGTATGATCAATAGAAGCAAGTTTAAAAGAAGTGTTTTCCCATGTATCTATTAAATCCATTAATTTAAATGTTATAGCGTGACTAATATTTATACAAAAAAACTTTCTTATTGTATCGTCGTATAAAGGAATGAATCTTATAAATGATCCATATGTTGCGGGAAGACCACTATATCCCTTCTTTCCTAAAATAATTCTATTATCTGTATAACTATATAGTTTAATAAAATTATATTTTTCTTTATCAGTTATTATAATATTGATATAACATCTATATGCTTCATATAATTTATTAATAATATCTTTATTTTTTTTATAGTTTGTTTTTATTCTCGTATTAGTAGGTGTATTAGATTTTATAGTTCTATAATGTGAAGAATATACAAAATCAGAAAGGGATTTATCATAAAAAACAATTAACCCCCAATTATTTTCTGGGTTTCCTTCATTCCATCTAGTTTGTAATTTAAATGTTTCTACTAACTTAATAAATCCTGTTAAATAAGAAAATGTTTTATGAGATATATTCATCTCCATAGGTAAAAAAACATTAGTACTAAATACTTTATTAAATGGTGTTTCTATATGATTAGTTTGTATAATAGGTAAATTAGTTATTTCACTATAATTCATTAAATATTACATATAAAATATAAAATATATTTAATATAAATATAAAATATCTTTGATATAAATATAAAATATCTTTGATATAATGACATATAAAAGTAAAAATACTAAAATAAATAATATTAAAGGAAATATAAATTTTATAACAAAAAGAAATATTAAAAATTCTAGAAAAAATATGAAAATAGAAAGTAATACTAAAAAAAATAAGAATATTAAAATAAATAAAAAAACATTTACTAAATCTTCATTTGATTCCCTATTTTCTATAAATTTCCAAGATAAATTCTTACAAAATACAGAAGGAAGTAATATTATTATTATGTATGACTTATATGCTCCCAATGGTAAAAAAACTTTTAATAAATCAAAAAATTTTAAATACATACATTACCTTAAAATAGGAGATAAAGTAATTGTTCCATATGCTTCACTGAAAGAGACATATACTTATATTATAAAAAAAATAGAATTGGATGAAACGAAGATAAAAATATTATTATCTAAATTAATTGAAATAGGTAATAATAGAAAGAATAAAAAAAATTTAATTAATTTAGTTAAAAAAAAGTTAAAAAGTAAAATGAGTTTTAATGTAAAATAAAATTAAGTAAATAATCATAAATACAAAAAGATAAAACATAAATAAATTAAATCTATAAGTTATTCTAACTAACTTATCTACCTCTTTTTTATCTTTTATAAAATCTGATATATCTTCGGTTGTAAACGGAGCAAACATTATATTTTACTCCTTATTTCTCTTTAAATAATTACAATTTTTATTATTTTTTTTTTATTTCATTATATTTTCTTATACAAATATTTTACATACGAAAGGTAATGCGACAATACCTAATAACATACCAATATGACAGTTTAATTTCATTTCTCTATAAATTTCTAACCAGGCTCTTGCTTGTTCCGGAGTATCAATATGTTCTAACATATAAGTGGATTTTGGCATAATAGTATAGTGTATATAAGTTACACCTAAAACTATCGCGATAAAAATACAATATATAGGTTGCTTATAGTTTTTCATAGTTTTGAGGTAAATAAGAGCAATAATAAGACCCAAAACAAATCCTTGGATATATATATTTAATCTTTCTTTAATAATTGTATTGTGAATTTTTTGTTGTTTATCACTTAATAAACTTCTAAACTGTAAAATTTTGTTATTTTTTTTACTACCATTAATTATAAAGTAAAACATAGAACCCAATAAAGCTGCCGCAATAAAACAGCATAAAGAACAATTCATTTTATATATTATAATAAGATAAAATAAAAAAATATAATAATTTTAATATTTATTTATGAAATAAAAACAAAAAGATTATATAATACTATATGCCAGGGTTAGTTATTGTTATTTTAGGTATAGGTAGTCTTGCTTTATACTTTTCATTTAAAATATTTGCGAATAAATGTAAACCCGATTATCCTATAGAAATACAAAATCATATTAATAGTCTTCGATACAATGAAACAGCAGAGGAAGTGCCACCCAAGTATGAAGATATAATAAATACAAATTAATATAAAATGCGGTATAAATATATTTTTTTTAAAAACTAAATACAATAATGGCAAATAATAAAATAACCGAAAATGGTAAAATAGAAGAAAATAAATTAATTAATCCCTATAGTCTTTTAGGTGTTAATGATAAAAGTTCTTTGAGAGAACTAAAAAAAAATTATTATAATATGGCTTTATTATGTCATCCCGATAGAGGAGGAGATAAAAAAGATATGAATGTTGTGTGTCTTGCTTATAATTATATAAAAAAACAACTGGAAAATATAAAAGAAGTTAGTTATGAGGAATTGGAAGATGAGTTTGAATGTTTTTGCAAGGCACAAGAATTAATAGAAGTCCCTAAATTCGGTAATATATATGAAGAAACAAATGATTGGATTGTAGATTTTAATAAGGAATTTGATAACAAACGAAATGAAAATAATGATATAAATCCATATGATAATAATCCATTTGAAAATGGATACGGTAATTTAATGGATATAAATAAAATAGATATAAATAAAATGTTAGAGAATTTGGAAGTATCTAAAGAATATATTAGTGATGAAAAAGAAGAACCTAAACATAAATTTACCAGAGAAATAATAGAATATACTGATCCGGAAGCATTGCCTAATACTATAACATATTACCCATTAGATAAAAAATCGAAAGATATAAATGATTATTCTGATTATGGGAATGATATAAAAATGACTGATTATAAAAGGGCTTTTTTTGAACCGGAAAAAATGAAAGAAGTTGAAGAAAGGGATTATCCTAAAGAAGTAATTGAATATAAATGAATAATAAAAGAAATAATATTTTATAAAAATATTTTTATATATTAATGAGTAATTTAAATCATATCAAAATAGAATTAAATTCATATTATTTTATAATAACAATTTTAGTTATTATATTTACATCAAGTATTTATCTTATTAAATATGTTGATATTAATGAAAAAGATAATGAAAAAAATAATCAGAATAAAATTATTAAAAATACAGAAAGTATATTAGAGAAATATAGTTCATTTTTTCTTCCGGTGGTTTCCTTAATATCATTTTTTATAGCATGTTTTTTCGTTTCAAAAGTATTAATTATAGGTGTTCCATCTGGCAAAGTTAAATATTTTGGAATTTATTTTATTATAATAATAGCTGCTATCTTAATTGTATTTAATAATTCTATTCTGAAAGAGGAAAAGGTAGTACAGTATATCAAGGGAAGAAAGTTTAGTGTTGTAGGTATGTTAATGGTTTTGGGTATTTCTGCCTTATTTTTTGGATTTATAGATAATTTCGGTCTCCAATTAGGTATTGAAGCATTAGATAATTCTTTCCTTAATTTATTTTTGGGTCCATTATCAGTGGATTCGAGATTTAAAAAGGAGCAAAAATCAATTAGTAGGAATTTACAATATATGAATAATTGGGCAAATGGTAAATGGAGGTCAGTTTTAAATCAAACACTTAGATTTAAAGAAGAAATTCGAAAAATTAAACATCCAAAAATAAATCAATTAATGGAAGATATTGATGAACTTATAGATGAACAAGGAGGTAAACCAATGGAAGTTCCATTAAATGTTAAAAATCAAGGTTTAATAGGGGATTATATTCAAAATATTAAAAGAAAATATGACCTTATAGAAGGTTCTAAAGCAATGATGGGTAATACATTTTCTAATGTTATAGGTGCCTTATTATCAAGTGCCCTCATAAATCTTTTTACATATATGACTAAATATGACGGAATTTATAGCGGAGATGAAGACATTGATAGTAGTTTTTTTGTATCTAAAATTAATTCATATTTACCATTTTTAGAAGGGTTCTTTATTATGATAGGATGTTTAATACCAGTAGTACTTAATATTGCGATGAAAAAAGATAATTATAATACTAATAATTCAAAATCATGGATTATTTTATCAATTATTGCGATAATAGCAATAATAATGATGTTTTTAAGTGTTAAAGATTCAAAAAAAATGACTGTTAAAGATAAAGAAAACTCTGTTAGAAAAACATTAATAGATCTTAAGAAAAGATTAGATATTACAGAATCAGATATTGAATTGAATAATAAAATAGATATTTTTGTTAAAAATTAATAACCTTTGTTAATAAATTATATTCTAACAATAATTCAATAATATAATGTCCATTTCTTTATATAACTCCTTCATTAACTCATGCTCACATTCATGTATATTCTTTATAATATCTTCGCAACATAATTTTATAAACTTCCTGAATTTATGTGATTTCTCCACATAAAATTGTTCTAATCTTTCATTATGGTCGTAGACAGGTATTAGACCACCTGAAGGGTGGTCGTTACTATCATCGAACGCATATTTTACTGCTTCATCTTTATATCTATATTGCCGCTTTCCATCTGTTAATACCTGAATCTTATTATCTCTTTTATTAACAATTCTCATATTTTTATTTTCCGGATAGTCATCATTGAAATGTATTTTTCTTATAATATCAATAATCGCATAAAATGGCCGAGTTATACAACGTTCTTTGAATTCGTCGGAAAGCATTTCTAAGTTTTCTTCTCCATAGTTATTTATATGAATAGTATTATTTGAATTGTTATTATTCTGTGTTATTTATTTGTTTTCCATTTTTTTCTAATAATTTATTAATTTGTTTTGTTTGAGATTTAATAATTTTATGTAATTCATTTTTTTCATTTTTTTCTTTATCTAATTCTTTTTTTTTTTTACAATATAATCTAGTATGCCTTAACATACTTTGTCTATATTTAAAAGTTTTACCACATAATTCACAATTTTTATTTAATTCTATTTCTTTACTTTTTGTGCACATTTGTGTATCATTTGTGTATCATTTGTGCACATTTGTGTATCATTTGTGCACATTTGTGTATCATTTGTGCTCATTTGTGGTTTATTTTATTAACTAACCACTATTTTCTTTTCATTGTTTAAATGTTTTTTTGTTTAAGGTGTCTATTATAATTTGGCTTTAATTTAGAGGAAAAATTACAAATTTTACAATCATAAGAAACCATTTGCTTTTAATATATAAAAATAAAATAATTTTAAATATTGAAATATATTCTTTTTCATTCTTTTTATTCTTTTTTCATTCTTTTTTTATTCTTTTTTATTCTTTTTTTCATTCTTTTTTTTATTATTTTTTTTATTATTTTTTTTAATAACAAAATAAAACCATAATAATTAATTAAAATATTATTTTAATAAGTATTTTTTAAAATAAAATTAAAATGTGCACAAAATCGTGTTTTTTTACAGAGAGAGAGAGAAAATGAAAAAAAAAATAAAAAAAAAATTTTTTTGAAAAAATATTTCAAATATTTATTATAAATTATATAAAATATGACTTATATAAAATATGAATTATAAAAAAAAAATAAAACTTAAAGAATCGAACACCAATATTAGTAATGCTTCATTCAAACAACACCATATTAGATTTTAGAACACAAGAATATTTTGGTTGGATTGGGAATTTTATTTTTATTTCAGCACAAGTATCGCAAATTATTCATACGTTCAAAGTAAAAAGAACTACTGATATATCTTATATTCTCCAAGTTCTATTATTTATAGGAAACGTGATGTATACTACATTTGGATATTTAGACAAGTCCTTATCTATATTTCTAGGTAATTTTATAACATTATTTACTTCTATAATACAAATAAGTCAGAAAGTTTATTATGATAGAAAAAATTATAAAGGATTATATGAAGAAATAAATTAAAAATAATAAATGTAATTTCTAACTATTTTTTTAGTTTCTGGATTTATTCCCTCATTATATATTTTAAATTTTAATTTTTCATACAATTTTATTGCTTTTATATTATCTTTATTTACCGTTATAATAATATGACTTGCTCCTTCCCTTCTTAATTTTTTTATTAATGATAATAATAATTTAGTTGCACTTCCATTATTTCTTTTTTCCGGATTAGTACATAAATTATTGAGGAAAAAACCACTCCAAGTTATTTGCGGTATCTCTTCAATATACTTAGAAGGAGTTATATAACACATACTATCACCGTATTTATAAACTGAAGAATATTTATAATATTTACTAAAACTTTCTAATTCCTGCTTACTAAAACATTTCTCTAAGAAATTATTATTATTTTCATTTTTTTTATTTTTTATATTTACTATTTTAATATTATCATTTATATTAGTGAATTGTTCAGATTTAGTATTATTTTTAATAATTAGAAAATATAAAATAATTATAATTAGTAAAAATAGGTATATCATTATTAATATAAAATATATAAATAACTTAGCATAACTTAGTAAAATGAAATAACTTAGTAAAATGAAATAACTTAGTTTAACTTAGTTTAACTTAGTTTAACTTAGTAAAATGAAATAACTTAGTTTAACTTAGTTTAACTTAGTAAAATGAAATAACTTAGTTTAACTTAGCATAACTTAGTAAAATGAAATAACTTAGTTTAACTTAGTAAAATGAAATAACTTAGTTTAACTTAGTAAAATGAAGGATTAATAATATAATCTATAGTATTTAGTTGTGTAAAAAAAAACATTAATATTTCTTTAGTTAGTTCGATAGAAGGTAACCATTCCAATTCATTATTAATTTCGCATAAATATTTATAATATTCTGGCAAATCTATGTCCGTTATAATATTGGTATTATGAGATATATAAGAGAAAGAACTTCTTACATAAGGGTAATGATCATTTATTTCTTGTTTCAAAAATAATGTTAATTTATATTCTTGAATCATAAAATCCGCAATAATCTCGTTGAGTTCCATAGGTAAGCCAATATAATTATTCCTTACTATATTAGAATTTTCAATACCTACTTTCCTATAAAAATCTATTTCGTATAAAATTGGTCCATCCGGTAATCTATCAAATTTAATGGTAGTTTTATTATTATCGTCATTAATAATATCAATATATTCCGTTAAATCTTGATTATTAGAAAACTTCAATAAGCGATTATAACGTTTACGAAATGCTACTGTATTCATTACTTATTTTATAAATTGCTATTAATTTATAAATCAATTAAAAAAAATTGAAAATAAAAAATCTATAATAAATTAATTAAAAATGAGTACTTGGATTACACATATCAATGAACATAAAAAAATTGGAGTATATAAAGGTTGTGAAGTAACCTTGGGTGATTTGTCTCCAAATACAGAAAAACTTGTAAATTTTCCACTGAAGAGTTCAAACGATAAAGTATGTATGCCTTTAGAAGAAGGTGTAAATATGCTATATGAATTATTTCAGAAAGATTATAAAAAAGAATTGATGAAAGAAGGACAAAGTGAATACAATTCTTTTGGAATGTTTTCAGTAAATGTTTGTAAACAAAATTTTATGACAGGAATAAAAAAAATAATGTGGAACCAATATTTTTGGCAGGAAGAAACGATAAAGTTGAAAGCAGCTGGGAAACTTGCTGACTAATTATTAATATACATTTATATACATTTACAAATTATGCTTCTGCATTATTTTTATCTTTTGGAATTGTAATATAATTTTATAAATTTCTAGGACTCTCTACACCAGTTTTATAAGCGTTAGAATCTGACGAGTTTGACGAGTTTGACGAGTTTTGGGTGTTTTGGGTGTTTTTTTTCCGGATTTACTTCCGTTTCTCTTACTTCTCTTTCCGCTTCCGCTTCCGCTTCCGCTTCCGCTTCCGCTTCTGCTACTGCTTCTTCCTTTACCTCTGCTTTTCTTTTTCTTTTTCTTTTTCTTTGTCGGTATGAATTGTATTAGGTCTCCGTTAGAATTATACATTAAAGAAGTCTCGGAACTATTGCCGAAATTACTAGCTGCACCTACACGCAACCTGACTCCAGAATGAGATTGATAATTATTAGAAGCACTACTACCAGAACTACTATTAGATCCTAGCGTTTTTTTTTCAAACTTGGCATATATATTAGCAATATATTATAAATTATTAAAAAAAATATCTAATAAAATAAATAAATTTTTTTTTGTATTTTCTAAATCACCTAATTCAGGATTTAATTCTACAATATCCATTGAAATAACATTATATTTAGTTAAAAATAATAAAATATTTTTCATTTGCTCCATATTAACACCATTTTTTTCAGGGGTTCCCGTCGAAGAAATAAACGCAGGATCCATTATATCTATATCAAAACTTATATGAACATCTCTCCCATTAATAAACTTATCTAATCTATCCAAAACATTATCTAAATCATCATTAACTTCCCTAATACCCATATTTAATATATTTTTTTCCTTTATATATTCCTTTTCATATGGATCTATACTTCTAGTTCCTATATAACATATTTCGTCATAATTAAGACATTTATAATTAACAAATGGTTCCTCTAAATCACCTAATAAAGCAGAAACAGGCATTCCGTGGATATTTCCAGTTTGCGAATACTTAATATTATTACAGTCAGTATGAGCGTCTAACCAAATAACACATTTGTCTTTATTATAATTTATAAATTGACCGGAAATTGTCCCCATAGACATACTATGGTCGCCACCTAAAAAAATAGAAAAATCTATATCTTTTTTATCTTCATTAATTTTTTTTTGTAACATAAATAATGTTCTTTCATTATCTATTCCTTGATAATTAAATTTTTTATGTTCGTAATTTATATTTTTCATAGTATTAAATTTTTTACGAAAATAACTCTCATATAATAAATTGGAACCCTTTGAAACTCCTGGTTTCTTTTGTCCAAAATTTATAGGTACTGATAATATCTTAATATTTTTCATTTATATAAAAAATAATTATATTCTTTATATTAATTTTTTAAATTAAATATCAATTTAATTTATATATTTTATATACTTCTTTTAAAAGCTCTTTATAACATTGGTTTTTACATTTACAATAATTAAATGTTTTAGTCTTATCAATACTAAGACATTTTAGTTGGTGTCGGATTCTCCTAATATTTAAATTATGGTTTTCATCTTCGTGATAAATACCACTTGTTTTATCACAACCATTACATTCAAGGAATGGCATACTTATAAAATTATTCTCGTAATTATGATCAGTCATTTTAAAATGGGAAATATACAAATGGTGTTTTTAAATTAAGTAATTTATCAATTTTTTTCTTTTTTATATTTTTTTTCCTATTTTTCCAATATTGCTGGATTTTATATGCGGCCATCCATTCTTTTGCGGAATCATCTTCTGCTTTATTTTTTATGGCATTATATACCATCATTCTCTTAAAACTAAATTTAAAATTATTTAGTAATGATTTAGTAGCTTCAAATAATCTTTTAGAGCGATATGTTTGATATTCCTTATATATATTTCTTTGATTATCGGTTTCAGTTATTGTTATCTTAGGTACTTCTAATAACTTAGTATCATTTTCATCTCCAAAACCAAATACTATATCTTCTTCTTCCGCTTCTTCCGCTTCTTCCACTTCTTCCTCTTCTTCCTCTTCTTCCTCTTCTTCCTCTTCTTCCTCTTCTTCCACTTCTTCCTCTTCTTCTTCCTCTTCTTCCTCTTCTTCCTCTTCTTCCTCTTCTTCCTCTTCTTCCTCTTCTTCCTCTTCTTCTATACTTAATTCATCATCATTTAATTCATCATCATTTAATTCATCAACATTTAATTCTTCTACACTTAATTCTTCATCACTTAATTCTTCATCACTTAATTCTTCATCACTTAATTCTTCTTTTTGAGAATAAAAAAAACTTGATAAATAATTTAGAGACATTTATTATTAGTAAGTTATTATATTTTTTATAAATAAACTTAATCAAATGGATTTAATCAAATGTATTTAATCAAATGTATTTAATAAATCAAAATCGCTATCATAAAATAAGGAAGTTTTAATTTTACTTTGGTATCTGTGTTTAAACTTAGTATTTACTATTTTATCAATAGTTATTTTCATAATTCTATCTAAAAATGTATGTCTCCAGAAAAACCTACAATTTCTTATATATTCCAAATAATCTTTCCCTATAGTTTTATTAAATCCCAATTTTATTTTAGTATCTCTAATAATTTCAATATCTTTATCGGATATAAATTTACCTCTATTCTTTACTAACTTAGTAATTTTATATTGTAATATTTCCGTTTCTTTTTTATTCCCCAAAACTTTTCTAAGTGTATCAATATTATGATATTTAGTATCTAATTTTATAATAACTTGATATAAATAGAAATATCTTTCGGATAAACCTCCAAAACCAGTAATATTACCTAAATCATTTTTCTTACTTGCTGTTTTTAGTAAGTTATATAATCGAGTATTAAAATTATTTATACCATTTAGTGTATTATTAATATTACCTTCTTTCTTATAAATTGTAACAATATTATCTGGAATTAAACTAAAACCAACACCAGGATTTGCCTCTATAAACCAAACCTTTTTCATATGGTCTATTAATAAATCCGCACCAATAGGATGATATACAGCTAAAGCAGTATCTATACTATCTTTAGTAGGAGTACAACAACCGCCTTTTTTAATTGCGGTTTTAATGACTTCTAGCATAATTTTATTAACTTGTCTTTTAATATTAGTGTCTAAGTCCCTTTTACTTATTTTCGGAACCATACAATCCATTAATTTATTATCCTCTAAGTGTTCTACTAATTCTTGAAAATCAAATGGCATCCCTCCTCCTTCTGTTCCCCCACTCTTATGAGGCCAAGGATTTGTTAAATCTACATTATCTAAATCATCATTTAATAAATTCTCCGGGTATGGTTCTCTGGTACTATTAAATTTATATCTTCTATACACATAAATATTATATTTCTCTGTATCTTTCATATAAACTATTAAACCATAAGCACGTATATGACATTTATAAAATCCGTCACTCTTTAAAACTCTATTTTCTCCACCCGATTCTTTTAAGGGTATTTTAACATTTTTCTTTAAAGAAGGAAAAAGAACTTCACCCTTAATACATAATGGTTTATAAATATACTGCTGGATTTCCCAATCTAAATATTTTGGATAAGTACCTAAAACATTTACAATATGTTTGGTTGCTTCATCAATAGTAGTACAAACACCTATACCCCTTTGTTCTTGACCTATTGAAGGTTTTAGTATTACCGGATTTGTTTTCCCAAATTTATTTGTTTTCCAAATTTTACCTAAATCATTTTCCAAAGTATCACTACATCTCAAAGTTATAGTTTTAGGTAAATAGTATTTATCCCCCAAAATATCGCCCAATACTCCTTTATTACCTATAATATTACTAATATTATATAAAGTCCTTCTAACTATAGTAGGTATTGCGGTTATATCTTTATAATTAGAACCATTCCAATATTTTTTCTTTTTAAATTTGCTTTTTACTTTTGAACCTAAATCTCTAACTTTTTTATGTTTAGACCCGTCCGAATGTGTTAATAGAATATTACATTTTCTATCTTTCATATTACATTTTCTAGTTTTTTTTGCGAGTTTAGTTATGGTATTATTATCAGTATCAGATAATACTTCTACATCGTTATTATATCTTTGTTTAGATAAAAAAGTTAAATGTTTTTCAAAAAAGGGAGAACTGACATAAATTAAATTATCCATATAATAATTAGATAGAAATAAAATTAATTTTAATGAGTTCTAATTAATTTATGAAATAAAAAAATAGTTAAAACCGAAAACTTTATTTTATTTTTTAAATTAATTGAATTTATTTTATATTTTTATATTATAAATGCCAATAAAAAAAAAACGTGGTTCTCGAAAATCTGTAAAATATTGTAATAAATATGCGAATATTCCTTTATTACATAATTTTTGTATAGAAAAATATAGAAAAAACAAATTTAAGGATGTTAATAAAGAATCACCAAAAACAGACTTTATTAATCTTTATAATTTTGATTTTTCCGATGTTTATAAAAGAATAGAATTAAAAGATAAAATATTTAATTATTTATTAAAAAATAAAAAAGATTTCTTAAAGGGGAAAAAAGATTATACTAAATCAGAAATTAATAAAGAAGTTATATATTATTTAGATTTAGCATTACAATTACAATTAGAAATAGAGAATGAATATTTACAACATTTAATTTTAATTTATTTTTCCTCTATGGAAAAAGAAATTTTATTAAATAAAGATAAATTTAGAAAACGCGTATATTTAGATTTTGGATATTTAGAAAGTGATTTTAAAGGATATAAATTTAAAAAAAGAGGGTCTTTAAAAAAAGTGTCTAAAAATAATGAATGGAAATATATAGAAAGTCATAAATATAATAATCAAGAAAATAACATATTTAAAAACGGTATTAAAAAATTTAAGAGTATGTTTGGTGGTGCTGGGGGTAAACCTACAAATTCTACAAATTCTACAAATTCTTATACTCCCGAATCTATACCAAAAAATAAAAATATTAGAAAGATTAAAAGAACAAGTAGTTTACCTAATTTAAAAAAAACTAAAAAACCGAGTTTACCTAAAAGAAGAGGTAGTTTACCTAATTTAAAAAAAACTAAAAAACCGAGTTTACCTAAAAGAACAAGTAGTTTATATAAAAGAATAAGTAGTTTACGTAATGAAAGAGGTAGTTTACCTAATAGAAGAGGTAGTTTACCTAATTTAAAAAAAACTAAAAAACCGAGTTTACCAAAAAAACCATATAGTGCGCCCGAAAGATTAAGTCTTGAGGAAGGAGTATATACTACTTCACATATAGATCATATAATTGATTTTTTTGATGAATATGTTATAACTTATATACATATGATTGAGGGAGTAATAGATAATCTTGAAGATTTTTATAAAACATATGGTTATTGGGTTACTGAAATAAAAAAATTAGAAGAAAAAAAAAAAGTTAATATAAAAGACTTTGTAAAAAAATTAGTTAAAAAAGATATTGTAGGAGTAATAATTCCTAAAAGTGTGACATCTATTGGCACGCGTGCCTTTGAAAAATGCGTTAGTTTGACAACGATCATTATCCCCGACGGTGTGAGAAAAATTTACAAAGGTGCCTTTTACGAATGCACTGGGTTGACCTCGATCAGCATCCCCGACAGCGTGACGTCGATTGGCATTGGTGCGTTTTGGGGGTGCCATGTGTTGACCTCGATCAGCATCCCAGACGGTGTCACGTCCATTGGCTTCCATTTCTTTGACGGATGCTCTGGGTTGACCTCAATCAGCATCCCCGACGGAGTGACTTCTATTGGCGAAAGTGCGTTTGGAGGATGCTCTGGTTTAACCTCAATAGACATCCCCAACGGCGTGACGTCCATTGGCGACGGTGCCTTTGACGGATGCTCTGGATTGACTTCTATCAGCATCCCCGACGGTGTCACGTCCATTGACAACCTTGCGTTTGCCGGATGCGCTGGGTTGATCTCAATCATCATCCCCAACGGTGTGACGTCTATTGGCGACCATGCGTTTTACGAATGCGCCGGGTTGACCTCGATCACCCTCCCCGACGAATTGACATCCATCGGCTCCAGTGCCTTTGAAAAATGCGCTGGGTTAACCTCGGTCAGTATCCCCAACGGTGTCACGTCAATTGGCAAAAGTGCGTTTTACAAATGCACTGTGTTGAACTCGATCACCCTCCCCGACGGAGTGACGTCGATTGGCGAGAGTGCCTTTGCCGAATGTGCAAGGTTGACCTCAATCAGCATCCCCGACGGAGTGACTTCTATTGGCGAAAGTGCGTTTGGTGGATGCGCTGGAAAAAATACAATCCCCTATAGTGTAACGTCAATTGGAATCAGGGCGTTTTACAAATGCACTGGGTTAAGATACATTATAATTCCGGAAAGTGTTGAGATTACGAAGGACACTTTCCCAGATACTACAAGAGTAATTAGAATTTAATTTATAAATAATTTCTTGATATTACAGAATAATTTGTTCTAAAATAAATAGTTAAAACCGAAAACTTTATTTTATTTTTTAAATTAATTGAATTTATTTTATTTTTTAAATTAATTGAATTTATTTTATATATTTATATATTATAAATTCTAGGTTCTCGAAAATAATTTTAGTACAGAATAAATATAAAAAAATATAAACATAGTAATTCTTATTATGTGCTAAAATTAATTTGAATACTTTATAAGATTAATACTAATAAATTTTAAATATATTTCTCTATAGCGTAATCCCATAAATTCATACAAGTATGAAGACCACTGTCCGTATCATTTAACCATTGGTCTAATGTTATATTATTTTCAGTTATATTTTTTTTACGTTTACTAATATAATCTAATATAACCTTTTGACAATATTGATTCATAGTTTTTTTATTAATATCTCCGTCTTTTAATAAAGACTTTACTATAATTTGTAAAGATTTTCTTTTTTTATTCCTCCTAACATCATCTTCTACTATTTTTTCTATTCTACAAGTAGAGCAATTTTTATATTTATATGGATTAATAAATAATGACTTACATGTTTTACAATTAGAAAATGTATCACTTCTAAAATTAGTATGTATTATATAACAACTAGACGAACAATAATTAGTTAATTCTATTTTTTCCATACTTGATAAATGATGATAAAATTGTTTATTATTAAATGTTTTACACTTATAACATAAAGATATAAAACAACCCTTACATCTCTTTATAGTTTTTAAATTTTTCCCACAATCATTACAATATTTTAGATTCTTATCACACCTATAATGACAATAATCACTTATTATATTATCATTATTAAAAGTTAATTCTTTTGTGTCTTCGGTGTCTTCGGTGTCTTTGCAAACTACAAAATCGGGATATATATCTTTAACACATTTTTTACATAGTTTAGAGTCACATTTCCCACATTGATATAATGTTTTATGATAGATTTTACAACGACTACAATTATTTGTTAATAACATTACTTATTTATGTATATAATTCTATAAATATTATCAATTTTTTTCAATAAATTTAAGCGAGGTTTCATATTCTTCTCTATTAATTATTTTCCCTAATTTTAAAAAATGTAAAATCTCTGTAATCTTATATAAATATTTATAATCATTATCAAATATTTTTTTCTGTTCCCTATCTATTATCGTTATAATATCTAATATCTCAAAATCACTAAAATGTTGTAATGATTCTTGAATACTACTTCCACTTGTTATAATATCATCTATTAATATAATCTTATTAGTATTACTTGTTATACCTTCTATCATTTGTTTTGTCCCGTATTTCTTCTTTTCCTTCCTTAATAATAATAAAGGTATATTATATAAACAAGATATATAAGTAGCTAAAGGAATACCCCCATATGGAAGACCACAAATACTTAATATTTCTCCTTTTTGTATTGCTTCTAGATGATATTTTTTTATATATTCATTATAAACAATTTGTGATATAGTTTTGAGAATTTCAGGTTTAGATATAACATTTCTAAGATTAATATAAAAAGGCGAAGTTTTACCATTTTTTAATGAAAATGACACAAACTTAAAACATTCTAAATTAAAAAGTTGTTTAATAAGTGTTTTATTCATCTTAACATATAATAATTTTTATATATTAATATTTTTTTATATACTGTAAAGAATAAATATTTTATAAAATAATTTTCTGAAACCTAACTTCTAAACCAGTTGGACCGTCCCATTTATATACTGAATGGACTATTAATTTAAATTTAGTAGTTAATTTATCATATTTTTTTAGAATTAATTCGTTTAAAATTATTTCATTTTGTTTAATAGAATATTTTTTAGGAACAAAACCGCACATTTTCCCTTTGGAATTTACAATTTTAATCGCATTTGTATCATATTTATTTTTGGGATCTTTCTCTAAGAAAATTTGTTCATTTTCTTTTAAATTATCAACTACTGTTCTGTGAAAAGAAACTCCACTAACTTTGAAAATTTCAGGTATTCCTACTTTATTTTTATTTTTATTTTCAGTCATTTTATTAATTATATTTTTATATTAATTATAATTTTATATTAATAATCAATTTTTATATTAATAATCAATTTTATATATTTTTTTTATATTATTAATTATTATAATGAGTTCTATAACAGACCAACAAAAATTTATTCCAATGGCGTCTTTAATTGGAATTATCGCAATTATAATAGTAGCGATTTATAATAGTGCTTTTAAAGGAGGAAGATTTACGTGTAATAGATATATACTCAATAGTTATTTATATATTCTTTTAGTATTAGTATTAATTATATTAGAAGTATTATATTTAGATTTTAATAAAGTAAGTGTTATTAACTTATTTCAAAATTTTAAAGGATTATGGGGATTTATATTATTACTTATTCTTCTTATAGGTGTTTTAATTGTTTTAATGATGATTCCTCCTAAATTCGTATTAATTAAACACGCGGTATGGATTATATTTGCTTTGTTATTAGGTATGTTGGCATATCCCAGTTATATGAAATCTAAAAAAGAAAATACAATAATGGGTGTTATGTTTTCCTTAATCGCAATTTTAATAGTTTTTACAGCAATAGCATTCATTAAACCAGACTGGATTTCATTATCTTGGGGACCTATATTAGTCTTCATTTTAATAGGTATGATTATAGCCCAAGTAGTTTTTTATATTATGAATAGAAAAAATCCCAGAGCAAAAAGACCAAAAATATTTTCATATATACTTATAGTGTTATTTATTTTCTTCTTACTATATGATACTAAGAAAATTCAAGTAAATGCGAAAAATTGTAAAACAGCAACAGCCGATTATATAAATGAATCATTGGGAGTAGTATTAGATATACTAAACTTGTTCCAGAATTTAGTATACGCACAAGGAAGATAAAATAAAAAACGGCACCTCGTACCGTTTATATTTTACGCCTATAAGACGATTTTATGCGCTTTTTGTATCACTACGCACTTGCGATTTACTTTTATCTTATAGTATTTTCAAATTCAATTTTTTTTATTATAAAGTAACTACAATGCTAAACTACAATTAGTAAAATAAAATGAAATAATATAAATGAAAAATATTAATTTTACTTAATATTTCCGGTGGGTTCATTAAATGAAACTCCCCAACTCTCCAGCCGTTGTGGCATTACAACTCTTTCAGTCGTAATATTATAGCCCCCATTTCCAAGATATCTATATTATTTGATTAATACGTCTCTACGTATCTAATCAAATAACCCATATCAATTTATTCGCTATATATTGTGATTTTCTCAATATTTATACCTTTCGGTATAAATCCCTTACTTTTTATTTAAAGAAATATCAAATTCAATTTTTTTATAATAAAAGTAACTACAATACTAAATTATAGATATATTACTATCATATGTAGTTTGTATATTTACATTTTCTTCTTTTTTAATACTTCTATGTATAATCTTACTATTATCACCTATTTGATATAATTCTATATTTGCTCCCCAATTCGGATATCTTTGTCTAAACTCACTAAATGATATAATTTTCTTATCTCCACTTTTATCATTTAATGTCCTAAAATTACTATTCTTATCTACATAACCTAAATTATTATCATACTCTACATTATCCAATATTATATCAATAATATTATCCACATAATTGGATAAATAAATAAGACTATATGGTATTATTAAAACAGAGAAATATTCTTTAAGGAAAGTATAAATTTGATATTCAAATACATCAGTGATTGATTTCTTCATTTCAATAGAATTATATTCTTCTTTAAATATTTTAGGTAAATATCGAATATAATTTAATAACTTATCTATACAATTAATTTTCTCCATATTTTTTTCCTTAGTCATATTTTTCCCAAGAGCAATTATAGAACCCAAAATACCTAAATACCATAATATAGGTTTATTCTTAGATACATTTAGGTTTAGTAATAAATGCTCATTATAGAATGATAATAATAGAAACAATATAAAAAAGGAACTAAAAACAAAAATAATAAATTTGCCGATAGTTGAAACAATTTTGTAATTAAATATATGACAATACGCACTCGCATATTGAGCAGATTTATTTAGTCTATCTTTGAGTTCGTGTTTTAATTCATTATAATATCGAAGTTTCCACTTAGCCTTTAAAGACCATTGTTTCGATGTAATTTTAGAAGGATTATTGTAAAATTTTTCTCCATATTTTAAAAAAGAATAAAAAAATAAATATACTATCAATAATGGCATAAATAAATACGTCAAAACTGATATAATTAACAAATTTTGTTTTATCTTTCTTACAAATTTATTTTTATCTGTATATATATTTTCCTTAATATTATAATTATTGTCAAATAAATAATCGAAAATACAATAAATTATGTTCCACTCTATTAACCTAGAATATAAGAATTTATTAATATTGGAAGACAAAATAGTAGTTATTATATTATCTTTCTTTAATATTTTCATATTTGTATTATATATATTATAGTCATTACCATATAACAATTCCAATTTTTCTACTATTTTTCCCCAAGTTATAGTATCTATTTTTCGATTATCAATATTTAATTTTTTATTATAAAATTTCTTTATCTTATAATAATCTGTAATATCATTACATATACCTATAACTCTTACTGTAATATATAATATAATAATTATAGTAGTAAAAATATATATGAAATTATTTTTATAAAAATTGGAGAAATCAATATAATTTTTAAAAGAAGCGTCTTCTTCTTTAAGTTGTTTTAATCCTTTATAGTCTATACACATAAACATAAAATTAAGAAAGACTAACATAAAAATGGAAGTTAGTAAATTGAATATTTGTAGGGAAACAATATTATAATATCCTTTATGATAGAAGTAATTATAGATTTGTATTAATTTTTTATTAGAAGGAACATAAGCAATTGATTCATCTAAATTGTCATCTATATCAGTATTATCTAAATCTTCATTTATTTCTTGTTGTAACAGTCTTTCATTTAAATTTTCATTAATAGTCATTTTTTATTTTTGTTTTTAATATTTTATTTAATATTTCTTATAATAATTAAAAATTTAAGTTATTTATAATTGATATATATGAATTACCAAAAAATTAATCTTTAATATTAAAAATTTCCCTAACAATTCCATATTTTCGCAGAACACAGAAAAAAACTAAATAATAAAAAAATGCGGCATATAATAATATAAGGAAAGCTACTATTAACGACCTTACTATTGTAAATGAATATATATATTCTAAAATAAATATATATTCTAAAATAAATTTAAATTCCATAAATATAAATTCAATAAATATAAATAGTAATTATTTTAAATTTATATTTACTTTTAAATATAAAAATATATATTTAATATAAATGTCTCAACAAAGTGGTAATTTTATATTTCATCCATTACAAAATGGAAGTTTAACACACAATCATTCTACTGGTAAGAGTTCAGGTTATCCTAATATAGTACAATATAAACCAGATGGTGTATCTGGTATATTTGCTCCACGAATTGTTGTTCACGGAAGAAATTATTCTTCAAACCAGGGAACTAATCAAAATAATAGTTTACCAGAAGCATCTAATTCTCATACGCATTTTGACGCACATTATCCAGCAGGTCAAACAGTATCCGCACAAAGACAACAACTAGCAGCAGAACAGGCCGCACAAAAAGAGAGAGATGATTTATACGCAAAATTATTTGGTTCTTTACTAACTGGCGGTGATTCTGGATCGGGAACTGAAGCAAATAGAGAAGATAATAATTATTATGAATTATTATCAGCAAGAATGGAAAGAGTTCAAGAATGCGAACAAGATGGTACAAAACGTATACAAAATTATAGTATATGTCCTCCAAATGATATAGTAGGGGAACATATAATGAAGGATACTATAGTATGTTGTAAAAAACCTACTTCTTTAGGAGGAACTGGAACTGGAAGTGGAATTGATAATTCAGGAGATAGTACAAATAGTTCTACTGATGGAAGTGGTGTTACTAGTGGAACTACAACTACAACTACAACTACAACTATAAATGACAAATGCTCTGGTTCTAAACCAGAAATTCCTACTTGGTTTGAATATGATGTAGCAAGTGAAAAAGAATGTCAATTATGCGATATTATAAAAAGTAATAATTATGAACATTGTATAAAAGATGGAAAGAAATTACCAGACCACGAATGTAAACAAAATTATCAATTCAGGGGTATTAATAATGGTAAATTACCTCAACCTTGTATAAATAATAAATGTAGAAATATCCAAGCACAAGAAGCAGGCAAAGACCCCACAACTATGGCACATGAATTAGGTATGCCTACAATGAAAAATTCGAGGGGATCCAATTATACTATAAATACAGATCCAACTTATCCACTAGACGAAAATAAAGAATTAAAATGTAAAGATAATAAAGATTGTTGTTGGAAACATAGAGGTAGTGAAAATGCTTGTAATAATGACAAAAATTGTGTTTGGTGTAAATCTGAAGACCCAAATCCAAAACATTGTAAAGTAATAAAAATGGCAAATCAAGATAAGAAATTCAAAGTAGGTGATGATAATCATAGAATGCTTATATGTAGTGGTGGTTATTCTTCTACATGTCTTCCAAGAGCAAAAGACGGAAAACCAGTAAATTACTTACCATTTAAAAATCAAGATTTATATTTTAATAAAGAAGGTGGAGGGCAAATGAGACAAGAAGATAAAAGAGGCTCAGGAAAACAAGCGTGGGTTATTGATTATCCTTTACAGTGTGGAAAAACATTAGATGAAGAACTTGAGCATAAGAAAGAAGAAAGTCAAAAATGTAGGGCAAATATGAATTTACAAGAAAACCAAAGAAATAAATGGTGGTGGTTTTGTAAAAAAAATAGCGATTCAGAATGTTGTACTAATAATAGAGGTGGTAATTGTACTTAATTTATTCTTTTTTACTTGAAGCGGGTGCGTCTTTCCCATCTGTACTAAAATCGCCTAATGCTCTAATTAATTTTAAACAATACATAGCAAATCCTACCACTGCGACTGTTACACTGGACCCCCCTACAAATATAATGACTGCTGATATTGCCATTATCGCAAGAATGATAAATCCTAAACCACCTGTTCCGTATCTTTCTCCAAACTTTGCATCAAATTTATAATATGGTAATGTTATTCCAAGCAAAGCATAAAAAGCATGTCCTAAATGAACAGAAGGTATTATATTATCAATACCAACCTTATTTTTATAAGTAAAATCAAATTTAGGTGCATTTGGAATAATAATTGTAACCGTATTGATAATAGCTTTAAATATAAATTCTAATGGAACTGATAGAATCTTAAAAAATATAATTGTATATCTCGCAAGGAAAAAAAATATATGAAACCATGGAAATAAAAATAATTTAACAGTTAGGCAATAAATGATTTTATTCCAGTCTATAGGTGTTTCACCATAAGTTCTAAAAGTTTTGCCTTCTCTGGGTTCACCATATTTACTCATATCTAAATATCTTTTTCCATCTTTATCCAATTCAACTCCTTCACTTAAGCTTTTTGAATAAAATCTAGGTGTAAAAATTTCAGGAAGTTTCCAACAAACATATTCGTGACCTCCCAATTTTCCAAATAAACCATTATACCAATCAGCAAACCATTTGGAACCATTGGGTCCATATGCGAGATCATACATATCCAATGAGTCAGAAAACCATGATTTATTAATAGAATCATCTATATTATTCGTAGAATCTGTTTTAGATGCTGCGTCTGTCGCGGCTGATACTGCCGCTACTATTCCTTCTACCATTTATATTAGTATTAGAAAATATTTTATAATATTTATGCACATTTAGGATCCCAATTAGGTTGTTTACAACCAAATTCTCTATTTCCCATATTATAATCATATACATTTTCTGGACCATTAAATGCTTCAGTATATGAAGCATTACCGCCTCTTAATTGTTTTCTTTTGTTACTTCGTTTGCTTTTTAATCTGCTACTTCGTTTGCGTTTACTTTTTTTTGGTCTAAGCTTTTTTCTAAAAAGCTTGCTACTTCGTTTGTTTTTTGATTTGTTTTTTGATTTGTTTTTTGATTTGTTTTTTGATTTGTTTTTTGATTTGTTTTTTGATTTGTTTTTTGATTTGTTTTTTGATTTGTTTTTTGATCTAAACTTTTTTCTAAAAAGTTTTTTTTTTCTAAAAAGTTTGTTTTTACTTCCACCCGTCATTTCGGTAGGATCACAAAGTGCATCTAAATTACTGTCAACAAAATTTCCATCTCTTAATTCTGGTTGGTTTTGGTATCCTTTAACTTCTGGAAGACCACCTATCATTTCATTTTCAACTCTTAAGTTATATCCAATACCTCCTCCAGTTTGTGTAAATTGTCCGTCCTTATCTAAAGGAAGACTATCCGCTGCGGTATCAAAATCAATGTATTTATTAACATTAGGGGAACTCAAATTACAACTACTCATTTTATATATTATTAATATATAATTTTTTGATATCAGAAAAATAATTTTTTTTAAATTAAGTATTAATAATTATAAAAAAATATATTAAAAATATAATATGTTTGAAATTTTTTTATTTATAGCAGTATTCGTTGGTATAATATATGGTATTTTTAAATTATTCTATCACCTTTCAAATTCACTTTTACTTATAGACGAAACTTTCATTAACTATATAAAATCTATAGATGATAACACTATCCAAAAATTTATTAATGAAGAAGACTTTTCAGAAAAAACAAAAAGCTTTTTAGAAAAAAGCTTAGACCAAAAAACAAAAAGCTTTTTAGAAAAAACAAACGAAGTAAGCAAAGCAACAAACGAAGTAAGCAAAGCAACAAACGAAGTAAGCAAAGCAACAAACGAAGTAAGCAAAGCAACAAACGAAGTAAGCAAAGCAACAAACGAAGTAACAAAAGAAGATAAACAAAAAAAATTAAATAGGCATTTACGTTTAGATTTCTTTATATCATTAGTATTCGGTATAATATGGTTTTTATTCCCTCTATTAATTATAAATTTACCAGGAGAACATATAAAAAAGAAAGATTCTATATATATTGGCAAAACACTCGGATTATTTACTTTAATTTCGAGTTTATGGCCTCTATTTAATATAAGTAAAAAAGACTATAAATATAAAAGAAATATTCTAATAGGAAAATTTACTTGCTCGGTATTAACAATGATTTCCTTTTTGATAATAGTATATTTCAGGAAAACTATGAGTTTTGGGAATATTATATCTGTAATAATGACTGCTTTTTGGGTTGCGAATGGTTATTATGGATTACTTAAATAATATAAATTTTTTTTTATAAAAATGAAAGAAATACGTGTTGCTATATTAGGCAATGTCGACAGTGCTAAATCTACTCTAGTAAGTACCATAACTTATAAAATTTTAGATAATGGACGTGGTTCCGCGAGAGAAAAAGTTTTTAAACATAAACACGAAAAAGAAATAGAATTATATTTGTTCCAAAATGATGAGATTAATACTAAGACTAATGAAGTAAAAATGTTTACTTTAAAAGGAAAAGATAAAAAAATTACTTTTTTTATGTCAATTACTGAATATAAAAAACCTGTGTTAAAAACCACCTATAAGATTAATGAAGGAAACGAAGAAACTTTTGATAAAGAAAATAAAGTTCTTATAAATTTTTTCCCACAACCCGCCTCCACCAAAGAAGTCAGACACTCATCAACAGCAACACCATCCACCGCCCCCGTCCACTCGATGACGACGAACACGCACGGTGCACTCGCACACATACCCTCCGCCATCGCAGAAGATGCGAATAGTCTCGGGGGGCTTCCAATGAGAAAATGGAGAAAATACACCAAATGAAGAAAATTGAGAAAATACACCAAATGAAGAAAATGGAGAAAATACACCAAATGAAGAAAATGGAGAAAATACACCAAATGAAGAAAATGTGTAACAAAATATAGGCAAAATAATTACCGTAAAAATTCCAATATTTCAAATAACACTTGACAATCAATATAATTATATTTTTTTATAACTTTTACTATATCCATTTCTGAAAATAAAACCCCTAAGTTTTTACTTTCTGTCATTGCGTCTTCTGCTTCCAACATTGCGATTCTACCATCCATATCCATATCCCACGTTGTCTTAATAATACCATATTTGAATAATGCCTTGGATATTTCTTTTAAACCGTAACCGAAAACGCCTTTAATACAGATAGGTTCTTCCTTGAATATGTCTAATATATCTATAAAGTTGAGTTGTTGCCAATCGAATATTTTTTTATTTCTTAAAACCGCATTTTTATAGAAATTGGGTTCAGCCTTACTCCAATGGTATATTTTAGGTTTATCAGTATTATATTTCAAAGACATTGTATTCATATAGTTTAACCATTCTTCAATAATTTTTGTTTCTTCTTTTTTGCTAAAATTTTTTACAATAAAGCATTTAAATTCACTTTTATATTCTTCTAAATCCTTATCATAATAGTTAGAGATACACCCTATCATAAAAATACAAGTCCCGAAGTTAGTATATGGTAATTTCTTAAAATTATCGTTTAAATCATTAACAGTTTCGAAATCTACATAAAATTCAACTTTATCTTTCTCCAACTTTTTCAAATTGTCTAAGTTTCGTAAAGTTCTCGGTGAATATACTATATCTTCTGTATTCCTATTAATATCCAATATACTATCTAAAATCTTAGCCTTTTTCCCACTTAAATTTAATGTTTCCGCATTACATTCTATATTGTTCCAGTCATATATTTTCCTCTTAAAACAATTATTCCTCTCCTTGATACCACAATTCCATAAAGAAGTAATGTCTTTATTTTTATTTGCTATTTCTTTTTTTATATGTCTCCATTCTCCATCATAATTACTATTATTCATATTAGGATATAGTTCTGTTCTATTTGGTTGAAAAATATCCCATTCAGCACCATTTTCCTTAAGGTCTCTAATCCATTCTATAGCGTTTTCAGTTTTAGTGTAAATATCTTTATCTTTGCCGAAGATATCAACTTTCCCTAAATAGTCGAAACTATTATTTCCTTTTTTATTTCCTCTTCTCCATTTCCTACCTAAGATATAGGCATTATTAGGTTGATAATTTTGAGTATAAGATAAACATTTATTATATATCATAACTTGCGATTTATAATATGGGAACATTCCAACATTATTAAGTAATTTTCCACCGTTCCTAAAGACTAAATTAGAAAATTTTATATCTATTACTAAATAATGCCACCTATTACTAAATTTACATCCTATATTCATATCTTCAATATTTTCTATTATCGGATAATTTAGTATTTTATTAATATAATCACTCCTTATAATTATATCAGGTATGCCAAATAAATTATTGTCTAAATCAAATATTACACCGTGAAATATTATAGGAACACCATTATTCATAAGGTCGATAGTATTATAATATTTTCTTAAATAAAATTCTAATATATTAGTGTCTTTTGTAAATTCAAAATCAAGAGTTTTAGTGTAATATTTTCCTCTAATATGATTAAATATTTTTTCCTCAAAATCTATACCTTTTTGTTTAATAAAGGTACTAAATTTATTATCTTCTTTTTTCTTAAAGAAACCATTCTTCTCACCATAAAGGTTTAACCAATCTAAAAGTGGGTCATCTAAAAGATAATTTTTTATTTTAGTCGCGGAAATAAAATCATAAAAAGGGGAAATATTTGAATTCATATAAAATTTAAAAATAAAAATAATAAATCCTTATTTTTTAAACTTTTCAAAAGTTTTAAATGAAAATAATTAAAAGATTTTTATTAAGCGAAGCAACAAGCTTAAACCAAAAAAAAAGCTTTTTATTAAGCGAAGCGACAAGCTTAAACCAAAAAAAGCTTTTAAATAGAAGAAATATAATAAATGTAATAATATAACCTATACAAAACAATCTGAGGATTCTTTATCTGTAAAAAGTTTTAAACCTTTTTTAGTTTTTTTCAAACATTTAAATGTTTCAGAAGGATTCTTTTTATTAAAAGCAGTTTTCTTTCTATCTTGATTGATTATACATTTTTTAGTAATCTTTACATTATCGGTTATTCCTCCTTTAGTTTTTCTTCTAATTAGCATAGGTTCTGTTTGACATTCTTCCTCATTAAATTTCTTAGTATTTTCTTTTTTAATATTAGTTTCTTGTCTATCAAAGTAATCATTATAGTTACAGTATCCATATTGGTGGTTACTTCTTTTAAATACTTCGTCTTTCTTTAAATCTCCGGTAGGACATACCGGACCGTCACTTGTAGGTAGACAATCGTAGAAGTATTCTGTATTTTGTTTTGTGTGGGTTTTTTCTTTATCAGTATAACTGTTAAATCGTGTTTTAAAGGGTAAAACACATTTCCCTGGTTTAACATTTAGTTCTCCTGAACGATCATAACCAAACATATCAACGGATGAAGAATTAACTTCTGGAACTGGTATTTTCTTATCTGGTTTAATTTTAATAGATTTAGTAATGGAAAAAGGTGTATTGGAAATATTTCGAGGAGTATTAAGTTTATATTTATCTCCTAATTCTTTATTTTTAATTTTCTTAGTGTTAAATTGTTTAATATCTCTTTCATATTTATATTTTTTCTTGGAATATAATTCATTCCTAATATTATTAAAATCATTAATAGCAAAACCAATATTATTTCTACTTATTTTTTTAGTCTTTTTTGCCCTAAATCTTTTAGTTATAAAATCAATACCAATTTTTTTATTCATAAGTAATTCATTTACTAACTTATTACTAAATTCATTTACTAAATCTAATTTCAATAATTCATTTAGTAATAATTTCTTCTTATGAACTTTCTCTAAAACTGGATTATTTATAATTCTCCTAATATTCATATTTGTATTACTATTCTCTTTTTTTAACAAAGTTCTATTTACTAATATTTTATTATCTTCATAATTCTTTTGTGTTTTATTATAATTATTCATTTGTTTAGACCTATCGTTCAAATTTATGGCTTGTGTATTATAAATTAAATTATTAATTTTGTATTCTCTATTAAGTTGATTTCCATTACCAGAAAAGTCTTCTTTATCTAAAAGTGGTATAAATAGTTTTTCTTTAGTAATAATACCATTAATATGTTTTTTACCGTTTGATTTAGTATATGAAATTCTTTTTTCAGTTAAAAAGTTAGGATAAATGTTATTATTTAAAGTTTTTAAAAGTTTTTCTTTCTCATTTTTAAATTCTTGATAGGAAAGTAATAAATTCATATCTAACATATCTGTATAGGTAATAATATCAAAATGCTTACTTTTTATAGCTGGAATATTAAGATTTAAACCAGATGGATAAGTTGGAATGAATAAGTTAGTATTTAGTATAACACCTACAACTTTGAATTGTTTATTAATAACGTGATACATAATATTATCATTACTAATTAAGTTAGTAATATTATATAAATTATATGGTATGCTGTCTAAATTATTTTGACATATATCTTTTAGAATTTTGAAAATATTTGCTAAGTTAGGGTCTTTTTCAGTAAAACTAAATTGAAGTGGTTTTTCTTCTACATCGAAATTAATTTTAACAAGTGGTTCGAAGTATTCTTTATTTTTATCATCAATGAATTTAAGGATAAAAATAGTTTCTTTCTTTTCATTAAAACTAAATAAAGGACATTTGACACTAATATTATTTTCCTCACCCAATACCTTTTCTATAATTACAATATTATAGTTTTTATCTAATAAAATACCAGATTTTGCTAATAATTCAATATAATAAGAGTATTCTTTAAAAAGTTTTCTATCATTAGAATAATCCCTAAAATTCATAAAGGAAGCATATAATTTTTTGACTTCTATACTCTCCTTATCTAAGTTCTTTATTTTAGTAATACCACTAAACCATGTATTATATTCTTTACTGCTAGTATCAAATTCTATATTAGTTTGGAATATTTCGTGTAAATTTCCGTTATTAACTGACGCATATACAAGAGGGTCTATATTATCTAAAATATCATTAATATTAAAAGGTGTTCTATCCTTTTTATTTCTATCAATATCGTGTTCTCTAATACATTTGAGTTTATGTAAAGCAATAATAAAGGAGTTATTTTCATTAATATTGTTAGTACCTAGTCTAAATAGTAATTTTCTATTAGTAAGGTTTTTCTTTTTATCGAATGCCAATGTTTTAACATTTTCGAAGAATTGGTATTTATAGTATATTTTTTTCTTATTAGTTTTTGTTTTAACAAAATCCCCTTCTTTAACTTTAAAGGAAGAATTATTATTTAGTAATTCATTTAAATCATTGGGTAATAATCCTAATTCGTCATGTGATAATTTAGTGCTAGAATCTTTAAAATAGTCTTCCTTTGTTTCTTTATTTTTTTTAACCATAGAAGATTTATCACAACAAGGATAAATACTTCCTTGTTTTGTTCTAGGATACATAGGATTTAGTGAATTTTCTAATATTTTAGGTATTTTCAGTTTAGAGTTTTTAATATCTTCAAGAAAGGGTATGAGTTCATCTTCTTTAACATTTACATTTTCACTATTACATTTAGTACATTTATAATCGTTATTATAATAATCAATATATTTAATCTTCTCTAAACATTGTTCACATTGGACTTCTATCTTTTCCCACTTATTATTTTTCCAATAACTATCTGACCTTATTTTTATAGTATGTTCTTCATCAAAGACACCTCTGACACCTTTTATTTTTGTAGGTTTTCCGGAACAGTATGGGCACATATTACCTTTTTTGATAAATTCGTCAGTTTTAATGGGGACCATACATCTAACACAGTAAATACGCGGGCAGATATAGACATTTTCGTTACCTTCAGAGCCGGTGATAATTCGGTATTTATCATTGTCAATATCTTCGCCCTTTGTTCTTTTATCTAAACCTTCACTAAGTCTTTTATTTTCAGTTATATATTTCCATAAATTTTTTGATATTATTACAGGTATTCTATCTTCAACAGCAGGACAACCTCGTGTAAAATTACTACCTTTAAAGAATTCGGGGTCATATTTATCACGCATATGTTTGAAATATTTACTAACTGTTTTATTTTTATAGTCTAACTCGTCAATTTTTTCAGGCATAAATGGTTTATCAATATTCTTTTCATTGTTTTTATCATTTTCATTGTTTTTATCATTTTCATTATTTTCAAAAGAATTATTAGAATTATTATTCATTAATGAAAAATTACTTCCGTTACTACTATAATTATTATTATTTACAGAGTTAGAAACAGATAATAATGATTTTTTAAGATTAAATTTACTTACAGTATCTTTAATATCATTTTTTTTTACAATCTTTCTTTTAGTAAAATTAATAAGTTCTATGATAATGAGGTTAATGAGGTTATTAACAAAAACCAATTGATTAATATTATGGCAGGTAAAATTGATAACAGTTTTTTGTTTACCTAAGATATTATCAAAGTATATTTCTGCTTTTTCAATTTCGTTATTTCTTTTTTTCTTAATCATTTTTTCATTTCTAGTATCACTATCAAAAATTTTATTAAAAAGGGGTGTAATTTCACTTTCACTAATATTAAAATTATCTAATATTTCTGGAGCAAGTTGTTGAAGTGTAATTTGATTATTTTCAAAGAACCTATCAATAATATAATTTATGATATATTCTTCAGTGCCATAATTATTAATATTTTTAAAACCGTATTTGTTTTTACCATTATAATAAAAGAATAGTTTCATTTCTTTAAAGATTTGGTTAAGATTTATGAGATTGCCGAGAGGAATAAATTTACTAAAATTCATTTTAATATTTTTGATATTAGTTTCATCTATTAAAACAATAGATTTATTAATATCATATACTTTACTTTCTGGACTATTACTTTCTTCTATATTATTGAGTAGGTTATTGATATATGTAATGGTTTCATTAATTTGACTCATATAATTGAAGAAGTGATCATTAAGTTTTTCTTTTCTGTTTTTAAGAATGGGAAAAATTGCGAGTATATTTCCATTTTCTTGAATATAAAATGTCATATAATTATTTTCATATTTAACTACCATATGTATAAAATTACCTTCTCTATATAACATTTCTTCACTATTATCATATTCTGTCGAATCCATATCTAAAATACCATTTTTCCAATTGGAAAGAATTTTACTAGTTATATTTGACCTTTTATTGAAAATAGGTTTATGTAATTTATATAATACTGTTTTCTTCAATTTATGTCTTATCATTCTTGTATATTTGATATTTATAAATGGTATATCACTGTTTGACTGTAGCATTTCATAGAGTCCTATTAAGTCAATACGCAAAGTAATAATATTTTTTTTAACCACTTTAACGTAATTAATAATATTAAGTTGTCTTCCCATTTGACCTAAATTATCTAATATTTTTCTATAAGTTAAGGAATGTTTTTGATATAAATTTTCCAAGGAGTCAATATTTTTATTTTTAGTAATATCGCTTATTTTATCTTTATTCGCAAAACTAAAATACCTTTTTGTTATATATTTGTAATTTGGAAGAGTAGTTTTAATATCGTTAAGACAGAATAGATATATATCTTGATTAAGTTTTATGTTATTATCTTCATCATATTTAGTTTGGTTAATAATATTATTGAAAATCGTGTAGTCATTATTTTGAACTCTTTCGTTGAAGTCATTATCGGTATCTTTATTTTTAGTTAAATCGATATAATCACATATGATTTTATTATTTCTTTTATTGACGAAATATTGTGATAAACCAATATCGTGGTAAATGTAGATTTTAATATTAACTAATTTAGTGAAATAATCTTGTAATTCTGCCATAGTATATTTATCTTTCTTTAATTTGAAAACAGAAACATCCATTATTTTACTAAGCTCTAATACAATATGTTTTTTATACAAGTATTGTATATTTGTATTATAAATATTTGGAATAATACTAGTAATAAAATCATAATCTAATATTTTTTTAGTATATAAATACTGTTTATCAGTATCTAAATAATCATTACCATATTTAGTACTCATAGTATGAAATATCTTCTCTTTAATAGTTTTGATATTATCATTGAGAAGAATTACTTCTTCTATAAGAATAGTTTTAGGTGATAATTTATATTTAAGAATATCAACACCCGTTTGACCATATCTCAAATTAAGTTTATTTCTTTCTTCTGAAGTAATGTTTTTTTTTTCTTTAATTTTGTTAATCGCTACTAATTCTTCTTTACTAAGTCGTCCAACAAATAGATATTCATTTTTGTTATAAATTACTTTAAAAATATCTAAACAAAATGGTGGACTAAAAAGTTGTTCATTTATATTCATATTATAATATATAAATAAACTTTTTTTATAAAAAAGATTGGGTAAATATTTAAATAAACTTTTTTTATAAAAAAAGATTTGAAAAAGAAAAATTTATATAATTATTCACTAAAATTTTCAGGGTCGTCAGTAATTTTTATTCCGCAATAAGGAACTGGTGTTTCATTATAATTGACTCTTTCATATAATCCTAATTTACGGGCATTTTTCAATAATGTTCTAAAATTATCCCAAAATTCCTGTGTATGTCCTATTGATTTTGTCATAGTATGCGCTAATTCGTGAATCGCGACAAACATCATAGTATTAAGTTTAACTAAATTATTTTTCTCATCCCGCGATCTAAGACAAAACACCATTTTCTCACCTTTATTAATAGAATATGACGTATATTTACTGTCTTTGTCTGTTTCAGTGATATTATCCGGATTAAAGTTATTAATCATGCGGTTAACGTCTTCTTGTTCATTATTTGTTTTTTTTAGTTCTTGTGTAATTAAAATAAGATTTTTACGTATAGTTGCGAGTAAATCTGCTGCTTCTTGTTTATCATTATGATTTTGAACTAAATAATCTTTACCATCTACAGTTGATTTGATATATTCAACTTCTTTAACTTTATTTTCAAAGTGAATATAGATAATTGTTATAAGTATTATACATATAAAAAATGAAACAAAATCTTTCATATATTTTATGGTTAGATAAAAATATTAAGTTAGATATTTTATGATATTAAAATTGAAAAAACATATTTAAAATTGAAAAATTTAATTTATTAAGTTTATAATAAAATGAATTTGAGAAATACTCAACCAAAACAATTAAAAGATAATTCTAAAGATATAAGATTTCAAATCAATGATTTACAATGTTATAATGAAACTTTAGACGATTCAGATTTAGATGAGTATGAAGATAATAGCAAATATGTTATTAATATTTTTGGAATAGATGAAAAAAATGAGTCTATATCAGTAAAAGTGCTAGGTTTTAAACCACGCTTTTACGTTGAAATTCCTAAAGATTGGGATACAAATAAAATCCAAATATTTATTAATACATTAAAAGGAAAAGTAAAGAAGATGTATAAGGAGTCGTTAGTTAATCATAAAGTTTTACATAGAGTAAAATTTCGTGGTTTTACGAATAATGAAAAGCTTAAATTTCTTAAATTAACTTTTCATAATACATATTCAATGAGAGCATATACTAATGTTCTAAAGAAAAAAATTAGTATACCGGCTTTAAGTAAAAAACCGAAAAAATACGCCTTATATGAAACAAATATTGAACCTTTTATTAGGTTTTGTCATATTAAGGATATTAAACCTTCTGGTTGGATTAAAATACCCCAAAAGAAATATAATGTTAATAAAGTAAAATTAACATTTTGTCAAACTGAAATTACTGCAAAGTGGAATGATGTAGAAGCAGATAGTAATACTCATATTGCTCCTCTTATTACGTTATCCTTTGATATTGAATGTGATTCGAGTCACGGGGATTTCCCTTTGGCACAAAAGAATTATAAGAAATTGGGAGCAGAACTTCTAGATAATATTCATAAGAAACTAAAGAAAAATGATACAGATAAAACATTGTATCAAGACTTAGTTTTAAATGAGAATAATGAGAGAGAAGAACTAGTAACGTACCTAGTAAATCTTGCTTTTAAAGGAAAAGATAACTTAGATGATATTAGTAAAGTATATACCAAAGAAGGTATCAAACCCAAAAAGAAAGAATTGAAGGCTTTAATTCCTCATCTTACCAAACATCTATTTATTAGAATAGTAAGAGAAGAGAATAATAAGGAATTAAGAGAAGCAGTTGATAAAACAAAGAGAATTTGGGGTGATAATAGTATAGGTATTTTAGAGGATATTTCTTATAAAGTAGGCAAAGAGTTAGGTATATCAAATCATAAAATAATGAATAGAATTATAACACGAGATATATTGGTGGAAAAAATCACAGGACTATTAGATAATAATTTACCTTCTTTAGAGGGGGATAAAGTGATTCAAATAGGTTCAACCGTCCATAGATATGGGGAACAAGAATGTTTTCTTAAACATATAGTTACTTTGAATACTTGTAATGAGATAGATGGAGCAGTAGTTGTTCCATGTAAGACAGAAGCAGAAGTATTAAAGGAATGGGCAAAGTTTATAAGGGAGTTGGATCCTGATATTGTAACAGGTTATAATATCTTTGGTTTCGATTTCAAGTTTATATATGAAAGAGCCGAAGAATTGGATATAGTTTTCGAAATGGGAACTTTAGGAAGAATGGCAAATAAAGATTTAGAATTGATAGAGAAAAACCTTTCTTCGTCCGCATTAGGTGAAAATATATTAACCTTCATTGCGATGGAGGGGCGTGTATGTCTTGATTTATTGAAAGTTATTCAAAAAGACCATAAACTAGCTTCTTATAAGTTAGATACTGTCGCGGAGAATTTCATTAACGGTAGTATTAAAGATATTATTATTAATGAAAAATTAGAAGAACGAAAAGAGGAAAGTAATTTCGGTAATATTCTTAAGATTTCTGGAGCAACCGATTTAAATGAAGGTAATTATATTACAATCTTTATGAAAAACGATAAATATATGGAAGGTAAAAAATTCAATATTTTAAAGTTAGAAGGTGATACGATTACTTTAAATGAGAGAATTGATAAAGAAATATTATCAAAGAATCCTTCATGGAGGTTAGCCAAGGATGATATAGGTCCAAAAGATATTTTTAGACTACAGAAGCAAGACGCGGAGGGTAGAAGAATAGTGGCGAAATATTGTATTCAGGATTGTGCTTTATGTAATAAATTGATAAACAAACTTAGTATTATATCCAATAATATTGGTATGGCAAATGTTTGTATTGTCCCTCTTTCCTATATTTTCTTAAGAGGTCAAGGTGTAAAAATCTTTTCTTTAGTATCTAGGGAATGTAGAGAGAATAACTTTCTTTTACCGGATTTAAAAAAACCGAAAACTGACGAAGAAAAAGAAGAAGAAAAAACTAAATTAAAATATAAATATGATGATGATTCGGATGAAGAAGTAGATGAAGGTGGGTATGAAGGAGCAATTGTTTTGCCACCAAATCCAGGTATTTATCTGGAAACACCTGTTGTCGTTTTAGATTATTCGTCTTTATATCCTTCCGCTATGATTAGTGAAAATTTATCTCACGATACTTATGTTATGGAAGAAAAATATAATAATCTTCCTGGAGTAGACTATTTAGATATTACACATGACGTATACGAATGGAAAAATCCTTTAATTAAAAGTAAAGGAAAAAATAAAATGGGACAGAAGACTTGTCGATTCGTTCAATTTAAGGATGGAGAACAAGGATTAATTCCTAAAATTCTTCAGAAACTTTTAAAAGCGCGTAAATCCGCAAGAAAGAAAATTCTATACAAAACCGTTAAGGATAGTGAAGGTAATGAATTTAGTGGATTATACAACGAAAAAGACGATATTGTATATATAAATAATATTGAAGGTGAAAAAATGGAATTTAATAAGGAAAATATAGTATATAATGAAGATACTTATAATGAATTCGAAAAAGAAGTTTTTGATGGTTTACAATTGGCGTATAAAGTAACAGCAAATTCTTTATATGGGCAGATTGGCGCAAGAACTAGTCAGATATATTTGAAAGATATTGCTGCTAGTACTACTGCTACAGGGAGAAATCTATTACACCTTGCGAAAGAAAAAACCGAAGAGAAGTTTGAAGGCGCTAAGATTATATATGGTGACACGGACAGTATCTTTATTAACTTTAATCCAAAAGATGAAAAGGGAAATATTCTCAAGAATAAGGAAGGATTAAAGCGTTCGATAGAGTTAGGTGTTGAGGCAGAGAAGTATATTCAAAACTTCTTGAAGCCTCCGCATAAGTTAGAATATGAAAAGACATTCTGGCCATTCATTCTCTTTACAAAGAAGAGATATATTGGAGATAAGTATGAGTTTGATTTAGATAAATATAAACAGACATCTATGGGCATTGTTTTAAAAAGAAGAGATAATGCTGATATAGTGAAACATATATATGGAGGTATAATGGATATTATAATGAAAGAAAAAGATATACCAAAATCAATTGTGTTTTTAAAAGAAGAATTAAATAAATTAATTAATGGAAAGTTCCCAATGGAAATGTTAACAATTACCAAGAGTTTAAAGTCTTATTATAAGAATCCCGAATCAATCTGTCATAAGGTATTGGCAGATAGAATTGGCGAGAGAGAACCAGGTAATAAACCACTTCCAAATGAAAGACTTCCATATATATACATTCAGTATCCAGAGAAAAAAGGACAAAGAATATTACAGGGAGATAAGGTAGAACATCCGTCATTTATTAAACAATACAATTTAAAACCAGATTATTTATTCTATATTACAAATCAAATACAAAAACCTGTTTGTCAAATTTATGCCCTTATTGTAGAACAATTAGAAGGATATTCACACGATGAAGATTATATGAATAGATTGAAAAAAATGTATAATGATAAACATGGAGAAGAGAAAGCAAATGAAAAATTAACTAAGAAAAGAAATGAAATCACGGCTGATATTCTTTTTCAAAATATTATTAGAGAAGGAACAAATAAGAAAAATAAAATTAGACCGATTACAAATTGGTTCAAACCTGTTTAAGTTAAAATTAAATTTGCGGAAGCATATCTTAAACATAATTTAATATTATATCTTTTTTCTATTTTTTCTTCTGTCATATATTGTGTTAATTTTAATATATAATAATTATTATATTTTTTTCTATTTATACACGAGAATAATTTACTTACATTTATATTTAAAAAATCTTCGAGTAAGTAATCTAAATAAAATATAGTTCTACCTAGAGAATAAATATCAGATTTATATAAAGAATACCTAAAATCATTAGGATAATCTAAACTAATATGACATTTATGTTTCCAATCTGTTGGATTTTTGGGAGGTAAATAAGGTTCATCAAGTCTACCATAATAAATAGGCATATAACCAGAAGTTCCAACCATTTTGTTTTTAGCATTACCAAATGGTTCCTCGACGGCAAAACCAAAATCAATTAGTTTAAATCTTTTACCAAAATATTTATCTGGTAAACTAACAAAATCATTATAAACTATGTTTTCTGGCTTTATATCTAAATGAACTATTTTATTGGAATGAAGGAAATCAAGAGCTTCTAATATATTTTTAATAAATGAATACATTTTTTTTTTAGTATTTCCTTTCCATATAGAAATATTATTATCTTTGTACATTTCTTGAAAAATATTTTGCAAATCTAAATTTCCTTCATTTGATATATAAGAATAATATAAATCTTTATTTAGTGTAATCATTTCGTGAATACAATAATCAAATTTTAAATTTGAAATATAGGTATATAACATACTTCTTTTATCAATTTCATACTTTATTTTTTCAGGAATAGAATAATAAAAATGATGCCCTTCAATATTTCTTATTATATCTAAAATGTATTCATTATGATAATCTGTTTTATATGTTATTTTTATTAATTTATCAAAATTGGTTTTAGTATTATTTATATTCTTATTTTGTTTTTTTTTATTTTTTATAACTACACTGTTTTGTTTAACTTTAATAAAAATGGATTCGTCATCTGTTGAACTATCGCTTATGTAATTATATATAGGATTTATAATGTTATTTTCTTTATTTTCTTTTTCATTATTTATAAAATCGCTATAATTTCCATTACCTAAAATAATGGAATATTTACCTTCTTTTATAATAAATGATTTTTTATCTTTCATATATTTTATATAAATATTAATCTTTATATATAAATTAAACAATCTCACTCTCAACCATTTCATCACTTTCTTCTACTATAGTATTATCATCACTTTCTTCTATTTCATCACTTTCTTCTATTTCTTCACTTTCTTCTATTTCATCTATTTCATCTATTTCTTCTATTTCATCTACTATAGTATTATCATTACTTTCCATATCCTCTAATGACCCGGTATCTCTTAAATCAATTCTACAAACGGGGCATGTAATATTGCTTTCAAACCAAGTATCAATACAACTAATATGAAATATATGAGAACAGTTATTAATTTTTCTAACAATACTATTACTTGTAAAATTTTCCCTACAAATAGTACATTGTTCGTATGTATCTTCTAAAGTGCTATATAAATGAATTGAAGAACTATTAGATAATACTTGAATATTAGGAGTAATCGCAACGTCTTCCCAATCTGGATTTGTATTAATATTACTGTTTTGACTATATAAAGTAACTTCTATTAAATCGGGTAATATATGAGGCATTGAAGATGTATTTATAGAATATGAACTATAATTATTTAGTAACGAATTTTGATTACCCAAGAAGGTTTGATTACTTATTGGGGTTTGATTACCCAAGGAGGTTTGATTACTTATTGGGGTTTGATTACTTATATTACTACGAGGATAAGTATTATAGGAAGAGTTACTATTTATGGGGGAAGTATTATATGCTGAGTTACTATTTATGGGGGAAGTATTATATGCTGAGTTACTATTTATGGGGGAAGTATTATAGGAAGAGTTACTATTTATAGGGGAAGTATTATATGCTGAGTTACTATTTATGGGGGAAGTATTATATGCTGAGTTACTATTTATTGGGGAAGTATTATAGGAAGAGTTACTATTTATGGGGGAAGTATTATATGCTGAGTTACTATTTATCGGGGAAGTATTATAGGAAGAGTTACTATTTATAGGGGAAGTATTAAATTCGGATTGTCTTCCGGAACTTAATATATTCATTAAACCTTCAATAAATTGTCTGGATGAGTTGGTTCTAGAATCTCTATTTCTTTGTGTAGTTGGTATATTATTATTAGTGTTATAAAATAATATATTATCTATTTGATTTATAGTGGTTTGTAATTCTCTTTTGGTTCTTAATAATTGTAATCTAAGTGAGTTATCCATTTAGATATATGATATATTATTTTAATTAATAACATAATTTTAAATTAGTTAAAGAATATTTGTTTATAAATTTTATTATGTCTTCTGAAGAAATACGGGGGTTATGTGGATTAGTAAATTTCGGTAATACATGTTATATGAATTCCGCAATTCAGTGTTTAGCGGGTATAGGAAAGTTGAAAAAATATTTTTTAAAGAAGGAATTTTTAGAGGATTTAAATAAAGAAAACCCAGAGTTAAATTTAATTATTCAATGGTATAAATTATTATTAGGGAAATATACAAAAAATTCTGTAATATCTCCAGAAAGTTTTAGGAGAGAAATAATAATAGTTTCATTAAAAGAAGGATTAAATTTGAATTTTGTAGGTAATGGGCAAAATGACGTTCAGGAATTTTTGATTTTTTTAATTGATAAAATGCACAATGGTGTATGTCGAAAGGTAAATATAAATATAACAGGTGAAGTGAAGAATGATTTAGATAAATGTGCTTTAGACGCGATGAAAATGTGGAAAGTTTTTTTTAAGGATAGTTATTCTATTTTTATAGATTTATTTTATTGTCAAAATAGTTCTAGGATTTATGATTTAGATAAAAAAATATTATCTACTAATTATGATCCTATATGCTATCACGCCATACCTATACCCGACAATGAAGAAACAAATATATATGATTGTTTTGATTTATTTACAACAATGGAATTAATAGATGATGAAGATAATTTATATTTTAATGAGGAAACTAAAGAGTATATAAAATATTATAAGGAGATAAAATTCTGGAGTTTACCTAAAGTGTTAATCGTAGTATTAAAGAGATTTATGAATAATGGTGATAAAATTACAAAAAAAATAGATTTTCCATTAAAAAATTTAGATTTATGTAAATATTGTGTTGGATATAGGAAAAAAAGCAATGTTTATGATTTAGTAGGCGTTTCTAATCATATAGGTAGTTTACAAGGAGGGCATTATTTTGCTTATTGTAGAATGGAGGACGGAAATTGGTATAATTTCAATGATACGTCTGTTTCCAGGATTTCTGAAAATGAAGTAGTATCAGAAAAGGCTTATTGTTTATTTTATATGAAAAAATAATTTAATGTGATTAAGAAAATATATTTTTACAGGATTAAATATATTTTTACAGGATTAAATATATTTTTACAGGATTAAATATATTTTTACAGGATTAAATATATTTTTACAGGATTAAATATATTTTTACAGGATTAAATATATTTTTACAGGATTAAATATATTTTTATGAAAATAAAATATAGTATATAAATATAATGGAAAAAAGAATTAAAACGAATACAGTAAATTCAAACAATAAGAATATTAATAAAATTATAGGTATAAATAATAAAATGAATAATAATAACAATAACAATAACAATAACAATAAAGGAAATAATAAAGGAAATAATATAAATACTACTATAAGAAATATAAAAAATAAAAGTTTTAGTAATAAGGTAAAAGAAAATAAAAATGTTATATTTTTATTAGTTGTTTTATTATTTATTGTAGTGGTATGTATAGTAGGATATTATATTTACAAGAAATATCCGGAAGTTTTATCATTTTCTGACAATAACAATAACAATAATAACAATAATGAAGAAAAACAATTACAAAATAATATAAATAAAATGAGACAACAAAATAATTTAAATAAAGAATTACAGGAGCAGGAAAACGACAAAGAGAGAAAAAGACGAACCGATGATTCAAATATGGTAAATTTATTAAATAATGTTAAAAACAATACATTTAAAGTAAATACTAATAATAAAAAGCAAGTATTCAATATAGCGAATAATGTATTTAACTATGATGATGCGGAGGCAGTTTGTAAAGCACACGGAGCAGATTTGGCGTCATATGAACAGGTGGTAGACTCATACACGAAAGGTGCCGAGTGGTGTAATTATGGTTGGTCTAAGAATCAAATGGCTTGGTATCCTACACAAAAAAAAACTTGGCAAAAATTACAAGGAGACCCTGAAACTGCTAAGAGTTGTGGAGATTGGGGTGTAAATGGCGGATATTTTGAAAATAAAGATAATTTATTTGGTGTAAATTGTTATGGAGTTAAACCAGAACCAAAAGATAGAGAAAGAACTAAGACTATACCTGTATCAATAAGAGGTAGAGATATTTTAAATAAGATTAAGATGTATAGAGAAAATAGAAATGATATTACTGTTAATCCATTCAATAATGATTTATGGTCTCAATAATAAAATAAAAATATAATAATTAAAAAGTTTTATTCATTGAGCAACCACAACCACCTACTTTTCTATTAATTTTAAATTTTCTTCGTAACTTTCTTTTACTTTTATTATAACCTCCTTTTTGGGAAGTTATATTTAAGATATTAGTACCTCCGCGAACAAATCCCCCTCTTTGTTTTCTGCTTCCCCCTTTATGGTTATCTGAACGCAAACTATTTATTTTACTTCCTCCTTTTTTTTGTGAACGTCTTTGTTTTTTAGAAACCTTTCGAGAACGTTTTTGTTTGTAACTAAGTTTTTTGGAACGATAATTTCTTGGCATTTTATACTATTATAAAAGAAAATAAATATATTTTAATTAAAATTTAATTTACTTTTATATAATAAAAAATTGAAAAGAATTATTTATAGTATATTGATTTAAATATGACTTCAAACCAAATAAAAACAAAAACAAAAACTCAAGAAGAAGGTTTACAATATGATTGGGATTCACGTGTGAAAGAAAATTTTATTGATTTAAATCAAGAAATACACGAAGCAGTCGACAAGGAAAATGCCACAGACGCAACAAAAGACGCCAATTTCATAACTCATATGAATAAAAGATTCATAGAAATTAAAGATAATTTTGAAATTGTTGAGAGAATCGAAGACGGTTGCGATGAAGGAGGAATACTCTATTGGGTAGAATGTAAGAATGGATGGCATGATAGAAGTTGGAATTTGAGTTCAGCAATAAGAAAAGCAATCGAGGAATTCAAAATGTATATTTATAGATACGGATTTCTATATGAGTCGGTTTTATATTACTATACTAAAAAAAGTCTGGATGAGGTATTTGCTTAATCAAAGTAACAATCCTCATTATCTGAATTATCAGAATCAGATTGGTTATCAATATTAAATTCTACATTTTTAAATATTAGGTATATAAAATTTTTATTTTCTATATTATTTAATAAATTAAAGGCATTGTTGGTCATATATTCTTGTAAGTTATTATATAATTTTATTAAATCATTTATAAATAATTTATCAAATTCATATTTTAATTCAATATCTAAAATTTTTATTCCTCTATATTTTTTTTTAGTACTATTAAGATAAATAAAATATACAAATTGTTTAAAAAAATATTCTTCATCATTTAATTCTAATCCTAAATCTTTTAATTTATCTAATGTCATTTGATACATGTTATCAATAATATGAAATCTATATAGATTTTTGTCATATTTATGATTTATCCAGATATTGAAATTATAATCCATTTAAAATTATTTTATTTTATTCTATTAATTATATAAAAAAATAAGATTTTAATCTCACTTAAAATTTATTATAAAATAAAATATAATGAAATTACTAATTTACGGTTCTAAAGGTTGGATAGGTCAACAATTTATTTCATATTTACATAAAGAAAATATATTTATAGAAATAATAGAAGGAAAAAGTAGAGTAAATGATTTATCTTCTTTAAGAGAAGAAATACTTAGTCATTCTCCCGATAATATAATAACATTTATAGGAAGAACACATGGTAAAATAGATAATAAGGAATATACTACTATAGATTATTTAGAACAAAAATGAGGAAAAAAATCAAAGGAATTTTATTTATAAGATAACATATTATCAAAAAATATGTTCAATACCAAATTCAATGACAGTATTACCTGATTTTTTCCCAATAATTTTAGATTTAATGGAAAATAAGAAAACATGCACACTAAATTTAACAAATCCAGGTTTAATAAGTCATAATGAAATTTTAGAAATGTATAGGGAAATAGTAGACCCTAATTTCAAATGGGAGAACTTCCTCATAGAAGAACAATATAAAATATTATCAAGTCAGAGATCTAATAATTATTTATGTACTACAAAATTAGAGAAAATGTATCCGAATATTAAAAATATTAAAGAATCAGTTAGAGATATTTTAATAAAATATAATAGGAAATAGGTTATGTTCTTTTAATATAATATGGAAAAATTACTTTAACACAAAAATCATAATTGATCGAATAAGCATAAATGCTTTCGGCGTCATAAAAATTAATCTCTTTATTTTCTCTATAAATTTTCATTTTACCAAAAAAAAAATCTTCAAATTGACTTCTAGGAACAATAGCAAAATGATCATTCATACAATTTTCAAATCCTATACATAATGTAGTATTATTAAAATAATTATATGAAACTTTATTATTATAAAAATATAAATCAGGTCTAATATAAATAAATATATCAAATTTTATATTATATTTTTTTTCATAATTTAAAATATAATATCCACATTTTTCAAAATTATAATGGCATTGCATTGCTCTTGTTAAATGTTTATTACATGATAAAAAACCTTTATATTTATTTCTATTTTTTACTTGTAATAATAATTTTTCATCAGTAATTTCATCAGTATCAATTATTTTGTATTTTATATTTAAAAAATCATATTTTTTTATAAAATTTATAATATCATTTATATCTATATCATTATAATTAAAATTCCAATTTATTTGTCCTTTTGGACCAGAATCTTTTAATTTTAAATAAAAATAAATATATATATCGTATTTTTCGTATGACTTAATAACATTTTGATAACAAGAATTAAAACAAGAAATAAATGTTCTGGCATTTCCACAAATTACAAATAATATTTTATAAATTTCATTCTCTATAATTTTATCATTAATATTTAAATAACAAATTTTATTTTTTTTTATAAAACTAATAAGCAATATAGTTTCAAATATTAAATTATTTATTTGTAATGCTTCTAGTATTTTATCTAACTTATTAATTTTATAAAATTTAAAAAAAACATTTGATTTTTCAAGTATTATTTTATTTATTATACAAAAATTAATTAAATCTTTATTTTTCTTTATTTTTAAATTCCAGGATGGTTTCCAATTTTTAAATATATATTTTTTTGTAAATTTATTATCATTTATAGTATCATTATCATTTATAGTATCATTATCATTTATAGTATCATTATCATTTATAGTATCATTATCATTTATAGTATCATTATCATTTATAGTATCATTATCATTTATAGTATCATTATCATTTATAGTATCA
>Ga0206131_10000689_pt1 | contig 45603 bp, 38 predicted proteins | sample Helgoland_Spring_FD_148636 | JGI IMG/M metagenome (GOLD analysis project Ga0206131, IMG submission 148636) | Pelagic subsurface seawater microbial communities from Kabeltonne, Helgoland, North Sea - Helgoland_Spring_Bloom_20160517_1 | ecosystem: Environmental > Aquatic > Marine > Epipelagic ... | reverse complement strand
CTCGACCACGTGCCGGAACCGCTGTTTCCAGACCTTGTCCGGGAAAAGCTTTTTCACTTTCACCGCGATGATGTCCTCGTAGTGGCTGCGGTTGAAAATTACCAACTGGCCGTTGCGCGGCACCCTGTTGTGTACGCGCCAAAGGAAGTCCCGCGCCAGCTCCTCCTCAGAGGGTTTCTTGAAAGACCGGACGTGGATGCCCTGCGGATCGATTCGCGAAAAAACATGCTTGATGCAGCCGTCCTTGCCGCCGGTATCCATCGCCTGGATGACCACCAGCACGCGGTGCTTGTTCTCTGCGTAGAGCCGCTTCTGGAGAAGTTGCAGCTCGTCCTGTAGCTTCTCGAAGGCCTCACAGCTTTCCTCCTTGCCGCCATCATCGAACAGATCCCGGTCGTCGGAATCGATTTTGCCCAGATCGATCTTGCTTCCGGGCTTCACCAAATATTTCTCCAAAGCTCCCCTGACTGGCATGGCCACTTATCCGTGCCGCAAGCCGCCGTGACAAGCCCCGACTGGCTCTTCCCCGCACACTGACACACATTCTTCATTGTAATACAGGCCGTGCACGGCTGTCATGGGGACATGGTACTTGCCCGGAAAAAAAGGAACATTACCCCCGCTGACCCGGCAAACATACTCACCGCGCTACACATCGGCGCCAGCTCCGTGTCGATCATCATCGCCGAGCGCGACGAAAAGGGGAACCTCACCGCCATCGACTTCCTGGAGCAACCGGCGCCGCTCGCGCAGGACGTCTTCGGCGGCAACGTGGTCTCGAACGCCACCACCGAGCGCATCGTCACCATCATCCGCGGCTACCAGCAGACACTTTCCGAACTCGGCCTCGATCCACACAATCTCACCCGCTCCGTCGCCACCAACGTCCTCCACGAGGCGGCGAACCATGAAGCGGTCCTGAACCGCATCCGCATCGCCTGCGGGCTGCCGATTTCCATGATCGATGACGGGGAAATGACCCGCCTGATCTACCTCAAGACTCGCCGCCGCATTCAGCATCTCCCTGCGATGGGCCAGCGCACCGCTCTCGTGGTCCACGTCGGCCCCGGCAACACCCGCGCCCTGCTTTTCCAGGAAGGCCTGATCACCCGCTACACCAGCTACCGCATGGGCACGCACCGCACCCGCGAGGCGGTCGAAGCATCCAACGCGGAAGGCCTCTCGCTGCTGCGCGTCATCCGCGAACACGCCTCGGGGAACCTTGCTCAGCTCCGTTTCGATTTTTCCGATGTCTCCATCGACGGCATCATCCTCATCGGCTACGAAATCCAGTCGGTCGCCTCGTCCCTGACGAAAAATAACGAGGCCTGTACGCTGAAAGACTTCCGCAAATTCACTGCCGAAACTGCGAACCTCAGCGACCTTGAGGCGGTCAAGCGCTTCCAACTCGACTACCAAACCGCCGAGGCACTCGTCCCCTCGCTGGAGATCAACCTCGCCATCGCGGAAACGCTCAACCTCAAAGAGGTTCACATCCCCACCTCCGAATACGAGCAGGGCCTGCTCCACGATCTGCTCGCATCCCGCGAGCTCACCGGCTCCTTCGCCGCGGAAGTGCTGCGCTCCGCCCGTATCCTATCCGATCGCTACCATTCGGACGCTGACCACGGCGAGCATGTCGGGAAACTCTGCGAGCATTTCCTCACAAGCCTCCAGGATCTCCACAACCTCACCGCCCACGATGCGCTCCTACTCCAGGTCGCTGCCATACTCCACGAGGTCGGCACCTACGTCAGCGCGCGTGCCCACCACAAGCACTCGGAATACATCATCCTGAATTCCGAGATCTTCGGCCTCGACCGTCTCGATGTCACCATCGTCGCCCTCGTCTCGCGCTACCACCGCCACTCCGGCCCCAAGCTGGATCACCCTTCCTACGCTGCACTGACCGTCGAAGACCGCATCCGCGTATGCAAGCTCGCCGCCATCCTCCGCGTCGCCGATGCGCTGGAGCGCACGCATGCCCAGCGCATTTCGAAAATCGAGATCATCCGCGCCTCCGGCAAGCTCCGCATCCGCCTCCCCGGCTTCGAGGACGCCGCCATCGAGCGCCTCGCCATGGACTCCAAGGCCGACCTTTTCGAGCAGGTCTTCGGCCTCGCCGTCGTCATTGAGGAGGACATCTAAAAACACACTTTCCCATGCCCGAATATAACAACCGCGAACTCTCCTGGCTCGAATTCAACCAGCGTGTCCTCGAACAGGCGCAGCGCGAAAGCCTGCCGCTTCTCGAGCGCCTCAAGTTCCTCGCCATCTCCGCCTCGAACCTTGATGAGTTCTTCCAGGTCCGCGTCGGGTCGCTGATGCTTCTGCGCCGCAGCGGCCGGAAAACCCGCGAAAACTCCGGCTTCACGCCCACGCAAAACCTCGCCGCGATACGCGAGCGGGTGCTGAAGATGACCGCAGACCAATACGATCTCCTCAACCACACGCTCATCCCAGCTCTCGCCGTAAAGGGAATCGTGCTGCTCTCCCCGCAGCAGCTCTCCGATTCCCAACGCGCCCAGACCGCGATCGCCTTTGAGGACAACATCTCACCGTTGCTCACACCGCTGGCCATGGATGAGAACGGCACCCCGCCCACCGTCCCGGCCCTGCACATCGTCCTCGCCTGCCGCCTTTTCGACCCCGCCGATCAGACGACGCGCCACGTCCTCATCCCCATCCACGAGAATCTGCCGCGCCGCATTGCGGTCCAGACGGATGGCGAAACCAATGCCTTCATCCTCATCGAGGATCTCGTCGCGACCCACGCGGACCGCCTTTTCCCCGGCGAGAGCATCACCGCCACCACCGCCTTCCGCGTCACCCGCAATGGCGATATAGCCGTCCAGGAAGAAGACGCGATCGACCTCGCGGACGAAATGGAGGACGTTCTCACCGCCCGCCGCTTCGCCGATACAGTGCGCCTTGAAATCCGCTCCGATGCCCCGCGCGACCTCTCGCGCATGATTCGCACCGTCACCTCGTCCGGCGCCCAAGAAATCTATAGTCACGCTGGCCCGCTCGGGCTCGCCTCCTTCATGGAAATGGCCTTCCTGCCGGATTACGACCACCTCCGTGATGAGGACTGGCCGGCGCAGAGCTCCCCATCCATCACCCCCAGTGCATCCATGTTCGAGACGATCGCCGCCGGCGATGTGATGCTTTTCCATCCCTACGAATCCTTCGACCCCGTCATCCGCCTTATTGAGGAGGCCGCTGCGGACCCCGATGTCATTGCGATCAAGCAGATCCTCTACCGCACCGCCCGCCAGTCCCGAATCATCGACGCTCTCATCAAGGCTGCGGAAAACGGCAAGCACGTCACCGTCCTCGTCGAGCTCAAGGCCCGCTTCGACGAAGCGCGAAACCTCAACCGCGCCGACGAACTCCAGCGCGCCGGCGCACAGATCGTCTACGGCGTGAAAAACCTCAAAACCCACGCCAAGGTCTGTCTCGTCCTGCGCCGCGAATCCGGCCACATCCGTCGCTATGTCCACCTCGGCACGGGGAACTACAACGAGACCACCTCGCGGCTCTACACGGATCTCTCCTACCTCACCTGCAAGGCGGAGTATGGCAACGATGCCTCTCTCCTTTTCAACGCCGTCACCGGCCGCTCAAAACTCCTCCGCTTCCAGCGCCTCATCCCCGCACCCTCCGCCATGAAGCCGCGCCTGCTCGACCTCATCGCCGGTGAAGCCGAACGCGCCAAGCAGGGGCTCCCCGCAAAGATCATCGCCAAGACAAACTCCCTCCAGGATCCCGAAATCATCGCCGCCCTCTACGAAGCCTCCCAGGCCGGAGTTGAGGTAAAGCTCAACGTTCGCGGTATCTGCTGCCTCATCCCCGGGAAAAAATTCTCGAAAAACATCGAAGTCGTCTCCGTCATCGATCGCTTCCTAGAGCACGCCCGCCTCTTCTATTTCCACCAAGGCGGCGACCCAGAGGTCTTCATCGCCTCCGCCGACTGGATGACGCGCAACCTCGAGAAACGCGTTGAGTTGATGATCCCCATCGAACAGAAAATCATCAAGCGCCGCCTCATCCGCATTCTCGACGCCTTCTTCAAGGACAACCAGAATGCCTACCGCATCCTCCCCGACGGCACCTCCCAAAAAATCAACCCCGCCAAGGGCGAAAAACCCTTCCGCGCCCAGGAGCACTTCCACCAGCAATCCCGCCGCGCCGCCAAGGCTCGCGAGCACGAACGCTCCATGACCTTCGAACCACACGTCCCGCAAGAGTAGCGGTGACCTTCGGTCGCCCCTCTAGAGATCCGATGGCGGGAGCCCCGTGTGTTTCGCCATCCGCGGCCCGCAGGGCTGACTGCGGTGGCGATCTCCGATCGCGCAAGGAGTGGCTGCATTCTGCTGCCAACCGGAGCGCAGCGGAACCGGAACGAAGTGGAGATAGCCGGAGGCAAATAGAGGGACACGAAAATCAAAACTCATCCCTCAAATAAGAATGGAGCGAAATAGCCGAGGTTGTCGGGCAGCAGAAAGCAGCCCCTCCTTGCTTTCCAAGCCGTCCCGACTTTGGCGGCTTGGCGCGAGCCTTTCGCCATTCCGCACATAATCCGGTGAACAGATCGGCAACGCCGTCCCGTATCACTATGCGATGAAATTAATGCATCTGAAAAAACATCCTATTGTTGCTTTCCCTGTGCCTTCCCTCCCATCCGGCCGAAGGAACCCGGGGTGCGAGGAACACCACCCCGGCTTTACGGCGCAGGCAGGACGAGGGTTCTCTTCGCCTCGCTGAGAAATTCCGCGGTCATCGCCTTGACGCGTTCGGGTTGCTCCGGCGCGAGGTCATGCTGCTCGGAGGGATCGTTCGAGAGATCATACAGGCTCCATACGGCTCCCGGGCGTATTCCGGTTTTCCCGAGGCCGTTTTCGGAAATCAGCTTCCAATCGGCCTGGCGGATCGCGACGTTGTGCTCGTGCTCGAAAATAAGTGTGCGCGGCTTGTCCGGCTTGTTGGCAAATGCCGGGACAAGGCTGCGGCCTTCGGGCGGAAGGATCTTGGCACCCTCATAACCCGGATACTCCGCCTTACCGAGCTCAAGGCAGGTCGCCATGATATCCATGAGATGGGTAACATGCGGACGATCTCCCGGTTTCTTGATTCCGGCGGGCCAGTGAGCGATCATCGGAGTGCGGATGCCGCCTTCGTGCGCATAGTGCTTGTAGAGCGAAAGCGGAGTGTTGCAGACGTTCGCCCATGCGGAGCCGTAACTGAACAGGCTGCCGGGTCCGCCCATGGCAGCGAGCTCTTCGCCGCGATGCCGCACATTCGGCTTTTTCGGAGTGCTCGTGCTGATACCGAATCCCGGCTTGTTTTCAGAGTAGTCCGCCGCGTTCAGATCAAAGCCGAACGGCTCCCACTCCGCGCATGCTCCGTTGTCGCTTAGAAAAAGGATAAGTGTGTTGTCGAGTTCCCCCTGTTCACGGAGATCTTTGACCAACCGCCCGATGTTCTGATCCATGTTGTCGACCATCGCTGCGTAGACGGCCATGCGCCTGGCGAGATCCGCCTGGCGTCCGGCGTCCAGTGATTTCCACGCGGGATTCATCCCATTCGGAGTCATCGAACCATTACGCTTCGCAACATCAATTCGGTCGATCGGGGCGCGGGGAGGCAGCGGCAAGGCGGGATCGACGAGGCCGAGCAATTTCATCTTTGCGAGTCGCTGCGCACGGATCAAATCCCATCCCTTCGAGTAGGTTTCGAGATAGGTTTCGCTCAATTCAGGTGGTGCCTGCACCGGGAAATGCGGCGCTTGGTATCCCACATACAGCAGCCATGGTTGATCCTTTTTCCGGGCAAGCTCTAGGAAATCCAGCGCGTGGTCGGTGATCGCGTCCGTAGCAAAATATTCTCCTTCGGGATAGGCTCTCTGCGGCCGCCCTTCTGGAAGGCGGATCATCATGGACGGATTCCATGAGTCGATCGCATAGCCATGGACGAACCCGTAGAACTCATCGAACCCGCGCTCGATCGGACCCGGATTGTTCACGTGCCACTTCCCGCATGCATAAGTGCCGTAGCCAGCCGGACGAAGCACTTCGGCGATAGTGACGCAGCGCTCCGTAAGCTTCCCCCGGTAGCCTGGCAACTTGCCACCACCTACGAAGCGCCCGATACCCGCCTGATGAGGGTAGAGCCCAGTCAGTAGGCTGGCCCGCGAGGGGCAGCAGCGGCTGGAGTTGTAGGTTTGTGTGAAACGCAGCCCGTCCGATGCAAGCGTATCGAGATTCGGCGTGCGGATCTCCCCTCCGTAGCAGCCAAGATCCGAGTAGCCAAGATCGTCCGCAAGGATGACGAGAATGTTCGGGCGCTCTTCCTTCTCCGCACCTTGCAAGGTAGCGGATGCAATAATGGCGAAAAGCCCCAACCATGAAATGGCCTTCATGCCGAAGCCCTTCTCAGTCGGTCCATGATCGCTACGCCGAGGCCGACCTCGCTGAGGGGTTCGGCGATGATTTCATCGAGACCCATCTCATCCATTTCGCGCATCGCGTAGAAGAGGCGAATCGCGGCCTCGGACAGTTTGCCGCTGCCGGGACTGAGCGCGACAACACTGTCCCAGCGGTGCATGCGGACGAATTCGCCGCCCTCCTCGCCCTTGTAGCTGAGTAGGCCGTAAGTCTTGCCTGGCTCTGGGGTGAAATCATCTGGCTTTGAAATGAGGCGGAACGGGGTGAGCGGGGCGTAGTGGCTTGCCAGCTGGCCGGGTGCCTGCAGCTTCTCACCGGGCTTCACCTTCTCGACCTTGCCGAATTTCTGGAGCTGCTCCTTGGTGATCGGGCCGGCACGGTGGAGGTAGAAAATCGGCTTTTTCCCCTCGCGCGGCTCGATACGAATGATGGTGCTCTCAATGCCCTCGTTGCAGGCGCCCGCATCGACGATGAGCGGGATGCGCCCACCGAGCTCCTTCATCACTGCGGAGGCGGAGGTTGGAGAAATGCGCCCGAAGCGGTTCGCACTCGGCGCGGCGATGGGGTTGCCAAGCGCCTTGTTGATGGACTGGAACATCGGGTGGCCGCTCTGGCGGACGCCGACAGTTGGCAGACCGCTGGTGACGAGATCCGGGACTTGCGGGGTTTTCGGAAGAATGATCGTCAGCGGTCCAGGCCAGAACTCGTTGGAGAGCTTTCCGATGGTTTCGCGGATGTCTTCCGGCACGATGGCGACCCTTTCCAGATCCTGGAACGAAGCGATATGGACGATGAGCGGATCGAACTCCGGACGCTCCTTCGCGGCGAAGATTTTCGCGACCGCCTCGGGATTGAACGCATCCGCGGCGAGACCATAGACGGTCTCCGTGGGCAATGCGATGACTTCGCCTTTCTGAAGAAATGCGACCGCCTCGTTCTGGGCGTCTTTCATACCGTCGTCGGTGGCCTCGATGATCCTTGTTTCGTACACGGCGCGACTGTCTGAAAATCAAACGCAACGGGCAACACCGGATTCAGCGCAAGTGACGGGAATCTTGGCGCCGCAGGCTTTGGACTGCTGGGATTCTTTTTCCCAGCTCTCTCGGGAAGCGTCGATGACCGGAGCGGGCGGGTGCTACCTGCGGACTTCTTTCAAAGCCCACCAACCCCAAAAGCTGCGGATAAGAACCGCAGCAGTCCAGAGCCTCCGGCGGTCAGCCCTTCGCGCCGAGGCGGTAAAGAGAAGCCCGGATCCAGGAAATCAGTAGGAGAAGATCTCGCCTTCGTTGAAGAAGCGCTTGATCTCGGCAGCTGCGGCTTCCGGGGAATCGGAGGCGTGGCAGACATTGCGCATCTTCGCATCGGCGTCCTTGAAGCCGAAGTCACCGCGTATCGTGCCAGCGGCGGCGACCATGGAATCGGTGGGGCCGATGAGGTCGCGGACGCGGGAGATGACGTTTTCACCTTCGAGTGCGAGTGCGATGACCGGTGTTTCCTGCATGAATCCGCGAACCGATGGGAAAAACGGCATGTCTGCGATGTGCGAGTAATGCTCGGCGAGAATCTCGTCGCTGAGGGACATCATCTTGATGCCGCGGACGAGGAAACCTTCCTTTTGAAAACGGGCAAGCACCTCGCCGGTCAGGTTTTTCGAGATTGCGTCGGGTTTGAAGAGGATGAGTGTGGTTTCGGTAGCCATGCGGAGGCTTTAGGGACGGGAAACAGGCCGTGCAAGCATTTTAACCGCTGCAGGTCTCACGCAAACCCGAGCCATCCCCCAACCAGACCCAGTGCCGCACAGGCGGTGAGGATCCATGTGAAGGGCAGCTTGAACCGCCACATCGCGATGAAAGCTACGGCGGCAAGAGTGACCACGAAGACGTCGAGGTGCCCATCCGACTCTGGCCAGAGGGCGTGTTTGGCGAAGATGACGCCGAGATTCAGTATCACACCGACCACGGCGGCGGTGATCGCGGTCAGGCATGCGCCGAGGCGTGGAAGATCGCGGAGCCGCTCAACGAACGGGGCTCCCAGAAATACGAAAAGGAAACAGGGCAGGAAAGTCGTCCAGAGGGTGATCGCCGCGCCGATGGTGGCTCCGGCCAGGGGACTGAATTTCCCCGGATTCTGCCAGCCGCCGACAAATCCGACGAACTCCAGCACGATGATCAGCGGACCAGGGGTTGTTTCCGCAAGGGCGAGGCCGCTCATCATCTGGGCGTGAGAAAGCCATTGGTAGTTTTCTACAGCCTGTTGCGCGACGTAGGGGAGCACGGCATACGCACCGCCGAAGGTGACGAGCGCCGCCTTACTGAAGAATACGCCCTGGGCGACCGGCGTGCTGCCCCAGCCAAGCCATAGTCCGAGCCCGATGACCGGCAGAATCCAGAGGAGTATGCATATCGCACAGATTTTCAGGGTACGCTTCCAGCTTGCCCGAGGGACGGGGGGCAGCACGAGAAAGCCCGCTTCGTCATCGTGATCCGCAGCGCCGTGGGATTTCCCTGAAGGAAACTGCTCGGGGAAAATCCGGTGGCCGATCCAACCCGCCAGCGCAGCGGCGACGATGATGAACACGAAGGAGATACCGAACAAATAGATCGAAGCAAAAGAGAGCGCGGATAGGCACCACAGCGCTGCGCTGCGGAGGGCTTTTCCTCCTATCCTAAGAACGGCGACCGCGATCACGGCGATCACCGCCGGAAGCAACCCGTGGAAAATCGCCGCCAGCCAAGGCAGGTGCCCGCCCGCCATGTAGAGCCAGCCGAGGCAGAAAAGGAGCAGCGCGGAGGGCAGCACAAAAAGCGCCCCTGCCGCAACCCCGCCACGCCAACCATGCAGCCTCCAGCCAAGGTAAGTGGCCAGCTGCTGCGCCTCGGGCCCCGGCAGGAGCATGCAGAAATTCAGGGCATGCAGGAAATGACTTTCCGAGATCCACTTCCGCTTCTCCACCAGCTCCCGGTGCATAATCGCGATCTGCCCCGCCGGCCCACCGAAACTGATGAGGCCAAGCTTGAACCAGTATCGTATGGCTTCGCGAAGGGTCGGCACGGGGGTGAGGCTAAACTTTAAATTTCAAACGATAAACCCTAATGAAGAGGAAGAGTTTGAAGAGATTTAACCGCAGATAAACGCAGATGGAAGAAGGGATTTGTAAGATGCTATTTCAGAGCTAGTGAAAAAACCGGGGAGGATGTGGTTGCCGCCTTACTGGATCTTTTTGTCTATGGGTGGGAATTCGGATGAAATCTCATTCTCTTTGATCTGCGTTCATCCCGTTCATTTGACGAAATGATTGAGTTTCCAGTTCGTCCATGTCCGCTGCGCTCCCGTTGCGGTTAAAAAAATCTTATGTAGGGGGTGGAGGGGCAGAGTGGGGGCTCAACCCCTCCGTTAGACGATCCCCTCGGCCGTTTCCTGCTTCAGCCGGAGCTGGCCGCAGGCGGCATCGATATCGTGGCCTTTCTCGATGCGGAGGGTGGCGGTGACGCCGGCCTTTTTCAGGACATCCTGGAAGGCGCGGCAGTGGGAAATGGCCGGACGCTCCCATTCCAGGCCCTCGACGGTGTTGTAGGGGATGAGGTTCACCTTTGCGCCAATGCTGCGGGCGTGGCGGGCGAGGATGGCCGCCTGGGCGAGCTCGTCGTTGACCCCCTTGATCAGGATGTATTCAAGCGTGAGCTTCTGCTTTTTCGTCGAGTTCCAATGCGCCAGCGCATCCATCAGCTCGGCGACGGGATACTTCTTGTTCACCGGCATGATGCGGTCGCGGACTTCGTCAGTGGCACCGTGGAAAGAGATCGCGAGGCGGATCTGCTGGGGATGATCCGCGAGCTTCCTGATCTGCGGGGCGAGGCCGGAGGTGGAGATGGTGAGGTGGCGCGCACCGAGATGCAGCGTTTCCGGGCCGGTGATGAGGGCGATGGCCTCCATCAGACTTTTGAAATTCGCCATCGGCTCGCCCATACCCATGAACACAAGGTTGTCCACGCGCTCGCCGGAGATCTGCTCCGCCGCGAGCACCTGCCCGGCGATTTCCGAGGCATCGAGGTTCCGCGTGTAACCGGCAAGACCGGAGGCGCAGAACTTGCAGCCGTAGGCACAGCCGACCTGTGAAGAGACACAGAGCGTGCGGCGGTCGGATTTCTCGCCGTAGAGGGCGGGATTCGCGGGAATGAGGACGGACTCAATGTAGCGCCCGTCGTGGAGGCGGAAGAGGAACTTGCGTGTCGTGTCCTCGCTACCCTGGGTCTTGGCATGGGTCAGGGCGGTGAGGCGGAAGCTTACGGCGAGCTTCTCCCGCAGCGGGGCGGGGAGGTTCGTCATTTCATCAAAGGACGTCGCCTTCTTTTTCCAGACCCAATCGAGGATCTGCTTCGCTCGAAAAGCGGGCTCTCCCCGTTCCACAAACCAGGCGGAAAGCGACTCCGGCGAAACGCCCGGGAGGGCGGGAAGAGCCGCACCTACGATGTTTGTCGTAGTTCCCATCATTCGGAGAAGGTGAAGTCCACGCCCTTGCGCGAATAGGCCTTGGCGATGTCCGTCTCGAGCTCCTGCCACGTCTGGCCGTCCAGCAGGACGGCAAGTGCTTCGTCGCCCTGCTTGCCCGCGTTCAGTGCTTTGAGGAAATTCTTGATACGCGCGCCATCTTCCTCGCGATCCATGTGGAAGAAGTAATTGCTGATGAGCAAGCCGCAGCCGTAATTGACCTGCGCATTGCCGGTGAACGAGGAATATGGCTGGAGCATGAAGCTCCTGAGGCTACCAAGCTTGATGTCGGTGCCGATCGCACGGCCACCCTTGCCCTTCTTCCCGTATGCGGTGACATACTCGACGATGGGCTTGAAATTCGTCTTCACGTTGAAGGAGCCGTAACTGTAAGGCGATACGGCGACGTATTCCGCAAGGCCCTCGGAGAACCAGCCCATCGAGCCGGACGCGTAGTATTGGTTCGGCGTGAGCTGGTGGACAAGCTCGTGGGGCAGGGTCTTGCTGGATTTGTCGCGGTCCCGCATATAGCCGCTGCCGACCGGTCGCACCCCAAGACTGGTGAGCGGAACCATGACGATGTTTTTCCCGCCGATGAACACCCCGGCGCTCCCCGGCGGGCCGCCTGCATCGATATAAGACTGCTTCGTCTCCATCAGGATGATCTGGTATTTCCCGTTCTTCCTCTCCCCCCCGTTCACCGAAAGCGGTAGCTCACGGACAAATTGATGGGTCGCTTCGAACATCACCGCGAAGCTCTTGACGACCGATTTCGAGAGGCGGACGTCGCAGTTGTAGCGGTAGTTCGCGGACTCATAGATGAACTTCTTCTCGTCCTTGTTCTCCTCGACGATGATAATTTCGGGATCGCTCTTGAAAGAAACCCGGCTCGGCCAAGGGGCGTCGAAATTTTCGCCGGGTTTCGCCTCCTCTCCACCTTCCGTGGGTTCGTCGTCGTGGGTTTCAAGGTTGAATTTCTCAAGAAACGCTCGGTCAATTTTGGAGAGCTTCTCAATTGGGAAGGGCAACTCGCGTCCGTCTGGCATCCGCAGGACGGCGCAATTGTTCTCGATCTTCAGGAGCTCGGCCTTCGTTTTCCGGCCTTTTTCGTCCGTCCAGACGCGCTCGAGGTGGTGGGACATCGCGGTCGCCACCGTCGCGAGGAAAAGGATAAGGAGCCGGTACTTCATGGTTTCACGCGAAACATGCCACCCCCCGCATGCGGAGTCGAACCGGAAATGGCAGCGCGGAAATTCTTTGCAAGGGGATCTGCTGCAAGCAAAGTGAAACGACGCACCATGATACGCAGATGGCTTTTCAATAGGATTCCGGTCGCCTCCGGCTTGCTCGCGATGCGCTCGGAGGGCGCACCGATGCTCGGCGAACCGATGACCGCCGCCGGCTTCGGTATCGCGGTGCAGTGCTGGAGCTTCAGGGAGTTCACGCTTTTCGAGGCGATCGAGATGGCGGCTCTCGCCGGGGCGGGCGGGGTGGAGATGTTCCCCGGGCAGGTGATAGGCGGCGGCCACGGCAAGGCGAAGCTCGACCCAGGAATGGATACCGCACTCTTCGATGCCGTCGCAGCAAGGCTGGATGGGTTCGGCCTCACGGCATACAACTACGGGGTCGCCGATGTTCCCAAAGACGAGTCACGCGCCCGCGAGACCTTCGAGTTCGCGAAGCGTTTCGGCATGTATGGCATCACCACCGAGTCCATCGGCGCCATCGATACGCTTGAGAAACTCTCCGCTGAATACGATATCAAGGTCTGCTTCCACAACCACCCGAAACCGACGAAACTCTGGGAGCCGGAAACCATTTCCAAAGCCATCGAAGGTCGCCACGAAAACCTCGGCTTCTGCGCGGACATCGGCCACTGGGCGACATGCGGCTTGGATCCGCTGGAAACGGTCAAAAAGTTCGCGCCGCGAATCCGATCGTTCCACCTCAAGGATCGCGCGGTGATCGGAGAATGGACGCACGACCGCCCCTTCGGCACAGGCGTCATCGATCTCGCCGGCATCCTCGACGAGGTGCGGAGTCACGGCTTCGCCGGAAACGTCTCCATCGAATACGAGCACAACTGGAAGACAAACCTTTGCGAAGTCGCCCAGTGCGTCGGGTTCCTCAAAGGGTATTCGCAGTCGAGGACGTGATGGCTTTCAAAAATCCTTTTCCGTAAGCTCTTTCGAAACCATCGTCTCGCCGTCGAAAACGAATTTCCCGAGAATGCTTTTCCCATCCAGGACCAGCGGCAGCCAATGGATGTCATCGTCCCACATGCGCCCGTAGGGAATTCCCTCCAAGGGCACCCAGAGCGGCACTGCCTCGTCGGTCTCTGTCGGCGTACCGCAGAATTCCTCGCCGAGGAAAACATGGCAGAGGATACTCGGATAATCCGACATCTGGAACCACAGCTCGCCGGTTTTCCGCGCATCCTTCACGGAAATGTGCAACTCCTCCTCGGTCTCCCGCACCGCGCATTCCAGCGGAGTCTCGCCCGGATCGATCTTGCCGCCGGGCCCGTTCACCTTGCCCGCCCCATGGCCGCGCTTTTTCTCGATCAGGAGGATCTCGCCGCCACGCACAACAAACAGCAGAGTCGCCTCGATCTCGCCCTGCCATCCTTTCCAATCGAATCCGCTCATAACCGCAACCCTGCGGAAAATGGGACGGATGTCCAGCCGGGTTCGATCGCCTTTGGTTTCGCGCGGAACGGATGAATCTGTAAAATAGTATGGAATTCGATAATTCTCGATTGTTATGAATTTTCGATATATCTAACCTCGTTTTGAAATCGATGAAAGATTGTAACCATCTGATTTCTAGTCGATTACAAGATTTCTATGCAGTTCATTTCTATAGGTTAAAACTTCATTAATCCGAAGCAATAGGGATGTTCTGGGCTCGCCCGGGGGTTCGGGCCATGTTCCCAACGGTTATTCTACCAACTTCCCCCCATGAAGGCTCGTAGCTCCCCCGAGCTGCGGGCTTTCCATTTCCGGGCATCTCATCCCCGGTTGCCAAACCGCCGTTCCGCTGCCAAGTTGCCGCAACCAAGACGGGATGGCCTTTTGAATGTAATTCCTATTTTTGCAACGCTCTCCCTGATCGCAGCAACCGCGCGGGCTGCCGACGGCTACAAGAGCGAGATTGAGCCGCTGCTCGTAGAGTATTGCTTTGACTGCCACGGCGACGGCTCCCACGAGGGCGATTTCCGTATGGATGCCTTCACGGATCTCAACACCCACCTCGGCGACACGCAGCACTGGCTCCCGGTATGGAGAAACCTCCGCTCCCAGATCATGCCGCCATCCGACGAGGCGCAGCCAAACTCCGCGGATAAGCAAAAACTGCTGTCCTGGATCGAGAGCACCGTTTTCAAGCTCGATCCCGATAACCCGGATCCTGGACGCGTGACGATACGCCGCCTGAATCGCAACGAATACCGATACGCCGTCTATGACCTCCTTGGCGTCGTGTACGACACCACCGAGGCATTCCCCCCAGATGACTCCGGATACGGCTTCGACAACAACGGCGACGTCCTCTCCATCTCCCCACTGCTGATGGAGAAATACATCACCGTCGCCGAGGAGATCGTAGGTCTCGCCCTGCCGGACGATGCGTCGGCGCAGGTGCCGCGCGTCGACTTCCCGGCCGATGATTTCAAGAACCCGACCGTCCCACCGACCTGGATCCCGTTTTCGGACGCCGCGGAGTTCAAACTCAAAATACCGGTGAAATGGGCCGGGAAATACCAGCTCACCCTGCAATACTCGATTCAAGGTGCCACCGAAGCGACCACTGAGAAAGCGCTCCTGGAAATCTCTGCAAACGGGAAGAAACTGAAACGCACAACCCTCGGCTGGGACCAGCGCAGCAGCATCGACCTCACCGCATCCGCGAAACTTGGCAAGGGGGCGAGCGAGATCACTGTCTCTCTGAAGCCGGAGCGAGTCCCAGCCGACGGTGAGGAAGCTCTCTACCTCTCGCTGCAGCGCCTCATCCTGCAAGGGCCGCTGGACGGCTCCCAGACGGAGTATTCCAAAGGCTACCGCATGATTCTCGTCGATGGTCCGCCACCGGAAAAGGATCGCGCTGCAGCAACGGCATATGCCCGCAAGATCATGCGCTCCTTCGTCTCTCGCGCCTTCCGCCGCCCCATCGACGAGCGCGATATCAAGCGCCTCGTCGCCATCGTCAATGAGACCGACAAGCTTCCTGGAAAAACCTTCCAAGATGGCATCAAGCAGGCGATCGCGACCTGCCTCGCCTCACCCCGTTTCCTCTTCCGCATCGAGATCCAGCCAGAGCCGAACAACCCAGACAAGATCGTCCCGCTCGACGAATACGCCCTCGCCGCACGGCTGTCCTTTTTCCTCTGGTCCTCCATTCCAGACGATGAGCTGCTGTCCCTCGCATACAACAAAAAGCTACGCGCCAACCTTCGCACCCAGGTCGAGCGCATGTTGCTAGACCCGCGCTCAAAAAGGCTCACAGAAAACTTCGTCGGCCAATGGCTGCAGGCACGCGATGTGACCACCGTCGCGGTTTCCGCAGCCACCATACTCGGCGTAGAAAGCAACTTTGAGGCCGCCAAGGCCTTCGACCCCCGCCTTCGCAAGGACATGCAGGCGGAGACCTACGCACTGTTCAATTTCATCCTCCACAACGGCCGTCCTGTCGAGGAACTCATTTCCGCCCGGTACTCATTCCTCAACGAGCGCCTCGCCGAATTCTACGGGGTCAAGGGCGTGAAGGGCGAGGAACTGCAACCCGTCGATCTCACCGAGTACCCAGAGCGCGGCGGACTGCTCACCCAGGGAACTTTCCTCATCGTCACTTCGAACCCCACCCGCACCTCCCCGGTCAAGCGCGGCATGTTCGTCCTGGACAACCTCCTCGGCACCCCGCCGCCACCACCGCCGCCAGATGTTCCTGAGCTAGAGCAGGCAGAAAATGCCGGAAAAGCAGGCAAGCCCACCATGCGCGAGATGATGGAGATTCACCGCAAGGATCCCGATTGCCGGGGCTGCCACGCACGCATGGATCCCATCGGTCTCGGCCTGGAAAACTTCGACGCTCTCGGCCGCTTCCGAAAAATGGAAAACGGCAAACCCATCGACACCGCCGGGGAGCTTATCACCGGCGAGCAATTCTCAAATGTCGCCGCTCTCAAGGAAATCCTTGCCGACAAGCGCAGGCAAGATCTCTACCGCACCGTCACCGAAAAGCTCCTCACCTACGCCATCGGCCGTGGCGTGGAATACTACGACTCAGTCACGGTCAACCGCCTCGTCAATCACCTCGAAACCCACGATGGCAAGCTCGTCGAGCTGATCCACGCCATCACCACCTCCACCCCCTTCCAGATGCGCAGGGGGGATGAGTGAAGAGCCCTAGCCATTCAATATTGGTAGGGATGATCCGGCTCGGTCAGCCCTGATCAAAAACGCAAGCGCCGCATCCCCTGAAAGGGACTGAACCCATGGCAAGACACCGCATTTCCCCCGAGATCTCACTTCCGTGTGGCTGAGGCGGGCTGCCAGATTTTTGAAGTGGGCTGACCGAGCCGGATTGACCCTACCTTGCGCGCTGTTCGCTGATCCAAGTGTAGAGCAAGACCCAGAGCGAAAGTGCCAGCGCGAAGAGCGGGATCTGCAGCAAGGATGGCAGGGAATACAGGATGCATACGACGGGGATCCACACACCCCAGTTGGCGAAAATGACAGGCACGATGACGTCCCGCCCGTAGGCGACGGTCAGGTATCGCCGCAGACCGTCCTTTCGGTATCCGGAATTTTTCCAATCGTAGAGCCAGCAGGTCAGCGGCGAGGCGATGAACGTTGAATAGACAAACTGATCGACGAGGGCCTTCGCCGCAACCACCCGGAAAGACGGCTCGGAACCGAACACCATGGCCTGCCCACGGTAGAGGGCATCCACCATCAGCCCCATCATGCACCAGAAGGGCGCGGTGAAAAGCAGGTTGGAAAAGTTCGCGCGACGGATTTTCCCTTTCTGGAACACGACGATGCGCATCACTTCCGGGATCACGGCTCCAGCGATCACCGCGGCGACGGCGGAGTAGCCGAAGCCCCATTTCCCTTTGAGCTCGGCGAGCTGGTTGAGCAGGTGAGTCGTCGGCGGGTAGAAGTAATAGGCGAGCAACAGCCCGAGCATGACGGCCTGGAGAATCAGGCCGGGAAGGAGGTTCGCCCGGGCGGCCCGCAACCCGGCCATCCATGGGGCTTCCCTGTGGGGCGGATCCGGGGTGGCGTTCACTACGCCGGAATCTGGCTTCAGACACGCAGCGGGGCAATCCATATCGGGATTTTCCCTTCGTATTGCTTGCGCAAGCGACGGCACGGCTGCCATTCGGAACCAGTTTGAGCGATCCCGGAAATGAAAGCCTGCTGGGGCGGATCATGACTTTCGAGCTTGATGGATCCGGTGCCCTGCTGCCTTTCACCGCACGTCTCGCCCGTGAGCAGGGCTGAACGCATATTTTCGCCGGGCGGGTGGTGACGGAATACAAGCGCTTCGTCGCGCTGGCGATGCTTGCGGGGCATCCGGTGACGCCCTCCGAGGAGGTCGATCAAGCATGGCACCTCCATCTCGTTTACACGCCCGGTAGCACCTCACTTTCGAATTTGCTGTCTTCGTAAACGGTACTCTCGTCTGTGACCTTGTCGTATTCCGTGATGGCAGCCGTGCTCACTCTGATAGCAAGCGGCTTCCTGATCTGTTTAAAAAGCCGTTGATCCGAGAAAAGCCTGTTCCCCTTTAAAAGAACCGACCCGGATCCCGGTCTCGTCGTCACATCCGCTATGAGGTGAATCTTTTCACCATCGGGCTTCCCGCACGAAGCCAGTGATACGGATAAGACAATTGCCAAAACGGACAGGAGCTTATCAGATTTCATTTTTGGTAATCGGTATTTACGAAAGCGCATCCGTCATTTCCCCCTCAGGGGATGGGGAATATACGTGACCCCCGGCAAGCCTTCCAGATCCGCATCCTGCGTCAGCAGCTCCGCCGAGAACTCCCGAGCCGTCGCATAGATGATCCCATCCGCCAGCGGAAGCCGGTGCCTGTGGCTCACATCGGCCGCGATGACCGCAAGCCTGCCGTCCAATGGCATCACCTTTCCCTGCTTCATCGAGGCCGCGACGGCCAGGGCATCCGCTTCAGACGCCTCCCGCAACACCCAGCGGTACACCTCCGTGATTGAAATCGCAGGCACAATGAGCTCATCGGTATCCTGGAGGGCATCGGAAAACCGTCCGGCATTCGGGCCGCCGGTGAGAAACTCAATCCAGCCCGATGAATCCACTACGGCAGGCATCGGTCGTCTTCGCGTTCAAATGTGTTCTTCAGGCCCTTGAGAAATCCCCGCATTGATCCAATCGGCCGTACCGGTACGATTTCGATCCGCCCTTCCAGCTGCAACACCTCCACCCTGTCACCGGGAGAGAGAGCCATACTTTGACGCACATCCTTGGGGATGACGACCTGAAATTTCGGTGAAACGGTAACGGTTGCCATATCGATGCACTAACCGTTGCACGGATACATGATCGATGCAAGCCGGGAGCTACCATTCCTCTTGTGCCCCACACCGGGTGGAATTTTTTCGGTGTTTTTCAAGTGGGAGTTATTGCCTGCTCCTGCAGGGCTTGGGTTGAGGGGCTGTTCTGTTGCATGGGCACTTTCCGTGGACTCACTACCAATCCGAGCATACACCTTTCCGTTTTTGATTCGGGTACAACTTGGCAAGATTGACCCTACCTTGCGTGTTGTATTCGCGCTCCGCGCGGCAAAACCCATCCTCATTAAAAATCTACCGGCCCGCTCACCCCAGCGGAAGTGAGATCCCGGAACACCAGCTCTGCGACTTCAAGCCTTCGCAAGCAACCAGGCTCCTATCCCCAAAATCCACCGATAATAATCACACCCGCCCACACCTCGCAGATTGTAATTTTCGTAATAAACACTACGTATTCCTGCAATGAGCGCACAACTCACATCCCGCCGCGGTTTCCTGCGCGGATTTGGCGCGGCGGTTTCACTGCCTGCGCTGGAAGCCTTCCGCCCCCTGATGGCGGCCTCCACAACGGCTCGCGCGGTCGGAACCACTGCCAGCGGCGCGCCCTTGCGGATGGCCTACCTCTACATCCCCAACGGGGTGAACGTAGAGAAATGGCGACCCACCGGAACCGCTAGCAGCTACAAGATGGGCGAGTCCTTCGGGGAGATGGAGAAACACCGGAAGGATTTTCAAATCTTCACCGGATTCGAGCAAAAGAACGCCACAGCAGGCGGAGACGGTGCCGGCGACCACGCGCGGGGAACCGCCGCTTTCCTGACCAGCGCTCGCCCACGCAAGACCGCCGGATCCGACATCCAGCTCGGCATCTCGGCAGATCAGGTAGCGGCGAACGCCGTCGCCGCAGAAACCCGCCTGGCATCGCTCGAGCTGTCCACTGACGGTGTCCGGAAATCCGGCAAGTGCGATTCCGGCTACTCCTGCGCTTACCAGTTCAATCTCTCATGGCGCTCCGAGAACCAGCCAATGACCCCGGAGGCCAACCCCCGCGCGGTCTTCGAACGCCTGTTCGGAGCCGGATCATCTGGCGAGCGCGAGAAATCCCTCGGCTCGCGGCTCGCCTCGAAGAAGTCGGTGCTCGATTTCATCGCAAACGACGCCAAGGCGCTGCACCGCCACCTCGGCCGCACCGACCGGCAGAAGATGGACGAATACCTCACCGGCGTCCGCGAGATCGAGAAACAGATCGAGAAGGCCGAAGCCCTCGGCATCCCGGTCGATCCAGGCGTCCCCGCGCCGCAAGGCAAGCCGGATTCATACAAGGATCATCTCAGGATGATGTTCGACATGATGGTGCTCGCCTTCAAAACCGATTCCACCCGGGTCTCCTCCTTCCTGATGGCTCACGACGGCTCGAACCGCTCCTTCGGTGACATCGGCGTCAACGACGGCCACCACAACATCTCTCACCACAAGGGTAACGAGGACAACCTCAAGAAGATCGCGAAGATCGACGAATTCTACCTCGAGCAGCTCTCCTACTTTCTTGAGAAAATGAAGACCACAGAAGATGTGGACGGGAAATCCCTGCTGCACAACTCGATGATCGTTTACGGCGGCTGTATTTCCGATGGCAACCGCCACAATCACAACGACCTGCCCATCATACTCGCCGGCCACGGTGGCGGCGCCCTCAAGCCCGGCCGCCACGTCGATCTCGGCGAGGACGTGCCGCTTGCAAACCTCTACCTGCGCATGCTCGATGAATTCGGCGCGAAGCAAAAACGCTTCGGCGACTCCACCGGCAGCCTCCGCAAGGTCTGATACGGAGCGGGACTTTCAAGACGCTTTCTGTCGGCGATCTCATTCCGACGGACACAAAAGATCAAGAAAGCGGCTTGAAAAGCCACGCTCCATAGCAATTTATGCGCAGTTTTCCAAAAAAAACGCCCCTTGCAAGCACGAACCTGCCGGACTATAAACCTGCACCCCTTCTTGAGCGCCTGCGTCCCCTGACGCGACCCACGGGGCTATCCCAGCAACCCAACCATCTCATGTTACGTATACCCTTCGAACGCGTGAACTGGATCACCTCCAGCTTCCTCATAGGCACCGCCCTGATCGCCCTCATCGGTGCTCCGATCTACCTGTTCCACCACGGCCTCGACTGGTTCCAGTTCGGCATGTTCTTCTTCTACCTCTGCGCGACGATGATGAGCATCACCGTCGGCTACCACAGGCTTTTCTCCCACATCTCCTTCAAGGCCAAGAAAGTCGTGAAGCTCTTCACTCTCATCTTCGGTGCCTGCGCATTTGAAAACTCCTGCCTGAACTGGTCCTCCGACCACCGCCGCCACCACAAGCACGTCGATCACGACGAGGATCCTTACGACATTTCCAAGGGCTTCTTCTGGGCGCACATCGGCTGGTTGCTCTTCAAGCTCGATCCCTCACCGCCGATGGACAACGTCGCTGACCTCCGCAAGGACAAGCTGGTCATGTGGCAGCACAAAAACACCCATTGGATCGGCCTCATTGTTGGTCTCATTCTTCCCGCCGCCCTTGGCTATGGCTACAATGCGATGATGGGCCTGAATGCCATGACAGGTGCTCTCGGAGGCTTCCTCATCGCCGGCGTCACCCGCATCGTCATCGCCCAGCACTGCACCTTCTTCATCAACTCCCTGTGCCACACCGTCGGCACCCGGCCCTACTCGACCAGCCACTCCGCCCGCGACAGCGCGGTCATGGCCTTCCTCACCTTTGGCGAGGGCTACCACAACTATCACCACGAATTCCAGCACGACTACCGCAACGGCGTGAAGTCATGGCAGTGGGATCCATCGAAATGGACGATCTGGACTCTCTCCAAGCTCGGCCTTGTCGAAGGCCTCCGCCGCGTGCCCGATGGCAAGATCCTGCTTGCAGAAATGGGGCAAGCCCGCCGCCAAGCAGAGGAGAAGATCAGTGAAATCCAGGCGACCCCCGGCTACTGCCAGCGCACGGCGGAAATGCTCACCCAGGTTTCCGAAAAACTCACCGCGAACTACCACGAAGTTGAGCAGGCGGTCGCGGATCGCGTCCAGCTCTCCAAGGAAGCCCTGCAGAACTGGCAGAACGAGACCCGCGCCCTGATGCGACAGCTCTCGCAGATCGCCAAGCCAGCCATGGCCTGATAGTACCCGTGGAATAATCACGTATTCAGGATCGCTCTGAATTCACCTGAGAGAGGCAGAAATGCCTCTCTTTTTATTTCCCACTTCCTCCCATGCATGGCCTTGCGCCCGTTACCTTCCTACTTCTGGCATTGCTCCAGGCGCTCGCCGACGGACAAACAAATGCGTTATTCAGCTATGACTTGCCAACAGGAGGCCGGAAGCCTGCGAAGAGCGGCCGAAGCGGATAAGGATTTCGATTACATCATGGTTCCCGGCGCAAATCACGGGGTCGGTGATTCGTCGAAACACCTTCGCCGGATAGGTATCGAGTTTTTCCAGGAACATCTGCAGCTCCCTGAATCATGATTCGATCATTCATCAAAATCTTCGTGCAAACGCACTTCAAGCTGAGCTCAGCCAAGCGTGTGGAAAAACAAACCCGGCGCTTGCTAAAAGAGTACCTCCGGCTCGCCCAGGGCCTCGATGAGATCTCGGGCAGCGAGCCGATCACGGTTCCGCCCATGTTTGGCATCGATGAGGACATGCGCGGCTGGACGTTTTTCATGATCCTCCGCCACAACACGATCGTGAACAACGCGATCTCCGCGAACATCCGGCGCCTAGCCTTGGGCGAATCCGCGCCTGCGAAAAAATTCGACCACAAGCACGATGTCATGCCCGCTGAGGACTGCGGCATCGAGCAGATCGCGATCTTCAAAGCCTCGGTGCTGTCACACCTCGAATCCATCCGCCCGCTCGGGGAACTGCGCGGCACGAAAACCAAGGATCATCCGCGTTTCGGCTCTTTCGACGCGCACAAGTGGAACTGCATGTTCGCCTTCCATCTGAAAGTCCACCTCAGGCAGGCGATGTTCGTAAGGGAGAAGGCGCTGACTACGAGCTCCTAGAGTCCTGTAAAGCCTAAGATGGCGGATGGGGGCGGATGTGCTTGCGGGCTTTTGTTTGAAACGGAGAAAGCGGAGAGAAAACGGAGGAAGCGGAGAAGAATGTCTGTATTTCCAACTCCGTGACCGCCGTTTCTTCTCCGTTGCCTCCGTTGCCTCCGTTTTAAAATTGGCCGACTCAGGATCAAGCTCTCACCCTTACCGGTAAATTCTATCCGCCAGATTAAGGTTTTCAGGGCACTAGCCATCCAGAGGCTCCCACTGCGAGAACGCCGCCGCCTGGCCGGTTCTGACGCCATTCGCATCACTTACGTTCCACACAGTTGCATTGCGGATCACGAAACGCCGTCCGTCCGCCGCGATCCGCACGCCGGAATAGTCGTCAATGAAACCGTTCTCCGCCACGCGCCGCAATAGCTCCTTCCGCTCCGCGCGCTCGGGTGCCTCCGCCGTTTCCCGCGAAGGCGTGCCGACCAGCTTGCCCCAAACCATCGCGAAAAGTTCCTGCGCCGCGAGATTCCCGTAGGTCAGCAGGGGATCGTCCGCGCCATCGTGGGAAAGAAGAACGACAGGTGCCGCATAGGCCAGCCGCGCCACCTGGCTCACCGCTCCGCGTGGCGTGATGAGATGGCTGCCGGTCAGTTCATGGTGGCTCCGCAGCAGATCTGCCACATGCTCGGCCAGAAAGCCATTGCCCTCATCTGGTTCAGGAAACATAGCTCAGCCGCTGAGATTTGAGATCGTCTGGAAGATCGCGGTGATCATCAGGTAGGCGAAGGAGCCGATCAGCAGCGCCATCATGATCAGCACGCTCGGCATGATCAGCGCCATCACCCGCTGCAGGTCCTTGTCGAGTTCCTTGTCATAGCGCTCGGCGGCACGCCGCAGCGACTGGTCGATTTTTCCCGTCTGCTCGCCCACCGCGATCATATCGATCAGCAGGGGAGGGAAGGTTCCGCTGCGTATCATCGCCTTGGAAAAAGCCCGCCCGTCGCCGACCTGGTCGATCACGTTGTTCAGCTGGCCACGCAGGGAGAGATTCTGTGTCGCGTCGCGGGAAAGCTCCAACGCACGGAGCAATGGCAGGCCGTTGCCGACGAGGTTCGCCATCGTTTCGAGGAACTGGACGTAGAATCTTGAGGAGATCACCGCACCGGCCATCGGCATGTTGAGCTTGATTTCATCCCACTTTGGCTTGTTCGCCTCGTTGTCCTTCCATGCCTTGAAAAACAGGAACCCGCCCACCAGCACGAGAAGGATCACGATCCACCAGCTGCTGAGAAAATCAGCAAAGCCCATCATCATCGCGATTGCGAAGGGAATTTTCCCGCCGGGAGTGCTCTTGATCAGCTCCGTGAGTTGTGGGATCAGGGTGGTGACGAAAACCACGCCGACGCCCAGCCCGACGAGGATCAGAAACGCCGGATAGATCATCGCGATGATCAGCCGGCTCTGCAGCTCGGCGAGCGTTTTGAGATAATGCGCCTGGCGTTTCAGGATCGTATCGAGCGCACCCGAGGCCTCACCCGCCGCCGCAAGAGAGCAATACAGCGGGCCGAAGCTGGGGCTGACTTTCTTGAGGGCGACAGAGAAATTCACTCCGTCTCGGACGATCGTGCGGATGCGCTGGGAAACCGCTTTGAGGCTGCCGAGCTCCTGGCGGTTCTCCATCGACTTCAGCGCCGGTTCCAGCTGCAGGCCGGCTCCGAGCATGTCGGAAAGCTCCTCGGTGAAAAGGATCACCTCCGCCCGCTTTAGCTTCAGCGGCCCGTCCGGCAGCTCGTCTTCCTTGTCGGTCGATTTCTCTTTTCTACGCGGAGCCGAAGTCTTGTTTTTCTTCGCTGACTTCGCCGGAACCGCCTTTGACGATTCCTTGAGGTTCACCGGCTGCAAGCCCCGCTTGTCCAGCGCGCGCAGCGCCTCCGGCCGATCCGAAGCCTCGATCTCACCGGTCGCGACGGTGCCGTTCGTGGAAAGCGCTTTGTAGGAAAAAAGGGGCATTCGCTCAAATCGTTCGGTATTACCGTTTAGTCCGCCCCGCCGATGTCCGAGGAGGTGACGGAGATGACCTCTTCGATCGTGGTTTCACCCTGCATGACCTTATGCCAGCCGTAGGTGCGCATCGGAATGTAGCCGTCGCGGTGCGCCTGGGCTTTCATTTCCGCAATCGGGCGGGAGTGGGCGATCAGCTCCTGCATCTTCTGGCCGAGGATGACAACCTCGTAGATCGCGAGCCGTCCGGAGAAGCCTGTCATGCGGCAGCGGTCGCAGCCCTTCGGCGAGAAGATTTTACCCTCGATGTCCTGCGGAATTTCCAGATCGATGATGTCCTGGCTGGAAATCTCGCGCGGCACCTTGCAATGCGGGCAGAGGCGGCGGACGAGGCGCTGGGCAAGGAAAGCACGGACGGCGGCGGAAACGAGAAAGGGCTCCACGCCCATATCGACGAGCCGTGAGATACCGCCCATCGCATCGTTCGTATGGAGGGTGGAAAATACCAAGTGGCCCGTAAGTGAGGCGCGGATCGCGATCTCGGCGGTTTCAAGGTCGCGGATCTCCCCGATCATGACGATGTTCGGGTCGGCGCGAAGGATAGAGCGGAGGGCGGTGGCGAAAGTCAGTCCGATCTCGGATTTCACCGCGATCTGCATTACGCCGGAGAGCTTGTTCTCCACCGGATCCTCAACCGTGACGATACGCTGATCCGGGCTGTTGACCTCACTGAGGAAGGAATAGAGGCTCGTCGATTTTCCCGATCCAGTCGGTCCTGTGATCAGGATGATACCATTGGGCAGGTGCAGCAGGCTCTCAATCTTCTGCTGCACGAAGGGTTCCATTTGCAGCTTCGCGAGGTTGAATTTCTCTTGGTTGAGGAGACGCAGGGAAACGCTCTCGCCCTCCACGGTCGGCACGGTGGCGACCCGGACGTCGATGGTTGCACCTTCGAACTGGAGGTTGATCCGGCCGTCCTGCGGCACCCGACGCTCGGCGATGTCGAGCCGCGCCATGATCTTCAAACGCGCGATCACCGAGCTCTGCAGCGCCTTGATATTTTCCGGGACGGCGATTTCCAGGAGACGTCCGTCGACCCGGTAGCGGATGCGGAGATTGTTCGCCAACGGCTCGACGTGGATGTCGGTCGCGCGCTGGTCGAGGGCTTCGCGGATGATCTGATTGACGAATTTGACCACACTGGCCTCTTCGTCCTCGTCCTCGTCGATGACGTTCGCCTCGTCCTCAGAATCGGAGAGCTGGTCATAATCGAGATCCCGGCCTTCTAGGATTTGCTCAAAGGTATCGGCGCCGACCCCGTAGAGCCTGCGCAGCGCCTCGTGGATGCGTTTTCGCGAAGCCATGCACCACTCGAAGGGGATTTCCAGCTCTTGCGCGGCCGCCTGGTGGGCGATGAGGTTGAAGGGGTCGAAGGTCGCCAGCAGGAGCTTCCGTTCGTCGCCCTCACCCTCGATGGCAACTGGCAGGAGCCTGTGGCGGAGGGCGATCTGCGGACCGCAGACCTCGCGAAGTGGCGTCGTATTCTCCTCCATCGGGATGCTCGCCAGCCATGGCAGGTCGAGATCGTGCGCGAGTTCGCGGAGATAGCTTTCCTCATCCACGATCGCCGCATCCAGCAGGTCGTCGATCGGCGAGCGCTGGCGCTGTGCTGCATCCTTAAGCAGCTCGCTGACCGCAGGCATGTCTTCGCAGCCGGATCTTCGGGCGGGTTCGAGTAAGAGTTGGGTCATCCGTTCGCGGGCAGTCTCATCTGAAATGCCCGCCGCATGCAACCTTGTCAGTGAAATCACTCCCGCTGCATGGCGTTGTTTCCATCTCGAATGACGGCGTACAAATTGGCTGAATACTTTTAACTCGCCGAAATCGTGGGGCGGTTGACGGCCGGATGCGTGGCTTGATACCGCGAGGGATTGTGGAATGTTGATTTCCGAGGTAAACAGGACAGTTCAGAGAACCGACGGAGCCAACCCAAGCGGCTTACAAAGCCACGCTCCATATTTCTGCCGGCTGGCAGCACGCCACTCTTAGAAATCGAGGTAGATTTCGGTGCGACGGTTGGCACGGCGGCCTTCGGGGCTGTCTTCTCCGGATTCCGTGAGATTGGGGCGGCGTGGCTGGGAGGCACCCTTGCCGATGGTGATGATCTGGTCTGCGGAGACGCCTTGCTCAGCGAGGAAATCTCGGACGACATCGGCGCGCTTCGACGAGAGCTTGTCGTTGTATTCCTTCGTCCCGAGGACATCGGTGTGACCGCTGAGGGTGATTTTCTTGGCGAGGTCGCCCTTCAGCATGGAGGCGACAATCTCCAGCTGGCGTTGGGTGCGCTCGCTCGTGGAGTCCTCGTCGAACTCGAAGTAAAGAGCCAATGTTTCGCCACCGGCGGGGTTTTTAACGAGTGGCGAGTAGTAGACATCGCCGCCGGCGACGCGGTTGGCGTAGTCGGCGAGGAGGGAGTCGAGGTTGATCTCGGAGACGAGCCAGTTGGCCGGGGCGGGGGGCTGGCGGAGGTTGAGGGCAAAGCGGGCGCTCTGGGTGCCGTCCTTGGTCTCGACGTTGGCCAGGTAGCCGACAGTGTCTTTCCGGCTGAACATGGCGCGCAGGGGCTTGGTAGTGCGCATGTGGTACTCGCCTTCCTCGAAGAGGATGCAGAGGGCGGCGATCTTGGCTTCGGAGACCGTCTTGGGGTCGACAAAATCGCGAGCGAATTCGAAATCCTGTTTTAGAACCGCTTGGAGGAATCCGTCAGCGACGCCGAGTGAATCCGCGAAGACGGCCTTGGGGATGGGGTCTCCGGCGGCGGGCGGTAGTGTCACGCTCTCGACCATCCATTTTCCATTTTCGTTTCGAAGATCGAAAAGGATGCGATCGCGACCAGCCTCGCGCTCCTCGAGTTCGAGAGCCCAGCGAGCGAGACGGTTGAGCTCCAGCTCGCCGATCTCGCGGACACCGCCGGGACGGCGGAGGCGGAGCGTGCCGCTGTTGGCAAGGATTTCAAGCTTGGCGAGGCTTTCGGGGTCGAGCGCCTGTTTGCCGATGAGCTTGGATACGGCGGCGATGTCGCCTTTTTCAAGAGCTTCCCCAATGCGAGTGAGGAGCTCGGCAGGATCCGGAGAGGAGTAGCCAACACCGAGGGTTTCAAGAGTTTCCTCTGTAGTATCGGACTCCATGGGTACATCGACCGTGCCGATGGGTTCGGGTGCAGGGGGCTCGACGATTGCCGTCGGGCCGGGCAACGGGGCGGGCAGCGGCGGTTTTTTCGCGCCCGGGCGCCAGATAAGCAGCCCCAGCGCAGCGGCGGCCAAGAGGGCGGCGAGGCCGAGGAAAAAGTAGGGGATTTTGTTTCTCATGAAACTCTGGATGCTAGGATCGGCATGCCGGGTGGCAACGGATGATGTGAATACGCGGCAAAAGCGAGACTTTGATCATTTCACCGGTGCGGGGAGGCTCACGCGGAGGGGTTTCCCTTCCCGGACGATGTGGAGACTGGTGGCCTGGACCGCAGCGGAGGGGGCGAGGTGCAGGTAAAACTCCGTTGCGCTGGAGATCTTGGAGTTATTCAAGGCAAGGATGAGATCACCCGGCAGCAGGATTCCGGCCGCCTGGCCACCGGCCAGAATGTTGGTGACGACGACACCGCGGAATCCTCGCATTTTTTCGTTGGTCGGAAGATCACCGACCTCAACACCGACGGTGCGGAGTATCTCGAGGTTGTCCTTAGATTTCTCCTCCGGGGGTAATTCGTTGATGATAGGTGCGGTGGTGGCCTCCCTGATTTTGGCCTTCAGGCTGATGTTCTGCTGATTCCGCCAGACTTCGATTGCGATGGTTTTTCCGATGGGAGAGCGCTGCACGAGAGAAATCAACCCGCTGGTATCCTTGATCCGCTTGCCGTTGTAGGAAACGACGATGTCATCTGGCTTCAACCCCGCAATCTCGGCAGGCGAGCCCGGGGTGGTGCCAAGCACCACGGAGCCGGATGCTTGAGGATAGCCGAGCCTGGTGCGGAAGGCGAGATCCAGATCCCTCATCTCGACCCCGAGATAGCCCCATATCGGACGGCCGCGCTTGATGATCTGTTCGAGCGCCTCTGCGACATCGTTCGAAGGGATGGAGAAGCCGACGCCTTGGAAACTAGGTTTTTTGCGGTCGACACTGAAGATAGCGACGTTGATTCCGATGATCTCGCCGGTGAGATTGACCAACGGGCCGCCGGAGTTTCCGGGGTTGATCGCCGCATCGGTCTGGAACAGATCGCGCTGGCTGTCTGAAAGCGAGCGCTCTTTCGCCGAAATGATGCCCTGGGTTACGGTTTCCCCGAGTCCAAAGGGATTGCCAACCGCAAAGACGAGCTGACCTACCTTTGCGAGCGACGAATCGCCCAGCTTGAGTGGCGTGAAGGTCTCATTTGAGTCGATCTTCAGCACAGCGATATCGATCAGGCTATCCTCGCCGATGAGGGTGGCGCTGTAGCTTTTCCCGTCGTGAATGGTGATACGGATCTTCTGCTGCCCTGCGATGACGTGATGGTTCGTAATGACATGTCCTTCCTCGGAGACGATCACGCCAGAGCCCTGACCCTCGATGGGATAGCTGAGCGTCCGCGAGCGCCCCCAGCTGTCCATGAGCCGCTCGGTGCGATAACTTGCGGTGTCGATGCTGACGACGGACGGAACCACAGCCTGGGTGAGACGAGCGTATTCCTCGTTCAGCCGCGAAATCATTTCCACATCGCTGAGGTTAAGTGCGGACTTGGTAGTAGGCGTGAAGGTCTCCGGGCGATTGGTTGTAGATTTCTGGAGGAAAGAAGGGATGAGGGAGCTAAAATCGCCGCCATCGCGCCATGTCCTGAGTGCCGTCACCAACAGGAAAAAGACGATGAAGACAAGCAGCAGCGAGAAAAATCGTTTGATTGCAGGCAGCATGGGTGGGTGGGTGAAACGATTTGCAAGATGCCAGCTTTGGGGCATTTTCCAAGCGCCAATGGACGGCTTGACGAGACGCTCCGGAAGGAACGGATTATGAATATGCTATTTTTTGACCTCATAAGATCTTCATCATAAGCGTGTTTATAAGTCGCAAAATGGGCTGTTCCTCAGTGTAACGATAAGTGTTCCATGCGAATGATAACCTGAGGGATTGCGAGGGCGGGGTGCCCGAAACTTGGGTTGCTTCGGATTTGTGAAGCTGTTGTAGGCGGCTTATCACAAGTTTTTGGGGCTTTATTCACAGCTTATTCTAGGTGAAGATTTCTGTGTTGAAACGCGTGATTATCAGCGGAGGGACTGGCGGGTTAGGAACAGCGATTTCAGCTGCTTTCGGAGATCCCAGCTGGGAAGTGGTTCGGCTCGGCCGCAATGATCTCGATCTTTCCAATCGGCATGCGGTGGAGGTGTTTTTTCAAGCGGAAGCCTGCGATCTTTTGATCTGTGCGGCAGGTAAAACCGATGATATTCCGCTCGTTCGTATGCCCGAGAGTGCTTGGGACGGCGTGTTCGGACTGAACTATATGGCAGCAGAGCGGTGTGCTTCCGCAGCGCTCCCGATTATGGCCGAGAAGGGATCAGGGCACGTGGTTTTTATATCCAGCCATGCCGCGATCCATCCGGCGATCGGTCAGGCGGCGTATGCGGCTGCAAAGGCAGCGCTGCTTGGTTTGACTGGATCCCTGGCGGAGCGTTGGGGCGCGAAGGGCATCCGCGTGAATGCGATTCTTCCGGGTTTCCTGGATACACCGATGACCGCCACCGTTTCGACGAAGCGTCGTGAAGTCGTTCTCGCAGAACATCATCTTGAGCGTTTCAACACCCCGGGTGTGGCGGCGGAGTTCATCCATTTTTTGCACGACAGGATGCCGAATACCTCGGGGCAAGTGTTCCAGCTCGACAGTCGGCGTGGATTTTTTTGAAAACTGTCTGATATACTTGACAGCGGGTGCGGAAAGATGGTTTCGTTCGCCCCCGCAGCGTTGCTGTCAATGCACCCGTAGCTCAGCTGGATAGAGCGCCTGACTACGAATCAGGAGGCCAGGGGTTCGAATCCCTTCGGGTGTACCATTTCCAAGCGTATCAGCCCCACCCAAGGGGCATTTTTCGTTTTTGGGGTGGGCATGAATGGAATTTCGAATCATTTGTTTATGAAGACGACAGCTTGGATTTTTCTGACAGTTCTTGGAATGGCGACCATACCAGCCGGGGGAACCCCAGCCATTCAAGAAAAGCGATCATTTGCCTCCCTGCAGGAAAGCCTGCAAGCAGACAGAATCGTCACCTACAGAAGGGTTGGGAACCGTGAGTTATCGCTGCATATCTTCAATCCGAAAGACTTCGAGTCATCCGGGAATGCGCCCGCGTTCGTTGCGATCCATGGCGGGGGCTGGACCAGCGGCACGCCGAGTCGTTTTTATCCCTATGCACATGCATTGGTGGATAAGGGATATGTAGGGATCAGCGTTGAATACCGTCTTGTCGGACAGAAGGGCGTCACTGTATTCGACTGTGTGAAGGACGGCCGCGCGGCGATCCGCTATATCCGGGCACATGCGGGGGAACTAGGAATCGATCCCGCAAGGATCGCAGTCAGCGGTGGATCGGCGGGCGCCCATGTGGCTGCTGGAACCGCGCTCTTTGATGGCATCGACCATGACGGTGAGAATTTGGAAATTTCCTGCAAGCCCGATGCATTGGTTTTGTATTTCCCCGTCATCGACACTTCCGAGAAAGGATACGGTTGCCGTAGGATAGGCGAAGGGTGGAAGACTATTTCGCCGGTGGATCAGGTGAAAGCAGGTGCCCCGCCTACCTTGATTTTCCACGGTGATGCTGACAATACTACCCCTTATGCGGGTTCGGTACTTTTCACCGGCCGGATGACCAAGGCCGGAAATGTGTGCGAACTCGTCACGGAACCCGGCGGCGGCCACGGCCACCTGAACCAGGACATGGCACTCTTCGACGCAGCGATTGGAAAGACCGCGGCATTCCTCGGCGAGCACCTGGAGCGGAAGTGACCCGTCGGGCTTACGCGTGATACTCCTGAATGCTCTTCACCGTGAATTCCCTTTGCTTGAGCCAGCGCATGGCTTTCACAGTGGCTTCGGCTGCGGCCATGTTGGTGGCGTAGGAGATTTTCTGCGCGATGGCGGTGGAGCGGATCAGGATTTCATCAGCCCGTGATTCGTGGGTCGCGGGGGTGTTGATGAGGAAGTGGATCTCGTTGTTCTTCATCATGTCGATCACGTTCGGGCGGGCTTGCTCGAGAACTTTGTACACGCGATCCGCCGGGATACCGGCCTCGGCGAGTTTCGTGAGTGTGCCGCCGGTGGAGACAATGCGGAAGCCGAGTTCGTGAAGATCGCGGGCGACGGTGACGGCGCGGTCCTTGTCGCGGTCGGCGACGGAGAGGAAGACGGTGCCTTCTTTCGGGAGCGGGTTGAAGGCGGCCATCTGGGATTTGGCGTAAGCCATGCCCCAGTCAGCATCGATGCCCATGACCTCGCCGGTGGATTTCATTTCCGGGCCGAGCACGATGTCGATGCCGGGGAAGCGGTTCCATGGGAAGACGGCTTCCTTGACCGAGACATGTGTCGGCACGATGGTTTCCGTGTAACCCATGTCGGCGAGTTTTTCACCGACCATGACTTTCGCGGCGAGCTTGGCGAGGGAAACGCCAGTGGACTTGCTGACGAAAGGCACGGTGCGTGAAGCACGGGGATTCACCTCGATGACGTATAGTTCCTCGTCTTTCACGGCGAACTGAATGTTCATCAGGCCGCGGACTTGGAGTTCTCGGGCGAGGTCTTTGGCAGCCTTGTCGATCTGCTTCGTGATGTTTTCGGAAAGCGAGAACGCTGGAATGACGCAGGCGGAGTCCCCAGAGTGGATGCCGGCTTGCTCGATGTGTTGCATGATGGCACCGACCACGGAGGTCTCGCCATCGCTGATGCAATCGACATCGATTTCCATGGCGTTGTCGAGGAAACGGTCGACGAGCACGGGGCGCTCAGGTGAGGCGGTCACCGCCTCACGCATGTAGGTGGTAAGTTCCGAATCGCTGTAAACGATCATCATTGCGCGGCCGCCGAGCACGAAGGAGGGGCGGACGAGAACCGGGTAACCAATGCGGTTCGCGACTACGATCGCTTCCGTCTCGTTGGTGGCGGTGCCGGCTTCGGCCTGCTTGAGTTCGAGCTTGTCGAGCAGGGCGGAGAAAAATTTCCTATCTTCGGCGAGTTCGATGTTCTTGGGCGAGGTGCCGATGATGGGCACGCCGTGGCGTTCAAGGTCAGCTGCGAGGTTGAGCGGTGTCTGGCCACCGAACTGGACGATGACTCCGTATGGTTGCTCCTGGTCGCAGATGTTGAGCACGTCCTCAAGAGTGAGTGGCTCGAAGAAGAGCTTGTCCGAGGTGTCGTAGTCGGTGGAGACGGTCTCGGGGTTCGAGTTCACCATGATGGTCTCGTAACCGAGCTCCTTCAGGGCAAAGGCGGCGTGCACACAGCAGTAATCGAATTCGATTCCTTGGCCAATGCGGTTCGGACCGCCACCGAGGATGATGATCTTTTTCTTATCGGACTGGCGTGCCTCGTTTTCATCGCCGTAGGTGGAGTAGAAATACGGGGTGTATGCCTCGAACTCGGCAGCGCAGGTATCGACGAGGCGATAGGTCGGGATGATGCCCGCTGCCTTGCGTTCGGCGCGGACTTCGTCTTCGGAAGTACCCTTTGATTTCGCAATCTGGCGGTCGGAGAAACCGAGCTTCTTCGCTTGTTTGAGATCGAGCGTGGAGAGGTTTTCGCCTTCTTCGGCGATCTGCTCAAGGTGGCGGAGGAACCATGGATCGATAGCGGTCGCCTCATGGATTTCCTCAAGGGTCCAGCCGGAGACGAAGGCGGTTTGGAGCCAGAAGATGCGTTCCGCGTTTGGAATCTGAAGTTTGCGGAGGATTTGGTCTTTGGTCGGCGCGGCGGGATCCGATGGGTCGAAGCCGAAGCCCCAGCGTCCGGTTTCGAGGGAGCGCAGGCATTTCTGCATGGATTCCTTGAAGGTGCGGCCGATGGACATGGCTTCACCGACGGATTTCATCGAGGTGGTAAGTACTGCGTTTGCAGTAGGAAATTTCTCGAAGGTGAAGCGAGGGATTTTGGTGACCACGTAGTCGATGGTCGGCTCGAAGGAGGCGGGGGTGACGCGGGTGATGTCGTTGGGCAGCTCATCGAGTGTGTATCCGACAGCGAGTTTCGCGGCGATCTTTGCGATCGGGAATCCGGTGGCCTTTGAGGCGAGCGCGGAGGAGCGCGAGACACGCGGGTTCATCTCGATGACGATCATGCGTCCGGTTTTTGGATCGGTGGCGAACTGGATGTTCGAGCCGCCGGTTTCCACGCCGATCTCGCGAATGACTGCGAATGAGGCGTCGCGCATGATTTGGTATTCGCGGTCGGTGAGCGTTTGGATCGGGGCTACAGTGATGGAGTCGCCGGTGTGCACACCCATGGGATCGAGGTTCTCGATGGAGCAGATGACCACGCAGTTGTCGGCGCGGTCACGCATGACCTCCATTTCGAACTCTTTCCAGCCGAGCAGGGATTCGTCGATCAGGACTTCGGAAACGGGGGAGAGATCGATGCCACGGTGGCAGATTTCCTCAAACTCCTCCTTGTTGTAGGCGATGCCGCCACCCTGGCCACCGAGGGTGAAGGCCGGGCGGACGATGAGCGGGAAGGTGCCGATTTCGTCAGCAACCTCGCGGGCTTCCTCCATGTTGCGGGCGATCCCGGAGCGCGGCATATCGAGGCCGATTTTCTCCATGGCCTCTTTGAAAAGATGCCTATCCTCGCCCTTGTCGATGGCCTCGGCGTTTGCGCCGATCATTTTCACATCGTACTTTTCGAGTGTGCCGGCTTTGAAAAGATCCATCGATGTGTTCAGCGCGGTCTGGCCTCCGAGTGTGGGGAGGAGCGCATCCGGTTTCTCGCGGATGATGATTTTTTCGACGACTTCCGGGGTGATCGGCTCGATGTAGGTGCGGTGTGCGAACTCCGGATCGGTCATGATCGTGGCGGGGTTCGAGTTCACCAGGATGACTTCGTAGCCCTCTTCCTTCAGGGCCTTGCAGGCCTGGACACCAGAGTAGTCGAATTCACAGCCTTGGCCGATGACGATGGGGCCGGAGCCGATGACGAGAATTTTGCGGATCGAGGTATCTTTTGGCATGTGCGCGCGCGTGTTGCTTAAACTTTCAGTGGTGTGGCAGAGTTGCTACGGAATGTAAAGCGGAGGGGTAAGACGGATTGATTAATAGGGAGGTTCTTGTGAGTCCAATCCCGGAGTTATCCGTTTTCCGCCAGCCTTTGGTTCAGCGCGACCGATTTGCGGAGCGCTCCCATAACATCAACAAGGCCATGGTGTTGTTTCGTGGCTTTCTTGCATGCCGGATTCTGGTCGGTGTTGCGGCTGACATGGCGTCCGATCTCCGAATAAAGTTGCCTCATCTGCGTGTCGACGACACCGAGCTCCGCACGTAGGGTGGACATTTCTTGGTTTGCATCGCCGATGTGCTGGAAGGCTTCCGAGGCCTTTTTACGGCGCTCTTTCTTGCGGTGTTGAACCTCAGCGTCGATCTTTTCGATGTTTGCATCTCCGGCAGCGATCTTTTCGGCGACAACATGGCGTTCCGATTTCAGTGCCGTGAAATCGTGCTTGATCTCCGCTAGGCGCTCGGAAATTTTTCCGAGCTGTTCGGATGTGTGGTTGCCCTCTTTGGTCAGAACCTCCTCCTTGGTCTTGATCCCGTCATAGAGGCGGCGGATGTCGCGGGCATTCGTCACGATGGTGTCGCGTTCGCGAGCGAGGTCCTCAAGGGTGTTGAGCACGTTCTGCCGCTGAACGAGGAGATCCTGGTAAGGCTCGGTGGAAATGCCGAGCAATCCGGATCTTTCATCGTGGGCTTTTGCCAGCTGCACTTGGCAAACTTCAAGCTCCCCGGCGACACGTTCGTGTTCCTTGATGAGCTTGCGGAGGTTCCAGTATTCGACGGAAAGATCCTCGATGTCCTCAACCTTCTTCCAGACTTCGTTACCGAGGTAGGATTCTGCTTCCTTGAGAAGGTGCATCTCCGCCGCGGCATCTCCCATGCGGATGTTCTTCCGGTTGTAACCGAAGGTCTGCGCGATGCGACAAATGATGTATCTCGCGGGTGTCATGCGGGGAGTTTCACTTCTTGAGAATGTTTTTAAGGTGTTCGATCACGCCCATGTCTTCAAGGGTGGTCACGCTGCCCGTGATCGTGCCAGTCGCGACCAGTTCCTTGAGCAGGCGGCGGATGATTTTCCCTGAACGGGTTTTTGGCAAGGCGGGAGTGAAATGGATGTCATCCGGCTTGGCGATCGCTCCGATTACCTTTCCGACATGGGCGCGGAGTTCTTTTTCCAGTTCTGGAGAGGTGTCGAAGCCGGTTTTCAGGGTAACGAAGGCAGCCACGGCCTGGCCCTTGAGGTCATGCGGGCGACCGACGACAGCGGCCTCGGCGACAGAGGGGTGGGAGACCAGGGCGCTTTCGATTTCGGCGGTGCCGAGGCGGTGACCGGAGACGTTGAGGACGTCATCGAGGCGGCCGATGATCCAGAAATTGCCTTTTTTGTCCCGGCGGGCGCCGTCCCCGGCGGTGTAAATGCCGGGGTAGTCGGAAAAATAGGTTTTCTTGAAGCGCGCCTTGTCGCCGTAGATCGCACGGGTCATGGAAGGCCATGGCTTGCGAATGACCAGGCGGCCATCGACGTTGGGTGGGCATTCCTTTCCGGCGTCGTCGAGGATGGCGGCGTCGATGCCGAAGAAGGGGCGGGTGGCAGTGCCGGGGATGCAAGGAGTTGCGCCGGGTATGGGTGAAATCAGGATCGCTCCTGTTTCCGTCTGCCACCAGGTATCGACGATGGGACATTTGCCGCCGCCGATTTTCTCGTGGTACCAATGCCAGGCCTCGGGGTTGATTGGCTCGCCGACGGAGCCGAGGAGGCGCAGTGATGAGAGATCGTGTTTGTCGGGAAATTCGTCTCCGGCCTTGATGAAGGCGCGGATTGCGGTGGGGGCGGTGTAGAGAATGCTGACGCGGTGCTGCTCGATGATTTTCCAGAAGCGTCCCCAATCCGGCTGGTTGGGGGCGCCCTCGTACATCACCTGGGTGACGCCGTTGGCGAGCGGTCCGTAGACGATGTAGGAGTGGCCGGTGATCCAGCCGACATCGGCGGTGCACCAGTAGACATCCTCATCGCGCATATCGAAGATGTATTTGCAGGTGGAGTATGTTCCGGTGAGGTATCCGCCGGAGGTGTGGAGTATCCCCTTCGGTTTTCCGGTGGAGCCGGAAGTATAGAGAATGAAGAGAGGGTGCTCGGAATTGAAGCCCTTCGGCTCGTGTTTCGCGGAGGCGTTTTCCATTTCCTCGTGCCACCAACGGTCGCGCTCCGAATTCATGGAAATGTCGTTTCCGGTGCGGTTGACGACGAAGATGTTGGTGACCTTGTCGTATTTCTTCAGTGCCTCATCGACAACGGGTTTCAGGGGCACGACCTTGCCGCGTCTCCAGCCGCCGTCGGCGGTGACGATTGCCGTTGCACCGGAGTCCTCAAGGCGATCGACAATGGAATCTGAGGCGAAGCCTCCGAAGACGACGTTATGCACGGCACCGATGCGTGCGCAGGCCAGCATGGCGATGGCCGCCTCGGGGATCATCGGCATGTAGATGAGGACACGATCCTTGGACTTCACCCCGCGCGCCAGCAATGTGTTGGCAAATTTGCAGACCTCGCGGTGGAGTTGCGAGTAGGTGAGTGTGCGGGTGTCACCGGGTTCGCCCTCCCAGATGATCGCCGCCTTGTTGGCTCGCGGCCCGAAGGCGTGGCGGTCGACGCAATTCTCCGCGACGTTGAGCTTGCCGCCGAGGAACCACTGCGCGTCAGGTGCCTTCCATTTCAAGACTTTGGAAAACGGTTTTTGCCAGACGAGCTCTTTTGCCTCGGACGCCCAGAATTTCTCCGGCTTGTCGATGGAATGCTTGTAGAGCTTCTCGTAGGCGGCCATCGAGCCGATGCGGGATTTCTTTGAAAACGCTTTTGACGGCTTGTGGACGGCCGTGAGTTCGGCGGTGTGATCGGATATGGGCTTTCTGAGTTTTTTGGCGCTCATGACTAGATATGCGGCTAGGCTAGGTAGCCGATGCCGCCGGGGCAATCCCAGATTCAGTCGGAGTCTACCTTGCCACTGCGCCAGCGGGTTCGAGCTCCGCCCGCAATGCTCCTGGCCTGTTGGTTCCGATGAAATCGGTGCCGAAACCGGCGGCACGCAGGGCTGCATCCCGCGTGTCGACGGTCCACGCCATTAGCAAGCCGTCTTTTCCACGGGCCTTCGCGAGCCAGTCTCGAGTTACGGGGGCGCTAATCTTGTAGGACAAGCCTTGGGAGCCGCACCATTCCAGATCTGCAAGATATCCCTCCGGGCCGCCTTTTTTCGAGAATTTCTTGAGCGAGGAAAGCAGGTTGGTGCGGTACCCGGGCATGGTTTCGCGGCACGCTTTGATGACTTCCTTGTCGAAGGAGATGAGAATCACCCTGTCCTTGGCCGGGTGTTTTTCGGTCAGAATTTTGGCGATCGGATTCACGATTCTCGGCGAGTCCTTGATCTCCAGGAAAAACCACTTTCCTGGCGGCAATTCATCGAGGACTTCGGAAAGCAGTGGGATTTTCTCGCCCTTGAACTTCGGGTGTTTCCAAGCACCGTATTCGAGCGCTCGCAGCTCCGCCAGGGTGCTGGTTTTCACCGGTAGGTTTTTATTGGCCGTGCGCTTGGTATTTTTGTCGTGGATGCAGACAACCTCGCCATCGGCCGTGAGGTAGAAATCGCCCTCGATGCCGTCTGCCCCTTCCTTCCAGGCGAGCCTGAAAGCGGATAGTGTGTTTTCGGGGGCGTTTGCGGAGGCGCCGCGATGGGCAATCAGTTTTGGGATCTCATCCCCGGGGGAAGCAATTGCTGAAACGGCGAAGGTGAGGAAGGCGAGGGCGCGTGCTGCAGAAACCGGGATCATCCAAAAGCTACGCCCGGGACGGGTGGATACGGTCATGCGCGGTCGGACTCGGCTCATTTCCCCAACAGCAGCGCGATTTCTTTGTTGTTGAGAATCGCGTAGCGGGAGGGTTCCAGATCGCCGAGCCATAGGCTGCCGATGCGGACACGGAGGAGCTTGGTGACCTGGTAACCGAGAGCTTCGAACATCACGCGGATCTGGCGCTTCGCCCCGTGGTCGAGGATGACCTTGATGCGGCGGGCGGAGATTCGCTCGATATTTTTTGCTTTGAGCTTGCCTTCATCCGTGAAAACACCGGCGAGGAACTGGTCGAGATGGGAGTTTTCGAAAGCCTGGTTCGAGGTGACGAGGTATTCCTTTTCCACCGATTTCGATGGATGCATGAGTTGCTGGGAAAGGTCGCCGTCGTTGGTGAGGATCAGCATGCCCTCGGAGTCGGTGTCGAGCCGACCCACGTGGTGGAGCGACTGCATTGCGGGAGGCAGTAGATCGTAGATTGTCTGGCGCCCGAGTTCGTCGCTGCGGGTGCAGACAAAGCCGCGCGGCTTGTGGAAAATGATGACGATTTCCTCCTTCGGGGAAACCCGTTTGCCATCGACGCGGACATGGTCGCCATCAGTGATACGGGTGGCGAGCTTGATGCAGAGTTCGCCGTTGATCTCGACGCGTCCGGAACGGATCAGCTCATCGCAGGCACGGCGCGAGCCGACTGCGCACGAAGCGAGGTATTTGTTAAGGCGCACTCCCTCTTGCATAATGGTACATTGATGCCCCGCAGGTTATGCAGTGGCGGTTGGGAGCTGTGGCAGGAAACAGCCGGCGGATCAACCGTCGTGCTTGGTCTTCGCAAGGCCGATTGGGGATGCTCCCTGTTTCCACTCACCGCGTTCCTTGAGGAGTTTGACACGCTCGAAACGTTTGAGGACGGAGCGTTTGCCGCCGACGGTGGCGTTTGACTTGAGTGAGTTGTGCTTGGACATCTTGGAGCGGGGTTAGACGGTTGGGGCGCGGAAACTAGTCGGCTCAAAGCTCCGTGGCAATGCGAAAATGGGAATTTTTTTTAAAAACGGAAGTGTTCGGATTCTTTACAGTTTAGGTCTTGGCTGGTGGCTCGCCGAATTTCTTCCTGCTCCTGAGATGGAGCTTGGCATCGAGGCCGATTTTCCCGGCGATAAGGAGCAATAGTAGGAATACCGGGCTGCCGAAGGCTGTGATCACGAACGCTCCGGAAAGGATGGCGATGTGCAGCACGATGATGCGCCCGTATGGAGCCATCATGAGCTCTGGAGCCGAAGTGCGGCGGAACTCCCCTTTCCCGATGTAGTTTGAGAAATAGGAGAAAAGGTGGCTTCCGATGATGCCGATCACGAACCATTTGCCACCGGATTCGATGATTTGCGAGACCATTCCAGCCATGCTTTCGAAGGGGCTGCCGGACATCATACCGCCGCTTTTACCACCGAGTAGTGTGAAGACGAAAATGCCGTGGACGAAACAGAACATGCCGTAATGGACGGTGAAAAACGGGATCAGGAATAGTTTCACGCCATGATTCGCCATACCGGAGATCGCCGGATTGCGGAGATATTCGGGCATATCCGTCTGCTCGCTCTGAATTCCTGCTCTTTTGAGTCCGCCATTTGCGCGAAGCTCGCCGGTTGCTGTCAGTATCTTGAGGATGTTGATCACACCGATGACGACGTTCTCGAACCAATACAGCGAAACGATCTCGAAAATGCTCCATCCCCACAGAAGTACACCGGCGACCGGCAGCAAGTTGGCAGCGATCAGCAGCAGAAGGGAGGCGTTGCGGGGAAGCGGATTCGGTTTGACCACGCGACCAGGAAGGCAGGCAGGGCGGCGTTTTGCAATCGCCAAGGGAGTGTCCTGCTGAGGCACAGCTAAGAATCACGCAAAACATTGATAACCAGCAAGTAATGAGAAATTAGGCGAGTTTTTCCAGGCCTTTCCTATCGCGTTTTTCCAGCCAGATCACGAGGATCGCCACGTCGGCCGGGGTGATCCCGGGAACTCGTCCGGCCTGCCCCACCGTCTCGGGGCGGATCTCGGAAAAGCGTGTTTGCGCCTCTTTCTTCAATGCAGGGATCGCGGTGAAATCGATATCCTCGGGGATGCGCTTCCCTTCCTGGCGGGACATACGGTCGATCTGCTGTTGCTGCCTTCCTAGGTGGCCTTCGTATTTGAAATCGGTCTCGATGAGCGGCCAGACATCATCCGGGAATTCCTTACGGATCTCTTCGGGCAGAGTTTTCCAGTTGGATTCGGAGCGGCGAAACCAATGATCGAGCTTGAGCCCTTCGAAGACCGCTTTGCGGACATAGCTGTCGGCTCGTTCCAGATCGGTGGCCTTGGATTTGACCCGTTCCACCCGTTCGCCCGAGACGAGGCCGATCTCGGCGGCCTTGGCGGTGAGGCGCAGATCCGCGTTGTCCTGGCGGAGCAGCAGTCGGTATTCCGCTCGGCTGGTGAACATGCGGTAGGGCTCGGTGCAGCCGCGGGTCACGAGATCATCGACCATCACGCCCAAGTAGGCCTCATCGCGGCCGAGTATGAAGGCGGGCTTGCCCTGCGCTTTCAGAGCAGCGTTGGTTCCGGCGATAAGCCCCTGCCCTGCCGCCTCTTCATATCCGGAGGTTCCGTTGATCTGGCCTGCAAAATACAGGCCTTCCACGCGCTTGGTCTCCAGGGACGATTTGAGCTGAGTCGGCGGGCAATAATCATACTCCACCGCGTATCCGGGGCGTAGGATCTCGCAATTTTCAAGGCCGGGTATGGTGCGGAGGAAATTTTGCTGAACCTCATACGGAAGTGAGGTTGAGACGCCGTTCACGTAGTATTCGAGGGTGTGCCTGCCTTCGGGTTCCAGGAATACCTGATGCCGCTCCTTCTCTGCGAAACGGACGACCTTGTCCTCGATGGACGGGCAATAGCGCGGGCCGACGCCCTCGATCACTCCGCAATGCATTGGGGATTGGTCGAGGTTGTTGGCGATGATCTCGTGGGTTTGCGGGTTTGTGTAGGTGATCCAGCACGGAATTTGTTCCACGTGGAACGCCGGATCGCCCCATGGGTTGAGGGTAAAGATGTCATCTCTCCCCTTGTATATCCGATCCGCCATGAAGCTGAACTTGGGAACGGGCGTGTCTCCATCCTGCCGTTCGCACTTGGAAAAGTCCAACGATCGCCCGTTCAGGCGGCACGGGGTTCCGGTCTTGAAGCGCTCTACCTCGAAGCCGAGCTGCTTGAGTGAGTCGGAAACGGTTGAGATCGTGTCCCCCATCCTGCCGCCTTTCTCATTCTTGAGGCCGACGTGCATGAGGCCTCGCATAAACGTACCGGCGCTGAGGATTACGGATTTTGAGGAAATCTCCATCCCGAGAGAGGTGCGGATGCCGGTGATGTGGTCTTCGCTGTTTACGAGCAGCTCGGCTACATTGCCTTGGTGAAGATCCACTCCCTCCGCCTGCTCCATTTCCATCTTCATCCGGAACTGATAGGCCTTCTTGTCGCACTGGGTGCGAGGCGCCCTGACGGACGGGCCTTTCGAGGCGTTGAGCATGCGCCATTGGATGCCGGTGGCGTCGGTGTTGATGCCCATCGCCCCACCTAGGGCATCGATTTCCCGAACCATGTGACCCTTGGCGAGTCCGCCGATGGCGGGGTTGCAGGACATCTGGCCAATCGTGTCCAAATTTTGGGTGAGGACGGCAACCTGTGCCCCGAGCCGGGCAGCCGCCAAAGCCGCCTCGACACCGGCATGGCCGGCGCCAATCACCAGCACATCATATTTTTTCGGATATCTGAACATCTGTGGGGCGCGACCCTATCACGGCTTTGGATGGGTGCAATCGCCGACTCAATCTTCCCGGAAAGTTCCACGTGGAACTTTCAAGGCCCATCCAAAATGCCGGTGCTGGCTCTGGGGAGCAGCTCTTCCAGCGAGAATTCAATGCTTCCCGCCCTGTTTGCAAGAACCACGGTTTTTACTCCGAACTCCGCCAAAACCTGGCGACAAGCCCCGCAGGGCGAGATCGGCTCCGCCGTATCCGCAACCACCACCAGCTTATCGAAGTTCTGCACCCCGGCGGCAACCGCCGTCCCGATGGCCACCCGCTCGGCGCAGTTCGTCAGCCCGTAGGAGATGTTTTCGACGTTGCAGCCGGGAAACACCTGTCCGTTGCTGGCGAGCAGAGCTGCTCCGACCTGGAAGCTTGAGTAGGGTGCGTAGGCCTTATCTCGCGCTTGCCATGCCGCCGCGATGAGTTCTTCGGTCGTTGCCATGACCTTTTCGTATCAGGCACGGGCTAGTTCGACCAGCACCGCTTTCTGGGCATGGAGCCTGTTCTCGGCCTGTTGGAAGATCACATCTGCATGCTTCTCAAGCACTTCTTCACTGATCTCCTTGCCCCGGTAGGCGGGCAGGCAGTGGAGCACGATGTGTCCGTCCGCAGCTCCGGCAAGAAGCTCTGCATTCAGCTGGAACCCGGCAAATTCCGCCTCCTTCTCCTTCTGGTCTTCCTGGCCCATGGAGAGCCAGACATCGGTGTTGATCACGTCCGCTCCTTTGATCGCCTCGGCGGGATTCTCCATTACCGTCACTTGGTCGGTGTCCAGCAGCTTGAGGAAATCCGCCGGGGGCTGGCAGGATTTCGGGGAGGCAACATTGAGCCGGAAATTGAGCTTTTTCGCCGCCCACATCCACGAGCGGGTCATATTCGAGAAACCGTCGCCGATGAAGGCAAAGGTCTTGCCCTCCCAGCCGCCCAATTTTTCCTGCACGGTGAGTAGATCCGCAAGGATCTGGCAGGGATGCTCATCGTCGGTGAGGGCGTTGATCGTAGGGAGTTTGGAAAATTCCGAGAAATCGATGATATCCTGTTGGGCGAAGGTGCGGATGATCGCGCCGTGTACCATACGGCCGAGCACACGGGCGGTGTCCTTGATCGGTTCGCCCCGGCCGAGTTGGATATCATTGCTGGAAAGGAACATCGGGAAGCCCCCGAGTTCCCGGACGCCGACCTCGAACGAGACCCGTGTACGGGTGGAGGATTTGGTGAAAATCATCGCCCAGGTTTGGCCGGACAGGGGCTGCGAGGAATGGTTTCCGCGCTCGCTTTTGAGTTTCGTCGCTTCGTTCACCAGTGTGGCGATCTCGGCCGCACTTAGCTCCTCTATGGATAGTAAATTCTTCATCGTTTCGTTTCGTTCAAAATTGGGAAAGCACGTCTTTGACGATGGCCAAGGCCTCATCGACCTCTTCATCGGTGACGTTGAGTGGAGGCAGCAATCTGAAGGTTTCCGGTCCGGCAGGAACTGTTATCAAGCCTTTGGAAATCAATGACTTAACGACTTTCAAGGCGCAGGTCTCCCGCTCCCCTGTGGGGATGAGTTTTGCATCCAGGGCGATCCCGATCAGCAGCCCGAGTCCCCGGACTTCGGTGACGACGGGCAATTCCCACGATGCGACGGCGGTGCGGATCCGCTGACTCTGGCGGATCGCATTTCCGGCCAAGTCTTTTTCGCGGATTTCTTTGAGTGTCTCGATTGCCGCCGCGCAGACGAGCGGGTTCCCGCCATAGGTCGAGCCATGAGAGCCAGCTCCCATGAGCGAGGAAAGCTTGGTGCCTTTTTCATCGACGACCCTGTCGCTGAGCCAGAAAGCGCCGATCGGAATCCCTCCGCCCATCCCTTTCGCCCAGGAAATGCCGTCCGGCTCGATGTTGGGCGCGTTGACCCGCCATGCCATCGCCTCGCCGCAGCGTCCGAATCCGGCCTGAACCTCATCGAACATCAGCAGCAGGTCGTGCTTTTTTCTCAGGGCATCGAGAGCTTCGAGGAACTCCCCGGTTGCGACATGCACCCCGCCCTCGCCCTGCACCGGCTCAAGGAGAAACCCGATGGTATCGTCACGCACCGCGTTTTCGAGTGCAGCGATGTCGTTATAAGGCAGATAGCGGAAGCCCGGCAGCATGGGATCAAATCCCTGCTGCACCTTCGCCTGGCCGGTTGCGGCCATGCTTCCGAGTGTCCTGCCGTGGAAGGATTGTTGGAAAGTGATTACCTCGAAACGCGGTTTGCCATCTGCCTGCGGCTTCAGATGGCCGTAGCGGCGGGCGGATTTGATCAGGCCGTCGTTGGCCTCCGCGCCGGAGTTCGAGAAGAAGATTTTTCCGGGGAGCTTGATATGCTCCAGGTTCATCTCTTTCGCCAGAAGTCCTTGACTTTCAGTGTAATACAGGTTTGAGACATGCATCAACCTGCCCGCCTGATCGCGGATCGCATCCACAATCCGTGGATGGCAATGCCCGAGCGAACAGACCGCGATGCCCATGCAGAAATCGAGATACTCGCGCCCCTGGTCATCGCGCACGCGTGCTCCCCGGCCCTCGGCAAGCGTGAGCGGAAAGCGGCCATAGGTGGCCATGACATGTTCATTGAATATCTCGGTCGTGTTCATTGATCTGTCTCGGAGTTTCACCGGAAAGGGGCGGATACTATCGGCAAAGCCGAAAATAGCAAACCACTTTCGTAGGGTGGAAATGAGTCATCATACTTTGAAGGTTTATCAGTGGAGTCGAAACGAAGATGTCGAAATGAACCAAGCGCTGCCGTCACATGGACGGTCTGCTCCAAAACCGATACCAACAGAGTCGGATCAATGCGTTGTTAGACGGTGGAAAAGATGAGAATAAAAAACTTACAATTTACCTGATGTCCTTGGCAGGCTTGCTCTTCAGCTCTTGCGAGAGGGAGGGAATATTGGACTTGGCCGTTGTAGATATCGGCGTCCCCTTCCCTCACCGATGCCAATAAAGCTGCACTAGTGGTCGAACAGATCTAAATAGTCGGGTAAAGCTTGTGTAGTTTGATGCGTGCGTCGGCAGTTGTAAACTGCCACTTCACTGGCCTCGGGTCTGCGTTGCGCTCGGAGGTGTTCGCCGCGATGA
>Ga0206131_10000688_pt1 | contig 45618 bp, 47 predicted proteins | sample Helgoland_Spring_FD_148636 | JGI IMG/M metagenome (GOLD analysis project Ga0206131, IMG submission 148636) | Pelagic subsurface seawater microbial communities from Kabeltonne, Helgoland, North Sea - Helgoland_Spring_Bloom_20160517_1 | ecosystem: Environmental > Aquatic > Marine > Epipelagic ... | reverse complement strand
GCGACTTCGCCGAGAGAAAGTGAGGATGTAGTTGGGACGGCGCCCGAGGTACTCGAGCGCCTTAATTTGATAGTCTGTGCCATGTGGCTCCCCTAAAACTTGCGTATGTACGCGAGGTGGTTAAATTGTTTTTAGAATGTGCCGCCGTCTATGGTATTTGTCCAAGTTGGAGTACCTGAAGAATTTACAGAGAGTAATTGACCAACACTATGTGTGCTATCCCAAGTCCCTGCTGCAGTAACTCCCATGGTTCCTGTTCCAGCACCATAGAGTATACCATTTGAAGTGGCAGTTGTTCTTCCAGTACCACCATAGGGCACTGTAAGAGCGTTATCGAGTTTTAAAGTACCAAAGTTTGCGGTACCTTTTGTTCCTGACATGACATTATTAGTGTTTGTTGCATCAGGAATATATGTAAATTCTTCTGTGCTTTCGTCAAAACCGAAGAAACCAAGTTTTGCCGCAGTATCATTATGCCAACGAAATTCAATACCTTTGTCAAGCGCATCGTTTGAAGAGGGGGCAGTATCTCCTGCAAGAGTAAAGAGAGGATCGTCAATTGTAACAGTAGTAGAATTAACAGTAGTAGTAGTACCGTTTACAGTAAGATTACCGGAAACAATAACATGACCACTTGCCGTTAGAGTGGTAGCAGTAATATCATCTGAAGAAAGTGTGCCGTCAACAGTAACATTATTAAACGTTACGTTATCTGTAGTTGCTACGGGCTGTCCAATTGCAATGCTTGCTTTGTTATTACTAACGGTCGTCGTTACACCCGTACCGCCTTCAATATCAAGAGTTTCGGTAAGAAGAGATACTGCGTCGGAGCCGCTGTCTCCAATAATATTTAAAACAGTAGCAACACTTGTGCTTCCTGCATTAGTTAATCGACCCTGTTGGTCAACTGTAAAGTTAGGTATTGCAGTACCAGAACCGTAAGATCCGGGAGTTACCGCTGTATCATCGAGGTCAATATCAATATCATTGTTGGTTACAGTGGTTGTAATACCTGTAGCGCCTGTAAATACTAAAGTATCACTAAGAAGATTAACTGCATCAGTACCTGGGGTGCTCTCTGCGTCAGCAATATTTAAAACAGTAGCTACATTGACGGTAGAGGCGGCTGTGACAAGACCTTTTGCATTTACAGTAAGTACTGGAATTGCCGTTGTTCCACCAAAGCTACCAACATTCGAGTTAACGGTTGCTAAAGTAAGAGCTGCTGATACCGCTGCGGTACCATCAACGGATGAAAGAGTAGCAGTAGCGTCTCCTGTAAGGCTAAGATTTCGTGCGGTTTCCCAAGCTGTTGCGGTATCCGCATTACCAGTAACGTCGCCTGTTACAGCACCTGTAAGAGGTCCAACAAAGCTGTTCGCAGTAATAACATTAGAAGAGAAATTACCTGAACCATCTCGAAGTACTAATTTGCTTGCTGTGTTTGCTGCGGTTGCTCCGCTAACGATATCTGTATAATACTTACCACCAATTGCATCAATATCACCGGAACCGCCCCCTGGACGACCTATGTATAATTTTCCTGTACCGCTTACATGAGAGTAAGCTAATTCACCGTTCGATAAGGCCGTAGGAGCTGCGGTACTAGTACTTCTTTTAATTAAAATTGTTTGAGCCATTGAGGATCTCCGTGTGTGGCCTTAAAAGGCTCCTGCGTCTAATGTATCGGAATCACCTGAACTGTCTCCTACTATTATAGGTACCCATTCATAAACTCCATTACTAGTTTCGCGATATACTTTAAATTGTTCGTCGTTGGTATCGTACCAAGTATCTCCTTCTGAAAGTGTGGAGACACCGGCTACTACAGTTCCTGTAGGAGCGGTGTCTGATCTAAAACTTTGGTCTGCTAGTTGTTGTACTGCGTCTTGTAAATTTGTTGCAGTTACAGTTCCGTGAGGCTGCACTGCTATTTGAGAAGCATTTGATTCTGATATAGCAATACCTCTTAGTTGCAAAATCGTCTGATCTGGACTTATATCTAAGGAGATTTCTCCGCTACTATTATCTACGTCTATTTTTGTAACGCTTTCTGAAACAGTGACATTAGTATGGGGTTCACGAACTGGCATTATCTAGTAACTCCCTGATTAATAACCACCTCTCCATAAAGAAGTTTAGTTACTACTAAATCAGAGCTAGTAAAGATTTCTAAATCATACTGGTAATTACCTGCGGCTATACCATTACTTACGGCATTTCCTAAAGCCATTTGGACTTTACCGTTAGTAGGTGTTGGAATAGTGCAAGTAAAGGTGCCAGTCAAAGTAGAGGAAGACTTGGTTGGTCTTATTTGAGCCCGTGCAGAGTACCCGCTTAGATCTCTAACCGTTTCATTTTCTTTTACTGTCAATTCTATCGCAAAGTCGGAACCTTGGTCGATAACTAGGTCGTAGCGGGCTGCTGTCATTTGATTTCCTCCATTACAGAATTATAGCCAACTTGAGGTATTATGTCAAGAATTATTTTTTTCATGGTTAAGTAGTAGTATTTGCTAAATTACCTAGATGAACACGCAAGGTGGTACCTTCAAATATTTTTAAACAATCATTCTGTAATAACATTCTGTTCGCATTACCACCTGTTGTTCCAATTGTCATTTTACCCGCATCGATTTCGCCTGCTTGTATATAAGTAGCGATTACAGTATCAGCATTTAGTACACCTACTCGTAGATTTGATATACTTGCTCCTGCAGAATCACTGGCCAATTCATTTAAAAGACCTGTAGTACCTATTTCGGGGGTAGCCGTGGAACCATCTGTTATAGAAATGCCCGAATCAGCAACCGCAGATATCGAAGTTACACCACTTGTGCCTGCTGCATCCGCACGCCATGCAGGAACACCGTTCGCATCTGTTTTCCAAACTTTATTTGCCTGTCCGGACCCCGAAGCTACAACTCCTGCGGAACTTGCACTATTTGCGGCTACAGAAATAGCAGGAGTAGTTCCTCCACTACTTGCTATAGGTGCAGTTCCAGATACACTAGTTACTCCTGCAGAGCTGGAAGTACCTGCTCCGATTGCTGTTCTTACTTCTGCCGCTGTTATACCTGTCGCTAGTGTAGGTGTACCACTTACATCGGTAATGGCAGGAACTGCGGCGCTAAACTCAGTACCTGTTAAAGTTATTCCTGTACCTGCACTGTAAGTAGTATTCGTATTTGTTGCACTAATGTCAATAGTATTACCGCTGCGGCTAACAGCCGCAGATCCGCTTGCTGTAAATTTAACGGTTTCTCCCGCACTAATATTTTCTGTAGCTCCGGTCTCTGCCTGAATATTAAAGTTAGTAGTGTTTGTATTATTATCTGTACTATTAATTGTAAAGTTTGGATAAGTTCCTGATATTGTAGTTGCACCACTACCTGTTAAACTTACTTGTGCTGGAATAGTAGGCTTATTCTCTAAACTATTATAGTTAATATGAGAGGCTATCTGATCTCCAAAGTTTGCAAGAGAGTAATACCGAATATACGCATCATCAGAGGCGTATACTCGAGTAATTGCTTGAGTTGTTCGTGCACCAGAAGTGGTATTAATCCAACCCGCTTGAATGTAACCATTGGCATCTGTTGCAACAACACGATTAGCTACATTTGCTCTTCCAGTATTTAACTGATAACTATCAAGAGTATCTGCGTCTAACCCTGAACCTGACCCGTCGTTACCCGAATTCCAAATTTTGCTCCAACTCGACCAGGTACCACTATATCTTGATCGGAAAAACATATTGCTTCCTGTATAAGGAATAGCAAATTGAGTCATATTACCGTCATTATCATAGCTCGCGTACTCAAAAGAGAAGGGATGATAGTAATTATTCGTTCCTGGGCCGTTTGTCATAGCGCCCGTTAGAAGTGTATAACCTCCTCCTGATCGAGCATTTGTTGAATGATTCCAATCTTGAGTGCCACTGGTTGTTTGTGCTCCAAAGCCTCCAGAAAGTTGTCCATTCATATGGTCAGAAGTATCACTTCTTACATATTTACTTTGTGTTGAAGAAGAGGTTAGGTATCCTGCTCCGTTACTAAGTTGGTTATTATTAGTAATATAGTTAGCATTGGTTGCTCCAGTATATCCCAAAGTAGCCAAAGAAGGCTTGTTCCCTGAGTGATAAATCTCATAAGAGTTTGCTCCCATTGACCAACCGCCCACAGAAAGCTTATTAGTACCTCCGTCTAGTCCAAAGTAACAAGCAAAGTCACCTCCAACATGGAAAGTCATAAACGCATCATTGCCAGACCCATTATTATAAATTTCTAGGCCTCCCTGTGAACCGGAAGTAGTCGCAATAGTATCCCAATTATTTGTATTATTTGCTGAAAATGTTATTCTTTGTGTAGATGAATCGGCAGCATCGCTTCTTAGTAGCGATGCTCCTTGAATTCCATCCAAAGTATCTGCATTTAAACCACTTGTATTAGTATCTACTGTTTTTAATAAAGTAAGAATTTCAGAAGCACTTTGATCAGCCGTTGCTCCGTTTTCCACATTTAAAACGGAGCGTATGGTAGCAGGGCTAGCAGGTCTAATATAATTATCTGTTGCAGTATTGTGCTGAACCATTATATGATTAATATTGCTAGCGCTTGCTTGAGAATCATATTCTGAACGGAAAAGTCTAGCGTTAATATCTCCGCTACTGTTTCTTTTTACTACTCTACTAGCTGTACTGGCTTCTACCCCTCCGGTGACTGTAATATAACCCGCTCCGTTAGTAAGTTGGTTATTATTCGTTACAAGATTTGCACCTGTTGTTATGCCATCTAGCTTATTCTTGAGAGCAGTAGTAAAGTTCTTTTGTGTAAGACCTCCATCACCTACAGCGATCGCAGAGGTGTAATGAGGCTGGTCAGTATTTGTAGCACCCGCCGCTATACCAACTAGCTTACTGTTAAGAGCAGTAGTAAAGTTCTTTTGTGTAAGACCTCCATCACCTACAGCGATCGCAGAGGTGTAAAAAGGAGTTGCAGTATTAGTAGCACCCGCTGCTACACCGTCTAGCTTATTCTTGAGAGCAGTAGTAAAGTTCTTTTGTGTAAGACCTCCATCACCTACAGCGATCGCAGAGGTGTAAAAAGGAGTTGCAGTATTAGTAGCACCCGCTGCTACACCGTCTAGCTTATTCTTGAGAGCAGTAGTAAAGTTCTTTTGTGTAAGACCTCCATCACCTACAGTATATTCAGTGTTAGGAGTTGTTACAGTATCTGTACTGCCGTCTCCTCTTGTTAAAGTTATTGTGCTACCGCTGATTGTCATTACATTAGTAGCACTGCCTAATGCTTGTGCTTGGTCTGTTTTAACGTAGGCAGAGGGTAAGGACCCTCCAAAAGTTGCCGCATTTCCTCCATCTGCATTTGTAACATAACCAGCTCCGTTTGTAAGCTGATTATTGTTAGTTACATTTGTAGCCCCTGCTGCTACACCGTCTAACTTATTTTTTAAAGTAGTAGTAAAGTTCTTTTGTGTAAGACCTCCGTCACCTACAGCGATCGCAGAGGTGTAATGAGGCTGATCAGTATTTGTAGCCCCTGCTGCTATACCGTCTAACTTATTCTTTAAAGTAGTAGTAAAGTTCTTTTGTGTAAGACCTCCATCACCTACAGCGATCGCAGAGGTGTAATGAGGCTGATCAGTATTTGTAGCACCCGTTGCTATACCGTCTAACTTAGTCTTTAAAGTAGTAGTAAAGTTCTTTTGTGTAAGACCTCCATCACCTACAGCGATCGCAGAGGTGTAATGAGGCTGGTCAGTATTTGTAGCACCCGCTGCTATACCGTCTAACTTAGTCTTTAAAGTAGTAGTAAAGTTCTTTTGTGTAAGACCTCCATCACCTATAGTATAAGTAGTATTAACCCAAGGAACATTCACAAACATTTTTTGACTAGAAAGTTCTACAGGGTAATTTCTACCTGTTTCTGTATAACCAATTTTTACTAGACCAAGAGCGGAGCCAGTTGCTACGCCGTATTCAGTATTTGCAGTAGTTATTGTAAAGTTGGGATACGTACCAGTAATAGTTGCACCGCCACCGCCTGTTAAAGAAACAGTTTGATCAGGGGCAGAGTTACTAAAAGTAGTACCAGATAAACTTATACCAGATCCTGCACTATAATTAGTATCTGTAGAGCTTATAGTTACTGTATTAGCTGCATCGTCTTTAACAACAGTAACATTTGTACCCGCAGTAATAATACCTGCCGCTAGGTCACGAATCTCTTCATTAGTTCTTTGCGTGTTTGTATCTGTAGAACTTATAGTAACGGTATTGGCCGCATCATTTTTAACAATACTTACATTTGTACCCGCTGTAATAATACCTGCAGCTAGGTCACGAATTTCTTCATCACTTCTTTGAGTGTTTGTATCTGTAAATAATGCTCCAGTAGGTACCGCAGTTTTTACATTATCAAAAGCCCAATTAGAGCTAATAGCCGTTGCGGTAGCTCCGTTTACGGGAGAATCGTGCACACTTGTAGTACTACTAGTAATTGTGAAGTTTGGATAAGTACCTGTAACTGTTGTACCGCCCGCACCTGTTAAAGCAACTGTTTGATCTGGTGCAGAGTTACTAAACGTAGTACCAGACAAACTTATGCCAGAACCTGCACTGTATTGAGTATTATTATCGGGTACAGTAACTGTGTCAGTGGTTCCATTTGCTCGGGCTAAAGTAATTGTATGCCCACTAATTGTCATCGCATCGCTAGCAGTTGATAAAGCTTGGTTAGAATTAGTACTAACTTTATTCCCTAAACTCGTAGTTACAGACGCTGCAAAACTTTGATCATCATTTACTGCTGCTGCGAGTTCGTTTAAGGTATTTAAGGCATCAGGAGCCCCATCTAATAAAGCGGTAATCTCATCATCAACATAAGTTTCTGTAGCAAAACCTGAACTGTTAGCTAAGGAGGCATTACTAATAGTAACACCATTAATTGTTAGATTTGTTCCATCCCACCAAATGTACTTACTGGCGTTACCCAGCACCATTTTACCAACACCAAGATCTAAGAAAGCACCTGCTTCCGTACCTGTAGGAGCAGAGGTTGCTTCTGGAAGAGTACCTCCTTTTAATGTACCTGCAGTAATATCTCCCAAATTAGCTGATATTGCTTCTAGATTAGTGGCTGTGATCTTATCTGCCGTAACACTGCCTGCTGCGATTCTATCTGCATTAATAGTACCTGCTGTGATATCTCCCGCATTTAAATTACCTCTTAGAGTCATGGTACCTGCAGATTGATCCCAAAAAACATACTTATCTGCAGAAGCGTCTCCAAGATAGAAGTCTCCATCTGAGTTTAAGTGAGCACCCTTACCTGTGAGAGTAGTGCCTGCAATTTTTGCAACAGTAGTTCTATTTCTTGCCTTACCTGTGCCACTTCCTGAACCTGTTGCAGTAAAGATAGTTCCTATACTATTATCGGCTGCTCCGATTGCTGTAAAAGAAGTATTACCTGGCTCTGTAATATAGTATTCTGTTCCTGTTACAAAAGAACCTGCTGTTATTTCATTAGAAGGTCCTACTCGAATATCACGAGTTACGATTGCATCAGAATCTAACATATCGGTATTTAATGTACCAATAGTTGCAACTTCAGCCATCAAGCTTTTGAAAACTGCGTTTGAACCCGTAATATCATCCAAATCTAAAGTGCCTCTGAAAGTCATAGTGCCTTCAGAGTGATCATAAAATAGGTATTTATCATCAGCAAAGCTACCTATATACATATCACCGTCTTGCTTTAAATCAATACCTGCACCTGTAAGGGTAGTACCGCTTACTGTAGGGGCTGTTCCTCCTGCAGGAAATACCTGAACTTCTCGAGCGATAACAGAGTTTGCATTCAATACGTCAGTATCTACTACACTAAAAGTTCCTACTGCCGCAACAATTTCTCCGAACCTTCCTCCGGTGGCAGTCTGATCAATGTTGTCTGCAAGAATAGTTTGGTTTGCAATTTCACTAGTAGTAACACTGCCGTCTACTACCACGTCGCCTCGAATTGCTTGAGTTATTTCTGTCCAAGCACTCCCGCTATACTGCCATATTTTTTGACCTGTAGGAGCATTCTGATTGCCTGTAAAGAACCACGCTTCGTCGCCTGCGACAGGTACTGTAGGTCTTTCACCTGTGCCATCTCCCCATCTTGTGTTTGCTAAGGTGGCGGTGGTGGGTAAAGAGCTTACTGCAATATTCCACTTTCCTTTATGGCGAATAGGGGCTACTGTTGATACACCCGCAGTAGTATTCGGAGAAAAAACAGATCTAACTACAGTATCTCTAGTAGGTTTGATTACGTGTCTTGCCCAAAAATATTGGGTAGTGGCATCATCGTCAGCCTCAATAGTATGATCGTATCTCTCTGTTGTGAGATTTTCGGCTATTAGTTTAGTATTAGCATGGTCTTTATCGTTATGTGTTGTATTAGCATAAATTTCAGTAGTATGAGTATTAACATTAAAGTCTGCAGCATTTGTCCATTTTAGTACAAAAGTGCCAGGAACTTTACCTGCGCCCTGCAAACCTGTAGGAGGTGCAGGAGTATTTAAATTAACAGGAGTAGACGCAGTAATCTCTTCTCCAATAGAAGGTTTCTCTAACTTTTTAATTAAGTATGCTTCATTATTATGCTCATCTGCAGTAATATTTACTAGGCAGTCCGCATTTAATACAATATTAGAAATTCTAAATTCTTTCTCAGTCCAACCAAATCTATCATAGCTAATCTTTACAATTTGTCCTGGAAGTAAAAGCGCCCCTTTTGGCATCATCTTAAAGCTAATACTTAAACCGAAACGAGACTCATCCAAATATTGATTAATATTAAAACGAGCATTATAATAGTTTGTTACTCCCGGCATACCATAGTTGCCTTTCTTAGGTACGCTCTTATCTTGCTTTAAATATGTAGAGTTAAAAAACGAAACAGAACGTGCCTCAAACTTAGTTTGAGGATCTTTAATACTAGTACTTACACTATTATAAGATTTTTTTAGCCCGCCATCTTTGATGGATATGGCTCCAATAATATCTTCTTCGTTTATAGTCTCTCCTACAACGAAAGTTAAGGGAGTCTGGCCCTTAATATCTAGTGCATATCTTCCATTAGAAAATCTTAGTACACCATTAAACTGTTTTAACATTAAGTTAATATTTTCAAATACAGGATTAGAAGTTGATATAACCTGATTCATTTGATGTCGAGTAACGTTTCTCTGCTGATTAGAGTCCCAGCCTATATATTTCCAATATTTTACACTATCAGAATCATATAAATCGTAGCCGCTACTATTAAATGTACCATTTACATAAGATTTAACTAAAGGGTTACCATCTGCTGAAAAATGCTGGGATTCCGTATTACTAATATGTAAGGGTAGATTCGTGGTGCTATCGTCAACCTTAACCAAATTAAATGTGGTGTTAGTAGTTTGGAAGGAGCCGCTAGTAGCAGGTAAACTTGTTTGTTGTCCCCCACTAGAGTTCATTGCCCATAAGTATCCTCTATCATCCCATATAACTTGATGCGCGGCGAAAGATTCCCAGTTGTTCCATCTTCTTCCTAGCTTACCTATTACATTAGTAAATTTTACTTCTTTATAGCTAGAGCCATCTACTTGTACAGTAGGCGTAGCAGAAGAACTAGATACTACAGTTCCTTGAAATAGTATTGCACTTCCTGCTCCCGTATATTTATAAACATCGCCCGCTGTGAAACTAGTAGAGGAAGGAACAATTACTGTAATATCAGAGTTTACATCACAGTCTCGAGCTGCTGACTTAAAAGTAGAAAGATCGATATCATTCTCTAAGCTAAGACCTGCTCCGTATCTGTGGTTCGTTAAGTAGTCTAGTAGCTGCATGGCAGGGTTAAGACTTACACGTACATCAGGACGGCCTGCGGTAATTACATAGGTATCTCCCGTATCGGGAAAGAATTCTGCATCCCAGTTCTTATCAACAACAGCTGCATTTGAATTATTGTCATAGTCTACTATTGTTCTTTCTTGAATATAAGCAACATCATTGCTATCTAAACGCGTTAAAGTTATTTTCATACCATTGTAATAGTTATCGGGTTTAGCCGTAGTATTTAAAATAATAGCGTCTTTTACAAAAACTTCAGTAAGCTCAGTTGCAACAGTTGAAATATTATCTCCAGAGCCTACCTCTTCAAGAGTATTTGTACTACTATCCCACTCATAGTTATATATTGCTGCATTTTGAAGTTCTTCTCTTCCTTCTCCACTTAAAGCTATTGCTCCAATTTCTGCCAAGTCCAAAGCAGAAAGCCAGGCTAATACGTTTTGAAAATTAGTATTAGAGTTTACAGTAATATCTACACCATTAGTTGTGTTATTACTGGTTGTACTTATTGTTGTTTTGGAAGGAGTACTTACTGTGCCCGATATACTATCTTCGGCGTCTTCTGGGGCAACATACCATTTTTTAGTAGAGTCAGATACTTTTTCCATATAGTGGGAAACAGTTATATCATATCCCCAATCTGTTTGAAATCTTGTTTGGTTAATACCGTCAATATCTAAGAAAGTCCATTTATCAGTGATAATTTGAACTCCAGAAGTTGCTTCGGTAGTGCCAGTTGCCGGATGTTTTACACTACTTCCCGAGGAAGTTTTAAGGTATATTTGGTCTCCTAAGTTAAAATCAGAAGAAGCGGCAGAAGCTTGGTTAGTAGTATTATAGCTTCTATCATAATTATGGCAATTTAATCCTTTGCCTCTTACTACAAAATCTATTTCAGGAATACTTGTTTCGCCCGGTGCAATTGTATACTGACTAACTACATAGGCAGTATCTAGTAATCTGTGGTTATTACTCCAGTATTGGGATCTTCTAGAGGCAGGAAAATAGTCGTTCTGTATTTTAAAGCCATTAGCCGCAGCTTTATTTACTAGAGTATTATTTGCGGTTTGGTCAGGTTTACCTGCATGAAACTGAAAAGTTCCGGTGATAGGGCTGTCTATATTATGACTTTTTTGGTGCAAAATGCCTGTGGCTTGATCGGCTCCAGTTGTTCCTGTATTAAAATTTTGAACATTGTTTCTTCGAGATTGCACACCGCCTCTACCAAAATCCCATATTCCGTTTTGGCTAAAAGGTGCCCACATATCTTGAATATCTCCGGGAAAACTAGAGAATTGACTACTGTTTGCATCATAACCATTTAAGGCATTGCCTCTGTCCATGCGACCTTTACAGGTTAAGTCCGCTTCAGAGTTATTAGAGCGCAAGGCAAGATCAGCAGCATCTACACAGATACTACTATTACCGTCTACATATAGATCTAAAAGACCTCCGACAGGCCCTTCCGCTATAGCATAAGCAACAAATATTTTAGAAGCATCAGAGTTATCCGTATCTACAAAAATAGGGATAGCATCGACTTTATTAACTCCATATACTACAGGCAAATATTTAGGAGAGAGATTAAAGTTTAAATCAGTACGTCTCTCTACTACATTCTCTACTTCTCTTAGTCTTTTACCTCCTGGCCAACCACCGTTTATGTCCACTTGCTTATACGATATTTCAATATCGTTATAAAGTGCCATTACATTAATAGCTTGGTTAGCGTGCATAAAACCAAAGTCATGAGCGTATTCAGGACGTAGAACAGCGTCTTTATCGGGTATACCTCTACCGTCCAAAGCTCTATGACTCTCGTCTACCGTAAGTCTGCCAGAAACTCTAGAAAAATCTCCCCAGTGACTAGAAATAGTCCACATTATGGAGGAACCTTTACCTGGATCTTCTTTTAATGTACCGTTTGTAATAATTCCTTTAAATATAAGATAAGGATCGCCAATAATTACATTTGTATCAATATCTAAGTGTGCTTTATATATGAATACTTCTCTATTCATATAAGTACTATATGCATCATCTGTTTTATAAGTTGTTAGTGCCTTTAATTCTTCAGAAGATAAAGATACTGTGTAGTTATAATTTTGAAAAGCTAATGCATACGAAGGTAAAGATTCTGTAAAGTCGATAGACCTTCCTTCATTTTTGAAAGTATCTATGACTACATAAATGCCTTGAGCATTACGAGCAACTGTAGCATCTGCTTGATTAGCCGCAATTGCAGTAGCATCTCCGACGATGTAAATCTTATCACCCTCTTGGAACCCCTCAGCTACAAAATCAAAACCTACTGGCCCTGTTATCGTATTACTCTGAAACTGCATTTGAGTTACGGATGCAGTAGCACCGAGAGAAGCAGTATCTAGAGTTATATTTGTAGAGCTTGCTTTTGCTTCAGTACTTTCTGTGACAGAACCTATTTTTTGTAATTTATTTGCATTATACTTTTGAGTACCGTTAGCAGTACCTGTAGCATCTTTACTGCCGTCGTCCCAGACAATATCAAAAGCTCCGTCAGTAATATAAGTATAGTTTGCAGCCTTTTTAGCAGTGCTTCCATCTTGAACAGAGGTCTCTACGGTAGGTTTTTCAAACTTTACAAGATGAGCATAATTAAATGAATCATTATTAAGCAAAGAAGTTCTTAAAGTAGAATTAAGATTACGAATTGTCATTAGGGTAAGGTCTCCTCAAGTTTTAAAGAAAATGTATATAGCCCTTCTTTGTTCAAGGAGTACTCCTGTACATCAGTAGCTATGACCCTTACTAAAGGGTTTGTGAAAATTACGTCTGAGTTATTTTGTGTGGCTTTTTGTAGTCCAGGCATAAAATGAATTATACGCTCATCTGTTGCGGGTTGAACACTATTATAGTGAGTATTTGTTTCCACCTGAGTAACTCTATAGGTTTTTTTGTGATTAGAATCATTGGCATCGGTGATTGTAAATAAATCTCCCGGCGTGGGATTACCTGCAGTAAACCCATCAATCTTCATAGAAGTCGCACCTGCGATAGCCGCTCCATCTACTTTAGTTGTTCCTGCCATAGTATTATCCTGAGGATTTCTATACTGGGGCAAACTTACAAAAAAGGGCTTTAAAGAACCTCTGCGATTGATTAAAAAATTGTAAACAGGTTCAAACTCGGTTCTGGTCATTGGATTATAAGAAATATTAATATCCCACTGATGAGACTTTAGAGCTCTTGCAACCATTCGTCCAGAGTTTGTACGTGTTTTCATTATAGGAGACTTTGAACTTAGAGATACAGATGCAAAACCAGGGCCGTTTGACCCTGTTGCATTACCGCTTGTTCCATCTCCTCCATCAGACCCAATTGCATAGTTGGGATCTGGAAGTACATTTTGATAATCAATAGCCATTAGTCTGTGTATGCTCCATCACTGATAGTCTCTAAAAAAGGCTGTCCGTGCTCATTCGCTGCTTCGCGTATCATTCTTATTATGTGTCCTTTTTGTCTTACTAGTACATCCTCTACACCTTGAGCGTCTACTGCACTAATATTAAAGTTTACGTTTGTGGGTTCTCCGCCACCTACTCTACCTGCAGGAATTATCTCTCCTGGAGTTTCTGGCATGAATAACTCAGGACCTTGCTCTCCGACTACATAGCCTCCTGCATTTCTATGCTTATAACCTGAGAATGCTCCTGTAGGCTTGAAGTTGCTTGCTCCTGTTCCTACACCGTCTTCTCCTCGCATATAAGCCAGTTCGCCTGCTGCATTATTGCCTTTTGCGAGATCGACAGTGTTGTTTCGTTCTCCGACGGTTAGTGAAGCAGGTGCGGCAGAAACACCTGCACCACCGCCTCCGCCTTGATAACTCATCCCAGAAATAACAGCTAATTGAGCGGCACCAATTGCGCCCATAGCTAGTGCCATCGGCATTCCTAGAGGGTAGCCTCCTGCGTTCTTAAACGATTGCATAACAGCAGTTGCAGTATTCATTACTGTTTCAGCCATCATCATCTTTTTATTTGTATTAAAGGCTTTTCTCTTTGTCTGCTCTTTCTTCTTTTCCATAGCTGCAATTTTTGCTAAGGAAGCAGCTGACTTACCATCTCTTTTCTTTTCAGCTTCTATTTCTTGGTCAATTGCATGAATTTTTTGTTGTGCGGCACCTTGCATTATCTGTCCTATACCAGCAATTGCTGCGGAAGCACGTTCAGATCCAGAGATATTCTCTTCAAAAGCCCCTCCCAGAGTAGCTAAACCACCCATCATTGCAGAAGGTCCTGCACCTTCAGGGCCTAAAGCAGCCATGTCATTTGCTGCTCCTTGTAAAGCGGCCCTTAGTCTGTCTGTATCTGATACTGCTTTTACTAGAGGTCCGTCCTCTCCTTCTCCTGCTGTTCCTAGTATTCCGGGAACTGCGGAACCTTCTTTTGAAATCTGACTATCTACTATGTTTTCTGGCAGTTGAGGTCCCATGTTTGGAGCAAACTGTCCTCCTGCTGCTCCTCCGCCTCCTGCTGCTGTACCTGCTGCAAGAGGAAGCTCTCCTCCCATCTTTTTAAGAATTTCCTCCAAGAGTTGATTAGTCCTGCTTGCTACAGTACTTTCGTCAAAACCTTTTAGTACACCTGCGCTGAACTCTTCTACTCGTTTTGCACTTGAGGCTGAGTCTTCAGTCTTTTTATCGATGTCTGCTTGATACTGCCCAACCATAGTTTTAACTACGGCTCCGAAACCTTTATCTGCCGCACTTCCTAATTGCTGCTTGTTCGCAAGATTTGCCTCACTTTCTGCTAAGTTAGCCGCTTGTCTAGCTGCTTTTACACTTTGTTCTGAAGCGGCCATTTGAGCGTTTAATACATTTTGTTGAGCTGTAAGCATTTTTGCTTCTTGTTCAGTTATTCTACCGTCTGCTTCGGCTTCTGCTTTCATCAACTCAAATTTAGCATTTAATACTTCCATTTCTAGATTATGAGAGATACGCGCTTGTTCAGCAGCTGCACGAGCGGCTTTTACTTTTAACATCTCTGCTTCTTTAACAATTTTTGCTGCTTTAGCAATGGACTTAGGGTTTCCGAATAAATCTGTATTATTTGCTTTTGAAATTGAGTTAGCAACTGTCTCCATTTGAATCGCTTTAGAAACTATATCTTGTCTAATTTTTGATTCTTCTCTGACTAAAGCATTTACTTGCTCTTCTCTTTTTAGTCTTTCTGCAGCTTCTATTGCTACCAAATTAGTAGTAGCAAGTTGCATAGCTAACTCCTCTGTCTGCAACTGTGCATTTAGAGTGATATTTTGCATTTGAGTAGCAAAAGCTCCTCCCTCTCCTGTAGGAGAAAGTTCTGCGATCATTTCTTGTAGAGGAGCAATAGGTATCTTATCACCTGCTTCTCTTGTTTTATTTATATTTTGAGCTTCTGCTAATAGAACTCTTAGCTTAAACTCTTGGAGTTTTCTTTCCATGTCTATTTGTTTCTTTTTAAGCATCGCTTCTCTTGCTATAAAAGATACTTTTTGTTTTACAACTTTTTGATCTAGCTCTATTGCTAGTCTCTGGCTCTCTGTATCCTCGGCTCCGGTTTTTCTATTATCTCTTTTTTGAGCTAATTGTGATAGTTTTAATTGAGTCTTTAATCTAGTTTCGTCCTCTTTTAGAGCTTTTTTACCTAACGTTAAAAGTGCTTTTTCAACTTTTTGATTTTCTTTTAAAGCCTTAAGATACATATTTTGAAGCTCTAACTCTTTCTCTTGAGTATCGAGTTTTTTCTCTGTTAAAACTTTTCCGGCTGCTATTAGCTGATTTTCTTCTGCTTGGAGTTTTAAATACAAATTTTGATTAGCTAAGCTTAAATCCTCAAACTCTCCTAATACTTTTACTCTTCCAAACTGGAGTTTCTTCTCTGCGAGCGCGGCTTCGTTTTGACTTATTTGAGTATCTAGTAAAGAATTCTGAGCTTTTTGACGAGCTTCTAAAGTGTTTTTTGTATTTACCTCTGCTTCTTTTGCAAAAGACAACTCCGCCTTTTTAGTAGCTTCAATAAGTTTATTTTGTACTCTTGCCTCTCTAACTAGTTTAAGCCTTTCTTCTTCTGCGTTTAACGCAAAAGCAACTACGTCGGCGGCTTCTGAAGACTCCTCTTTAGCTAAGGCCAAAGCCTCTCTATTAGCCTGTACTTCCTTTAATTTGGCCTTATGCTTATCCAAATAAAGTTGTTGCGTAGCTCCTTCATATTGATTAACATAGCCCATTAACTCTACAAGTTTTTTCTCTCCTTTATTTGTGGCTTCAACTAATTTTAATCTTTTTTGGTCTTGCTTGTTTAGTTCATTTTTTTGTTTTGTAAGACCATAAACAACCGCCATATCTCCAGTTATAGCTTTATTCAGCATTTCGCTAAAATTATCATCTACTTTTAACTCGGGAATTACCTCTAAAACATTATTCTCATTCTCTTTTAGTATACTGCCAGTTAAGGCACTAATAGCACCTAAAACCTCATCTACATCTGTTTTTACCCTGGAAGAGTTAATAAACGAAGTTATTGCATCTTTGGCTCCCGTAGACGCACCATCTAAAGCTTTTACATGACCTGTCATATTTGTTACTTGAGCTAAAAATCTTGTAGTAGCTTTTGATTCATCTTCTGCACTCACAAAAAGACCGTATCCATCAGGATTGTCTTTTTTGAACTGTTCAAATTTTTGACTTAATTCAACACTGTTACCTATGAGGGCCCTTTGCACATCTATCAAAGGCCCATAATCTCCGGTTGTCGTTGCTAAAGCTGCCATTTCGGCAAACTTACTATTGAACTGACTTAGAACATTATTTAGAGCTATATAAGAAGCTGTAGCTCCATAGATTTTATTAGAAAGACCACTAAAACCGGCATCTACCTCTTTTAAGTTAGGTCCTAGTTCTTTTAGGGTTTCGTTCATGTTTTCTATTTTTTCTGAGTACTCTAAGGAAGCTTCGGATCGAAAAGAGTTTGCCAAACTTTTTAACATATCAAATAGCATAGTACCTATACTAAACGCCATACCGATAGGGCCTAGTAGTGCCATAAAAGCTCCTCCTAGAGTTTTTAGCCCTACTCCTGCTGCTTTCGCGGAAGCGCCTAAACCTGAAAAAGCCGTTTTAAGGCTAGTTGTTGTCAAAATAGACGTTTTCATTGTTGTACCAACGCCTTTTAAAACTTTCAAAGTATCTTTAAGCCCGCCTGCAAGATCACCTTGAGAAAATTTTAATAAAGCAGAAGCTGATGCATCTTGAACTTGAGAAAGGGCATGCTGTTGAGTAGCAATTGCTAAATCTTCTATGATTAGTTTTGCATTGGCATGTTTTTGATTCATTTCTTCTTGTGAAATGCTTCCGGCCTGGTTCCATGCCGTTGCAGTCTGTATAGACTGTGTTTGTCCAGCTATAGCTCTTTCATACTCCCCCAGTACGTCTCCGCCTTCTTCGAGAACTCTCACATATCTTTTTAGAGTCTTACTAGTACTATTTAAACCTGTTGCCTGACTTATTGTTGCAGCGGAGAAGTCAACGGTAGCAGCAGTATTAGCTGCCGTATTTTCCGCCATATCTGAAAGACTTCCCACCACGGCTCCGGTTATAGTAGAAGCAAATAAACCCAATACTCCGACGAGAGCAGTAGGGCTTGAGGATAAGTAACCTACTATAGGCTCTATTAACTTGGCCAATCCTCCTATACCACTTTTTGCTAAATTTTGCAATCCAGCCGCTAATTGATCATAAACATTAACATCTACATCTGATAGGGCTCCAAACTTTCTTTCCCCCTCTTCTAAAGTCGCATTTAAAAATGCCTGGGATTTTTCATATCTACTTAAATCAGAGACACTTTTACCTATACTTTCTGCATAGTCTTTTGAAGCTTCATCAAGACGCACCATGATACCTAATTCGTCTAGTAGTTCTGGTTCTAGTTTTGTAATACCTCGAGTAAGTCGGCTTATAGCATCTTGAGTGTCTCTACCTAGAGCTAGTGCTGCGCCTCTTGCAACCTTACCAAATCTCTCTATAGAACCGGGATCTATGCCTGCACTTGTAATTACTGCAGTAGATCTCATGGCCTCTTCTAAACTAATTGCGGCATCCGTAGCATCTACCAAGCCTTTCGCAAGAGTATGCATGGCTAAGCCGCTAGCTTGTCCTAGAGATATTAAACCGTCTTCAAGTTGAGTTGCTCTAGAAGCTCTTGATAAGGCTCCAAAAAGTGCCGTAAGAGCAAATAGATTAGCAGCTAAAGCCGCATAAGCGCCTACTAAACCGCTTCCTCCTCCTCCGATTTCATTACGCATCTTGGAGAAAGCTTTGGTACCGTTCATGCCCGCTTGGGCTACACCTTTTTGACCTTTACTATAGTTACTAGAGGCTTTAGTTGCTTTGTCTGTTGACTTAGCAGTTTTTTCAGCCTCTTGACCAATTAAAGCAAGAGATCCATCTTGGCGAATTTTAAACGTAAGTGAGACTGTATCGGCCACTATTTTTTTCTCTTTAGCTTATCTCTTTCTCTTTTTAATGCTTCTTGAGAATTTTCGATTGCTCTTGACTCTAAATAAGTTAGAATCTCTAAAAATAACTGTTGATCCTCTATACCGTATTGTTCAATATAGTAAGGTAAATTTGTAAAATCTTTACCCATGTATCCTATATCTGGGTATACTCTATCTCCTAAGTGACTAAATGTAGTCATGGCTAATACTGCTATCTCTGGAAAATCCTCCATATCAGGAGGTATTTCTTTTGGATCGGGATCTTTCCCTAGCTGTTCGCACATTTTCAAATAACGATCTCTCGTCATTTTTCCATCACTAGTCTTGAGATACCTTTCCAACCTTTCTAGGAGTTGGTCCCTTTCGCTCTGTACGAAAGTTATCGAGATCAAAGACTACCTCGTTTAGCCATGTATCAAATTCTGTTGATGAACTTACGAGAGTTTCAGCGTTATCACGTGTGTACTCTAATTCTTGATCGGGATCTTGTCCGTCAATATCTACTAAAATCAAAGTTTCTAGATGTGCTAGTGTTAAACCTTTCCAGTTTTTAACAACTGCTTTCGTAAACTCTACAATAAACTTTTCTTCATCTAGGTCTTCGATAGCTTGTCTACTTTTTCTATCAAACTTTGTAGAAGTACACTTTTTACGAAGTCCTGTTAGTTCTTTTCGCGAAAGGTTTGCTACTTCTACTTCAAAGCCTTTCAATCCGGGGAAGTCAATCCAAACTGATTTTGTATCGACCATTAATTTTTTTAAATCCATTGTTGCTCCTAATTGCGTTTAGTTATAAGTAATTTTACTACCAAGGTTGGTAGTGTTATCGTTAGAAATCCAATCGTAACTTTGCGTAAATACGTCCCCTACATTATTTCGGTTAGTAAAAGAACACTTGTTAAAATTAAATTTAAATCCTCTAAAGTCGTTTCCTGTTAATCCGTTTCCTGCTGTTATAAGTACTGGTACATTTTGTTTCCAATTTTGTACATCGGAATTAAATGTATCCAGTATATACTGACCAACAGAACCGGAGACAATCCGCTTCTTTAAAGTGAAATTAGAGGGGTACATTGTAGTATTGACATTATGAGTATTACCAATATTCAATGCTTTATTGACAGTTTCGTAAGGAGTCCATTCAATGTTATTTTGAAGCTCTACAGCGACAGAAAACACACCTTCTGTTAAGTTGGTGGTAGACATAAACACTGACAAGTCTTTCATATACTGAGGAGTTCTTGTTCCTCCTGAAAAAGAAGTAAAAGAACTGTTTCCTCTTGTTAATCTTGATGCTTCTCCGGCAATTGTCAACTTGAGATTCTCTAATTTCTCAATTATGAATGTCCCATTAGTTATAACACAATTTTCCAGCCTGTAAACATCATTAGGTAATTTTATGTACATTGTAAAGGTATTTAAAGTATAAGTACCTGCTTTAAAATTAACTAGTAAATTAAAAACTGTATCCAACGCTGTTTCTGTAATTGCTGGAATAGTAAAACTAAAATTTGCTGCATTGGCTTTCGTAATGTTGGAAGCGTCATGCAAGTTTTGCGGAGCATGTAGAGTTTTTTGCTCATACGTGTTATCCGTAAAAGTTTGGCTAAAACTTAAATCCTTAGTTACGTCTAGTCTTATTTTTCCTGCACCTGCATCAATATAGACCTCCGCTTCATTTTTAAAGTTGTAATTAGCCATTTGTCTCCGTATAATAAAAGGGGCTCGAAAAAGAGCCCCTTCTAACTTTTTCTATTTCATAGTATAGTCCAAAAGACCTTCTATGTCAAGAAATATTTTTACGTACCTTCTACCTTACACAACATCCTTACCAAAGTACTTAACAGTAAGTTCGTCGGTCTTGTCAATTGCACTAGGTAGTGCGTGGAACGTAGTCTCCAGAGAGATAACATCATCAATCGAGTGAGAAGGTAGCTCAAGGTGACAATCTAACATTGACAGCTCAACACGAGGTAAGTTAGGTGTGGTTCCACCAATAGCAAATACTAAACGGTGATTATTTGTAACCGTGGTAGTATCGCCTAAGAGATCTTCAAACAACTCTGCGCTTGAATCCGTATCATTATTCAAGTAACAAGTAAAGCTACCTGAGACTGAACGAGCACCTGTAACGTGACCGATTGGCTGGTTCACACTTCCAAGAGTTTCTGGAGTAAGGAATGAAATGTTGTTGGTAATAGTAACATTACCGCCTGTTAATACTAGGCCATACTCAGACTCTAATGCTGCTTTACCTGTGCCGGTACCTGAAGCAGTGGTAGAGTTTGCAACAAACTCAATACCTACAGTCGCTGCAGAAGCTCCAATTGCAGTCCAGTTAGTATCACCAACTTCAGTAATCTTATAACGCTTACCAGATACAGGTTGTGTAGCAGCATTAATTAGTGCAGGAGTACCATACTTACCCGCAGTAAGAGTAGTTAGTCGGTTACGAATAAAGTTGTTTGTTGCACTAATACCTTCATAAACAGTACGAGTAGGAACTGTAGTACCTTCATCGGTAATAATAGAACCCATGCCGGACCAGTTAATAGTTGCAATACCATCAATATCAAAGTCTGCAGAAGCTTCGTTAACAACACAATCTGCAATCTTATAAACAGTTTTTGTATCATCAGCTCCACCCATTACAAAAAAGATGTCTGCTACACCTAGAGTACTTTTGTTAGACTGACCAAAGTCAATCTCGCCTGAAGTACCGTCATGTTTAACATAGGCGGTTCCACCAGCTACGTCTTTAAACTCGTAGCCTTGATAGTGTGCAGGACCTGCTAGCAATGCCCAAAGTACTTCTTCTACTCCGTGATGATCGCCGTCAGTTGCGGAAACTTTTCCATCTCCAGTACCTGTTGTAGTAAAAGGACGCATATAAGTAGAAAAACTCCACTCTGCAGGTGCGAATGAATCGGTAAACATTCGTCGTCCACGACGGCTTGAGCCACCTGTACCTGACATTTCGGACAGAGTTACCTCTGACGCGTTTGTTGCTTGTGAGAATGAAAATCCATCAAGAACAGGCATTTCCCAAACAGCGGTGCCTACCTTAATGAATACTTTCGTATCTCTGCTAAAATATAATTGATCAGCCATAGTTAATCTCCTATGATTATCTTGAAAAGGCTAGGACGTGAACGTTTGCTCTTGCCTGCATTTTCTAATAACGAACCTCTATAACCATCTCTCCGACGCCTAAAGGTTCAAGTACACCCTCATCAGTATCGATACTGACTACAGTGATTTGTTGTGTAAACTGGCTCGTACTAGTACGATCCTGATATTCCAGTACTGAGTTTTCCTCTAATACTGTCTCCACGTCTTCTAATAAGGCATCTAGTGCTGCTACTGCATCTTCTTCTCGAACATAACATCTTACTGTAACAGATAAAAACCTATCTTTATAGCCGCCTCCTTGATACTCTCTAGTCTCAGCGCCGGCATTTAGGTGAACGGTGGGAAACTCTTCCACTTCATCCCAAAATTTTAAACGAGGGGAAACATTTCCTGATAAATCAGTAAGAAAAGCTCCTTGCCCGTTTATGTCTTTTAGCTTTTCAGCTAGAGCATTAGTAATACCTAAACGTCTTGTAGTATATGCTCTCATTAAACTCTCCTAGTGTATATTCTGCCTAGAGCCATCTCTGCTGCTATCTCTCTAATGGACTTATCTATCAATTCTCTAGGGTCTCTATACCCGTTTGCCCACGGAGGGCTTCCTAATCCTTCTTCAAAAACCTGATAAGGACCTTTCTGATATGTATAACCTACACTCGGAAAACCTTTTGGAGTTATTTGCACATCTGTTACCTGAGTACTATTTGCAAATCTTCCTGTTACATTGTTCAGTGCGGGTGTTCCCATATTCTTTCTTACTGTTTGAGGCAGTTTACTATTTATCTGTACTGCTAGCTTCAACATATCTTGTAAAGGAGACTTTTGTGTAGGTCTTCTTTTTGTTTTCTTAGTAGAAGCTAGAGCCGCCAAGCCTTTTACGGCTATACTACCTTTTGGCTTGACGCCTTTTCTACCTTTACTATTTTTCTCAGTTTTTACAGTTTTCTTACTGTGTTTTACAGTTAGGTCTTTTGCACTAACTGTTATATCTGGATTTTTTAATTTCTTAAAAGGTTCTGTGGCCTTTTTACGTGTTTGTTTCTTTTTTATAGTTCTGAAGCTGTCTGAACCTTCTAAATCCATCATTTTATTAAGCATAGCAGGATTATCTAATATTTGTTTAATTCTTTTCTTTGCCTCATTTAATAACTTTTTCATCTCTGAACCGGCAATAATATTTCCTCCAGCACCTATCAAAGATATATTTTGTGTCATATCTGAGGTACTTCTCATGAAAGTAATATCAACTCCCATTTTATTCAAATCACTTAATAATTGTGATTCTGTTAAAGGAGTAGAATTTACACCTTTACTGTAAACAGTACTTGCATGTTTATCAAAGAACTCTCTTGTCATTGTTTCTATGACACCCTCTCCTTCGGCGTGTCCAGAATGTCCCATTTTTCCCTTGCTCTGTATATCTTGTTCTTCTCTAAGGTTGTAGTTTTTATTAAACTTCTGTAGTGCTTTGGAACCTTTTGCAAAACTTGCTTTAATACCAAAAAAGAATTTCCTGTATGCATCTGAATAAGAGACTTTTATCTTGTCAAAAACATCTGCTTGGCCTTGTGCCCAGTTATTAGGAGTTTTACCTGTTCTTATATCAGTAGTGAATACAAAAGAAAAAGAAATCTCACTTCCTTTAAATCGAGTTACCCCATTCTTTGCTTTTGCTGTTTCATTTATCTTTGATAAAGCATTATACAAATCTCTACTAAAAAATCCCGCTAATCTTTTTACTTCCGTCTCTCTTTTTTTCGTAAGTCTTATAGATTTGCTTCTTAATTCTCCTAACATTTCATCTATAAATACATTTTGATCATACGTGAATGTATGTGTATTTAAATTGTACTCCAATCTTTTAGACTCTGGAGTATTTTCTGTAAACTCTTTATCAAGTTTAGTCAGAAAAGCTAAAAGACTTTGAGTACTCACTAAAAGTTCTTATATAGATCCAAGACCCTTTTAATGTGGTCTGGGAACGCTACATTATCACGTTGACTTGAAGAAGTATTATTTTGAATACTTGCTCCTTGCATAGTTTGACGTGCTTTATGTTCGTTTTTCAAATAGTAAGTGACTAAGTCAATTACAGCTAGTTGTAAATCTGCAGGACAATCTGAATAGCCTGCTTTATAAGTAATTTTAACAGCAGCTGGTCCACCGGGCCAGTTCTTCTTTCCACCTTGTGTGCTTACCCTATATATTACATCTAAGGTAGTATCTGCAAAGTACTCGGTGGCGGGAACAGTAGTATAACTAGAACTGTAATCATCCCTTTCCTCTACAGACACAATTGAAACTAAAGGAGTTTCTGTTAGTTGTACTAAATTAGTAGCCCAGTTAATACTAAATGTTTCTACTTTATTTGAGGAGTAGTGGTCAACAATACTGTTACCGCAATAAGTTTTTACTAATTGACTTACAGATGCAATCAAAGTATTAATACGAGAGTCATCTTTCGTACTTACGATAGCTTCCGAAATTTTGTATGTATCTATGTCTATCAAGTTTGCCATTTATAAGTCCATTAGTAAAAACTTGGGGGAGATAAACTCCCCCTCGTTTCTATACTTTTTAAGTATTAAGCAATGAAGTCAATCTTCACTACGGGCTGGTCAGCACCAGAGCCGGCATTGATTTCCTCGAAACCAAGAGACTGGCTAGCGACGATCACTCGACGCTGGTTCATAACTTCGTAGTCCTGCTCAACGGTTACACCGCGAAGACGAGGAGTTACATAGTTACGAGTGTAACATGCAAATGCAGCTGGTCCAGCCGCAGCTTCTGCTGCAAACTGATCAGATACAACTACTGGAGTACCGTAAACGGCTCCGATAGTACCAGTTACACGTGCTGCAAGATCAGATCCTACTTCATCCAGAGTCTGGAAGCTAGCATCTTCTAACAGATCGTAGTAGCTGTTCTGGCTTACGATGTAGGCCAAATCAGTTGGGTTAAGACCATACTTACCCATGCCCTGACGAGCACCAAGCAACATAGCTGAAGTCATCTTAGCAGAGTTACCTGTAGCGATAGAAGCGCCATCAAGGTCAATCTTGCCAGAGTGAGTAGCTGCGTAGCCGTCAAGACCAGTGATAGAACCACCGCCCATAATGAATGCAGACTCAACAGCTTTTGCGTGAGCACGAGCTACTGATTCAACGATCATAGGCATCAAGTTAATGAGTACTTGCTCGTCAACGTCGTTGTCCATGAAAGAACTAGAAACGAGACGGTAAGCATTCAAGATTACTTGCTTAGGCTGGAACTTGTTAGCATTGCCACCAGAGTTACCTTGGTTCTGCAAGTTTCCGCCAGTAGCGGCAGTTGCCCATGCAGCTGCGTCAACGTCAGGCTGGATAGGAAGTACAGTTGCTGCACCATTAACTGGGATTTCACGGAACAAACGAGCTACTTTCAGCTCATTCATGATTTCTTTCTCGATGAGATTAGAAACTTCCTGATCGATGTCTGCTGCGTTAGTAGTATAATCGATACCAGCTTTTTCCTGAAGGTCTTGAGCAAAAGAAGTATTCATACCTTTTTGAGTCATAACACCAAGAAGGTGAGCAGTCATAAAGTCCTGGCCCCACTTAGTAATATCGCCTTTACCAGAACGGTCAGAAAAAGTCTTCTTGCTATTTTTCATAGCATCGATTTCTGCTGATTTCTCTTCCAACTCAGACTTGTACTGCTTAAGTACTTCGTCAATTTTTGCGTCTTTTTCGGTAAGCTGCTTCTGAACGTCAGCCATAAGAGCTTCAACGCCAGTTTGTACGCCCGTTTTAACGCGGATTTCTTCGGCTTCAATAGCCTGTGCTTTTTCAACTTCTGCTTCGGCGGATGCCTTTGCTTCTGCTTCATCAGCTGCTTTTTGCTCGGCTTGCTTCATAGCAATCTTAGCAGCTGTATCTTCAGCTACCTTCTTTGCAAAAGCTTCCAAGTCGATGTTTTGATTATCCATCTTGATCTCCTGATCTGCGGAATTAATTTCCGCGCTTTGAGGTGTGTGGTCACTAGCTATTCCCGAAGTAATATCTTCATCCTTAGCCAGAGACTGACCTGCTAGATCTACACGATTTGTGAAAGTTTTTTTGAATTCTTCGTACTCTTCAGAAGAGTCAAAAGACTTCGCGAGCGAAAAAGTGGCCGATTGATTGCATGGCACAGATACTACAGATACCTCAAACAACTCAGCGTCCTTAATCATAAGTCCGTCGGTTTCCTTAATATAATCAGCATCCTTGACTCGGAAACCTACGGAAAAGGCCCCAAGAACACCGTCTTTAACTAGTTCTGCAACATTAGCGGGTGCAGACTTGCTAATCTTACATTCTAACTCCAAACCATCTGGTCCAGATTTCAGACCAGTAGCTCGGCCAATAGGCTTGTCATAATCATGATTAAACAAGATAATTGGATTTTTTTCAAAGTTCTTTAGTCCACCTTTTTGCCATGCTTCTGCTGAGATGGAATCACCCGCGCGATCAAAGTCAGCCGTGCTTGCCATTCCGCGAATCATCACAGATCCATCATCCTGCTCATGAGTCTTGAAAGTAGACGTCAGATTAAAGATTTTATTCATCATCTTTATCCTTTTTTACTGCTGGTTTAACAGCAGGCTTGACCGCAGCCTTAGGTGCTGGCTTAGGTTCTTTAGGCGGGGCAGGTTTTGGCTTAGGAGGAGGATTTTCCTTCTTCTTAATTTCTGCCCACACTTCTGGAAGAGAGCCTTCTAAAATACTTAACATACGACTCCAGCTTCCAAAAAAGTTGAGTACAAGGCCTGCTCGAATAGGTGTGCGTGTTTCAATATGCTCATACTCACGCTTACTGAGTACCTTACCTTCTTCTAGCATTACCATTGATACTGCTTCGAGGACTTTTCCTCGTTTTCTAATACTTCCCATTATTCCTCCGGTTCCTCGACAGGGCGTCCACCCTCGTCTGGGTTAGTTGCTGATCCTGCAATGTTTGCAGGAACGCGAATTTCTTCTGTACCTTCAATAGGCTCAAAGCCTAATCGGTCTCTTGCTTCTGCGGCAGTAATAATACCGCCATTTACTAGTGAAGTATAGTAAGCTGAAGCATCTCGTAGTTCTGGTTGCAAAGCGGGAATATCGGAAATATCCTCACGTAATTCAAAACCAAAAAATCTTTCGAGTCCATAATTAATTTTTCGGACTATAGGAAGTATAGTCTCCAAATAGTACATCCGCATATTTGGGCGAATGTTGGCGTTGTTGCCAGAATCCATCATAATTGGAGGGATTCCTAACGCCTTTAAAATAATCTTTTCATTCTCATCTATCGAAGTTTGAAAATCCAATTCTTTAAAATTTACATTGGATATCGCATCTACTTCGATTCCACCATCTAAGATAAGAGGTCGTCTTCCTCCCGCGTCTGGACGGTATCTTGCTTGCCAAGAAACCATCATACGCTCTTTAATTTTTTCCGAAAGTGTGTTAGGAGATTTAAGTACTAAACCTGGCACGGCTCCGTTCTTAAAGAAGTTATCTTGGAAGGCTCTCATGCTTTTCATCAGAACCATAGTACGTAATGCAGGCTTTAGTCTTGGAACTCCTCGATAGATTGAGTGAAAAGAGTTTTCTTTAATATGAATAATCTCATCTGGACTAAAAGTAATGTCATGCATTGTAAACTTTTCGATATACGTTTCTTTGCTAGAATGTATTCGTACATCTGTTGCTGGCAAATGGTAGAGATGTGCTCCGTCAAAGTACATAAAAATATTGCCATCAATTAAAAAATCAGTAATAAGATTACGTTTAAAGCTATTGATATCTTGGTAAGGATTAGGAGACTTGTTTAAAAGTACTTCTACTTTAGACCTTTTAATACCTGGAACTACGCCCCTAAAAGCGTTGTCTCTAGAAACTAGAGTAGGAATCTCAGCTACGTCATCAACGATCATATTTACGCCGCGATTAACGATTTCTAAGTCTTCATATGCTTTTTCATAACTAAAGCTTGGCTCTCGTGAAGAGTTAATATCATTGCCCATGTGAAGCTGCGCAGGATTTAACTTCTCCTCAACTTCTACAGGTTTTTTCTCAAAAATATTATACCATGCCATTATGTTTTTCTCTTTGAATCTCTACCCAACGCATTTGCTTTTTTGCAGTGCCTAAACCCGGGTCTTTGCCATAAATTGAGTGAAGTTTTAAATGATGAGTATGACATAGTGTAACTGTGTAATCATATAGCTCAGCATGATGCTCTTCTATAAAGTCATCCCGAAGTGCTTGTATATACTCAGGATTATGTTTGTTCTTTGTTAACCATTGATTTAACAATGGTGTTAAACTGTAAAAGTGGTGAAAATCAAGCTGCTCTGTCTCATTACAAATCTCACAAGCGGTGCCTTTTTCATACTTGGACTTAGCCTTATCCCGTACATACTTTACAACATCACGTTTTAACTTAGGCATTTTCCATTAAATCCTCAATTTTTATCTAAAGAATTATATCGGCTTTGGGGTAACTTGTCAATAACTATTTTTGAGTAGGTATCGCTAGAAGGATATATTTGCAGTTTGAAATGAATATAATCCATAGCGAAGACCGTCTGCCATGTGCGAAGCCATGTTGTGCTTCGGCTTTTCCTTTAATAGATTAGGATTGGGATCCCACTGATAAGCATCTAAACATTTGAGGGACTCTTTACATTCTTGGTCAACATAAAGCTTGTCGTTGTCGATAATGCCCGATACATATCCAATTCCATCCAATACAGACTTCTTAGCGTTAATGGTGGAGATGTCATAGTTCTGCGCGAGATCGAACCTTGTTTGCTGAGCAGCACTGTCAATATAGATATAATCAATATCCCAACGATCAATAAGTTTTTGTATTTCAATAGCATGTTGCTCAGTGGTCCTTTCTGAATTAAAGTACTCATCAACTAAGTAAAATTTGTCCTCATCCCAGTCATATGCAATTACACACAACGCTGTAGGATCCTTGTATCCTACGTCCAGTCCTGCGAAGACGTCCATCTTCGAGGTATCCAATTGAGACAAGTCTTTTACTTGTGTCTCAAAGTTAAACTTCCATATCTGACCTTCATAAGTATTAAAGTCAGCTTCGTACTCTTGTCTAAACTCTGCTTCTGACATAGACTTACGTGCTTCTGTTATATCTGTCTCCGACATTCGAGGGTTATCTTGATATGTTGCTCGTATGCTGCACCACTCTGGGAACTCTTCTGAAAAGCCTCTATAAAAGAACTCAGAAAACCAGTTGTTGCGACCCCGTGGCGTGGAAATAAAAAGTGCCTTAGAATTTTCCTTATCTAGTGTTGGTCTGAGCGCCACGTTGAAGGCATCTTTTCCATCAGCGAGAGCAGCTTCGTCAAAAATAATAAGATCGTAAGAACGCCCAACACAAGAATCCACTTGATTAACTGATCCCATACGGACTGTAGACCCATTCGAGATTTCAATAACTTTGTCTTTTGCATTATCTTTTGTAACCTCTAAATCAAAATGTTTAATTAGGTTTCTTTGTAGATCAAAAGAGATCTGAGACAAAGAATAGTTTGGGGACATGATAAGAATGTTAGAGCCAGGCACTAAAGACACGAGCTGTCCAATAATGTTGGCAATGTAAGTTTTGCCTTGCCTTCGGGAGACGGCGGCAGAAACAAAACGGTATTTCGGGTTGTTAATCGCATTTATAATTGCTATTTGCGAGGGCAACGGTGTGACGTTCAAAAGGCCCAAGTACGGGCCGATTGGAAGTTTTAAGAACTTTGCCTCAGATCCTAATTCAACTATTTGATCGGATATAATATCTCTCCGACTTACTTCAACTGCCATATTAATCTTCTTTTTTCAGTAGTGTCCAGATTCCATAGCCTAAACCAATCCAGGCCATCATTTTTGCTAAACCACCGAACAGTATTACTGATCCGCAGATTCCAATAAGCATAGCACCATCCCATGATGTACGCTCTCCTACAAGTCTTTTAACTAAGTTCATACGTGAGTACCTCTCTTTTTATGGCCATTCCAAGCCACAAAGCCTGCCGCTGCTAATGCCCAGTAAGCAAGATAATTTAAAAACTTAAATCCATTTACTTCAATACAAATGTCACGAAATAGTTTGTCTGCTTGACTTTGGTTCATTCGAGTTGTATTTGTTCCATCTTTCTTCTTCAGACAAGCAAACTTATAAACATAATCGTGAACAAGACCGCCCATTAGGAGTACTCCGGTAGGAGATAACCACATTGCTAAAAACTTTGGTACTGATGCACCATCAAATTCAAAACCTTTAGGAACTACGTACTCTTCACCACCGAGTTTAAAATGAAAGTCATCACAGATTTCCCATTGACGAACACCCATTAACCAATGCCAAATTCCTTTAAAAAAGCCTTTATCTTTTGTTGAGATAGGCAAAGGTTTCATATGAGGCATTTCATCATATTCAAAGCCTACACGGTAATCACCTTGGCCATCAAATTTAGTAAAAATAAAACCTACTATTACTAGTACTCCAAATACTGTCCACTGCCAAAAAGTCATCGCTAAATCAAGTAACATTTCCATCTATTTCTTTCCTCCTACTGCATCTGCGGCGAAAAAGGCCGACACTAGTACTGCGATTGAGGCAAAGTAAGTTGGAGCTATGTCTGCAATTAAGTTTGCCGCGGAATCTAACCCAAATAAAGAAGTTAGAAAAATACCGAAAGGGTACAATAAAAGACCTACTAAAGAAAACCAAGCCATCTTGCGAATAGCATCTCGCTGAGCATCTTTATCTTCTAGTTCTTTTCGTTTAAACTCTAGATACATCTCTTTTTCAGTTTCGGATACTTGTCCGTCACCGTTTGTGTCTGCGGGATGAAACCCTGTTTTTTCGTCTACCATTTAACTTTGTCCGCCCAATATGCTGCGGACATCTTGCCCTTAGCGATATTCTTGGCGTGTCGTGCTTTAAAAGACGCCCTCTTTTTTCTCATTGCTGTAGACTCACCAGCCTTCGGCTTCCCTGCCGTTTTAGCTCCCTGCTGGCCGAAACGAATTGTTTTTATCTTACTGCCAACCTTAGCTACTACGATGTGCGACTTCTTTGCATGACCGGGCGTACGTTTAGGTTTATTAAACCCCGCAACGCCTGCTCTCTTTAATCGAGAGTCTTTTTTCTTTGCTTTTCTTTTTGCTGGCATAGTTTATCTCTTCCTTCGCTTCATAGAAGCCTTGCGCTTCTTCTTAACGAAAGTCTTAACCATAGTAGGTTTGCCTCCAGGATTGCCTGCTTTTCTTTTTCTACTTATTGCAGACTTCTTTTGAGCTGCGGACATACGAGCTGCTTTAGCTTTTGGAACACACTTAGGGTACTTACTACTTTTTGCTTTACTTCTCCCGCACTTGGCGTAACCACCTCCTTTCTTAGGACGAGAGATATCTACCCAGTCTTCTTTAAACCATTTAGTGAGACTCACTTAAACAGTCTCACTACTTTGCTGATTAACATCTTAAGGGCAGTCATATATGCCCAACCATGTCCAAACCACCAATGAAACTGATGATTCTTTTCAATAGCACTTTTAGAACCGAACGTACGAGTCCAATTATCTACATAGTCTCCTTTATACCGAAGTACTGCATGAGAGATTTTTCTTTTACTAGGTCCTACTAGACAAATTCCTGCTTGATGAGTGAGAAGCATCCACCACATTTTTAGGTGGCTTTCTCCACATAATCGGTAAAGAATAGATAGTGAATAGTCTTCGCAGTCTCCTACAAACTTACCATTACTATCTTCTGAATAAATTACCTTCCATGCATCAGCCATTCCATATTGAGTACTGTCGAGTCGATATTCCCATTTTGCAGTAAAGTCTGAGACTATTTTGTCTCGACGAGCTACTTCTTTCTTATTCACTTCTTGACTCCCATACGGTACTTACCGCCCCTGCGTTTGTATTCTTTTACTAAAAACGCGTTTGCATATGCAGAAGGATAGACTTTAAACTTTCTTTTTACTTGGGCCTTTACTGCTGAGTACAGGCGCTTGTTCGTCGGTACTGGTTTTTTCTTTGCTACTTTCCTCCTCTTCCTTGCTGCCATCTAAGATCTCTTCTACTGGAGGTACCCAGCCTGCGGCTATCTTAGCCTCTTCTTCTGTTGCAAATTTATGGAGCTTTCTTATGCCTTGATCTTCGTGGATTTCAAGAAAGCACCATTTGCCTCGCTTTTCAAAAATTTCCATACTATCTACCTCGCTTCTTCTTGCCCTTACCTTTTCCTTTCTTAGCTGGACGACCGCGTTTCTTACCGTAAGTTCCTTTTCCTGCTGGCATAATGTTCTCCTACATCTTAGTGGCTAGAGTTACTAGCACACCGGCTAGGAACAAAATAACTGTTCCACCAATTCCCATCATACGGGATTCAATTCGTGTAAGTCCTTTTTCAACATCTTCTAAACGCTGAAAACACGTTTTCCAACGCTCTTCGCATTGTACTTCGTGCATTGCTTGTTTCTTTTCCAGTTCGTCAACCTGATCGGCTGTTTTTAAGAACCTTTCAATATTTTCAGTCTGTGCCATTGAGTAGTTTATCCATCAGCTTACCATAGTTACCTTGACCAAAGGGCACGGATTCATTAATCTGCACATTAGTCTGGTTTTTGATATTGCTGCTTTCGGCTTTGGCAAGATCCGTTTGAGCTTTAATCTCATCGATACGCATTTTGTGAGCCATTTGTAGTAAATCTGCTAAGTCTTTACTAGAGTAGACACCAGACTCCTGGGCTTCTTCTAGTTTGGACGCTATCATTTCATCCAACAAGGAACCGATGTTATTCTTATTACGGTAGCCCATGTCTAAGTACACAGTATCGATATACTTTTTTACTTCTCGTTTATTAAGGACTTCAACTACCTGTTGTTCAGGTACCTGCAGGTATTCACACACGCCGCGAATATTGCCGTATTGCAGATAACTATTCGCTATCTCCAGTCCCTCAGGAGAAATTGTGGTTAATTCTTTTGCCATGGTTCAAATTATACTCAGTTAGGGTTGTTTTGTCAAGAAGTTTTTTTCTTAGGTATTCGATTTACAGGAAAAAAACAAGTCCTATAATAAAGCCGATATTTAAACCAAGAGAACATACAAAGACAAAGTCTCGGGAAAAGCTTCTTTTGCGGTAAACTTCCATTAATCTGCTAAAGGATTATCGAGCGCTCTTTGTAATTTTTTAGTTAGTCTATCTTCTAGTTCTTTCATCTCTCGAGAAGTATCAGAACTAAGTGCGTCTCTTTTGTTTTCAAAGCGTTCGCTTGCACTATCTATCATTTCACGTACTTTCTCTTCTGAAGCACGTACTTTATCTTCTGCTCTATCTGCCTGTTTCTCGATTCGGAGTATGTCGTCTCGTAGACCTGACTTAATATCTCGAGTGTACTCGATTGCATCATCGAGCTTTGTTTCCATAACAGCATTACGTGCTGCAATTGCATCTACATCAATATTCTGAACAATCTCTTTCATGTCCATGTAATCTTTATAAAATTCAAAGGTTGCCCAAGATGCGCCGCCAAGCGTAGAAAGAGCTGTAAGTATTACAGCCATCTTGCCGCCTTTAAAAGTCATTCCTGCAAATTCAAACTCCGCCATTTAATCATTTTCCTTCTCCCGTAGCTAGAATGCTTTCTGCTATAGGGGGCTGTGGTGCAGGCATATCGTCAACAAACTGCAAGTTTCTTAGATTTGCAATTTCCTGCTTTAACCTGAATACCTCCATTCTTTTCTTTTCGAGCTCTAATTGATACAGAGTATTACAATTAAGTCTCTCTTTCGGAGCTCCTATTGGTATATTAATACGAGCATACACACCTACATCATTTGTTCTTACTTGAGGCATTGTCTGATCTACTCTATAAGGGCTATCATATCCATTATCTATAAAACCTACAACCCCAAATTCTACATTCGTAGAGGAGCCGATAGCATTCTGGCACTCTAATTGACCAGATCTTATCCTATCGGATGCATAACTTTGGGGAGAAGCTGGCAAGTTCAAATTAAGAGAACTTGAATCGCTCCAAGCTGTTGAACATAGGAACAACAGTACTATAATTATTAAAAACTTCACAATGTCTCACTTTAATTTTGAACATATTCGAGAAGATACTATAGAAGGTTCCTTCACAGTTAGTAGTATCTTCGATTTAGAACAAATATATTTAGCTTTATCAACTTCCTTGCTACTAATATATATTGTTATATATTTTCTTTCTTGGTAATCCATAGGGACTACTTTACTTTCGGCTGCGAAACGTACGGATTTCCAATCTTTATCAAATACGCTTAGTCCGTAGTATCGTATATCTTCTCTAGTATTGAAAAGAACCATCTCTGCTTTGAACACTCCTACCATGTGTGACATCTCCAACTTCGGATAAGTAGGAGTAAACTGGTGAGCATTTGCATACCCACCTGCTAAGAGTAAAAACAGTAAGATAAATCTCATTATTTAGCAATACACTCCGCTACAATAAGTGCGGTATAATTACCAGAAGGAAATGCTTTTCCATATCCATATTCTGCTTCAGATGTTACATTAAACCAAACACTACCGGCTTTTACTAGGTCAAACTCTGTGGTGTGTCCATTATTATAAATAACTTTATCTGTGTTAAATACAGACATTTCTGAATCAGACATTTGACCTGCAACAGTTGTGCTAGTCCAGTCTACACTATCCGACAAAGTAGGAGAGTTTGAAAAGTCCGTCGGAGTTGTGATTACAGCTTTGTACTTAGAAGCAGTAACAATATCGTAACGAACAATAGGCATTACACCTCCATCCGCTGATTTAGTACTTAGCTTATCTACTGTGGGGTTACCAAACATACCAGCAGTATCAGATTGAATTACACACTTAGATTCGATAAATCCATTAATCGGAATGCTTGCACCTGCTACACTTGCAGTGGCTGCTAATGCAGGAATTAATAATAGTTTTTTCATTTTCATAAGTTTTAGGTTCCTAGTGCCTATGCACCCTTCGATAATTATTTATCGTATTGTTTTGTTACCATCTCTTCGTGTAACTTTTGCTGAGCTAGTCCGAGCCTCTTGCCTCTTTTATTTTTAGGTATCTGACTATCAGGAATCATAGGCATATCTGTATAGACACCCCCATTTAATGAACTAGTATAAGATACCGGTATATAGTTCATTGCAAAAAGGGCGGCTTCTTGAGCTGCCGCCTGTCCATCCATTGCCCCTCGATTAATACCGCCGAGCATTTTTTCTAAGTCTACTTTTACTTTCTTAATCCGCATCTTGCGCTCGTACTCTTCCTCTTCTTCGATTGCTGCTTGGCGTTCCATTTCTGCCAATACAAGTTCATCTTGTAAAGGATCATTAAACTCTACTACGGGAATAAGATCTGGATCGTAAGGAATTTTGTAACCTGGGCAGGTTGGATCACTTTGAGGGTCAAAGCAAGGATCATACTGATAAGTATAAATCACAGAAGGATCTGTTACACTTCCAGTTCCTTCTACTTCAATTGAGCCATCGCCCCATCTTTCCAAAGGTATTGCACCAACTGGAATTACTTTATAAATTTTATTGCCTTCTAGCCCTGACCAATCATCGGTCTCTCGAAAAATATAACCATCACCTAAAGCATCTTCATTCTGTACATGCACGAGCATGTCATCTTCAATATTTTTTACTGCCGTATAGCGATAAATAACATTTCCCACAGTAAGACCTGCTTGCTGTGGAAGAATGTTTTGCATTACCCAGTTATAGGCAGTGGTCCCGCTCTCTCCGTAAACTACGTCAGAGCAAGAGTAGGAGGAGTAGGCTAGCAACGCCGCCAAGAGCCCAGCCTGTAGCTTTCGTTGTTTCGTCCATTTTACCTTCATCTTCTTCCTCTATTGGTTGAACTTCGGTATGGCTTTCCCATCCTGCTTTTGCCTCCGGACCTATCAGTCCGTCATAAGGGCAAGGAGTACCTGCCATCATCATGGCATCGAATACTCGTTTATCTTGACACATTACTGAAACTGCTGCTACCTTCATTCCCATATCATAGAGAGTTTTCGCATTCTTTAGTTTCTCACAATTCATGTCTCTTTGGGTAGTACCCATTGAGATACCAAGTATCTGTGTTTGCACCGCACCCGCAACTCCTACTGTACAAAGATCCGAATTAGAAATATTCATCGTCGGAGTAATTGCCGAAGGCGGTGGTGACTCTAACTTAGTAGTAGTTGTACTGTTAATGTCACTTCTTGTAGTTGAATCTGTTACTATTACGTCTTCTGCAGGTACTTCATCCTGAGCATACAAGAATGAACTCCAAAGAAGCGCAAAAATAATAAAAAATCTTTTCATGTAAAGCCTATTGATTTAAGTTGGTTCTTTCCTAGTTATTTTTACATTATACCCGAGGTAGCAAATTTTGTCAAGAACTATTTTTCTAAGCTAAGAAGGAACCTCTAGATTAACATATATTCCATCAACACTATATTCTCTATTATCACCTTCTACAGGACTGCTTCCTCTTATTTTTCCATAGTTTCTTGCTGAGTTGTTTGAGTCTTCGTTTGCAAAAATTGCAGACAAGCTTGTAATACCGTGTTCTGCCCAAAAGGCTAATTCTGCTGCGTTATAATCGGGGTCGTAGAGCCAAGACTTACTATTGTTTGCATTTCGAGCGGTTAGTCCAAGATACCACTCTAGATGAGTACCATTTAAAATTCCTGTATTTACCATTAAAGTACCGCTTTCATCTGAAATTTTCCAATTAAAGGCAGGAGGCCCTGCTTTTATATATTTCATGTACTTTGCTTTAAAAAAGCCTCTCTTTTCATTCTCAGCCAGTTCTGCAGCGTCTTCAAAGTCAAAGTTATTGTCTAAAATATCTTTTGTCTCATTATAGCATTTAAAGAAGTCTTCTGCATTATATTCTATTATTTTTTCAAAAGTGTATATCATTATTCATTTACTCTTACAATCATTACAAAGTTTTCTGTCGGAGCTGCGTTATAGTAAAAGCCCGACCCGTTATCCTGCATTAAATCTTCATAGTCATATGTTACTGTAGTACCATTTACATATGAATTACCATTACCATTTGCATAAATGGTAATCTCTTCGGTACTGTCATTAAAATGAGCATAGGCACCAACATTATTCATTACATTTTCAGGGCCTGGAGACCCTCCAAGTTCAAAACCTCCAAAAATTATTGCAAGGTCTTTATAAACTACACCGGGTAAAAGAACGTATAAATTATTAAAACTTCCCGCACCTGAAGGATTTTTATACTGAACAGTATCTCCAAAAGGTAATGCAAAAGCAGCTTCTACAGTAATAACATTAGGAGTTTCGCTGCTGAAAACTACATCTCCGTTCGTATCGTAACACTCAAAACCATATCCACTTGTTGAAGGGCTGGTGATTTGGGTACTTATACCTTTTGCAGTAAATCTTTTATGCCCTCTTGCAACTCCCCAAGAGTAGTGACGACTGTCCTGTCCGAACATTTTCCAGTCGTTAGTAACTGCGCCACCGCCACCTGGCACAAAACTTCTTATAATAGTGGATGCAACTACTCCAGACTCATTATCTTGAGGGCGAGCAAAGAACAGCTCTCCGGCTCCAGGTGTGGGAAGAGCTACTCCATCACTGCTTGTATTTGTATAAGAACTAGTTCTTCTTAGAACAGAGTAAGGCTCTTCTGTTGTGAAAAGTACTTCTCCATTTTTATTCGTTAATTCAAAACCATATGCCATCAGACTACCCCTGTTTCACTACTACATAAGACATATAATAGGAATGATTTGATTGAGTGAAAGTATTAATAAAAGTTTTTACACTAAAAGACCCAGAAGATTTAGTAACTTCTCGTAGTACTACCCCGTCTGCCTCACCTCCTTGACCAGGTTTTGTATATACAAACACTGACCATATATCACTGTTTGTCATTCCTGTAATATTTTGAGTTACAGTTTTTTCTGTGTTATCTACGTGGTTTTGAAAATGTAAGTTTCCAGAATCTACGAAACGTGCTGATCTATCATTTATATTTAGTAGTTTATTGCCGGAAGAATTAAAGAACGCCATTCCGTAAGTGGCATCAGTGTTTGAAGTGGGTCCAATTGTCCACTTTGTCATTGTATATTGACCATCTCCCTGCATTCCATAAATTTGAACCAACTTCTTGAAATCAAGAGCAGCGGGAGATTTGGCTCGAACAGTAACAGTATTTCCATTTGCAGCCTGTACCCCTAGGTGCTCTCCATTAAAGGATCTTCCTGAGTAAGATCCACTACCTACTTTCACTTCTGCGCCTCCCATAGCAAAATAAAATGCCTTTTTGCCGGAGGCTAACCCAGATACTGTAAAACTAGTGTAATAATAGGTATCTAGTGCGCTTGACGCTGTTGTTCTATCCGCAGGTGCGGTAGGTAGTCCGTCTCCAGATATTTTGAAAGGCATTCTACAGTGACTACCTAAAAAAGCTGTAAAGGTTGCTTCTACAGTATTGTTTCCTGTGGTTATACCTTGAACGGTGGCAGTATAAGTATTTCCTGGCTGAAGTAAACTTATACCCCAGCTTGTGTCAGGGTCAAAAAATTGAAAAAACTGAGGCCTGCCCATAGCAGACTGTCTTTCGTCTGTATCGAGTATAAGGGGCCTTACTTGAACTGAGGTATTATTATTGGATACAATTTTTAAACTTAGAGTGTCTCCGCCAGAAATTGTTAAAGGACTAGAATCTGTTGGAGCATTAGAAGTACTAGCTTGATTACTGTTAGATATAGGACTATTGATATTCGGGGGTGCCAAAACAGCAATATTAGACCCCTCCCCTTTATTGCCTGACGAAGTACTCAGCTGTAAATAATAAGTAGCCATCAGTTACACCCAGACATCAAAGATTAAGCCTTTCCGAGGAGTTGGCCAAATTGAGTATTTCTTCCGCATGTAGTATCTCCGATTAGGTTTTAAGAACATATTCGCAATTATACAACAGCGGAAGAAATTTGTCAAGAACTTTTTTTCGTAGGTATCATGAAAAGGTATGTATCGCCAGAATAATGCCCATAGAGGCTGCAACACCAATCATAAGTTTGCCAAAGTCACCTGCGATGATAGGAAATACTTGTTTAAAGTTTTTCCTTCCACCACTGAAGGTTGCAATAGCAAGTTCTCTACCGCTCAAGAGTCCTATGAACACCCAAGTTGTTGACATTGGTATATTATTATACTGTTTAAAGTACCATAATATGATGAGATAGACAAAATCAATAAGTGTAGCAGACTTTACATAGTTCGTATCCGTCTTACTAATTACAACTTGCTGTATCTTACCTCCCTGCTCTTTAAACATAACACCCATTCCAGCAATAAACAGTACACTAATCGCTGCTAGTGCTTCCCAAGAGACTTCTCGAGGTAAAAACACTGCCATATTTGCCATGTCATGAGATAACCAAGTCCACCAGAGCCAGCCTGTAACCATCCACTGAGCAACTCTCCACTTTTGTTCTGATCCGCCAAGAGTTACGTTCTGCATCCACTTTGAAATTATGGCCCACAAGGCATAAGCACTGACAGCTGCTACTCCATAGCCTGCGAAAGACTTAACTAACATTTTTTCTAGTACAAATGTAGAGGCGAAGGCACTCAGTACGAGAAAAGATGTGCTTACAGGTACTCCAAAGCGTGTGAGTAGAAGTAAAACACCAGGAGCGAGTGCATGATACCACTGAGGTTCTATATACGGTATTCTATCGAGTCTACCATATGATATATCTCCTCCGTTCATCGACCAGCCATACCAAAGTGCAAAGAGTAATACACTTGAAGCTCCCATCCATAAGGTAGTCCAGTTAAATTTTTGCTTATTTGACTGAATCCAAGTACCTAAAGTCTGTATACTATCGTTTGCGATAACAGTGTAACTTGCAAAACCAAAGCCTATGCAAGTCCACAGTAGAGTCATAAGATCCATATTAATCTCCGAAGGTGTATCGGATTTCAGTTTCTAATCCGGTCTTTTTAAAATCGTTAGTTGATTCAACTTTGCCTTTAATAGTGAAGTTGTCTTTTTTAAACTTGTATCCAATTTCCGCAGAGTCCTTTCCTACCTCTGCATAGACTCTTTTAGCCTTATATCCAACTCGAACATAATTATCTTTACTTTCCTGAATTCGCAGGTCATACTTATTCTTGTATTCGATGTACGGGGCGGCGTGGGCGGTTGACGTGCAGACAAACATAATTATAAAAAATTTTTTTAACATGGTTTTTCTCCAAGGACTTTGTGAAAGTGTTTCACGAGTGTTATTATAGCATACTTTTATTAAGATTTTATTAAGATTTCATTAAATTTTTATGTATTATATCATAGTTTTATGACAGTTTTGTGACAGTTTTTTTGTAACACCCTTTTCATTTATGAGAATTTCCCAAAGTTGTACGTGTGGGGGAGACCGATCGGTCGCCTTATAACCAGGTCGTCTAACCGCCCACCCCCTTATGCTTTTTTATTCTAAAAAGAATTTGAATTAGGTGTTGACTCTCTCGCCCATTCTGTTAATATGTGTACATAGGGTTGAGGTTGTGATGACCGAGGCGGTACGCATCGACCCCCCATGCGAGATCATGGGCGCACGCGAATGCCGTAAAGCGATACACACTGACCGAGGTACTGTCCTCAATCTACAACCGGCAAAATCCGGTAGCATAACTAAACTAAAAACACAACATTCTTTAAGGAAAAAAATTATGTCAAATTCAACTGTAAATTATACGCCTGAAATGGTGGCAATACTAGAGCAAAATGCTCCAATCGATTACGCGAAAGCGCAGTCACTTTCAACCCAACTTGATCGCGGTGTGCGATCTATCATAGCAAAATGCAAGCGCGAGGGTATCGAATACATATCCAAGCCTGCACCTGCTAAGAAAAAATTAGCACCTAGCAAGGCTGATTTGGTTGGTGGTATAGCTAAAGCGGTGGATCTTCGGCCTGAAGATCTGGCCGGTTTAGAGAAGGCCACCGGCCTTGCCCTTTCCACGCTCTTGGTGAACATACCATGATCGCGGTACTGGGTTGGATAGGGGCGGCCGTTATGGTCGCCGCTTCTTTTAACATGCACAAGCCTCTGGGCTTAAAGATGGCGCTTGTTGGCCTGTCACTGTTGACGGTTCAAGCGTATGACAATGAGACCTACAACTTGATTGTGCTTAACCTTTCAAGTATAATCGGCTTCTCACTCTCACTGATAAGGAAAAAATCATGAATTTTATATTTGATTTAGATCACACTGTGATCGACTCAAGCCACCGCCAACTCACCCGACCCGATGGGTCGCTTGATCTGGACGCATGGCGCGATAACTGCACTGCTGAAATGATCGGACGCGATTCACTGCTACCACTGGCGCGCACTATGCGTCAAGCGTATGCGATGGGTCACAACGTGATTATCTGCACTGCTCGCGTACTGTCACGGCATGATCTGACTTATCTGGCCGATAATGATCTGCGTTATCATGTGCTACTGTCACGCGATGAAGGTGACGATACACCCGATGCGCTCTTAAAACGTCGCGCTTTACTGTCACACTTTCACGGTGTACCTGTCGCACGATGGGCGAGGCGTTCGGTATTCTTTGACGACAATCAAGGCGTGTTAAAAATGGCAAAATCTCTGGGCATTATGACCCGCGATGCTATCCTACTCAATCAACGCATAGGAGCGTAAACAATGAAGCATTATTACCTAATCGTGGACACTGAAACCACAGCACAGAACACCGTTGCAGACTTTGGCGCGGTAATTGTTGACCGTCAAGGCGTGATACATGAGCAATTCGGGGTGCTGATCGATGGGCACTTTGGCACTCTGCCACTGTTCAGCGATCACCGCGCACCTGCGGAAGCGTTTTTCTCAACTCAAATGCTCCACCGGAGGCGCAAGCATTACGATCAGCTACTCGCTAACGGTCAACGGTCGCTCTGCTCTGCCTCTCTGGTTAATCTCTGGCTTGCTAGGGTTTTTGGTCAATACAATCCGGTCTTGACTGCTTATAATCTCTCGTTTGATTTTGGCAAATGTGCAAACACTGGCATTGATCTGGGCATTTTCTCTCAGCGTTTCTGCTTGATGAAGGCCGCAAAGCGTGTGATCGGCATTCGCGCTGATTATGTTGACTTTTGCGAATCTCGCGGATTGATTACGCCTAAAGGCAAGCCGCGCATGACCGCTGATGCAATGGCAAAATTCATCGACGACACCAATTATGATGGGTCGCTCGAAGATGAGCCACACACTGCGCTTGAAGATGCGCGAGATTATGAGGCCATGATCTTATATGCTCTTTTGCGTGACTTAACCCGAAACAATCTTGTGGAGCTAGGAAAATGAGCCGGACTACTCGAGCGGAGCTTGACAGGCTAAAAATGAAGATGGAAATTATCCGCACCATCTGCCCAATTGTGATGATAATTATTCAGCTTTTTATTATCATCCACATTTACTAGCAAATTGCCTCGGCCCTGTCAAGGGGTCGGGGCATTTTATTTTGGAGGCAAAAATCATGCCAACTTTTTTACTTGCAAATGAGAACCATTCGCATCCAGGATGTTCCACGTGGAACACTCCCAAGAAAAAAATGCAAAAAAAGCTTGACTTTCCGAAAATTTTGGCGCGCGGGCGCCAGTGCGAAAGTCAAGTATTTTTTCGAGCGTTCCTCAAAAACGTTTTTCAGCAATTGGACCAAATTATGTAGTCTTTTTTGGCGCGGCGGCGCCAGTAGTAGAGTAACGAAGTTACGAATGGTATGCTCCGCGCCGATTATACAGTGCGGAACTTAGCGTGTCAAGTCTTATTTGCACGAATGGTGAAAATAGTTTAAAATAACAGTCTCCGCCGGCGCCGATTATACAGTACTCCAGCTACGCTGTCAAGTACTATTTGCAAATTGCCGCAGATTTGAGCAAATTTAGTTTAGTCTTGACAAACCTGGGCGGGTGCGATATAATTTACGAAAATTTTGGACAATTTGGGCAAATAGTTCTTGACACGCTGAGGTCGTGTGCGGCCCCCCGGAATTAAATTGCGTTTGGTGGACGAAAATTCCCAAAAAGTTGTTGACAACATGGTGAAGTGGGCGTATAATACTTTCATAAATTAAGAAAACAACCAAATTAGGAGTTAGACATGATTGTAACATTTGACATAGCAGACGGTGCATTCGAGTTTTTCACCGAACGACAGTGGAATATGCGAGTACAACAGTGGCGAGAAAGCCTAGTAGAAGATGGCTATGAATTCGCAGAAGATATGGATGTTGAAGAAGTAGTTGAGTGCATGTATGGTAACGAACTATTCTTCGATGAAGTCCCAGACTTTTCAAAATAGTTGTTGACAAGATGCTGATAACCACGTATAATAACTTTATTAAATCGCAATTAACCAAATTTTTCGGGAGAAAAAATATGACTGAAGTAACACGAACCCCTAACTACACAGACGAGATGGTCAACGCTATGGTAGCAGACTATCAGGACAACCCTACTAAAGACACAGTTGAGAAGTTAGCTTCTGAGTTCAACAAAAGCACTCGATCTATCGTTGCTAAGCTAGTACGAGAAGGCGTATATGTTGCAGCTCCACGAGTAACTAAAACTGGTGCTCCAGTAGTACGCAAGTCCGAGATTGTCACTCAAATTCAAGACGCACTCGGTGTAGAGTTTACTACTCTTGAGAAGGCTTCTAAAGCTGATCTAGAGCGACTGTTAGGCGCAGTAAGTGTCTAATCGTCAAAGGTACAGTGGTTTAGCATGGTTTATAGCTGTGCTATTCCTCTGGCCTACATTAATATTTATCGCGGGAGCGTAGTAGTATGAAAAACAACAATTATTATATACTTGAATTATTGGAAGTAGTAGCATTAGTAGCTTTTCCAATTGGAATTTTAATAGTATTAGGTTAACCAATCAAAAAATAGTTCTTGACGATTTGGTTAAATGTTAGTATAATAATGTTTCAAAAGTGAGGAAAGCATCAGGTATCTTTGATACAGTTGTCTTTCTAGCAAGTCCAGTAACAATGCTTGAGTGATAACTCCATGTTTAATCTCGCGGTAGTTACTGGCACAGCCTACTTCACAGGGCTGTATAAAGCGTATGGTGTGTTGGGTTTTTGTATCTTTGTACCGAACAAAGGGAGGTTTGTGTGTTGTAGACTCTGTTGTATCCTGTCACAAAAATCAGGAGTCGAGGTGCTTCTGGCTTGAAGCCGAAGCAACGATTGTAGAGCGCGGTGGTCTCTCTTTCATCCATTTTCCTTAAAGATTTGCCCTCCTTGTGAGGGCATTTTTTTGCCTAAAGCTATGTAATTCTGTACTTGTATTTACCAAATTACATAACTTTCTTTTTGCATGTTCTAAAATATTTCTTGACAAAATTCCTTAGAACCTGTATAATATTGTATATTAAATAGGAGAACCTTTATGCAGTATTTTTTACAGGAAGACCATAACACTGGTAACTGGTGGCTTGTGGAGCAGGAAGACGACGGCTATAGAAGAGTAGTACAGACTCTAAGTCACAAACTGAACTATTTAGAAGCTCGACAGCATCTAAACAAATATATTAAGGAGAAGCAAGATGAAGAGTAATGTATTAGCGTTTCCAGCAGTAGAAAAAACAGCAGAAACTCTATTGGCAAGGCTAGAATCTCAAGCTGAAGCACTAGAAGAAAAGTATGTACTCCTAGAAGATCTTCACGGCAGTTTACACGATGCTGAGAAAGAAGCAGAGTGCATGGAAAGTAGGTATAATGAAGTAATGGAAGATTATGCAAGAATAGTAGGTACTGAAAATATTCCCAGAGTATTACTAGAGTACGCAAGTAATTGTCGTATTGATGTAAACTCTGATACAATGGAGTATATTCTTACTTTTGCGAATGATCTAGCCGAAGCTCCAGCTCAATTTACGCTGGATTTACTTGGAGAAGAGGATGAAAAGGAAGACTAATCCAGTAGCAAAGTATTGTAATAAGTATAATAAACCTGCTACGCATAAAGACCGTAAGAAAGCGAAAGCTCGCGGTTACATTAAACACAAGCTAGGAGATAGATATGCGTATTAAAGACGATATTATTGAGAAGTGGGAAAGCGGGTGGACAGTGTATGAGATTGCAGAGCACTACTCCACACCCGTAGAGAATATAATCAACATACTAGGACTTGGTAATGAATTACACTGATGAACAAACGCGGTATATAGTAGAGTATTACCAAATGCATCCTACTATGCAAACAGTAGAAACCCTAGCTGAAAATCTAGGAAAGAGTACAAAGTCAATCATAGGCAAGCTATCACGGGAGGGAGTATATGAAAGAGCAGTCTACAAAAACAAGAGTGGGGACTTACCTGTCACAAAAGCTGAGATCGTTAGTAACATTGCTGAAAATCTGGGACTTGAGATTGAGCATCTTCTTGGCCTCGAGAAGGCTCCTAAAGCAACACTCAAAAATCTTGAAGCAGCGACGGGTGCACAGCAACTCCACGAATACGAAGGTATTTGATAAGAATGATGTCAAGTACAGTAGTAAGGATAACACATGAGAACGAGCTGGATTAATGAAAGTGATAATACGGTTCATCTGGAGATAGCAGGAATTCTCTTTTATCTAATCCAAGCTGAAAACCACGGTCACGCTATAGCATTAAGCATTGCATGGAATAGTGGAAAAATGAAAGAACCCTCTGGTCAAGGATATCGACTACCACATTGACCCCGCTACGGGGTTACAGAGAGCCTCCTTTACTGGGGGCTTTTTATTATCTAGAAAAAGTACGACGGCAAAGGGGAATCTAGGACAAATTGTGGAAAAGGAATACGAGTTTGAATGATCGCGAATCGTGCAAAATTATGGCATAGTATGTGAAAAGTAAAAGGAATTTTTAGTCAAGATGTTTCAGGTCATTGCAACCCGTTTGACGTTAGTAAATTATCATGGTCATTAGCAATTGATCAGA
>Ga0206131_10000686_pt1 | contig 45674 bp, 41 predicted proteins | sample Helgoland_Spring_FD_148636 | JGI IMG/M metagenome (GOLD analysis project Ga0206131, IMG submission 148636) | Pelagic subsurface seawater microbial communities from Kabeltonne, Helgoland, North Sea - Helgoland_Spring_Bloom_20160517_1 | ecosystem: Environmental > Aquatic > Marine > Epipelagic ... | reverse complement strand
TTGCTCCAGTTGACTCTTGGCCGTTGCTGAGTCGACGGAACGACTTGGTATGTCTCGACTAGTTTGTCTCTTACCAACACTAGCTCTTTTTTAAACGCCAATTCATCGTTTGTTTTTTGTTCTGCGTGGCGCCGAAAGTGCGCGAGTGGTGTCCCGATAATCGACAGCTGTGCTCCCGCAGCTGCAAAGCGACACCACAGCTCATAGTCCATACTGTAATAAAGAGATTCGTCCACATAACCGCCAGCGCGTTCCCACAATTCTCGGGAGAAAAACACCTCTGGCTGATAAAAAAATTGACCCGCGTTCCAGCCGTTATCCAAGTCCAACAGCTCAGCAAGCGGCAACTCACCAGCCGCACAGCTGGTCAGGTGACGCTCGTACAGTTCACCGCCGGCAAAAATCTCGCAAATACCTGCAACCAGATCGGGAGAACTTTGAACAAACTCAAGCGCGACAGACCAGAGTGCATTTGGCGCCAGCTGATCGTCACTGTTTATCCAGCAAAATATGTCGCCTGAAGCTCTAGAAAAACCCTTATTCAGCGCGTTGCTTTGGCCTTTGTCGGGGGTGCTTTCCCAGTAGCTTATGAAGTCACTATTACGCTCTAAGATTTCCTTGGATCCATCGGCCGACCCACCGTCAATCACAATGTACTCAAGGTGCGGGTAATCTTGCAGGCGCACCGAGTCAATCGTCTGCTCTAGAAACTCAGCCTGGTTAAAGGAGGGGGTTATGACGGAGATTTTCGGCCAGTCGCCTAACACATTTAGGTCCGGTGCTTTTCGAATAATGGCGTGACACCACCCGCCATGAGCAGTGGCAATAGGCGTGCTTCGATTTCCTCCGCGTCTGGAAGCGTATCTGCGTTAAATACGCGCGAGGGTTTGTAGTTTGGCTGTGGTGGTTTTTTTCGATCGTCTATTGTAGCGCCGGCAAATTTTGCCACGCTCTCGATCTTGTCCCATGTAGTTAGTGTTTCATAAGGCAGGCAATAAACATTCGCTCTCGCACCGTGATCTATGACCCATTTCTGCATGAACGCTTCCCAGAACCGCAATTTTGCAGCAAAAAAGGTAGGCCAATCACCGACGGCTTTGCCTTTATCGCGCTCCATTTCGTACCAGCTCTGAATAGAGTGAAAGGGATGACGATACTGAACAACGTAACGCACGCGGCGCGTGTACGGGACCTCCAAATCAAAATCATGGTTTTTAATAAAGCCGTTACCAGCGCTGCAACCATTTTTTTTTAAGCGCCAAGGCACGTATTTCTGAAGACACTCTATTGACTCACCGTTGTGCCGTTCGCAGGAGTAAAACTCACAATAGTTTGAAGAGAAGTCCGATACGCGGGATAAAAACCCGATCAATGCGTGATGCCCGCTCCGTGGAAAGGAAACAACAATGACGGACGTGCTTGCCAAACCATCCGATTGAAAGAGCGACGACAGCGTCTTGATCATCGCCCAAGTAGCCGCTTAAGAAGTCCTTTAACGAATCCCAAGCGAGGAACACAATGTACATCCCCTAGCCGAAGATACTCGTTTCTCGGGACCTTGGGGAATTGAATCAGTACGTGCGTAGCACCAGAAAAGCTCGCCTTTGGCAGTCGTGCTATGAGTCGCTTTTGGCCTCGAACTTTTGATATGCGATAGGAGGTCGGCCGAGTATCAACAAACAGTTTTGTCTTCTTTAGCGACACGCCACGCGAGCTACCCATGACATCAATCGCCAAGGTTTGTTCAAACTGGCGAGACACCTCAAGTAATACGTTCAGTTCTCCTCCCGACGCCACAACGGCAAACGGCCTTCCCTCTTTCGACCAGGCAATTTCTTCAATTGCGCCCGAGTGCTCGAACGTTGTTACCGAAAGGGTCTGCTCTAACGGAAGCTTTATTGACGTGTTCGGCAATTTTGCCGCAGTGGCTGGGATATCGAAGCCCTCTTGTATGGCCATGGCTTCGAGGATGGCAACCCTAGCCGCTAGCTCCGATAACGCTCCAATGACTCTTTGCCTGTCAAGCGTGTCAGTGTCACCCAATTTTGCACTCACTGCAGACGCTTCTCTACCGATAAGCGTTTCCAAATAGACCACTTCTTTTGACTTATTCACCATAACTTATTGCACCATTAACCGCACCTCTAGGAGTACTTCCAAGGGTACCTCGCCATAGAGCCTCTGTGTTGAACTAACAGTGTGATGACAGCCAGAGCGAGTCATGAAAACACCTCGTACTGTAAATCATCAATATCGGGTAATGATTCAAGATCTTCCTTGATCCGTTCAACTTGCGCTTGGTAGTCGGTGTTTTTACCGAGAAACTCGGCAAAGCTGTTGTTGCAGAAACGGTCGTGGATTCGCTTGTATACTTTTGGCCTTATCGCCTGCGCTCGCTTGTCACCCAGTAGCGCTACCATCGGCTTTACAATACGTTGGTAGCGAGACAGCGCGTCTGGGCTGGGCGAGACGTTGGCATTTTTCACTGTGATCCAACGCTCTTGATCGACTTCCACATTATATAACTTCCGTAATAGCGCTTGAGTGGCGTCTGGGGTGACTCGTAAATCTTCATAGCGAACGGCGACTAAAGAAAACCCTGAATCCCGCCAGCCTTTGAACCGTTCAGAATAAGGGCGTCTCCCCGGTTTATACCTTTGGGAGTAATACTCCCAAAGCGACTCAAAACCCCGTCCCGTCTTGACACTTTGCATCCAACCGGAGCGGACGTAATCGACCTCCTCGCGAACCGTTACTAACACTCGACGTTTTTCAGGCAAGTCAAGATCCACAGCCAACGCATTAATTTGCCGCGAATTGCCAGGTGAAAACTGCTCAGAGCTCAAAAGATAGCGCCCTGAACCAGAGAGCCGATCACGAACCAAATCTACCGAAATAGGTTGGGCATGCATCGCCTGCGGCATGCAATAGGCCACGGCAATTGCGTAATGTGTCGCAGCATTTTTGAATTTACCAATGGGACAATAATCCACACCGAGATCTCGCAAGTAGTCAGCGTTGCGAAACAAATGTCGCTGAATGGTCGTCGTTGCCGTTTTCGGCAGCCCAATGTGCAATGTAATCTCGCGTTCGGACATTTAAATCTCGTGATCTAATCCTTTCATTCGGCACACCACACATTCTCCACTGAACTGCCGTAAAAGAATACGTTTCGCAGATAACGAAAAGAACTGAAATGGTTACGTGAGTAGCGTGCGAATAGCCATCGAACCGTAAGGTTACTCATCACGATCTGGTCGCACAACGCTCTTATTGACCTTATTTCGTATAAAAGCTTCTAAACCAACGTTATTATGCAGTCCGGAGCCCAATCGAATGATATTTTACTTTAGTTACGTGGTTTTTTGTTTTCTGACACTGCAAGTCCGCAAGACCTTGTAACACCATAAAGGGTGATTGCTTGATGTAGGTAAGCGTTTTCTCGCGGTTACAGATTTTTTATGTTTGCAACGTGGAATATCAAAGCGAGAGATCATCGCGCAGCACGGTGGCTTATTGCGCACTTAATCCGCCGGGCCAAAAAGACCACCCATGCTTTACAAGTCAAAGACTGATACCGAGATATCAGTGCACTTTTAAATAAGTTAAATCATCGATATCCGGAAGCAAGAGGATATCTTCCTTGATTCTCTCCAGGTCCTCTCGGTATTGTTTGCATGCACCGAGTCCTTCGATCAGCTTATTCTTACAACAGATATCGTGAGCACCCTTATACCACTTTGCGGCCTTTCGCTGGTCGACTCTTGGCGAAATTACCCTGTAGACTGGTGCGAAGAGCCGCTGATAGTGAGCAACAGCGTCATGACTGGGAGATACGTTGGCGTTTGGAATACTCTGCCAACGCGCCGGATCAATTTCTATCTCGAACAAAAGGCGTAAAAATGCGTGTGTCACATCAGGCGCGCTTTGCAAATCTTCATATCGTAAGGCAACGACAGAAAAACCAGCATCCAGCCACACTCTCAGCTTATCCGAATATTGTCGTCTTCCTGGCTTGTAGCTCGCTGAATAATATTCCCAGAGAGAGTCAGACCTCTTGCCCATCTTGATTGCTTGCATCCAGTGCGAGCGAATGTAGGCTACTTCGGATCGAGTAACGAAAACCACCTGCCTCTGATCGGGCAGACCCAACCCATCTACCAACGCGCGCACCCCTTTCGCATTTGCACGCGTAAACCATTCAGAACTGAGCAAATATTGAGCAGAATGTGATAGACGCCGCCGAATCACATTGTTTGATTCAGCTGGCAGATTAACTTCTTGAGGCGGTCGGCAGGCTCTCGCTAAACCATGATGCGCTGCAGCCTTCGAAAAGGCATCATCTCCACAAAGGTCTTCACAGTAGTCTATGCCCAGCTCGCGCAGATAATCCGCATTTTTAAATAAGTGTCGTTGAATAGTGGTCGTGGCTGTTTTGGGCAACCCAATGTGCAATGTAACTTGTCGGCTGTTCGTGTTCATTGACGAAAAGTCGTTTGGTTTTCAAGAAACCATTGGTAGGCGTGGTCAAGTCCCTCTCTTAGAGAGTAGTGGTGGCGCCAACCGAGGGCATGAAGCCGTGAAACATCCATTAACTTACGTGGTGTCCCGTCTGGCTTACTGGTGTCCCAAATAATGTCACCCTCAAACCCCGTCACCTGAGCCACGGTTTCTACTAGTGCTCGAATGGTACAGTCCTCACCCGTGCCCACGTTAATGTGACTCAACATCGGAGAGGTGTGTGCGTCGTAAGTCGTTTTGTCCAAATTCATCACGTGCACTGATGCCGCCGCCATGTCATCGACATGTAAAAACTCACGCATTGGGTTTCCCGACCCCCAGGCAACGACCTGATTGTCTCCCCTCTCAACGGCCTCATGAAACCGGCGCAGTAACGCGGGAATGACATGCGAGTTTTCTGGATGAAAATTATCATTAGGGCCATATAGATTAGTCGGCATGACCGATCGATAGTCTCGGTCGTATTGCCGGTTGTAACTCTCGCATAACTTTATGCCGGCTATTTTGGAGATGGCATATGGCTCGTTGGTCTCCTCGAGCACTCCGGAAAGCAGCGCGTCCTCGCGCATGGGCTGCTCTGCATGTTTTGGGTAGATACAGCTCGACCCTAAAAACAGAAGCTTTTGCACACCGGCAAGGTGCGCTGCGTGAATAATGTTCGCCTCTATCATGAGGTTTTCGTAAATAAACTCCGCGGGGTAGGTATTATTGGCGTGAATACCCCCTACTTTTGCTGCTGCCAGATAGACCTCATCAACAGCATTCTCCCGGAAAAAAAGAGCGACATCCGACTGATTAAGAAGATCAAGTTCGCGTCGTGACCGGGTGATAACCGAGCAACTCGTTCCCTGGAGCTGACGGGTTATTGCAGAGCCGACCATTCCGCCGTGGCCAGCGATGAAGATTCTTTTCATTAAGGGACTCGTTTCAAAGTGGCTTCTGTCAAAGATAGTGCTTCTAACCTAGGCATAGAGGCGCTACTCAGTATCGTGCTCATCAATCAACCTAGGTACTAAGTTCGCATTTTCAATCTGAGAATGACTGGCAACGAAAACGCAGCGCGTCAGCCTATTGTTGGGGTTGTTGGCGCTCCTCCAATTTAGAGGGAACTCTTCATGATCTGGCTGGGTTCGGGTGGAGTAAACGAACTCATAGTTACTCTGCAACACATTCCATAACCACGACCGCGAGGGCCTACAACCGGTTCCGCTAAAAGCCTGAGTCAAATTGTGAGATGGCTCACCAACCAAATACTCTCCGCTTCCCTCGACTGACACACACGTCTCACATATTAGCGTCTCCGCCATAGTAGCCATTTTCTCGACCAGTTCTTTTGGCTTAGCCGAGTGATATAGCGCTCCGTAGCAATGAATTAAATCAAAGTATTCATCGAACGGCTTTGAGTTATCCATATCGAAATGTCGGACGTTCACGTTTGTATCAGACTTAAATCGACTTTTTAGATATAAAATATTCTCAGGCCTAACATCCGTAGCTGTTACCCTGCAATTTTCTTCAAGATAAAACGTAGTGTGATCGCCGATGCCTGCTGCAATCTCCAGTACATTTTTGCCTGTGATACCCAACTGTAGCGACGCTAGATGATCCAACCGGCTGGCGTTGTGCCTCTGGTAATGATCAGTTTGGAATTTCTCTACATCTAAACTGATCAAATCGTACTTACAAAAAAGCACGTCATCGTGGCTTATTTCCGGCTGCCATAAAGCAACGAAACCATGATCAGTCAGAAAGGATTGAAGCTGCTCCCACAAAACTCCTTCTTCGTAAACTTCTACTAAACTAACCTCAACGTAAAGATACTTGCAGAGTGCCAAGGCTTCTGCCGCACCTTTTAAGGCTAATAACTCAGCCCCCTGAAGGTCCAAGACCCAAAAATCATAATTTTCAAATTCAACTCTTTTGTTCCGATAGAGCAAGTCAAGGGTGGTCGAGCGCAACGAAATTTTGTTGACCATCTCGAGGCCAAGATCCGGCCATAGGCTATCTGGCCCGCTTGCGTGCTCTCCAAACTTATATAGTGACGAAGACACACCGTCCGAGTTGTTGGATATATGAAAATCATATTGCCTTTCTGGGACATCAGCGACCAAAGCACAAAGAGCCACGTTGCCCTCATAACTCGCAATATTGGCTTCCAATTGTTTGAAGATTTCTGGATTAGCCTCGACCCACATGACTTTAAGATCAAATTTTTTATAGATCTCTCTTTCTTGACCCTTATGAGCACCCAAATGAAGAACGCCACTGGCCCTCTCGCGATACTGGTCAAGGAGACTGGCTCGAAAAGTAGAAGTTTGCTCCGATAGCTTCATAGGTTATTCAATCGAAACTGAGACGTTGTGCCCATGATGTTTCAACAGAGCGTGCCGCTGAGCCACCTTCAAATCCTCGGATACCATTTCAGCACACATTTGTTGCACGGTGATCTCTGGAGTCCATCCCAGCCTCTCTTTGGCTTTAGATGGGTCCCCCAATAAGGTTTCTACCTCGGCCGGTCGAAAATAACGCGGGTCGATCCGAACAATGACGTCACCAATAGTTAGCGCGGGAGCTTTATCACCCTCGACCGCTGTCACAGTTCCTATTTCATCAACCCCCTCACCTGAGAACTCTAGTGTGATGCCCAGCTCCTCCGCAGACCAGCAAATAAACTTTCGCACGGAATATTGCACTCCTGTCGCAATCACAAAATCATCAGCCGCCTCTTGCTGCAGCATCATCCACTGCATACGAACATAATCTTTGGCGTGCCCCCAGTCTCGCAATGCATCAATGTTTCCCATATGCAAACAGCGCTCTAGACCCTGAGCAATATTGGCCAAACCACGCGTTATTTTTCGGGTTACGAAGGTCTCACCGCGACGCGGTGACTCATGGTTAAACAAAATTCCGTTACACGCATACATACCGTACGCCTCTCGGTAGTTCACGGTAATCCAGTAGGCGTACATTTTTGCAACGGCATAAGGCGAGCGCGGATAAAAAGGCGTGGTTTCTTTTTGTGGCGTCTCCTGAACGAGCCCATAAAGTTCCGAAGTTGAGGCCTGATAGAATCGGGTTTTTTTCTCCAGCCCCAATAGACGAATCGCCTCTAACAAACGCAAGCTGCCAATCGCGTCAACATCCGCCGTGTACTCAGGGGACTCAAAGGACACAGCAACATGCGATTGAGCCCCTAGATTGTAGACCTCATCTGGTTGCACCTCTTGAAGAATGCGCGTCAGATTAGATGAGTCTGTGAGGTCACCGTAGTGAAGCGTTAGATTCTTATTATCGACGTGCGGGTCTTGGTAGATATGATCAATGCGTTGCGTATTAAACGAGGAAGCACGACGCTTTATGCCGTGCACCTCGTAGCCTTTATCTATGAGGAACTCGGCCAAATAAGAGCCGTCTTGCCCGGTAATCCCAGTGATCAGAGCTTTTTTCATATCAATACTTTTAATTTGGGTCGCTTAAACATCCATGGATACCGCCCGTCGCGTTTATACAAGCGCCATGGATAAATGAGGAATGGTCCGAACACAAAAAGAGAGCTAATTGCGCGATTTCCTCTGGTGATGCTATTCGAGCTATCGGGTGAAAAGCCTCCAACAACTTGAACTGTTCTTCATTACTTTCGAACCCGGCCTTGAGCATATCTGTACTAACAGCCGCAGGCTCGATAGCGTTTATTCTAACAGCATTCCCCAGGTCAACAGCCATGTTACGCGTTAAAGAGCTTAGGGCTCCTTTTGAAGTAGCATAAGTTACAAAATTTCGTTTCGTTTGTAAGGCATGTATGCTGCTGATGTTAACAACTGCGCCTTTATTTCGCATTAGTGAGTCTAAAAAAAGCTGAGTCGTAAAAAATGGAGCAGACATATTTACATTCATGCTTTTAGCCCAATCGGCTCTCGTCACCTCTTTTACATTCCCCAAAATCTGAACAGCCGCGTTATTAACCAACGCAGTTAAGCCAACACCTTCGGTAATTCTGTTTACTTCATCTAACAACGAAAGCGCATAGACCTCATCTAAAACAATTTGTTCGAGGTCTATGTTTAAATTGACAATATTTGGAGAGGTGACTTTAAACTCAGTCACGTCTGTAGCAATGACTGAAAAACCGTTATCGGCAAAACACGTAGCTAAGGCTTTACCAATGCCACCATTTGCACCCGTTACAAGCGTCCATTTTCTCGTATTATTTTCCACCGAGAAATCCTGCTATTTCTTCCAGCGCCTTAAAGGTTGCTCTATCCACGCCTTCTATAGTGTTTGAGCCATTGTGAGACCCGAAAATACACTGCGGCATATTGCGTAAAGGCGAATCCGCAGGCAATGGCTCTACTTCAAATACATCCAATGCGGCTGCTGCAATGTGTCCACTGGTCAAAGATTGAACTAATGCATTTTCATCAATAAGCGGGCCTCGGGCAACATTCACAACACGAGAGCCGGGTTTCATCAAAGCTAGTGTGTCAGCATTGAGCATGTGATAGTTATGTTTATTCAAGGCACAAGTAAAAACTAAGAAGTCACATTCTGATAAACCTTCAGGAAAGGCCGCCCGTTTAACGAAATCAAAACCTTCATTTCCTTCGCTTCCAGGGTCGTACGCAGTAACGGTAACGTCAAAACCTGTTAATCGTTTTATGAAACTACGACCAATATCACCAAATCCTACAACACCAATATGCTTACCAGAAATACTCATACCAGCAGGTTTGGGCCAATCGCCAGCACGGACGCCACGATCTATAAAGTAAGTTTGACGAGCTAGGCCCAACGTTAATGCAATACCGACATCGGCGACCTCACCACCAAACATATTTGGCGTGTTGATAATAGGAATTCCAAGGTCTTTACAGGCATCAAAATCAACATTATCAACGCCGATTCCCCATTTAACAGCAGCTTTCAATTGACCACCTATACCAGCCTCGAAAACCTGTCTAGTTGCAGGATCGTCACCGATAATCCACCCATCAAAGTCAGGTAAAAGCTTGATAAGCTCCTCCTCAGACAAAACCTGAGTTGTTTGAGCGGGGACCAGTTCTAATCCCATCTCTTTAGCAGGCTCAACAAATTTTTTAAATTGGCCCAGCATTGGAGGGCAGGTTACTAAAATTTTATGCATCTTTTTTTCTATATTCTGCCAACGCCGAAACCATTTCCCAATCATGTGGTTCGTCAATATCCAGAGATTCCAGAGGTGGCGTAACCATCATCAATGGTGCTTCGCCGATTCTAGCCTTGGTTTTCGAAAATGATTCCTTAGAAAAATAAAAGAGACAAGAATTCTCCTCAAACCAAGGCTCTAGGTCTTGCGTGCGAATAAGCTTGTCAGGATCATGATTAATTGGACTTCCGTCTTCGCGATAAAAGCGTGTTTGAAGTCTATTGACAGTAAATAATGAATCTTTATTTTTGGCCAAATGAAACTTATAGAGTCCTTCTTTAATTGTCCGTGATGAAATCAACGGATTGGTAGTGTGAGTCATAATATAGGTATCAGCGCTCACAGCCTCAATATCATCCGCCAAAATGAGATTCATTGACACAAAGTCACCGCATAAATGCAGCTTGCGATCGCGGATCAAGATACGGTCAGTTTCTGCCAACCCATTATTCTCGAGAATACCTCGCGCATCCGTATTGATGACGATTTTATCTATCTCACTTACCGAAAGTAACTCATCCAGTATCCACCGAAAGAGCGGTTTGCCTGCAAGGTTTCTAAAGTTTTTCCCACTGACTCGCTCGCTGTGAGCCTTCATGGGTAGAAGTGCCACTACCTCTTTATTCACAATCAGTGCCTCACTCAACATCTAATGGGTAGAAATACTTCTTTTTCATCTTGTCAGACAGCTTACGATATTCGTGGTTGCCCCGGTAGGTGCCCCAATAATGACAGAAACGAAAAAGTACTATCTCGGTAATTCTCTTAAAAAACACTCTGTCTCTTATGGCGGCCGCACCATCGGCCACAACACCGGATAAAAAATAACGTACGAAGTCTGAAAATGAAAATTGAACTTCGGGCATTATTCGCTGCAACGCGTAGGCCTCACGTTCATAACGCACTCTCACCTGACTCCAAGTTTCATCGTGGATATGATAAACCGGAGCCGTAGCCACGTAACCAACCCTTTTGCCAGCTTCAACAAGCAACTTAGCAAAATACATATCCTCTAGCCCCGTCAGCTCTTCATTAAACTTGAATAGCTCCCAGGCAGCGCGAGTCACTGCAGCATTGGCGTTATTGCAAAAAAAACCCTCTTGAGGGATCTTTGAGTCCTTGGGAAACCACTTTTCAAAGTGTCTATCTTCCGAATACTTTGTAGTGTCACGGCCGACTTGCCGCCCGTAGGAATAATTCACCTTACCCTCGACCATCGGTTTACATAACTCGTCAAGCCAAGAGTCGCTTGCGGGTATACAGTGCCCACTCACAAAAACAAAGATATCGCCTTTCGCAAACTCGCAACCCAAATTTAATGATCGGCCAAACGTAAAGTCTCGCTTCTTGATGTGAATGATTTTAGCCCCGTGGGCGCCCGCAATATCCAAAGTGGCGTCTGTAGAACCTGAATCAATAACAATGACTTCTCTCTCTACTATCTCATTGTTTTGCTTGTAAATAGCCCGCAACAACTCGCTTAAGTATCGTTCTTCGTTGTAAGTTCTGATGATTATGCTAGCTAACATGTCAAATATTCACCGCAAAAATTGGTGAGATGTTACCCTTTACAGCCATACTCTTTTGTATAACTCTACCCGACTCCGGATATAACTTGAGCTGATCATCATTCATACCTTCGGTCGCGGTCGTTATCAACAACTCATTCATGTTGCTACCACCAAAAGCACAGGATGTTGGTTGCAATGCATTCAATTCGATTTTATCCAGCAAAACACCGTCTGGTGAGTATTGATGCACCACGGCTCCACCCCATATCGCCAGCCAAATATTTCCATTTTCGTCCAACGTACCGCCATCGGGTGTGGCGGACGTATGACTTAGGTCCAGCCAAAGCTCTCTCCCGGACCAATTCAAATTCCCATCTACCAACAACTCTACCTTGAATGTTTTCTGTAAAAATGAGTCGGAAATTAGAACTAAGTGATCATCCAGCCAAATAAAAGAGTTGGGAATGCCTATACCTGACCCTTGCTCTAATAAATTCCCCCTAATATCGAGCGAGTACAACTTACCATCTAAGCCTTGAGGTTTTTTCTCCATAGTACCGAAGTAAAAGGTGCCATCAGGACCCACCGCCCCATCATTACAACGAAAATTAGAATCATGAGCTATCTCTGACAACACACTTTTCGCTTCAAAACCTTGTGAATATGACACAATACTATTTTCTAAGCTAACTACGAAACCATCCGATGCATTAATTAAATTTGATACTGGACCTTCAATATTTAAAACCACTGTTTGGGAGCCATTAAAAAGCCGGAAAACTTTGCACTCAATAATATCAACCCAATACCAAGACAATGTTTTTTCGCTCCAAACGGGGCTCTCCGAAAGCTTAAACATATCAATATTGCCTATTATAAAATGTTACGATACATAGATGGTAAAAATCAGAATTCAATGCTCCAATAGAATTCACTTACCGCCAAAAAAAATGAAATAAAAAAAATTACTGAGCAAGTACATCAGAATGGATTTTCCATAATAAATTCTCTATAAGTCTCCTTAGCTTGATTAATGAAGACGTCTCTCTTTGCCTTTGGAACTAGCCATACATGGTTATACTCATATAGATTTTCGGTGTTACAGATCTCATCTAAATTGAAGCTTATCAAGTAGTAACCTTTAGCATTTACACATGTGAGCCATTATCGTCCGTCTAAACCCGCTAAGCCTACACCGATCTCAGTATGTTCGATGACAGCGATCGAACAAGTCTCCCAAAATCCACAAGAACTTGTGAGAATACTTACCTCAGCACCCTCTATTCCCATTTTCATGTAGTCAAGCTCGTTATCCAGCTCGTGGCTCAGTAAACGGTCCAGCGATATTACGTCAACAGTAATTTCTTGCCACTCTATGTAGGGATCGTAGTGACTCCAAATATTAAGTTCCTTGATGCATCCCCGGCCGTGATACATCTGCGACGTTTTGAAGGTGACCTCTTTTACACCCTCGGCTACCAAAGCTTTTTCGATAACCGTCAGATTGTCGAATCGGCTTTCATAGTTTTTTATTTTTTGAGAACAACTAGGATTTGCCTCAATAGCAATGACTTGTCTTATCTTCTCATTTTTCATCATTGCCCGCGTATGAAAGCCATAATTCGCTCCCGCATCCAGCATGCTTGCAAAGATCATATCATTACTGTGTTTTATAATTAGGCGCTCGACCGACATTATATCTCCCTACTTCAGCAGATCGATCATCCAGCGCATTTTGTCTTTCTTAAATCAAGCCATCTGACATGAGGTCCAAGTTTCATCCAATTACTCCTAAAGGTTAGGGCACGAAAGTCCCTCAAGGGTGAGCTACCTGTCAAGCGCAGAACTGAGAAATAGGATTTCCAGCTCACAATAACCTCCTGATCTCAATTGATGATAGGTTTCCAAGCGTATAGGGCGATCTGCGTTGCTCATACTCCTCTCTTGATCTCCTCTGACTCGTCAAGTGCGTCACCAAGTAATGAGAGCGAGTTCTTCTTCAAAAGCTCATCTCTCCATTTTAGCTCTGAAGAAACGCGATTCGCGTCGGCGTCCCAAGCTGGATGTAATACCAATCAAATCCCACCTCCTGAAGTCACTGTAGTACTGTCGCATTGGCGAGGCCCCTCGAATTGTCCGAAAAATTTTGCCAACTTCCGCACTATTAGAACACCGGTACAACAGAGTTTTCCAGCTTCTATCGATGGACTGGATGGCAGACGCCCCAGATTTTCGAGAGGTCGTTGGTCGCCGTAGTTGCGTTGCTACAACCTAGCCAACTCTAGCAACTAACTCAGGGAGTCGAACAGATAGATGCCCAAGAACTCATAGCAAAACGAGCCACTTAAGGGCTGCGCAAATCCGTTTTTCTGCGGCTCGCCCGCCTGTACTTTGAGCACGGTGATACCGTGTTCCTCACACGGGTCAGCAGATGCACTTGAAGCTAGTTTGGAATCCTTGTGTGTACGGACCGCGTTCGGTGGTCCGCGCTTAGCTTTAAGTTGCTCCGTCACTCAAACAAATCGTTGAGCCGGCAGTCTTGCCTCTGAATAACACTCGCCACAATCTCTTTAAATATCTCAGCCATAAACCAGTATGCATTTGCAGCGGGGACGCTCTTACTATCAGGAGGCGCAAGCGTATGCTTCATGTGCAATTCGTTGACCGTCGTATCTACCAATCACAAGCCACGCCGTTCTAAAGCGTTCTTCAAGTGGGTGGACAACCAGTCTGCACTCTCAGCCGGTGCCAGCCATGCCTCGAAAAATCCAAACCAATTATCTGCTGCAATCCGCTCGCCGACAAAATTCATAGGGACATAATCTAGCTGAAAAAAGGTGGTTGCTACATCCGCAAGCGAGAACCCGTGAACCTCGGGAGCATGCACGGAGTTCTCAAACGCAACTATTGGACGCTTTATGCGAAGAGTTTCCGTGGCACCGAGCAAGGCAAGCAAGTCTGCCCCCTCCAGATCTAGCTTCACAAAAGGGATGGGTAACTCTTCATGGTCGACAATAGTATCGATGGTAGTAGCTACAACCTCCGAGTCGTCTCGATACCCCATTTCGTTGTTTCCCCGCCAAATAGTTTGGCGGGTGATATTTTCAGACACAATTGAGGATCGCCCCACATGGGTCTCGGATGACCTCCATCGGATTTTGCGACACGACTTGTCGTTCTGTAGGGCCGCCTCGTGAAAAACTAGGCCGGAAGTTTTTCCTGTGGCATCTCGCGCCATAATCTCCTTAAAGGTCTCAGCCATGAACGGGTCGGCCTCTACGGCGTGAACACGCTTGCAGCCTGGAAGCGCAAGCATATGCTTTGTGTGAAATCCCTTGTGAGCCCCTCCGTCGAATAAAGCGAAATCAACTCGACCCTCGCAATGATCCGAATACACTTCGCAAACTATACGCTCAACTTCCATCATGTTTCGCAGAGCAAAATCTTTGAAAATGGCCAATCTTGATGTGTTGGTGTCCATTTATGTTTTATCCATTGCTTTGTTTGTTTGGAACCAAAAGCGAACTTGTGCCTCACAACATGATGGAAAGATATCCGCCATCCTCAATTGATCGAAGCAGCCTCGAATAAGACGCGTCCAACTCATCCGTAATGCCCTCGGAAATATCCTCCATTACGCTGTCAGCGTAAGCAGTATGTGGAGAACCCTCTTGAACCTCCTTCACGCTCTCACCCACGACGGCCGAGAGAACGGTACTAGCCACTTCAACCGTCCGAGCTGCGAGCGCATGCTGGGAAATACAGATGATGCTCTCGCCAGGCACTAGGCGAGCGAGCCTCTCGAAATGTTTGTCGTAACGAAGCATTGGTTTGGCGAACTTTTCATAATATTCGAGCACACTGCAGTTTGAATAAAAGTCACTCTCTCTCGCTGCAAAGTGACTTAAAGGTTCTTGTTTGCGTGCAATGTTACGGTGCATATTATGCCAAGACACCAAAGATTTTATTGGATTTCTATGGCAGAGAACAAATTTTGTTGAGGGTCTGGCCTGATAAATAATCTCAATGTATTTCTGGGAATATATGCCCGCAGCATATTTGTAAACCAGGAACTCCCTATGCTGACAGTCAAACACTCGATCTAACTCAGATAAGGACACCTCCATAGACCCACTGGCCGCTCGCACTGACGAAACCTGAGGGAGTAACGCCAATTCTCTAAAGAGGGCTGAGGTACCACATTTTGGAAAGCCTAAAATCGCCAAATCTATACCGGGCATAAACCCCTAACCTCACAAATTCTTGTTAAGAAACTTATACAGCCCAAAGCGCACAGAGAGAAAACATAACAAAACTTAAGTTCGAAAAAAAAACACCGCAATCGTCGACATCACTTTTATATCACTAAAAGCAAAATATTTGGCGACCCCGTCACTGTTTCAACAACCAACGCTTCACAACATCAGCGTCCTTCGCAAACCGATCATGGTCCAATGAGGTAATTAGCCAAGCAAGCGACTCCCATTCCTCCGAATATTTTGAGCGATCTAGGCCGCTCTTCAGGGACCAAGTCAAGCCGTGTGTTCGCACTTCTTGCACAAGGTGTCGAATCTTCTCTTTATCCCCTCTCACTATTACCTCCAGAATCCCCATGCTCTCCACAAGCTGGGTATTACCTTTCAGCTCACCCATCAATTGAGAGCAAAATAAGCGCAGCCTTTGTATATCCATTTGGGAAAGTAAATTCGCAGGCTCCCCTGCTACTTGCCGAAGGGTGGTCTGAAACCCAACGCGGTTGCGCTCTTCAGAAAATTCCTCCCTAAGTCTTTCGAAGTGGCTCTCTGAGACAGCGGATTTATCGAACAAAATGTGGTGTAGTATTTTTGGGATATTTTGCTCAGGTGCCTCTGTTACAAGGAGGGGATATCCCTCCTCTTTCAGGAAGGTAATCGTACCAATTGACTCGCTTCCTATCGCTAGGAATGGCACATTTGCACTGATGTTCTCTGGCAATTTATTTGCCATCGAATACTTCAAGTAAACTTCCGATTTCTCATCGAAATTGTAGCAAAGAACGTTTACATCAGAACTTTCCAGCAGCAACAAATACGTAGAGTAATCACTATGCTGAAGCAATAATCTTGTATGCTCATATGTGGCAAATTCTTGTGCGCAACCATCAAGGTAATTTTGTCCTGTATAAATTTCAAATTTAACTGGCACTTTTGTTGTTTTATTTATTTCCTCAACAGCCTTAGCTACGCTGTGGATCGTTTCTAGACTCATATCTGGCTCCATATTGCCAAAATACCTGACGACCTTGTTATTAGAAACTTTGGGCAGCACCCCGTGACCGCGTGACTGCGTATAGTTGTGAACGACCAGCAACTTATCCCATGGTACCTCAAAGGATTGAGCAAGATAGCTGGCCATTTTGTTAGAGATCGTAAGAACGCGATTTGCCTTGTTAAAAAGGTACGTCATTACCTCTTTGTATAAGGCACCGACTTCTCCATCGTCTAGCAAGTCAACCTTTGCTAACCAATCATCCATGTAATGAACGACAAAGGGTTTGTTTAAGATGACTGGCATGAATAATTGCAGTATGGAAAGGGCGGGGCGATCATGGGTCGGCCGCAAGTACAGCACGTCGGGATCATACTCCATAAGTGCTCTCAATGCGGCCCATACTCCTGTATCGTCGGCTCCTTGTGCATAACAGTCGTTTGGGACCTTTTGGTAGGCTGACACAGTCTTCGGGTTCTGTGCATGAACATGTAACAAAGAATGTTTTCCCCACTCTGCAAACATATTCTTTTTGACAATACCTGTAGCACACATCCAATCGATGTGAGTGAAATCAATAATAGCGGTCTTAGGGTAAACATCCTTGTAGTCGAAGAGATCCCAATAGTTCACGCGCGGGAACACTTCGAGCTCACCCCCAATTGTTGCATTGACGACTCTTTTGCCCGTTCTCTCGGCGTAATTTCTAACTTTCCGATAAGCCTGCAACATAGTGTGCACATTCGGATCATGCCAACGAAACCCTTTACCAAAATAACTCGGATCAAAGTGGTTAATATCGTCGGCTTTCGATTCTAAGACACCAGTACCGTAATCCGTTGATCGTTCCACATTCTCTACTTTGTAACTGGCATCCACACCAATGAGAATAATTTCTTTAAAGCCAAGCGACGCAGCAACTTGAAGCCCCGTATAAGTCACGGTTCCGCCTGTGTAAGTAACTTCTTCAGCACAGTCTGAAAAATCCGTATCTACAGGGAAACTGCGTCGAGGAAGATGATTGAGAAAAATCGTATTGCTCTGCTCTGGCAAGCAATAAGAGAGATACGCCGGATAAATTTTTACAGGACACTGCATTTTTCGAATTTCTTCGACCCTGTCTTCCGCTACCAGATGATCCTCTACAATGTGGATAGTGGGCACGAACGAGTTATGCAAAAAAATGCCGTTGAAACCTATAGTAATCTCATCTTTGAGAAGCGCCAAATCCGTCTTTTTCAAACTAGGACCGTTACCGACGACGAACACTCTATTTTTACCTGTTTTTTTGATGAGGTTTTTTAGCGCCAAAAACCGCTCAGCCGAAATTTGCCTGTTGACCTCTCGGGTATACTGCTCGACCCTCCGCAACCCCTTTAATTGTTCATCTAAAGGTATTTTATTGGTTGGCAAATATATGTCGCCCTTGAACGGAAGGTTTTTTAGTATTCGCATTTTCTCTTCAGTAGGGTCGAGCGTAGAAGTTTCTTCAATCCGAACGCTGTAATCTAGATCCGTAAACCTGGCGTTTATCTCATCAGTGAGCATCGGTACAGATAATGCAGAAGCTAGATCATTCCTCGTTTCTGACAGGCGCTGCTTCCAGAAGTGATAAAAACTTAGCTCTGGTTGGAGCTCTATCATCTCTTCGCATATCATCAAAGCCGCCGACTGGTCACCCCCCTGCAGCGCCTTATAAAACTCTCTTGCCTTGCTATTGAAACTCACTGAAATAGCTCCGCGTAATCTATTTTTGAGAAAACTTCACAAGCGCCGTTCAATGTTGCATCCACTATAGTTCTACCGTCTCTCTCAAATATTTCTCGTGCTTTTGCATAGTAAATCGCCGACCTCTGCAGATCAGGCGTATCCCACTCCAAATCCTGAAAATACTGATCCGAAAAGTGGTTGCTATCAGGCCCCTCTAAAATCTGCGTTTCGTTTGTACCACCTTGATAACTATATCTGTGGTCCATTCCAATAATTACTACCCGCTCGAATCCCATATAGTATGCAATCTGTAATGCAGCATACGTGACCGTATTTCCCTCTTGCACTCCTTCATTTAGGTCCAAACTGAAGTCGTTCACGTAGAGCCGGGAATTTATTCGCCAATTGAGCGCGTCCGATTTGATATACCCAGCATACCTATCACCTATAAATTTGACACAAGTAAGCTTGTCGAAGTAATCGATCGATTGCCGAATTACTTTTTCGTTAACTACGACTAGGTAACGCGGATAAAAACCAAATCTATCCAAACCCAGATAAATTTTATTTAGGCCAAAAACAACTTCTGAGCTCAAGGCCGTAAGGTCCATTTCGCTCAAAGACGGGCCGTTGCAAACAATGAAGCAACGTCCGCCTTTATGCCGATTTTTAAAGTGGGTAAGTGTCAAATTTAATCTCGCAGTATCAACCTTGACCAATGAGCCTTTGGAACTTATTCGCCGAACAATAACATAGTAATCAAAAGCTTTGGAAAGATCACCGTGCAACTGAATTTCAGCGGCGAAAATAGAGCTATATTAGCCTTTTCAAAGACCTCATTTTTTGTCTTTAACATTTCTAATTTCAGCCAGCTTGAGTATTTTATCTCAAATCTGACACGATGCTTAAAAGTAACTAACTTCAAATTTTTTAATCAAAAAAAACGCCTAAGGTAGTGATACGCATTTTTATTTCAAAAAATCTGATTCATAGACACATTGGGAAGGCGCACATTTTTCGCTTATACACCTACTGTTTAAAATAATAATCGTCCCACTGATTACTTACTCTTTTGTAACCCAAACCATCCATTAACTCGAAAATACTTTCGCGCTGTGGCTCATAATTGTGCTCTACAGTGAGAAACCGGACATCCCATTCTCTAAAAGGAAACTGTTTCAAAATCGTAAATTCCGAACCTTCAGTATCTATACTTAGATAATCTATTGTTTTTGGTGCCTTGTTCGCCGTAAGAAAGTCATGAAGACTCATCGTCTCCATAAACACAGTGGCTCCAGTTTCTTGGTAAGGCGAGACCTTTTCAGCGTGCTTACCCTGCAAAGCCATATCTGCGATGCCACCATATTCGTTAGCCAAAACAAACTCGACTAGCTCGCCAGTTTTGGCACCTATACAGGTGTCCGACACAATACACTTTCTATTCTTTTCTAGTTTTTTGTAATAATCAGGATTGGGTTCGGCACAAATACCATTCCAATCAAACTGGGTTTCCAACAAGTACGTGTTACTCAAAAGCACTCCATCAGTGGCGCCAAATTCAACAAAGAAACCTCCCTTTTTATAGTTGGTTTTCTCGAGTACCCATAAATCCTGCCCTAGTTGGGAGGTCGAAAGCTTGTTGAGAGCTTGAGTATTGACGGAGCCCTCAGTATTGAAAATATTCTGCTCACAGTCTGTCTTCCGAAAGAGAACCGACTTTTTGTAGGCGAGCATTAGCTGATGATTAATTAGCTGCATTTCAGTGGTTAGCATCGACACCTTTGCCTTCTGTAATGACGGCCGATGTCTTGAATCTAGAAGGGACTGTAATTCGCTATGTACAATGCCCGCTGCGTCGTCCAATAAACCAAGATTTGTCAGCTCCCTCACCGATCTCGCTTGCATAGCAAGCTTATAATTTGGCGAGTTAGGATTAACAGCACCTTCGAGCGAAGCGTGAAAGTGGTTTTGCGATTTTTCTCCGTCTTTTTTCAGCGCAGAAATTCTCGCCATCGTGTTGTGAATTCCAGCAAGCAACAACATATTTATTACGCTGTCGCTGCAACCCAGCTCCCGGGCAGATTTCACATATTTTTTACAGGAGGCCACGTCGTTTAGCTGTTGAAAGCCAACAGCTTTTAACGCCGCTAACGTACCCGCCTCTTGGGTCCCCTCACCTTCCGCAAGATCTATCGAACAAAGCGCCTCCCAATCACCAAAAATCCAGTTAGCCTTTGCTAATGACAGAGTCTGGCTACTAGAGGTTCCGCCCAAGAATGCTTCTAAAGCGCCCCCAACAAACAATTTGGCATCAGTAACAGAGTCTAGGGAGTCGCTCACCGCATCAATTGCCCCCTTAGTGTCAGAATGCTTTGTCACGAAGCACCACGTCCTTAACCAGCTCTAGCTGAGCCTCAGCCTTCAAAATTTCTTCGTCAAGCAGGCTTTGGCAATACCGCAACTCTTGGTTCTGTTTTTCCAATGAAACTACCTTCTGGTCATTATCGTCCCGGCTTGCCTGCAATCTCGAAACGCTTTCTTGCTGAGCCTCGACAGTTTTCTTAAGCAACACCTCCCTCGCCTCGCTGTCATTCAGCGCCTTCAAGGATTTGGCATTGTCCGACTCTAATACTGAAATTCGTTGAGTCAGCTGGACTTTTTCAGACTCCGCCTCAGACCTTGCTGCATTTAAAGACTCAGACATCGCCTGAGCTTCCTCAGATTTCGCGGATAGCTCTGCTTGCAGTTCCTCCTGCTCAGAGCGAAGCTCATTGGCTACCGCATCGCGCTCTTGTAAGGTCTCTGTGAGCGCATCAATGTCAGACTCTAGCGAAGAAATTCGTTGATTCAGCTCGGCTTTTTCAGACTCCGCCTCTGACGTAACTGCGGCCAGTCTCTCAGAAATAGCATGTCCGTCCTCGATCAAGACAGACAGCTTCGACTGTAAAGCCTCGGATTCTGATCTGAGGGCGCCTAATTCAGAGCGCTGGGCATGCCAATCGGGAGACTGGTGAATAACTATTGATTCATAGGGTGCCCGCCCCATGGGTAACGACATAGCGGGGAGTCCCGATTGAGCTAGGTCACCAGCCAAGCCCTGAGTGTCGACTGTTTCAAAACAGTTCGACCGAGGCGAACGAATCAACACGGTACTGAACAACGCCGCGAGGGCGCTCTCTTTCACTAACCACGACGCCTCATAACCATTGGTCGCCAGAATCAGCAAATTGGCTTCGCTTGCTGAAAAATTGCCTTTCTCGAATAAATCAGTGAAGGCAAGTGCTTCAACCTCTACCGGCTCAAATAATAGACCTGGCAATATCTCAGTAATACCAGAGGGTAATGCGAGAGAAGAATGCGTGGGCTCTGAGCAGTGGTAACCTATTTCGGGCAAATCACCCGCTTCAAATTGAGGTAAGACATTGTGGTATTGCACGGCCGCGTTTTCTTGTATTTCACTTTGCAGCAATTGCAGGCGTTGTTCGTCGAAATCGCACACATGGACTTGCGCGCCAACACCGTCTGCTAGATAGCGCACCAAACTGGGACTCACAGCACCCACACACAACACGTCTTTGTAGCCAGGTGTTAATCCCTTTACTAGGGATTCAAAAGGGTCGTAACTCATGACTCAGCCACCGAAGTCTCCGCTTTAAAAAGCCTGCTAATAAGCGCACGTGCCATCGACAAGTTGGGGGCCGTCTCCACCTCGTTATAGACTGCTTTTTCGTCTTCAGTGGCCTTAACCTTGCTGAAATAATATTCGAGCTCTTCCTGCAGTTGCGCTATCTGTAATAACTGGAGTTCACCCTCAAGTTCTAAATCTTTAACCTGCGCGCTCATCTCAGAAAGTTTCGAGGCTTCATCGGCGTTATCCCTTTGAAGCCGCTCATTTGCCTCTTTTAGCTCCGTTACCTCGGTCTTGTGAGCGGCCCTCAGCTTTTGCTGCTCGGTGTAATTGGCCTCAAGCTCTTCTTGAAGTTGCGCTATTTGCAGCAGCAAAATCTCGTTATCAGACCCCAACGTCTGCACATGTTCGGCGTTAGTGTTGAATATTGTTTGAACCTCAGCCTCGGACTCCGCCCACAACTCAATGGCGGTGTCACTGTCGAATTGCAGCGGGCTGAGCAACCCCACTGCCCTGAGGTCACTCATTGTGGCCGACAAGCGATTACTGCGAGCGCATAACTGGTACAACAGTGCCTCGGAAGCAGCTACCAGAGTTGTCGCAGGCTCGTTCGTCGCCCACGTTAGTTCGACGCTCGCAGGAGCCAGCATACGCAGAGCAATTGCGGCATCTGCCCAGTGCACCCATTTCTCAACCACCCGTTGTAAACGAGAAGAGCCTTGCTGCTCCTCGTTGTCAGCTTGCAACAATGCAGCGGCCAAGCTCGGCACTTCGACTTGAACAGAGCGTGCGCCCTCCAAATCCGATTCTTCGACACAACACGCGGTAATGCCCTCGGTTAACGTATCGAGGACGTTTATGACGTCGCCATCAGCCTGGGCCATCGCCAGAGCATCGGGATGCGGCAGGAAACAACGCTTTGCTCCGACGGGACGGTCGGTCGTAAATTCTGGATGAAAATAACGTTTCATAAATAGAAAATTGTCCGTCCTATTGTAAAGAGAAAACAGATAATAGCCTTCTCAGTCTTGCGTAAAACCGCGCTCTCTTGCCTTCCCTTTTTTCAACTTCACCATATAAGTATCGTAGGCGTCTGTCACGTCGGCCGCTGGCCCGTCCATCATCACTTTGCCTTTTTCAAGCCACAACGCGCGCGCGCACAGTCTTTCAATTTGGCCCGCGCTGTGGCTTACGAAAATGACTGTTTGCACACCGGATATTTTATCGAGCAAAGCTCGCTCAGCCTTCTCGTTAAAGCTTTTGTCACCCACACTCAAGGTCTCGTCAATGAGCAGTAAATCAACATTGGCTTCAAGTGCGGTGGCAAAACCTAATCTGGCGCGCATGCCCGAGGAATAGGTCTTAACGGGCTTTTCAAAAAAACCACCGAGCTCTGAGAAGTTCTTTATGGATTCAAGCCTCTGTATTGCCTCCGTGCGGCTTGCCCCTTGAAGCATAAGACTCAAAATAGCGTTGTCTCTGCCAGTCAGCTGCTTGTTAAAGCCAAGACCTAAGGTCAACAAGGCGCTTTTTAAGTTTTTGCTCTTTGTAATAACACCCGAATCCGGTGCCATAACGTCCGCAACAACTTGTAGCAAGGTGCTTTTACCGCATCCATTACGGCCAACGATGCCAAACGTCTCGCCCGGGTAGACCGCAAAACTGACATCGCTCAACGCCTGAAAGCGGCTACGCCGAAATAAACCAAAACTCGTGAAGCTAAGTGACACTTCACTGAGCTGAATAAGCGGAGTACCGATCTCATTCATGAGTGTAGTGCTCGTCTGACGACAAAATGGTGGGTTCTTACAAACCACAGATGCCATAGTGCTATTAGCAGTAAAAACACGACCGCTAATGTTACGAGGTGCGACACATCAGGTAGCTCACCGCGTAAGAGCACAGCCCTGTAAGCGTCGATGAGAAAAGCTAGGGGTTGGTAAGTTAAAATGGTGTCTCGCAGCACGGGGTCGGCAATGTCGTTGACGTCAAAAAAGATGCCTGAGGTGAACATGAGAAACATGGTAACCATAGGTAATAGCTGAGAGACATCGGGAACAACTGCAACCAGCCAGCTGAACGGTAATGTAATAGCGATGATAAAAAGCATATTGACCGCAACGACAGCAAGCAGCGACCACCAATGCATGGTAGGCGTTAAATTTAGGCTTACCGACAGAAAAATCCCCAAAAACGCAAAAACAAAAACCTGCTTGTATACTGCTTCCAGCAGAGGGGTATAGGGCAGAATGCCAATGGGCAAGCGGACTTGACCCATCAGCCCTCGATTACTCCGAATACTGTTTGCGCCTGTGCTAAGACTTTTGGACACCCATAAAAATGGAATCTTCCCCAGTATCAAGAAATATAAAAAACCCGGTCCGCCGCGCAACATCAAGACCTCGAACACCACATAAAACAAGGCAACATAGAGCGCGGGCTCAAGCAGCCACCACAAGTAACTGAGGTAGGTTTGGGCCGCATTGGCTTTAAGATTCATTTGAGCGCGGGAGTGGATTAGCGAAAGCGCCGAGAAAAAGCTCATACGTTGACACAGCCTAAAGAGAGTAACCTTCAAAGTGACACTATAATACACGGTGCAGGCTGAAAACGTCGGGGGCTCTTGAAAATCAGACAGATAAAACGTTGTCGTAATTTACTCGTACAATCCGTGCTCTGACTACCCGACCGCGTGGAAGAAAAACACAAAAGAGCGCTCAGGAATGCACGTATTCAAATATGCTTTCGCGGCTTTCGCGTGCCAAGTTCGGGCCTTGGGTCGCATCCTGTTATTTCTGTTAATTGTGACAAACCATGACATTTTGCCTCGGCCAAACAGAGCGGATAAATTTTTAAAGTGGTAAAGTTTCGGTCTTAAAAACGTGAGGCCTTCAGTAACTTCCGTGAACGATAAAAATGACTGCCTTGTTGTGATTCCAGCATTAAATGAGTCGGCGACCATCGGCAATGTGGTCGGCACACTCAAGTCCGCGGGGTTCAACAACGTGTTGGTTGTCAATGACTCCAGTGACGACGATACGGTGGAAATTGCAGAACACGCAGGAGCAATGGTTATTAGCCTACTGGAGCGCCTTGGCGCCTGGGGCGCAGCCCAAACGGGTCTGCGCTACGCGATACGAAAAGGGTATAACGCTGTTATAACGCTGGACGCAGACGACCAACATCCCGTTGACGCGTGCGACGTGTTACTTAGTGAACTCACAAGTGGTAATGCAAACGTCGTGGTGGGGTCGTGCCCTGAACGGGGCTCAGGACTCAGAAAAATTGCTTGGAAATGGATTAAAGCTGCCTCAGGAGTCAACCTGCAAGATCTGACATCAGGCTTTAGAGCTTACGATCGGCTAGCGATCCGGCGAGCTGCAAGTTGGCGAGGTACGCTTTTAGAGTATCAGGATATTGGTGTCCTTCTTCTGCTGCAGCGTCACGGGCTTGTCATTGTTGACGTGCCGGTCAACATGCGACCCAGAGCCATGGGCGGCTCTCGTATCTTCTATAATTGGAGCGTCGTTGCGTATTACATGACCCACACTTTAGTTCTCAGTGCCTGCAAGCGCATTGGTCTGAGCCCTTACCAACGTCCCGCTGTCGCTCCAAAGGTTTTTCTATGATTCCAGTTGTTACCAGCGCCGTTGGCTTAACGGTGGCGGCACTTATTATTTTGCTCATCAGAACCGATCGGCTACACGTCACTCACGGAATGGGTTGGTTAGTCGCAGCACTTGTGATGGCGGGTCTGGGGTTTGCGCCTGGTATTTTTGACGCTGCAGCAGCACGACTCGGCATTACCTACGGTCCAGCACTTGCGTTCACAATCGGGTTTGGCGTCATTCTTATCAAGTTACTCCTCGATGACATTGAACGCTCAAACCTAAAAATGCGGCACACTCGCATGGTTCAGCGCATGGCGATCTTAGAGAGAGAGGTAAGACAAGCCAAAAAGTCGAAGGCCGCGAACTTGGCAGACGATGGCAGCCGTAACGCGTGAGGTTCTTTTACCCGACTTAAACACGCAGCCCGCAGCTGCACGCTCTAACCACGCTCACAACGAGGCTCAGTCCACTTCATCAATCTGCAGTTTTGGCTCACTCAGTTGTAATGATTTAGCTCGCAGTACGTCTTCGAGCATCTTTAATCTGGTCCGATTGCCAAAACGCGAATTGAGCTGACGTATCAGCGTTTCAGCCTCAATCAGTCGCCCCAGTTGAATGAGGGAGTAACCGTAGGCAAGTCCGCTGTCATAGTCGAGCGGAGAAAAACGCATAGCCTCCTCGAACTTAGTAGCCGCTACCTCATCCTCGGCTTTAGCCGTAAGCACTGTTCCCAACTGCCTGAGAAAAGTGGCGCGAGACCGCGGCCTCATATCGACCCTAAGCAACTTGTCTAACAAATTAAGCGCGAGGTCGTAGAGCTGAAGATCTATGAGGGTCGCAACGTAGGTCGTCGCATGCAAAAGACTCAGCTGCCCATCGTTGGCTTGCACCAGGGCCTTCATAGTATCGATTGATTCGTCGTAACGGTCGTTACGCTGATACCAAAGTGCAAGGTTATACAGCGCTCTAACATTTCCCTCATTGTGCAAAACGTCATGCTTTAAAAGCGCTTCTTGATCTGCCCACATTTGATTTCTGGCCCAGGTTGCCTGAGCAAAAAAAACCACTATCGCAATAGCGAGCCATTTTGTGTGCTTGACTGCCGCAGGAGCACGTTGTTCAACAGCGACTAGCGCAGCGCCGGACGCCAGGAAAACACCAAACAAAGGAAGATAGTTGCGATGCTCAAACGCCAGATCACGAATGGGTATAAAACCCGACTCGACACTGTGTGAAACGTAAAAAAACAAGACTCCAAATGCCACCGCTGGCATCTTACGCAGTGTAATACCGGCGAGCGTAAGCACCAGACAATGACCCAATGCCGACAGGACCATAGTTGAAACACTAAAGCTATGAAGCTCAATGCCGTAGTCCAAAAGCTGCGGATACGGCCAGACCACCTTGCCCAGATACATCCACAAGACCACCCACTGGTGCGTGAAATATTCCCAGCGCGTTATGTCAGGGGTTTCACGTGTCAAACGATCGATACTTGCCAATAGATCTGGGGCAGTGAGAACAGCGCCCACAAACAGGACAGTGGCCAGAAACCCAAATATCCAATACTGCTTCAGAGTGACTCGTCGGAAAATAAGTGCTTCCATGAGCAGGAAGACCGCCGGTAACGTGAACGCGTTTTGCTTTGTGCAGCAGGCGGCCACTACTGAAATGACGCACAAGGACATCCAGCCCAATCGTGGAAGCGGAGACCGACATCGGTATGCTTCAACCCAGAACAGCAGTGCTGCGAGATAAAACAATGCCACGAGTGATGCTAGTCTCTGCACAATATAGGTGACCGCTTGCGTCTGCAGTGGATGAACTACAAACAGGACAGCTACCAGTAGTGCCGCCCATTTAAGCCTTGCTCCCCCATCGCTTGTATCGTCTGCCAGAGACAACACTCGGTGACTAAGCAGGTAAACCAGAGCCCCGTTTGTTCCATGAATCAGAAAATTGACCAGCCTAAAAGACGCAGGATTTTCACCAGAAATCTGATAATTCGCCCAAAAACTCAAATACCCCAGAAATCGGAGCTTAAACTTCTCGTAAAGCGGCAAGATCTCCGACTGGAGCATAAGCGGCTCGACGCGAATTGAGGTCGAGTCGTCTAGGAAAAAGCCGCTGTGCAATGCGTGCTGATACAACAAGGCCGTTAGCGCGACCAGCACAAAACCAACAAAGACGGAAAATTGGCGTTCTATGACTGAGATTATCCCACTCACGATAAATTCCTAATTGGCTCAGTCAACTGGACGGATACCCAGAACGTTTAAATAAAGCTCACCCACAACGCTCCAAACATATCGCTTCTTCGCAATATTGGCCATCTTCTGACCTAACTGGTCAACAGTTTCACTGCCTGGCTTGTCGATCTTGTCGCATATAGCATTGACTGCATCAGCTAAATCTTCAGCCGTAAAAAAATATATCGCTTCATCATCGGTGCTGTAGCGATTAAAAACGCAGTCGAAGGCGATAACTGGGATTCCAAAATGCATCATTTCCACTAGCGACGGATTCGTCCCACCAGCGGAGTGACCGTGCACATAAACTTCGGCCCCTCGACGCAACGTATACAGCCGGTCTTCATCGTAAATCGGTTTTAATAAGGTGAGATTGTCACAGTCGACATAAGTGCGCCAAAGCTCACGACCGTATGAAGTGGCGTCCCAATTGCCGACAAAAACCAACGGTACTGCCTGAGACTTCGAAAAACCCTCAAGTATTAGATGGACGTTGTTTTCGGGTTCAATCCGGCACAGTGATAGTGCGTAGCGTTCCGGTAAGGTCAATGACAGCTCAACAACAGCACCGCTCATGGCGTGGTCCCCACCATAGGTGATCACCGATGAATTACAATTATACGTCTCGGAAAGGTAGTCCTGAATACCTTTATTATCGGCAACGACATGGTGCGATAGTTTCACTGCAAGCCACTCTGCAAAACGCAGATATAAGCTTGCCATGCGATTCCACTTCGCGCGCTTCCACTCAATGCCGTCGACGTTGATCACTAACTCTAGCCGAGTAAATAATCTTAAAAAAAGTAGAATTGGCGCACCTGAAACGCCGAGTATGAGTAGTTTGTCAGCGCCACACCACCACGCATGCAACGAAGTGACCATATCGTAAAAAATACTAGCAACGCCGTTCGCAGGTATCGATATAAAGCGCCGCTGGGCCCCGCAATAGTCGGTTCTGCCATCAGGTCCTTGACCACTGCAATACACGACAAAATGAGAAGAAACACCTCTTTTTTGCGCATAGTGCAGTAGTTCGTCGGCCAAAGTTTCGAACCCACCATAAGCTGCCGGAACACCTACGATTCCTATGATAGCAACTGAGGGCTTTTGAAAAGACGATACCGTATTCATCTTTCTCGACTCGACATATTTAATCTCGTGGAAGCAACAGCGCTCTGAGTTGTCTCAGGCGACATCGATAACGACACGCCACACTCATGCGCCCCAACTGGGGACCAGGATCGTCCTCTGCGTCGCGATAATATCGTATCCTGGCAACCCTTTAGAACATCCAACCGCAACAGCTTACCTCTCCGTCAGCGTTGAGTTAGCCACCTGAGCTACAGCTCCAACTGCTTTGGCAGCGAGACAACCACAACTTACGATTAGAACGAGACAGGCGCTTCGGATTGCAGAGATTCAGAAAAAATTTTCCAACTGAATTTCGACGCCCGGTTAAGACACAACGTACTAATTCGTGAGTATAAAACTTCGTCATTCCCCAGCGCTTCAATCGATGACGCCAATCGAGCCTTGTCGTCGCCACTTATCAGATAATCCTTCAGATCACCTCCAAGTAGCTCAATCGGCCCCCCGGCTGGCGGCGCAATTACTGGGACACCGAATGACATTGCCTCAAGAAGTGTAAGGCCGAACGTTTCGACCCATTCGTCAGGTCGAGATAAATTCACGACAAGGTTGGACTGCCGATACAGAGGAGCCAGATCAGAGGTTCGCGGAATTATAGCGACGTTTGCAGGCAGGTTAGTCAGACTGTTCAGATAGCGAGCAACCGCTTCAGGATCATCATTTGTAACCAGCTGAAACGTAAATCGCGGGCTGTGCTCTAATGAGCGAGCAAGCTCAAAGTACTCGGGAATGCCTTTATATTCTCGCAGCGTGGATAGCATTAACACGTTAAATGTTTTTTCGTCCGGAAACCGCGAAAGCTTCGGCTCCACCTGCGTCAGCTCTTTCGACAATCCGTTGTAGATTACTTTCGTATTTCGGTGCTCAAGTCCTGTTGCTTGCTTCTGGTGTTCCGAGACAAACCTAACCTCAGACGCCGAAAAACGAACAACCCACCACAAAAAAGACTTGATGGCCGCGGGAGTAATCGAGATCTCGTGCAAGTGGTAGATTACCGGCCGATTAAACAACCAGCCAAAAAGCCCTGCCGCAAACGGATAGGCGGTGTTGATATACAGCATCTCGTCTTTCGGACGTCCCCTAGTCTGCCTGCAAAGAGAAGAAAAAAGGTCGACTTGACTGATTACAAACGACAGCAAGGTCAACCAACGGTTAGCGAAGCGTCTGTAACGGTAATAGACCTTGGGTATATCAGTCGACTGAAGTACGCCATCGCCCCGAGCAATCAATAAAATATCGCGTTCCGGATTTCCAATAGCTTGTATGACAGACGCAAGCACTCTCGGACTACCAGAGTGGTCATTATAAAGATGAACAAAAATCACTCGATAACCACCAAAGGAAAAGGATAGGAAAGATACCTACTGCCGAGGCTGGCCGACATCTGCAAACACGCTAGCCTGCGGTGCGTTTGACCTGAGATTTTAGTCTTTCCTCAAGGCCTCAATGTAAGGGTACCACTGGAATATCCTGCTTAAAAGTATGTACTTGCCTCGGCGAGTCGCTAATCTTCACCCAAAAGGTAGCACGCCTTTACAAGAACGCCTGGTTTTTTGATCAAAACGAGTCTCCATCAGATAGGGCTCGATCTTCTATGACCACCGATAGAGACCGATATGATGGGAAATGGCTGGTATCCTTGATAGGTTACACGATAGGTCACGTCAAGTAGTGATTATCGAAGCGAAAACCAATGCGATGATCTGAGTACCGTGAGCGATCACAGTGACGCTCAGTGACCTCTCCATCACTCTAGCGACGCAATCGGTAACGCCAATTGAGCTCATCGGCGCACCTTTAAGACGGATACAGAGCAGGTGAAGCAACACCGCCCCAACGAAAAGCCTTGCCCTCGCTGTCCTAACGAGATTATTAGATTTCAGCGCGAGCGTGTAAGCCTCGCTGTAACCGGTACGTTGAGTGCGATAATGAACTACAAAATGCCTCAGTTAACGAATAAGATCGTCTAAAAGCCGAGGCCAGCTAAATTTTCCTAGCGCCTTCTGTGATTGGGCCTCTCGCTTCTCAATGGGCATAGAGAGTTGGAGTTCTAAGCTCTTTGCCAGAGCACACGCGGTGTACTCGTTTGAATAGGTAATATACTCATCAAAACCCAGTTCCTGTGTGGCGGTCTGTACGCCCGCTTGCGAAGAGAACGCCACTACCGGCAGCCCCGACGCGAGAGCCTCCACGATCGTCTGACCAAACGGCTCATAAACCGACGACATAGCGAAGACGTCGCAACAGCGAAAGTACTCCTCGATAACATGCGTGGGCGATCTCAGATGAACACGATCCTGCAAACCAGCCAATTCAATCTGTCGCATGAAGTTCTGTTTAGACTCGCCACCGCCAACCAGAACGAGTTCGACGTCGCGCGGCAAGAACTGCAGAGACTCAATCAGAACACCAACGCCCTTGGCCGCTACGAATCTCCCCGCAAATAAGACCAATCTTTTACCAAGGGGAAGACCAAGCGATTCACGAAGTTCGGTACGACCTAAGGAAGACCCAAGATAAAATCGAGTTCCGTCCACACCAGGGCGCGTAATCGTAATAGCGCTTCGCCTGTTTGAAATCAAATCATCACAGCGCAAGTGCATTAGCGTACTAAACACGTACACCACCGAAAGTCGGATCGCGTATTTTTGAATGATTGCGTGAAACCAGCACTTAATGAGTAAGCCCGGCCGACGTATAAGTTCGATTTTGGACAATCCCGCCCGATACTGATCTGCCATCATTCCCGGAACCAGATAACGCACTGCAGTGAACCCTGCCAAACGCGCAGAGAGCACACTCAGGTGAAATCGAGACACAATTACTGCCTCGGGGCTTGCCGAACGTAACCGGCCAAGAAGTCGTGTTTGCAACATAAACGCGAGTGGTAGGTTAAAAACTCCTAGCCACTTGATGGGTCTGGTCGAGTAACGAAATATTTCAGGGGCATCAGTGTCCTCGTAAAGACGACCGAGTTCCGCATTATCCGTATTAGCATCACCAGCAACAACAATCGCTTCCCATTTGAGTTGCTTGGCAGCCGCGCTCAAGTGGCGGATGGAGTTTTCAATTCCACCAATAGAAGCCCCATAGGCGTCATTGACTAGTATTAACGTCTTCATGAGTCATCGTGCCGCGCAAAGCTCTAAGAAGCAAAACCATTCCGAAAGTTTAGATCAAAAAAAAGGGGCCTAAGCCCCTTTCTACTTTTTTCATTAGATTCCTAATCACCGCCCTGCTGCACTGCTCCTGGATTTTGGTAGTCACACCAGTCCTCAACGGCTTGACTGTTACCAGAATTGTGCACGCCATTAATCGTCTGGCTAGTTTCAAGCGCGAGACGATCTTGGTCGCCAATATGCTTGTAGCTCGCTGAAACGTTTACATCACATGCTGGAGCTGACGTACTTACATACAGTGTTACACGATCGTTTGCGATACCCGCACCTGCAAGGGCAGCGGCAAGGTCAGCTGAAACCCGCGTGATCGAGTTTGCAGCAAGAACAACACTCATGGGCGCAGTCGTGTCAGAAGCAGAGGACAAGTCTACGGAGTTACCATCAGAGGTCGTTGCACTGATGTAAACAGGAGCATCGTTCGAGCTGCCGTTAGTCATCCACAAAAACGTCTCGGTAATACCGTCATACACTGGAGCCGCATAAACGACAACTTGTGTACCGTCGATATCCCATGAACCCGCATCTATACCTGCCATTGATAGCGTGTCGATCAGATCTTCGTCGTCTGTGTCGTAGGAGACCGCGTGGTCCTCACCAACAAAGTCTGATTCGGCTGGCACGTACTCAATAGTAGGCGTCGCTTCGAACGCACCGGGACGCATAGGTAGATCACCATCACCGTTCTCGGAGTTATCAAAGAAGAAGCCAACATCGTTGTTAACGTCTAGACCATCAACATCAGTCCAGGAGAACGATACACTCTGCTTGTCGCTAGCGATCACGCCACCCACAACGCCTTCGCCGTCTAGATTGGCATAAAGCTCGTCAGAAGTGGTGGTACCGGCTGCACCGGCTAAGAATGTAAAGTCACCCGACAACGTTACATTAAGACCAATCGTCAGTGCGTTTTTGGGATCACCTGGATCAGTGTCGCCAAAGTTTGCGTCAGGATTGCCCAAGTCGATCGTTGCCGAATCTGTAGCGCCACCCGTCGTGAAGATCGCGCGAGGCGGCAAATTCGATCGGCCAACGCTTCCTTCGCTGTAACTGATCTCATAATCCTCGTCTACGCCGCGCTCAACGTCAATGGTGTAGCCAAACGCGGAACCGGTTTCACCAGTGTCTGAATACTGCGTAGTAAACGTGAAGAATGCAGACAACTCACTTGCGGCCGTCGTTGACTCGAGGGGAAGGTTCGTGTCAGACGTGATCGAGTCATAGTTCAGCGTTAACGCGTCGTCTGTCGCATTGACAGCCGCAGCAGAAACGAGCAAATCTGAACCCGCTTCACTGGTCAACTCGAAAGTCGCACCGTCTGTTGAGATCGCGGTTGCCGCACCAGAACCGGTCGACGTCAATTCCGTGACCCGGTACTGAGCATACAAGTCAGTGTAAGCCACCAAACCCAATGTCATCGAAAACGCACCTGGCTCCGTCGCCAACTTACCGTCGTCTACGTTAATCGTATTTTTTGGCTCACCCGTTACCGGCATATTCCAAGTAAAGGTAATAACGTCGTTAGGAGTGTATTCCTTACCCAACGTTACCTTCACGTCTGGCACTGCCAAGTTTGCCAAGTCAGCGGCACCCTCTACTGTCCAATCGTTAGTGGAAGACAAAACTTCCAATGTAAGTTCAGCGGCGTTGGCACCTGTTGCCCCAAGAGCCGCTCCCACAGCTACTGCAAGAAAAGTTTTCTTCAACACTTTTACTTCCTCTGTTTGTTTTAAAACGGCCTTTTGGTAATCGAATGATCCCGAGGACCCATCATTTAACGTTAAATGTACACATGTTTCTAAACACGCACAACGGACTTTAGACCCCCCTGTTTTTCATGTCAACACACGCCCAAGGGTAAAAAATGCATTTAACCGCCTATATTTATGAATTTTTAATGACCGTGGGCAAACCGGTCCCTGCTCAACCATGAGCCAGGGCGACTAATTATTAGACAAGTCCAGATAGCGAAACCCCTCGTCAAATCGCAACTTCAGGTTTTCCCATTCTTTGAAATCGTCTAACACACGCGCAGTGATCAACATTACTAACTCAGTCCTCGAGCCAGAATCTGCCTCAGCCTTGAACAACCAGCCTAAAAGTGGAGCTCTCGAAAGCCCTGGAGTCCCAGACCCGGAGGCTGAAACATCTTCACTAATTAACCCACCTAAAAGCACCGTTTGGCCTGAGGCAGCAACGACTTCAGTGTCGATAGCCCTCTCAAAAATATCAGGATTTCCAGCAGCACCAGTCGAATTGGGCACCGCGTTTGAAATCGTTTTCTTCACCTGCATCAGGATGACACCTTGTGCGTTTATGGTTGGCGTCACGGTAACGTCGACACCGGTCTTACGATAAGTTGATGCAGTAGTTTGGCGCTGCCCGTTGAGGGGATCGAACGTTGTGGAGCCAACCACCGAAATATCTGAACCAACGTTTATGTTGGCGGTCACCCCATCCCTCACCATCATGGTTGGGTTCGACAAAACTTTTACCAATTGCGACGTTTGTAACAATTGCGAGATTATTCTGCCATCAGACCCATCAATTGAAAGTGCAGTACCACCAAATGTATTGGCTCCAAATGCTCCAAGCGTATTCAGTGTCACCTCGCCATTCTGTAGGGCCCACTCAAATCCAAATTTAAACTCATCCTTTAGCGTGACTTCCGCAATCATAATATCCAGAAGCACCTGCTTTGGAAGCACGTCGAGCTGATGGAGTAAAGGGAGTAGTCCCTGGTACTCAGTTCCACTGGTATGAAAGACCAATGAGTTAGACCCCTCTACCACAACCAGCCTCAGAGACTCTGTGCTAAATCCTAATGACCGGGATCCATCAGGTGCTTGACCCGTTCGGTCTTGATCTCGAGTCTCGGCTTGAGCCCTTCTGTTGGATGACGGAGATATCTGCCCGCCTAATAGCTGAGCCAGACTGGAACCCAGTTCGTCTGCACGCGCAAATTTAGGGCGGAAGACGAAGTACTGTCGGGTTGCTCCGGCTGCGGGCTGATCTATCAAACCGGCCCAATAGCGAACTCGCTCCAACAACTCTTCGCTGCTCGCAAAAATTGCGCTGCTCCCAATGTTTGTGAGGGGCACGATAGCAACGGTATCACTCTTACCCACACCATTACCCACAGGAATCCCCTCAGCTCTCATCAACTCCGTCACCTGGCGCGAAAATTCCTCGGATGTAATGTAGGTCAGTGCGACAACGCCTATGTGGCGACCTCTATTGGCAGGGGCATCGAACATCTCAATAAACCCAATCGCCTTGACAACATCGCTTCGCTCACCGCGAACGAAAAGTGCGTTTTTTGATGTATCTACTGTGACCTTAACATCGAGTAATTCACGCAAGGTCCTTTCGAGACTAGCGTTTAAACCGTACTTCAGGGGGATGACCTGTAAGACCTGCCCCGCAACTCGTGGCACACTTTCTATATCGCGGCCAATACTTACCGTTACGCCAACTCCTTCGTTATTTCGATCAGCCCGATACACGTAGTGCACGCCATCATCTATTTCCACCGATAAACCGTTTTTTCCCAGAATCTCCATCACGGTTCCATAAACGCGCTTGGACGACTGGAGCCCACCACTGGAGAGCGTCAACAGACGTGGGCTCTTCTTTGCCGCCGAATCAATCACGTACTCGATATTTAACAACTCACCCAGCGTGTAGTGAATAAACTCGACTATGGGCATATTGTCGACTTGCAGCTTAAGCGAGGGAACCTCGGATAATTCGCTCATGAAGTCGGGCGAACTGAACAGGCTGGCGTCACCCTCAGGTAGAACCGGCAGAGCCCTAAAGCGCGGCCTAGCATCGGATTGCTCCTCAGTTAAACCAGTAATAGCTTCCGCCCCATCGGCACTCTCACTGCCATCGCCACTTAACAATACGTAGGATTCATTCACTACTGCAGTCTTCGATACGATCCGCTCGTTATGGCGATCGAGTGAAGTGCACGCGCCTAATAAACACACAGTGCAGATTAAGAGACCAGTACGCCAACTATCCACTGTTCTTGGAATGTTCGATAAATGCTTCATCTTGGCCCCTTGCCAAACAACCAGAGTTTCAATTCCCTATCTTCCTGATTAGACTCAAACGTAACGGATCGCGAGGTTATATCTACCAGCCGATAAGTGCCGACAACATCGCCGACCCTCACTTGTAGCGCTGCGCCAGCTTTGCTGTCCAAAACAGCAAACACGTCCGCATCTGCTGGCTTACTGCCTTTATTGAAGACCCCCCACAGCCGGTACTCCAGACCTCCAATACGAAGAACGCCTACGTTTCCTTGCTGCTGTGCGGCTTTGACCTCAAGGCTTTTCTCGAGCGCTTCTTTTTTTGCCTTCGCGTCCGCTTTAGCCTTTTGATCAGCCTCACGGGCTTTCAGGACTTCAGCGGCCTCTAAGGCTTTTAGGTCATTGTACCAAACAGTCCACTGAGGGCTTGGCGTTCGCCTGGTAAAAACATCATGGGTGCCACCCACAAATGTGTCTTTTACCTCAGAAGTCTGCGGCTTTAGTCTGAGACCAAGATCTAAAATTACAGTAAAGGCAAAGCAGGCAATAGCCAGCTTCACTGATGAATCTGCAAACCAGCGTGAAGTCCTATCCATCAGCGACATCACTCAAAACGAATTGCAAGGTCAGATCACCTCTGTAAATGTCGGCGTCAGCAGCTCGGCCGCCTGCGTGTCGATATTTAAACGCGATAACCGTAATTAATGACGGCTCAAATTGTAAGCCTGCTAACCATTCAAGCAGGCTCGTTGCACGTCCCCTGACAGACACCCGAGCACGCGCCACCCCCAAAGGGCCTGGTGCTAGAGGCGCCCACTCAAACTTCTCGACCAACAGTTGCTTTTTTGCAAGCGATTCACTTACTGTCCGCTGCATCTCAAGCGTCACTTTGGCACTCTGCGTAAAACTGAGGCCCGACAGCGACTCGAGGGCATTAGAACGAAAATCCCTCTCCTGCTCTAACCTCCCCAGCGAGTCTGACAAAGCATTTCTGGCCGCAATTTGTTGGAGGCTTATTTCAATAGCATCAACCCGCTCGTTTTGCCACGTGAGGACCGGCAACATAAACCACTGAACGAATAATAGAACGCCAACCACCAAAAGCAGTCGCTTGGCGTCAGAGGTCATCGCTCCACCTCATCAGGCTCAAGCCGCGCATCATAAAGGTCCCATCGAATCGAAAAGCTATCAAAACCAGTCTGCCGATCCTTGATAATAGCAGAACCAAATTCCACGTTTCGTGCGTAGGGGTTGTTAAGAACGATATTTAGAATTTCGGTAGCGTCCTCGGCAAGAAGGCCGGTCTCGACACTCCCTGACTCGAAACGAATATCTCTTACAAAAACTCGATCTTTAGAAATAGCCTCTATCACTGGCCAAATTGCCCACACAGGATGCTGCTCACCTGCTATGGCCATCCAATTTTGATTCGCGGAAACCAACCGATTTATATCGCCTTTGAGTTCCAATGCTCGAATTAAGTCACCGGACTCTTCTACCGCCTTGTTCTGGGCCCAAACCCCACCCCCCGCCAAGGCGATACTCACCAACAGCGTGTAACAAAATGCTTGTATACCCAAAGTTCTGCCAAAGGTTCTCCAATCGATAGTGCGAAGTTCGACTACAGCATTAAATCGATTACCCTTAACTGCCTCAATCCACTGAGCAGCATTGAGCGCCGAGAGAGCGGCCCCCATTCTCTCCGCCACTCTATCGCCAGAGACCTCCTCAATATCGCCCGGCTCAGATCCAACAGCCCACCAAAAGTCTCGTTTTTGACTGTCGGACGTGAGGAGTGTGGAGATATTAGTGGCTCTCTCACAGGAAAATCCAAACTTCTCACCCGCAAACTCAATCTCTACAGACTGGCCATTTGCCAATGTATAAAAAAGCCAGGAACTTGGAATCAAGGCGATGGGTCGAGTAGGCAGGGCGTGCTCGATCTGCTTAGAATTAATAATGCATATTCGCGCTGTATAGCCGCCTCGCTCGTCGTGCACCAAATGTGTTTTACGAATACCTTCAAAGGGCGAGGACACAGGAAGAAAATTCGCTATCCGCCTCGCCTCCAACCAGGAATCAGCGGGAATATGTTTTTCTATTTCATAGCATTGCGACCGCCCAGCAACCAAAATAATAGGGGGTACACCGTCATTATCGTCGGAGGGATTCAATTTGACACGAGCATCATCAAGCGCAAATCGCCACGAATTCGTTCCAGTGACCACTGCTATACGCATCCAAAAGGCTGAGCGGACTCGTGTGACGAATTTTAAAATTAGTAATTTCACCGGCAGAGCAAACCCAATTCATCCGTGCTAAAGAAGTCTACCTTTTCGCAGACGGTATAGCATCTCTTCAATTGCCAACAATAGTAAATGGAACCTCCCCCCTCGGATTCAGACTCAAGTCAAATCGAGCGCGTCTTTTAAAAGGATCGGCGACCGCCTCAACATCGAGCCGCCATAATCCCGAACGCTCAATACCCACCCAGAGACCGTATTTGGCCTCGACAAACCGTATGAGAGACGCTCGATCTTCCGCATTTATTGACTGCCCCCTCATTCGTTGTCCAAACTCGCCTAGCGCGGCGACGGCAATCAAATCCGGCGCGGCAAACAAATTAACCGTCGGCAAAACGTAGTGATGAGAAAAGGCTTCGATAGCAAATTGCATTTCAGGATCCAAATCAACCCAATTACCCAGATCACTCGCCATTTGAATCGGTGCGTTCGGATAAGCAAAGCCGGACGACGACCGATCAACCTCCTTGGCCAAGGATTTGGTCTCCGCATCCTGATCCTGCATATCTGAGATTTCATTTAAAAACCTCTGGGTATTCGCAGCGTCCATTCCAAGAGACCTCAAAGCATCGGGCCACAACGGATGCATAGGAAATCGCAGGGGTAAAAAGCCAGATATATCTTGCAGCTTTGTCGTTACTTTAAACCCCGAGGGTGTAGCGCTAACGCGACTGCTGTTAGCTCTTGCGCCAGTTAAAGAAACCAAAGACAGCCTCGACGCTTCATAGGTTCCCGAGTTAACGATCAAGGCAAATACTGCCTCATTCTTTGCAGAGTGCATTAATAAGTCAGCTTTAACCCGTTGCTCTACCTCACGAGCAAGCGACAGCTGTCCCCGCGCGGAATAGGTAAGCTGCAGCAGAAGAAGCGTCGTAATCACGCTCAGAAATAAAACTTGGAGGAGTGCAATCCCCTCCTGCTTAGCGGGCACCTCACTCGTTCTCATACATCAAAGTCCTCTGGCTTCAAGCTGTCCAACTCGCCGCCTCTTGGCTGAATTAAATCAATAATCCACGATTCAACTTTGTCGCCTCGAGTCCAAGAAAGTCTTATTTTTTGAGGGTGCTGACTGGTGGCAGCACTGTTGTAGACTTGATTCCAAACGTTGGGCATTTCTATTCCCGAATCATTTGTCGGACTGCGCGGTGCGCGGCCAAAATAACTAAACTCTGGGTTTATCAATTGGTCAAAAAGCACTCTGGGCGTCGAAAAATTGGGCCGGCTGGTGAGCCTGGTAAGCGCTGACCGCGACATGGGCGCTTCCTCGTAGAGGAGTTCAAAGGTTTGATCATTTTTGGGCACCAAGCTGATTCTTATCACGGAAGCAACTGCCACCGCCGAAATGGATTTATTAGAGACCGCCACAAAGCCGTTAACGTTACCCTCAAAGTAAAAGCGAGGGATATTTTTGTCATTCTTAACCACGTAGGGCTGAATACTGTAAAGAATGTCCTCTAGCAACCACGCGTCACGCAACTGTGAGAATGCGACATCGAAGTTTCCGAGGCGGCCATCCCAATATCTTGAGAACTGAGCATATGAATAACTGGATAGCAAAACGATAATAGACAGCAAGACCATTGAGACCAGCAACTCAACCAGCGAAAAGCCAACTGCGCGTCTCAATCGCTCCATGATAGCTCCGTAAACACAAATTCGCGCTCAGAGCTCTCTACTCCGACTTCCAGAACGACATTCCATAGGCTAAATCGACGCTCTCCTGGGACGCTAAGATCGTCTCCAGAGCCTGACTGGACATCGTAAACAAATCCGACGGCCTTAACCTCGGCGGTCCAGTCGTAGTGCACTTCATCCACAATACCCGCGCCCGAAGTCAGTCCCCTACCTTGCAACCTCCGAGTAATTTCTGCTCGTATCTGAGGCACGGTCTTGAGCAACTCAACTCGAGTCTGGGCTTTTTTACTCCCTATGATCGACCCCTGAAACGCTAAGAAAGAACTCGTCAGCACGGAAAACAAGATGACTGCGGCTACCAGGGTCTCGATGAGAGAAAAACCTCTCTGTCCATCAACGCCCATTAGTAACCTGATCGTAAAGATAGCGAGCCTGAGAGAGATATCGAATGGCTGCGCCCAGATGCGCTTTTAAACAAGACTCGCTGCCGGCTCGGAATACCAGACGATGTAAAAATAACCTTTTCATCTTCGGGAGCGAGATTAATCACGCGCTTTTCACCCAGCACTTCAAATCGCTCATCAACTGCAATGAGCCTCTGGCCACCATCGCGACCAATTCTAATGGTCTCTCCACGAATGAAGGCTAGATAACCCATCCGGTCGTACCATCTTTGCACAGCGACGAGCTCAGTTTGATAACGGGTCCGCTCAATCGCGCGATAACCAAGTGGCCCAACAAGTGCGATTAGGCTCGATGAGATGGCCAACACAACTAAAAGCTCCACAAGTGAAAAGCCTTTGCTTGTCATAGCGCAATATCGTTGACGGAAACGACGCTTAACAGCATTGTAACCACAACTCCTCCTACTACCCCCCCCATGAACAGTATCAACAATGGCTCTAAGATCGACGTTAACTGTCCCACGCGCAGCTCGAACTCGGTTCTTGCTCGGTCTGTGAGCTCCTGAAAACACGGCTGCAAATCGCCACCCTCCTCACCCACCTCGATGAGCGAGTGTGCAAAGTCAGGAAAGAGCGGATTACCTCGCAATGCGCTCGAGGTCGAGTCCCCGCGACGCACACGGTCTTGCGCGGCCCACAGACTTTGACTGACTTCCCGGTTTTTCACACTGTTTGCGGCTAGTCCGAGCGCTCGATCAATAGGCAGACCCGAGGCGAGAGTAATGCTCAAAGTGGAGTTGGCCTGTATTTGATTCACTTGCAATATCAGTCCTCCAATCAACGGCCAACCCGTCAACCTACTTAATAATTGATCGCGGCGTGAATGTGAGCGGAATGACCTGACGAGTAGAGCCCCCGCCATGATCACTCCCAAAAGCACGTATAGCTGGTAGTTTCGAAACCATTCGCTTACATACAGCAACATCATCGTATATCCCGGCAGTGTTGCGGCACCTGAAAATAAGGGTGCCATTTGCGGCACGATATAGTTAAAAACAAATACGATAGAGAGCAGACACACGAATAAAATAACCATCGGGTAGGTTACTGCTTGCAAAACTTGATTTTGGAGCTTGCGTCTGAATTTCAGGTCTTTAGAGAGCTGCAAAAACACATCGTCCAGACGACCACTAGCCTCACCTGCTCTTACCAAATTGATATAAGTATCGGAAAATAGGTCAGGAACGTCTTGCAGGGCTGCCGATAGCGACTCCCCACCTCTGACACGGTCCAGCAACTCGACCAAAAATCGTTTTTCCGCGGAAACCTCCGTATTGCGAGCCAAGACTGAAAGCGCTTTATCTATCCTCACTCCATTTCGCAGCAACATCGCCACTTCAGTGGTAAAACGCTCTAAATGAGAAAGACCAAGGTTTCCACGATTCATTACTAGTCGCACGTTAGACGGCTTATTTTCGTTGATCTTAGAAACGAGTAAACCGCGCAATGCCAGCTCGGAGACAGCGATCGACTGATTTTCCGCCGTAATTTCTCCTTGATTTCTCAATCCATTGGCGTCTATCGCGTGATATTGAAACTTCATTAACCGCACACCCGCGCCACTTCTTTAGGGGTAGTATCTCCGCGCAGAGCCCGCAACATACCGTCTTCCATGAGCGTCCTGAAACCTCTCTCACGGTTCAAATCTCTCGCCCGAGACAAAAATTGATCATCCTTGGGAAGGGCCTTCAATCGATCCTCCACTTGAAGGTACTCAATGACAGCGATCCGACCACGATAACCCGTATGATTGCAGTCCTCACATCCTACGGCCTGCCGCAACTGAGGCTGATCAATATCAGACTGCTCCATCAGTCCCGCTAACTGATACTTGTTGATTAACTCACCCGGATTTTCGCTCAACACTGAACAGCTGGGGCATAGTCGCCGAACTAAGCGCTGCGCCATAACAGAGAGTAGCGCCGCATTGAGCAGGTACTCGGGCACGCCGAGATCTAACAACCTCGTAAATGCACTTGGGGCATCATTTGTGTGAACTGTGCTAAACACTAAATGACCGGTCAGAGCCGCCTGCAAAGCAATACGGCACGTTTCTTGATCTCTTATCTCACCAACCATAATTATATCGGGGTCTTGACGCACAATACTGCGTAGACCCGAGCTAAAATCGAAGTCTATCTCTGGCCTAACCTGAACCTGATTTAATCCAGGTAGCTGATACTCCACAGGATCTTCCAAAGTGATTATTTTAACGCCGGGCTTGTTTAGGTGGCTCAAAAACGTGTAAAGCGAAGTCGTTTTTCCCGATCCTGTTGGGCCGGTCATCAATATAACGCCCGTCGTTTTCGCCAGGTCAGCCTCTAGCGCTAGCTTAGTATCGTCTAGTAATTCAAGCGATTGAAATGAATAGGAGATTGAGTCTTTTCGAAGTAGCCGCATCACCACCGACTCGCCCGCTTGAAGAGGCAGTGCAGAAACGCGAATATCAAGATCTGTATTCGAAATTCGAAGTTCAATCTTTCCATCCTGGGGTCGGCGGCGCTCAGCAATGTCCATTCCCGCCAGAATCTTAACTCTTGAAACCAGTGGAAGCTGAAGCCTCAAAGGCACGCTCTCCGCGTCTTGCAGAACACCGTCAATTCTATATCGAACCAACACAGCGTGCTCCGACGGCTCGATGTGTATGTCAGAGGCGAGCAACTTAAGCGCCCGAGCGATCAGTCGATTTAATAAATTTACAGTCGGCGCTTCGCTCGCCAGCTCACGCAATCGATCCTCTTCGGTGTTACTGAGCTCAGATAATTGTGAGGATGTGGAATCTGAAAAACTCGCGCGAAATTGCGCGAGCGTGCGATCGAAAGCATCTCTCCCGCAAATTAATCGCTTAATCTCCAAACCTATATTAGCAACAAACTCCAGAGCTTCGAGGTCTAAAGGCGAACGCGTGCAAAAGACCGCTTGGTCGCCATTTTCAATGGTGATAGGCAACCAACCACGATCGAATAAAAACTCCAGCTGCCCTGCTGTATAGCCCATATCAGATGGCTCCCAGCCATCTAACAACTGGTCATCTAAAATAACCTCCCCAAGCGCATCGGCATACACGAAAGGGAGCTGATCCTCAGACAGAGACCCCATATTGACCAAAATTTGCTCGAGTGAGCCTCCAGCTTTTTTTTGATACGACGCGGCTTTTTCTAAGTCTTGAGGCTTAACACCCACTCGATCCAGTGCTGCTTTGAGCCCCATCATGGTCACTACTCCTCATACCTAATATCAGCATCATCTCCGGTACCACCCTCTGTACCATCTTTACCAAAAGACATCAGAGTAAACGCTAGCCCACTGACCCCTGGCACCTTGTAAAAATAGTCATTACCCCAAGGGTCCTTTGGTACAGATTTTGGCAGATATGGGCCATCCCATCCTGCACCAGAAGGCTCTCTTAACTCGCTCAATGATGACGGATAATCACCTAAATCCAGCCGGAAAGCCTCCATAGACGTGCGCAACATCTCCAACTGTATTTGCGCGCTTTTGACCTTCGTAGAGTCAACCTTAGAAAACATAGCGGGTGCCACAAGTGAATATAAAAGACCCAAAATCACAATGACAATCAGTAGCTCAATGAGCGTAAAGCCACTCTGCTCGCGGGCAGGTCTATTGAGGGCCCAGAAATCCAAAGGTCGCATATTAAAATATCTCCAATCTATTGCTTGATACCATGTAGATCTAGCGTAATACGTCTACCGATGAAGAAGATCACATGGATTCATACTGCTTTTAGTACCCACAACGAATAACCGCCAGAGTAGCTCGTGCCCCAATAACGGAAAGAGTGCCTCTCCACGCATAAGGTCCAACTCGAAATTCGTAGCTCGGCGATGCCCATAGAATGCACCGAAGAATTCAACTCACGTTGCTTAATACGTACGACACCTCAGACTATCATTATTTCATCCCTCCGGTAGCCCCTCAGGGTGCGCGGACACCTTAGTGTATTCTCCACTGGCTGATAATTTTTGCAGAATCAAAACACGACCCGTGGAATCAATCGTTTGAGTAATCCTTGCGACGTTTCCAGACTGATTAACCTCGATAACATTGTCGCTCATCTGACCCGAACAACGCTGTCGCCAAATCGTTTTTTCGCCATGCTCGGAGCGGCGCCAATCACCACATTGCACCTGTACGTCTTTAAGGTCTGATGATTTGAAGACTCTGGAGCCTGCGACTTCAACTACTTCAACCAAATTCTCCAGACCGATTCCTGCAACTGACCTTACAACCCAACCATCAAAACTGATCGCCTCGTTGTCACTACTCAGGAAGACAAACCCATGCGGCCCGCCTCGAAAAAGACTGACTATGCTACCGGGCGCGCCCACTATTTCTGCAGACCAGATATTGGTTGAGCCAACCGTCTCCTTCGCCCCTTCACCCTTTGTCACAGCAGTAATAAGGGACTCAAACTGAGGCGCAGAAAATGTGCACGACCCCAGCGATATTAACAGGCAAAAAACGATACATCGTCGTACTTGCATTTTTTTATTCTACTCTTAAAACATCACGGCAATATAATACTCGCCATTTCTTACTCTTCAAATGGCACTGTGGGGTAACGCGTTAGTTTTCAGAAAGTTCCCTCGGATTTGCCCTGAACCGAGGATTCGCTCTAAAACATTGGCCCGCCAGTCGACAACGAGATCAATGACCAGAGCGTATTAGCGAGCCTGACACTTGGCGCCCTAAGCTGAGCCTCGACGTTAGTCGCTCACGATTAGCGCACCTGTCGGCACTGTTACCACCGCAGCCAAGTTGAACGGATTTGCAGGCAACTTCGATGGTCTACCAATACTTTTGACACAGACATAAAAAAGGGGCGAATCCGCCCCTTAATAAATAAAATACAAGCTTTGTGACTAGTTCGTACCCGAACTACTTGTTGACGAAGTTGTCGACGTACTCGAAGTACTGCCCGTAGTCGACGTAGTAGTGGTAGACGTCGATGTCGATGTTGTCGTCGATGTCGATGTTGTCGTCGATGTCGCGGGCTCAGGTTCTGGCTCAGGTTCTGGCTCAGGTTCTGGCTCAGGTTCTGGCTCAGGTTCTGGCTCAGGTTCTGGCTCAGGTTCTGGCTCAGGTTCTGGCTCAGGTTCTGGCTCAGGTGCTGGCTCAGGTTCTGGCTCAGGTTCTGGCTCAGGTTCTGGCTCAGGTTCTGGCTCAGGTTCTGGCTCAGGTTCTGGCTCAGGTTCTGGCTCAGGTTCTGGCTCAGGTTCTGGCTCAG
>Ga0206131_10000679_pt1 | contig 46013 bp, 39 predicted proteins | sample Helgoland_Spring_FD_148636 | JGI IMG/M metagenome (GOLD analysis project Ga0206131, IMG submission 148636) | Pelagic subsurface seawater microbial communities from Kabeltonne, Helgoland, North Sea - Helgoland_Spring_Bloom_20160517_1 | ecosystem: Environmental > Aquatic > Marine > Epipelagic ... | reverse complement strand
ACTACTTGTGGAAATAAGGTCATGTGTTTTGAATATGAAGGAAAAATTTGGAAAGAAAGTAGAAAAAGCATGAATTATAATAGAGATTATTGTGTTTTGGATGAATGTAAAGAGGCTTTTGGTTTAAAAAAGATTGGAATTATAAGAGTTGTTAGTAATTTTAGAATTGAAAAAACTGATAGAAGTAAAAAAAGTTGGAAAGATAATTGGAAAATGGTTTCTTGGGGAACAACTGGAAAAGATAATAAGGATTTGAATGTAAAAGTTGTTTATTGTGTCATGAATAAAATAACTAATTGTATGTGGAAAGTTCCAATGGAATTCGGTAAAATAAAGCACAGTATAGTATATGGAACGGAAAATGGTGGGAATATCGGGCAAAATAGAGCTTTATTTAAAGAATTTGTAAAAATTGGAGTGTTCCGGGGGATTTTTAGATGTAGTGATTTTAATGGTAGAAATGTATTGGTTGGATTGAAAGATCAGATTTCAAAACAGTATTTGGTAAGTATTGATGAAGGAGATATTGGTAAAAGGTTGGATATTTTGGGTGGAAGAGAAAAATGGTTAGTGGAAGCCTTGAATAAAGATAAGAGTATTATTAAAGAAATTATTGATGAAGTTTTGGGAAAGAATGAAACATTAATCTGGAAAACGATGAAAAAATATTGTTTTAGTGATGAGTTGTGTTATGAAGTTAAGGATAATATGAGAAAGCTGATTTATGATTTACAGCAAGAGGGTGTAGTGGTTGAGTTTGATTAGAGAGTATATAAATTGATTTAAAAGTATTTAAAGTTTTTTAATCAATACAATAAAATATGACAAGTCAAGAACAATCACAAGCATTCTACTTAGCAGAAACTGTTACTCTTATAGGAAAAAATTTCCTATCTGACGAGCAAATTACTAGAGATCTAAACTCTATTGTTGATTCTATTATGCATACCGCACCAGAAATTATCAACAAGAAATGGATGGACATTTATCTTTATTGTAGTAATCATTTTACCGATATTGACAATATGCAACATTACAAAGCATTTAATACTTATCAAGAAAGATATAGCCAATATAAAAGTCTATTTATATAATTAAAAGTTAAACATAATTATTTATATAGTATAAATGATGTGCTGTTTTGGATATGCCGTTTCAAAAAAGAAAACAAAAGTAAAACCTTTTTCTAATATTAAAGCAATTCACGTATATGAAAACAAATATAAAGTAAGAACTGTTATACCAAATGACCCCACTAAAACCAAGAATTACACTAATGAAAAACTGATTTAAATATAATTTTTCTAATTAGATTAATATATGAATATAACTAGCTTTTTCACCAAAGATGAAAGCAAACCCGATGTACGTATCCCATTAAAACCTATTGTAAAATGGTCTGGTGGCAAAAAAGACGAGTTGCCTGAAATTCTAAAATGGATTCCACAAGATATAAATATGTATCTAGAACCTTTTATTGGAGGAGGCGCAGTGTTTTTCCATTTAAATCCCAAGAAGGCTGCCATCAACGACGTTCATAAAGAATTGATTGATTTTTATACAAGTATTAAAAATGGAGACAGTGATAAAATTTATGAATATATGAGTTCCCACCCAAATGAACAAGAAGAATATTATAAAGTAAGAAACACCGAACCAAAATCTGTATTAGAAAACGGAAGCCGATTTTATTATCTAAGAAAAACTTGTTTTAGAGGTATGCTAAGATACAATTCAAAAGGTAAATTTAACATTCCATATGGAAGATATAAAACTTATAATTACGAAGATATAAAAAATAAAGGTTATGAAAAACTATTAAAAAATACAGATATTCATAATAAAAGCTTTGAATATATATTTGAAAACTATAATGATAAGAAGAATTTTATGTTCCTTGACCCGCCTTATGATAGTGAATTCACTGATTATGGTTATTGCCAATTTGGTAAAGATGAACATAAAAAATTAGCAAAATGTTTTAAAGAAACAAATATTAGATGTCTTATGGTTATTGGTAAAACAGATTTTATTTCAGAATTATACAAAGGATATATTATTGATGAATACAAAAAAAATTATAGATTTAAATTACATTCAGGTCGTGTAGGCAGTGAAATAAATACTAAGCATTTAGTTATTAAGAATTATTAATACCAAATTAACTTTTTTCTTTCATGTAAATAAATTGAATAAAAAAAGCCGCCTTGGATAATATTAACACAAAGATTTCTAATATTATCTAAACTACTTAAACAATAAAAACTACTATATATAACAATGTCATACGGTCGTTTCTCTAGCAAAAAAGGAATGAAAAAAGCTATTGCAGCTGGTCTTAAAGAATTTGATTTCTATATTGAAGGCAATGGAAAAATTAATATGGATATGATTAACAAAAAACTCAAACCAAAAAAAATAAAAAAAACAAAAAAACCAAAAAAGTCAGCATACAAATCACAATACTTCACAGGAGAAAATGAAGAAGTAGCAAATCTTATCGGTCAATTCTTCACGACCAATCACTCCGATAAAATTAAGGCTGGAAACATGTTGGAAAATGATGTAGCCGATGATGTAAAAGAACATAGTTCATTTACATTTTACAAGGCTAAAAGCATCAACGACCCTGAAGTTGTAGCTCCAGGTGTTATTGCTTCATGCAGATTTCCAAAAGAACAATATGAAACTCATGGTCTTAAGTGCAAAAACAAAAAGGAAGTTGAAGTAGACCTTGTTATTATTGACGCTGATAATGCTGTCAGTATCGTAGAACTCAAAAACGGATGTGATTTTGATACAAAGAAAAGCAAGGGCGAAGTTCAAAGTTTGGAAGCCACCAAAATCCTATGTGAAAAAATTGGATTTACAAACGTAGAATGTTGTATCTGCTGCTATGATGCTATTGTGAAAAGTGATATGAAGCTTAAAACTACAATGGGACAAGTTAAAACTATTCTTTATAGTGAATTAGCTGAAAGATGTGGATTGAAAGGAGACGAGAGCCGTCAGCGTATCAACCAAAGGGTTCAATTGAGAGCTCGTGATAATGTAAAAAAACTTGACGATTTCATTTCTGCTTACCAAGCAATGAGAAATATGTAAATAAAAAAATAAGAAGACTGGAGAAAGCTTTTTTTATTCAACATGAAAGATAATAAAACACAACTAATAAAAATTGAATTATGTAAATTACATTATTTTTATTCAATACAAGATGAGTTTTGAACAAAAATCCAAGCATGACAGTGAAAAAATAATGAGATTTATTGAATCTCATCCAAAGTTTGATGCCATATACAGTGCATTTACGAAAGGTCCAGAACCTGAATGCGGCTTTATGTGGACAACTACCGAATGGTGGACACAGGAAGAAGGAGAAGCTATTGAAATTGTCAGTAATAAAGTATTAGAGTATGATTGGGACAGCAGCGGTTATGGTTATATGATGCGCGTTATTCAAGCTAAAATTAAAGAGTTGCCTGTTGCCACAGCAGAAGCCGTCCAAGACGATTTACAAGATGATGAATCTAAATATGCGGGTGATCCACGCACCGGTAAGGGCAGTTTATTATACAAAAATGATGTAGAAAATCCAGAGGAAGAAGAAGAAAAATTAGATAGTGAAAAAAAATTCGCAAAAAGCTATCAACAAACACAATTCGGCGAAGCTATGGATGATAATAATAAAAAAGCGCTTGATGTTATGGCAAAAAAAGGAGCAGATAAAGCGGCAAACTATATGATGGCACAAGCTGGCGGAGACTATGCTAGAATGCGTAGTATGTTCGGTTAATAATAAATTGAATTAAAAATATAAACATTTTTTAATTCAACACAACAATGACAATCCAAGTAGCTAATATTAATTGCGTAAATTCTTCCGACTATACATTTAACATTCCAGAATTCTCTAGGATGTTGGATGAATATTCAACTACATTAGATGAAAACCAATACCTTGACCCCGCTGAATTCGCTATTCGCGTGTTAAGAGCTTATGGTTTAATTGGAGAACTTGTTCCAATTGCATTATTAAACAAAATGGCTGGCGATGTTAAAAAAACTTATGAATACCCACCATTGGTAATAAATACTATTGAATTCGCACTATCATTTTGCGTATTGGTAAGGTCTAGAAGCGCGGGTATAGATGAAGAACATCTAGAAACTCTCAAAGATAATATGAATGAAAACTGGACGGCTGTAAAAAATATTTTAGATAGTTTGCCTGAGGAAGCTTAAAGTTCAATTAAAAATCCTATTTTTTCATAGAAATTGATTTAAATATATTGATTGTTATAATATATAATGGATATACGGAATTTCTTTGGTGGAAACACCAAAAGTAAGCAAATAAAATATATTGATTTATTTTGTGGAATGGGTTCGTTTCATTATTCCCTTTAAAAAATTAGGATGGAAATGTGTAATGGCTAGTGATATATGCGAACCGGCAAGAAACACATATGAAAAAAATCATAATTTGAAACCACTTGGAGATATATGTGAAATAGACCCAAAAAAAATAGAACCTTATGATATTTTGACAGCAGGATTTCCTTGTTTTGTTGAAGGTACTAAAGTTTTAACTTATAGTGGATATAAGAGTATTGAAGATGTTGTTTTAACCGATACATTAATGACACATACTGGGAAATTTCAAAAAATTCTGAATTTACAACACAAACAATATACAGGCGATTTATATAACATTAGAGCTAAATATCATGAATCTCTAAAATGTACAGACGAACACCCATTTTATATTCGTGAAAAAACACAAAAATGGAATAATGAATTACGGAAATATGAACATATGTTTAAAAATCCTGAATGGAAAAAAGCATGTAAATTAACAAAAAATGATTATTTTGGTATGAAAATTAATGAAAACAGTATCATACCTGAATTTAATTTTGATAAGATTATAAATCAACATAAAACTAAGGTAGTTAAAATTAAATTAGATGACCCGGATATGTGGTTTATAATGGGTTATTTTATAGGTGATGGTTGGATAGAAGAAACAAAAAAAAAAGATGGTCGTTGTATGAATAAAATAAGGTTTGCTATTAATACAAAAGATGAGAAGGATGTGCTTGATAGAATAAATAATATATTAAAATTAACTGATAAAAAATGCCCTTCGGGTAATAACTGTAATAAATATGGTTGTGCTGATTTTGTTTGGTTTAATATATTTAAAAAGTTTGGGAAATACGCCCATGGAAAATTAATCCCTGAATGGGTTCAAGATGCTCCAACAGAGTATATTCAGGAGTTTGTGAATGGTTATAGAAGAGCCGATGGTTGTATTACCAAAAATGATTGTTATGAGTTTACAACTGTATCACATAATTTAGCATTTGGATTACAAAGATTATATCTAAAATTAGGACATTTGTTTAGTATCAGAAAAGATATTCGTCCAAAAACAACTGTAATTGAAGGAAGAACAGTTAATCAAAGAGATACATATCATATTAGTGGATATATTAAAGAAAATAAAAGAAAGCATACTTCCTTTATTGAAAACGGATATGTTTGGTATAAACCATTTAAAATAGAAAAGGCTTATGTAGAAAATGAACCAGTTTATAATTTTGAAGTGGAAAATGATAACAGTTATATAGTAGAAAATAAGATAGTACATAATTGTCAGCCCTTTTCAAATGCTGGAAAAAAGAAAGGATTTGACGATGAAAGAGGAACTATGTTTTCTCAAGTGATGAGATTTGTTAAGATTAATAAACCATCAATCATTGTATTGGAGAACGTTATGGGGTTATTAAGACACGATAATGGTAAAAGTTTGGAGAGAATTAAAAAAGAAATAACAGATGAAGGATATAAAATTATTTATAAAGTATTAAAGTGTAGCGATTATGGTATACCTCAAATGAGAAAAAGGTTATTTATAATAGGTATGAAAGGTGCCAATGATAATAAATTTAAAGATTTCTTTAATTTGGCGGAATATGAGAAAAAGGTAACGTTGACAGAATACTTGGAAAAAGATTTTGAAAAGGATACAGCACGAACAATAAGATGTGGTGGTAGGCGTTCTCCCATGGGTTCTAAACAGCTTTGGGATGGTTATTGGATTGACATTAGTGGAAATAGAGAAGAATATAGATTAACAATACAAGACGCGTTAAAATTACAAGGATTTGAAAATTATGAATTACTAGGTTCAAATACGGCGAACTGGAAGATGTTAGGTAATACAATACCAACAATATTTACACAAATAATAGGTAAGCAAATTTTGAAAATGTTGTAAAAAAAGTGTATTACACTATTTTTATAATTATTATTTATTTTTTAATTCTTATTGATATTGCTCCTCTTGGACGCATAACACCTTTGTCATTATAATAACAGACCCAAGGCATCTGGTGTTCTGTAGGATTTTTTTTGGTCGGCATACCATTTCCGCGCAGTTTTCCATTCTTTTGCTGCTTTACACCCCGAATGGATATTATGTATCTATTCCAGTTTGAAAGAACATAATTTATTTTCTCCTCTTCTGTAGAACACTCCTTGTATGCCATTTGTCCTGAGCGATGATACATATCTAACACCCCATTTGCCGGGACAGACGCATCTTTCTTTCCCGTACCGTCTAAAGTGAAATATGCGATGACTGCTGCAATATTTCTTTTTTCAACTTCAGTTAGAGTGTAGCAGGACAACGATCTGTCTACCTCAGATATGAGCTGGCATACGTTAGATGGGTCTTTTAGGTATTGACCGACTAATTTATCCATTGATGAAACAAGCGGTTTGAGATTTGGATTTTTAATGAACTTGTCTCTGCTGGTACAATTTACAATACACGGATTTGATTTGTGGAAATATTTAATACTTATACCTATCACTCTTTGCGTGCTGTTGAATTTTATTTTAATATCGGATTTGATATTACTTTTAGCCTTTTTTATTTGCTCTAGACTAGTGATTGTTTTGTTATCTGCTGGATCAATAACCTCAATACCCTGTGAGGATTCATCGCCAAAATAGCTGGCTAGCCAATCGTGGTCGTCTTTATGGAGTAGAAGCTCCAATATAACTCTTTTTTCTCCTTTTTCACCTCTGTTTGAACTTGACATTTTATTATGTATATTTTATTTTTTTAACTATCAAACTTACAAGTTCAAATATTGTAATCAATAAATTAACATGAAAAGACAATTTCCGACCTCATTTTGATAATATTATATATTGTAAAAATTGATTTAAAAAAATATCAGTGATATTTTATAAATAATAAATATGTATGAATCTAAAGTTATACACCGAGCTGAAACAGCATCTCACAAATTTGAAATTCAAGAATTTGAAACAAAAACTAGAAACCAAAGCATTCATGAACTACTAGGTTCCGTAAAATCTCAAAAAGATATACCACTCCAAACACGTATATTCACTAATAATAATTTCACTTTTATTTGTCATAATGGAATTCCTTTTTCAGATCATGACTTTAAGAGATTAACTTATTCAGGACGCGAATCAATGGAATTAGATATTAAAGGTTCTAGCCACGCTGGTGTCGGTGCAAAACTTGTATTATCTACAACTGGTGAAAGAATTTCACTAGAAACAAAAGAGAATAATCAAAAAAATACTATGACAATTAATAATACTAACTATATGAAATACGGACACATAATTGGAAAGGATGATAATGGCGAACTTTTTGATTATTGTTGTGCGATCGATCAATATCATCGGTTGCATTTTGCGTTAGGTCGTGAAAAGAAAAAGGGAATTAATAGTATAATTAAAAAAAAATTTAATGATATTGTTAAATATTTTCCAACTTGTAATACAGTTTTTATAATGCCAAAAAATCATAATAACAATGTATCTGGTAATGAAGAATTGAATTTAAAACAGGAACTAAGAATGCACTTTAACGGCACATCAAGAATACATATTAACAATAAATTAGTATCACCTCTTCCAGGAGAACATAAATTTATGTCGCCTTATTGGGGATATCCATATTATAAAGTAAAAAATACAATTTATAAAACTCAAAAAACATATACGTTAGTAATTAAAAGGTTAATACATGAAAATATTCCAATATGCAATAAAGAAATTCCAGAATATCAGGTATTTCCTTTACCTCACACTAGAAAAGTAGAAGAATTACAAACTTTGAATTTACGTTCATTGCGAGCATCTCATTCGGAAGAAGAATTAAAAAAAATTCAGGATTGTGAAGTGCTTTATGATTGTGAGTTTGATAGTATTAATGCACCAACGTTATCAGGACACGATATGAGAGCAAATTATTTTCCAGAAGAAGTGTGCCGTGCACCCCTCATTATTCGTCGTATAGACGGATTAGCTAATGGAACAGAAAGAGAAAAACCTGCTCCATCTTGCCTTAAAATTAAAGTTGGAAAAAATAGACCAAAACAACTAATTCGTTCTGAAGGAAACGGAACAAAAAATTTGAAATTAGGCACACTACAATTTAAAGCACATCAAAATATTCAAATGGAAGTAAATGAAAACAGAGAACACGCGGGACTTACTATGTTTAATATTACACCAAATAAACAAAAAACAAAGACAAAAAACTATGGTGGTGCACAGAAAGAGAAAGTTGTACTTCAATTACTATTTATTGGTGTAAAACTTTCTCTTGAATATTTACTGGAAAAAATCGATACTACAAAAGAAAAAAATATCAAACGTGCAAAGAGAATGAAACGTTGGTTGCAATCCTTCAGCAAAGTCGTCCACTTGCGGGAGAAAATCAACAAATGGTTAAAATTGAGAAATAAATGGTTTAAACAAAGATCCCTACAGAGAAGGATTTCAGCTTCGGCAGCATTGTCAGGACAAAAAAGGAACGCCAAAAAAGAAAAATCAAGATTAGAAAAAGTAGCAGAAAAACTGAGACAAGAAAAGGAAGAAGAAGAAAAAAAACGTATAACCGCCGAAGCCAAAGCCAACGAGGAAAAAAAAGGAAAAGAACAAGAAAAAACAAGACGTAAAACAGCTGAACGAGCAACGGAAAATGTCAAATTAAAAATAGAGGAACTTAATATCAAAGTAGAAAAACAAGAAGAAAGAGAAGAAGAATTTGAAGATGTTAAAAAAGAGCTAAAAGGAGAATTACAAGAAGTTCAAAACGAACTATCTGTTTATAAAAAAATGGATGCCACTGATGATTTAAGAGAGAAAGTTTATGATAGAGATTTTAATGGCGCCCTTTATGGTATGTGTCCTTGTTGCGGTCATAGATTAAGCCCCTTTAAAAAATGCAAGAAAAAATGGACACCTTCTCTAGGACATATAATGCCCGAATCAAAATATGTAAATCCTAATACCGGTGAAAGTTATGTTAATTTTGATGAAAACTATTTAATGGTGTGTGTATCTTGTAATAGTGAAAATTCCACAATAGATATGAGAGAATTTGTTAAAATGTCGTATCCAGCAAATTACCCCAAATTTATGGAAGATAACAAAGAACAATTTGATAGATTAGATGCCAAAGTAAAAGAAATGGGACTAATTGATTAATAAAATAAGTTAAAAAATTTTTCTAATTTATTTTTCTTCCTCCAACTGTATTTCAATCCTAATTTTTTGTTTCAATCGTATCTCATCCATAAACACATATACTTTAAAATTTTGTTTGCTATACAATTTAATATCGTGCCTACTTGTAAATCTATTAGTCATTTTAAATTCAGGCATAAATACCATGTACTGATATAATCCATCGTTTCTAACAATTTTATCAAATATATACGCCTCAAATACCTTATCTTTTATAGTTTCATCCTTAGAACATAACTCTAACAAATTACAATCATTTTGAACCCGACGTATAGACCGAATTGTTTGATTAATATATTCTATTGATTCATCCTTCATCCAACCATTATAAAACTGTTTTCTTTTACCTTTCAATTTTAACAATCCTATTTTATCTTGAATTATAATCATATTCAATAAATCAGGTAATCTTCTAATAGGACTAGTAATATGAACGTAAGCATCTAATTCTAACAAATCATGTTTTTCAAAATGGTTGTAATCACAATATTGTCCTCCAAAACTATGCCACATTTTCAAAAATTTATTTATTTCTTTTGGCACATGCTCTGGTGGTTTATAATCTTGATTAAGCTTAGCTGACCTATATAAACCTGTCTTCTCCATTTTTAAAAATCTAGCACAATAATAATTCATCAAAATCATCATATAAGCAATCATATCGTGTGTATTTTCTATTTTATCAACATATTTATAATCCTTGTTAAGATTTTTAACACATATGAAAGCTAATTTTATATCCGGATTATCCAACTCGTTGGTGTCATATCTATAATTTTTTTTAACACTTATCATTGTATTTACGAAATCATATTTTATAATTTGGTCTATTGTTTTATCTATTCGCAAATCAATGGTAAAAGCAAACTTTTTTTCTCCTTCAACCAAACTACATATTTGGTCTGATAAAATGGTAGGCAACATTGGACGTTTTCTATCAGGTAAATAAATAGTAGATATTCTTTTTGAAAAACTTTCCCATAAATCCAAGGTATCTAACCAGAAAGATACATTGGAAATATAAATACTTAATATGTAATATGGTTTATCACCACACATGTCAATACCAAAAGCGTCATCAAAATCTCTACTATTAACCGGATCAACCGTATAAATTTTTCTATCCGTCCTATCTTCCACTTCATTTTGCCAGAAAATCATTCCTGTATATGTTTCAATGTTTTCTTCTTTTAACTTTTTCATTGTATCTTTTTTAAACCACGTTATTGAAGCATATAAACTTTTACAATATAGTTGATACTCATAAAAATTTGGAAGTATATTGACATCGCCCAATGTATTTTCACAAGTCGCCATAGGATGTTTTTGTCTTTCAGTCCAACATTTGAATCTAAATACAATATATTTATTAACAGTATATGTGCTGAAATCGTGTTTTATCTTAAATGAAACTAAAAATTCGGGCAATCGCTTATCGTCTGGAATACATCTATACCAAAAATATGGACTTGTTATACTACCACCCGACCTTCCATATGTTACTCCGTCGCATACCAATACACCAGGTATAAATCTCATGGATCTAACAGATGAATGTAAAACATTATAATCTTCATCTATAATGTCTTGGTTAAATAGTTTCATCTCTGCTGGAGACTTGGTAAATTCTTTTTCGCTTTTCTTTAAAGTTTTGACATCCAAATACTCATAGCGAGCATATTTGCGGTCTTCTACTTTAACTTTATAGCTCATTCTTGTAAATATATTTAATAAATTGTTTATAAATATATTTTATTCAATTAATTATCTTGTTGTTTCAGCTTTTGTTCTAAATTTACGGGGTTTTTCTCTCCCGGGTCATTGGGTTTATCTTTTGAATCCATTTTTGGTGCAATTTCTCTTTTTATATTTTGTCCTTGTAACAAATACATTGATAGCTCTGGTAATATAGATAATGTATTCATAAAAGTTCCATACTTGAAACAACATATACTAGACATTTTACTATAGTAAATACTATACCACCAGTATGGTGGAACATATAATATCATACCTTCTTTTAGTTCAACATCTAATGCTTTTACCTTTTCATATTCATTTCTATGTTTTTCTTGGACGTTCCAAGGATTTATAGGCGATTTAAATTCAAAATTATCATAATCTTTCTTTTCTTGTAAATATTTTCCTGCGTTTGGTGGAATCAATTTTACATTTACACTTCCTTGTGTGACATAAAAGTAATTTCTATATGTTAAATTATATCGTAAAGGTGTATGACTTTCTGCTGTCCCTGACATAAAATCATAATCACATTTAGAAACCAATGGTGGTCTTAAAAACATATCATTATATGAAAAAACTTTAACTGCTCCTGTTTCTTCTAAAAAATCATAATTATTTTCTGTTATATACTTTTTATCATTATCATTTTGAAATACATTAATCCCTTCTCTCAATACCAGTGGTAAATACATTTCACTAGTATCATCATTATTTGTAATATCCCTTATTTTTATATCAAATGCCGAATATTTGCTATTGAAATATTTCAAAGTTCCCTTATTTGCAATTTCTTCATTATAATAATCAAATATGATAGGTTGTCTTAAATTACAAATTTCATCTAGCTTATCTTTAGATGGCTTTTCAATTGTATACACTTCTAAATCATTACTTTTAGTTAAATGGTGATTTATATGTAAGTAAAAAAACAATACAATTATAAATACAAATATTCCTACAAAATATTTCATAATTAATACTATTTTAGAAATGAAATATTTATTTTTTCCGAATAATATATATATACATGGAATATGAACATGAATTTATAAAATTCAATAACTTCATTATATTGCTTAATACAAACAAGCATGCCAAAACAACGTTGGTTGAATCATATATAAATAATGGAGCGGTTGATGAAAATAGAGAAAATCTTGGTATATCACATTTATTAGAACATATATGTACTGATGGTTGGAGTAAATGCCGAAACAATTGTAGTGAATTTTGGAAAAAAAGAGGAGTTATATTAAATGCTTCTACCGGACAAACATATGTTAATTATTTTATAAAAGGTTTACCAAAATATATGGATGATATGATAAATTATATTGTTTCCATTTCAACAAATCCAATTGTTAATAAAAATCGTATCAAAAAAGAAAAAAAAGCCGTTACTAATGAATTACTCATACACGGTCAAAATAGTCAATTACCTCTTTACAATTTACTAAATCAAATATTATTTACTGTTCCTGGATTACAATTCCAAGATGATATACAACATCAAATTAAAAATTTGGTAAATTTAAATGCTAGTAATTTGGCTAAATGGTCTAAAGAATATTATGGTTCTGGTAATACTATTATTAGTATATCAGGTAATTTCTGTAAAAAAACTGTTTTAACTAAATTAAGAAAAAAGTTAAAAAAATATACAAAGTATAAAACTAGAACTTATTATCGCAATGTCTTCGCCCCCGGTTTAAAAGTAGCGTATGCTGAAAATAAAATGATTGATAATACTACCGTATTTTTTGCTTTTCACTCGCCTATTTTTTATAAAGATTTAGAAACATATTACATTGATTTCTTTAAAGAATTTATTAATAGCGGGATGACATCTATTCTTATGTATGAGCTTAGAGAAAAAAGAGACCTTATTTATAACATTCAACTTGATAATTATACTACTCCTTATGGAACTTATATTCTCATAGAAACATCTTGTAAAAACCATAACATTGAAAGAGCTGTCAAAAGAACAATTAAAACTTTACAAAAATTATCTGAAGGTAAATTCTCTTCCAGACACATGGAATATGTAAGAGAATCTTATTTGGTTAAAAAATACAATGACTGTGAAAATAATGACTTTATTTCTAATTTTTACGGAGAACAATATATAAATCAATTGTTTAATTTAGAAAGTCCTCTTATTATTTCTCCTAATGAAATGATTGATAAAATAAAAGAATTACAAAAACCAGAATTCGTCGGTTTTATCAAAAAATTATTAATTTTTTCTAATGTTAAAGTTGCTTATCAGGGCAAAAGAGAGGTTAAAGACCTTGAAAAACAAGTATTGAAAATTATTAAATAATTACATTTCTATTCCTTCTATTTCATCTTCATCTCCTACACAAGGAGCCAAATAAAACTTTATATATGAATTTATTTTTTCATTTTCATCATCTTCTTCCATCCAATGATCTAAACTTAAACACATTTTCATAGGATAATTACTTGAAAAATGCAAATGACTTAATGAATTCAATGATGAAAATTCACTCATTAATAATAGAAATTTAGTTGAAAATTCAATTTCTATTTTCTCACCTTCTTCTATCGCAAATTCTTGTAATTGTTCTTGTTTTATTGTCACCTGCATCTTTCCTATATCTCCATTCGTTTTTATATATACATTCTGTTCTTCATCTGTCCCTAAAGATATATGAGTTTTTTCTCCAAATGTATTCATTTGCGACATAATTTTACTCCAATCATGTGAATTTAAAGACATATCTACATTATATTCTATTTCAGGTATCTCCAACTGTTCTGTATCTATATCCATTAATTTCACTTCAAATTCTTTATCAAAACCTGAACCTTCAAAGTATACCAATAGCTCTTCTGTGCTATCATGATAATACGACCATTTTATTTTTTGACCTTCTAGTATACAATTATGAACTGCTGCCAATACACTACAATTTACACCCATTACACTTGTTCTATTACATTCATATTCATCAAACCATTCATTGTTTAGTTTTAATTCAAATATTATTACATGTGATGAATTCATACCTTGAGCGTATAGTCCATCTGTATCAAATACAAAATTCACCTCCGGACATACTTTTTGCATCTTTTTAATAATCTCATTAAACTGTTTCACTTTTTCTTTCCTAGATATCGTAAATCTCATTTTAAAATAATATATAGTTATTATTTTAAATCAATTTAATTATGCTTTTGCTGGAATTTTGTTTACTTTCTCTTTTATCGCATTTTGAACTACTTCTTTGATAACTTCTTCGCTTACTTCTTTTGAAACATCTTCTTCCATTTTTTTATCTTCCACATTTAATTTTATTATTTCACCCGATTTCTCCAATCTTAGTTGTGATATATCATCTCTTAATGCTTTATTTTCTGACCTCAACGATTCAATTTCTGCCCTAAGACCAGATAATTTCGTTAATTGTGGACCTACTATTGCTATTTGTTGTTTCAATACTCCTATATCTCTTACGGAATGTCCAAATTGTTTCGCTAAAGCATTTATCTGTGCGTCATAATCTTTTCGCTGTTTCTTTGCTTCCTGAATTTCATAAACTTTCATACATAATTTTGTTACTTCTGTCTCACTTAGCAATGGTGGTTTTTCAGTATTCACTTTTTTTGCCAATGGTTCTATTTCTTTTAATTTAAAAAAATTTAAACTTGTTTTTACATAATCTCGTGTCGCCATTGGTTTACCTTGTTCGTCTTTTGACGACGACACACTCAATTCTTGCGACATTGGTGCTGATGGAACTATACTAGCTCCCGGTTGTAATTTATTCTGTTCTTCTTCTTCTTTACACATTTTTTCACACATTGCATTAATCCATTCTAATTTATTTATTCTAATTTCATGCCCGGTTATTAGCTTTAATTCTTGTGTAGGTGCTGTTAATCTATATTGTTCCAATTGTCTCGTTTTTTGTTCTAATTCTCCTTCTGTCATTACCATTACATCTTGTGTTATTTGGCTTGACTGACCCATCGGCTGTGTCTGTGGAACCACTGGTGAATATGACATTCTTTGTGATGCACCATAATTCCCGCTTTGAGATGACAACATTTGTGGTTGAGAACTTCTTAAACCACAAGTTGATTGTCCTGGTCTAACTCCTCCTCCTTTTAATCTTCTATCAAATCTACTCATATATCTTTATTTAATAATTTATATTTAAGTTATTCACGCATATCCATATTTATTTTATCATATGACTCATAATTATGAATTTTAAAATCCGTATATTTATAATCTTCCATTTTTTCTCTTAATTCGCATATTTCTATTTTAGGAAATAATAACGGTTCTCTATCTATCTGTTTTTTCAATGCTTCTTCATGATCATCATATATATGACAATTGCCTATAAACATTATCAGTTCATTTGCTTCTAAATTACAATGATGTGCCAATAAATGTGTTAAAAATGCATAACTTGATATATTAAAAGGTAATCCTAAACCTAAATCAGCACTCCTTTGATAAACAGTACAACTTAATTTATTTCCTTCTGTTACATGATATTGAGACATTACATGACACGGTGGCAATGCCATCTCATTTATTTGACACGGATTCCAAGCACTCATTAAAAGCCTCCGCGATGTTCTATCTTCTTCGTCTTTTAATTTATTTACAAGTAAATTTAATTGATCTACACCCATTCCGGTATAATTAAATTTACTTGTATAATACGTCGCATTAAAATGCCTCCATTGATGACCATATACTGGACCCAAATCATTTTCTTCATACCTTAGACCACGCGATTCTAAAAAACTTTTTGATGCATTTTTATTCCATATTTTTACTCCTTGATTCTGTAAAGTTCTATTATCCGTATCTCCGTTTATAAACCATAATAATTCTTTTAAACACGATTTCCAAGCCATCTTCTTTGTTGTTAGTATTGGCATTACATTATTATTTAAATCAAATCTCAATGCTCCCCCTATATGTGTTATTACTTCACCGTTCCTTCTTACTTCTCTTTTACCTGCGAACAACGTATGTTGCAGCAAATCCAAATAAAACTTTTCTGGATGTTTTAGCATAGACATATTTTTAAACGTAAACATATTAATTACTTTAGAAATAATATCTTTATACTCATTTTTTTATTCTTCTTATAAATCATATGGAAGCCACAAGCGACGCCGCACCAACATCTAATAAAGTTCAACAAGGAGGTGGTTTTGTCGATCACGTATTTTCTTTAAACAATGACAAAAAAAATGAATTATTTAATTTAGTTCAATATTTAGTTATGATTGTCATACCTCTTATGTTTTTAGATAATTTAATTGACGAAATTATCCCACCCCTTAATGAAAAAAAGGGACACATTGAATTAGTAATTGAAGTCATCGGACACTCTTTACTTATTCTTGGTGTCATCTATTTATTACATAGAATTATAAGTTATTTCCCTACTCAAAGTGGTAGAGCTTATGATAATTTAAGTTTATTAACATTAGTAGTTGCTTTTATTCTTTTCAACTCCAAAATATGCAAAAAATCCAAAGAATTATTTAAAAGAGCAAAAATTGCTTGGGAAGGCAAAGAAGAACCAAAAAAATCTAAAAAAAATGATATGAATAAACAGAATACTAACATCGTTAGTGTTTCTCAGCCTATTTCCAATGGTGTTCTTCCTCCAACAGTTCCTACACATATACCTCAAAATGGCAACGGATACGTAGAACAATTTCAACAAATGACCGCACCACAACCTAGTAGTCCTCCTCAACAAGTTCAACAAGTTCAACAAGGTTTTCAAGCTCAACAACAAATGCCCTTCCAAAATGAACCTTTAGCAGCAAATGATGGGTTCGGTGCATTTAGCGCTTTTTAAATTTCATATTTTATAATATTATAAAATATGAACCTTGAAAAAATACAACAACAAGACTTAGAACACGCTAATATCAAAAAAAACCCCAAATCTATCCTACGTAAATGGTGCGAATTACACGTATTAGACCATCATACATTCGTCCTTCTTGATAAAGAAAATCATTGTTATTATATTTATGAAAAAAGATTTACTGAATTCAAACCACACCATTTCAATGGTGATGATTTCTTTAATTTTAATAAATTTATACAAAACAACGATAATGATACTGTTTTCCAAAATAAAAATTTCAAAATTATTTTAGTAGGAGAAAATCTTAAAAAAAAACAGAGAGATGCTATTAGCAAAAATATTTTTACTAGTCTAAAAAAGAAAAAAGCCACCTATATATGCTTTTAAATAAATAATTATTTTTAATTTAATAATTATTTATCTTCTAATTTCTCTTTTTGTTCTATAGCATCCTTTATTGATACATATCTTGCTATTCTCTTTTTTACTTCTTGTATTTGTTTATCAAATTTCTTTTTATCTCCATATCCTTCCAATATTCCACTTACTATTTTATTATATTCTTCCGCCAACTTTGGGTTATTTGGAAATGTCGGATTTGCGTCTTCCCACTCTTTCATTGCCATTATGCTCTTATCTTTTATTTTCGTTCTTATATCTTTCGCTGCTTTATCGCCTGTATCTTTCTCCCATTTACCTTCATCTTTTACATAAAATTGCATTCTCTTTTCATCCGTACAATGTATTGGTCTATCTGTTGGATCTAAATTTTCTAGTTGTTTTGTTAATATGTTTTGTATACCTGCTGTCGCTCCAAAATCTTTTTGATACATTACATCTTCCAATTGAACTTGTATTTGATTTACAAAGTCTGTTAGATTCATTGCGTTTTTACAATGTTCCGATAAATAAACATTTACGGTAAGGTTTTTATTATTACAATTGTTATAATTGTTATTGTTAATCGTCTTTCCTTCCTTTAATATTTCTACCATTTTTTCCGTTTTTTCTATTATTTTATTCTTATGCTCTAATTCTTTTTTTAGCTCTTTTACTTCTTTCTGTTTTAGCTCTTCTTCCAATAATTTTATTTTTTGTTTTAACAAAATTGTTTCGGATTTCTCTTTTGTATCTTCAATCACGATGCTACATTTTTGCCCCTTTTGGCGTAGATTTTGCCCCTTTTTAGAACATTTCGCAATATGACGAGCATAACTGGTGTAATGTTTATAATGTTTATTACAGATTTGACACGTTAGATTACCTTTACACTTTGCACCACCGCGTTGGTGTTTTTTTGACTTTAAATGACGATTAAAATCTTTTTTATAAGACGCTGTATAATCACAACTTTGACAAAAATACGAACCATTATTTTGTTTATAATATTCCAATGGTTTTGAAATTTGGGTAATATAAATTACTCCACTCATTTATATATATATGCTTAGATTTTACCTAAATTGTTTTTATTTTAATTATATTTTAGTGCCTTTTTTTCAGCTATTAAAAATTTTCAAAAAATCACTCATCTTTTTTTTGCTAGGTAATCAGTCTCAACAGTGAAAAAACTAAAAACGTGCAATTTCGACGATATATTCTATACCCATGATATCGATTTTGGACATTTCGATATTTCAAAAAAAATGTCCAAAATGAAATCTTTACAACTCTGAACATTTTCATTTTGGACAAAAACAGAGAAATATATAAAAGTACAGAAATTCAAAATAGCTAGGTTTATGGTTATAGTCATATTTTTGTAATTTAAAAAATACCTACAAGACAATGAGGCGTTTTGAAAATTGATTGAAATGTTATGATATATGGTAATAGCACTTTTTCGTAAAAAAATTTATGCAGCGGTCAGTCAGGCGTTTTTTTTCGCAAAAAAAATATTCAAAAATGGCATCATATATGGTAATAGAGAATTTTACAGGTCAAAAAGTCAGTCTGTCTCAGTCAGGAGGGTATTTTAGTTTATTAGCATAATATCATAACAAATTAAAAAAAATAAATTTAGGGTCAGTAAGAGTATGCATACGGTGCTTTTTTCTAGGTTATTTGTAAAAAATATTTAAAATAATAACAAGTTTATATATAAATGAGTTTATTGGACATTGACCAGATATTAGAGGCAACCGAGAAACTAACAACACCGTCTATTACCAATTTAACGTATAATAAGGTTCAGGCATATAAAAATGATATATTACAACGGATAGGATTGCCACGTGAAAGATTAAAAGAATATAATAAAAAACTAAAGGAATATAGGTATTGTAGTGATGTATCTGATATACAAGATGGTCGTTTTATAAGGTGGATTTCATTAAAAAATCCAAATGATTTAAAATTAAGAAACGGAGCATTTGTAAGTGATATATTAATATTAAATAATGGATTACACATTCAATGTAGAAATAGAGGAAGAGTATTTCAAATAAAATATGATGAATGTGAAATATTTCAAAAATTAACTAGAGAAGAACATATATTATTATCGGTATTATCAAATCTTGAAAAATAATCTCAATATATATTAATGAAGAGGAGACAAGCAGTAGTATTTGATTTGGATAAGACGATAGGATTTTTTACGCAAATAGCAGTAGTAATGGAAGCGGTAGAAGATGTATTAGGACGTGAAATGAAATTACAAGAATTTTTTGATTTTTTAGATGTATATCCACACGTATTTAGACCAGATATGTTTAAAATTTTTAATTACCTTAAGAAGCAAAAGAAGAGAAATAAAGAATTAAAAGTGCTAATATATACGAATAACATAGGTCCAAAATCGTGGGTAATGAATATAAGAAAATACATAGAAAAAAAGATAAATTATAAATTATTTGATAAAGTAATACCGGCGTGGAAAGTAGGGAAAGAAATATATGAACCAAACCGAACAACACATAATAAAACATACAGAGATTTATTAAGATGTGGAAAATTATCAAAAAATTATAAGGTTTTATTTTTAGATGATTTAGAACATGAACAAATGAGAGTAGATAAAGTCACATATTTATTAGTAAAAAAATACAGATATGACGAAAGATTTGAAAAACTAGTAGATACATTAATGAAATCAAAGATAAAAGATATGATGGTAAAAAAAACAAAATGTAATAACAATTGTAATAACAATGAATTAATAGAGATGAAATTAATAGAAAGTATAAAAAAGAGTTTTTATATGAAAGAAATGATAAATTTTAAACAAGCAAATGTTCCAACCGTATACCCACGAGTAAAGAAATTTATAGATTCAAATAATAAAACAAGAAAGAGACGGTCAAGTAAAAGGAAAACACTTAAAAGACGAGCTTAGTAGCAGAAACAGCAGTATGTGCCACTTTTTTAGAAACATCAATAGCATCGTGAGACATTTTATTGAAAATATACATTAGTCCTTCAGATAATAGAAGGAAAGTTCCGGCAGTAAAAATCATTCTACGATGAAAATCATTGAATTTGATAGATTTATAAGGATTAAAAAAGTAAATAATAAATAAAGCAACAAAAATTTTGAAATAGAAAGTAACGATAGGTAAATAAATTTTAGCAGGTTGCCAAATGTTAAAATAAGCTAAACCAAATAATATATACCAAGAATAATTTAATAATATAAATAAGTTTTCTAATGAATCCATTTATATTATATAAGTAAAATAATATTAACTGTTGCGAACTTTATAAATATCAAGAGAGCGCGCACTAGCATCTTGGGCGTTGGTAAACTTAGGCATCCAAAAATAAGGAATAACGTGACCTTTATTAGGGAAATATTTTTCAAAAATAATTCTGTAAAATAATTGTTCTAGTGTTTTTGGAGGATTATCAACAATATTATGTTTTTTAATTAAACATTTAACAATATCTTCGTCATTATCGGGATAATTTTCACCCGTAAAAATTTTAGTTTTAACAAATTTTTTAATAATATCGTGCCAAGAATTAGTTTGTTTACTAACACCGTCACTGAAAGCCTCTTTAGTTCTCCAAAGAACACTCTTGGGGAGAGTTTTACCATCATCAAAAGCTCTTCTAATTAAAAATTTTTCACAAAGTTTGTTGGCAGTATGACAACGGAAGAAAGGAGGAATAGAAAGATAAGATTGAACGAAACCTCTATCTAAAAAAGGAGTTCTGGCTTCTAAACCGTGAGAGGAAATAGAACGGTCAGATCTTAAAACATCAAAAAAATGAATATCAGTGAGCAATCTTTTACATTCTTTATCAAAATCAATAGGGTCTTGAATATAATGGAAGTAAAGGTATCCACCGGCTACTTCATCACTACCGTCGCCATTAAAAATAACTTTAGCGTCCGAAGTTTTCTCAAAATCTTTAATATGCTTTGAAATAAGCCAATTGGGAACACTTGCTCTAACACTAGTAGTATCGTATGTTTCGGCATGATAAATAACTTTATCGATAGCTTCAAGTAAATCATCTTCAGTAACAACAATATTGTGGTGATGAGAATCAATAAAATCAGCTACTTCTTGAGCTTTACGGAGGTCTTCCGAACCTTCTAACCCGATAGACCACGTATGAAGTTTTTTATTTTTATTACGAGGATTTTTTTTATAATATTTTGAAACGAGGGAAGCAACAAGACTACTATCTAAACCACCTGATAATAGACAAGCAATATCTCTTTCAGTATTATAAACACGTTTTTTAACAGCGTGTTCGAGAGAAGCGCGTATGCGTTGTAAAGCACGTTGTTCTGAATTTATAGTAGTATCAATAGAAATACTATTAACAGAAGAAAACGGAATAAATGGTCCAGATACATAATTAGTTGTATTGTTGTTATATTCACCTTTAAATTCCAAAAAATTACCGGGAGGAAATTGAGAAATATTGAGGGAATTATCTAATTTAACAAGTTGTTTCATAAGAGAAGCGAAACCAAAGAATTGATTGTTATTTTTTGCGATAAATAGAGGTCGAACACCATAAGGGTCTCTAGCAACATAAATAGCATTTTTTTTATAATCCATTAAAACAAAAGCAAAAACACCATCAAGCATACTAAGAGTTTGTGTAATTCCATATTTAGTGTATAAATGAATAATAATTTCACAGTCGGAGTTAGTATTAAGTTTAATTTTCATATCTTTTGCTAATTGTCTGTAATTATAAATTTCACCGTTGCAAATTAAAGAACAATTTTCATAAATAAGTGGTTGGTTAGAAATATCATCAAGACCATTAATAGCAAGACGATGAAAACCGAAAGCTACAGAAGCATCAACTTTACCAAAACATAAATTACTATATTCAGGTCCTCGCGAACGTCCTTTATTAAAAGCATCTTTAATAATAGGATTTTCAAATGTGTTATTAATAAGAGCAAAAATACCGCACATAATTATATAATTATGGTAATTCTTTTTATATATTTTAATTAATTATTAATTAAAAAAAATGTTGGAATAATATATCAATGACAAACGCACAACACGATGCATATATATGTCAACAATATTTGACGGATGAATTAAATGATAGATTATTTGCTAGAATTACACCATCGAAAACTCTAGAACCATATTTTGAATTTAGATCAGTAGGAACAAGAGAACAAACAATGCCAGTATTTGATTGTAGAACAAAATCAAGTGTTCCTTTAGTGCAACACCAAGGGTTTGATGTAGAAAAAACATTTAATCCGGGTCAAAAAGCACCATTGAGTGGATATTGTAATAATATAGATATAGAGACACGTTTAAGAAATACAATACATCCAATACAAAAAGGGAACGCACAAGGTATATTTATACCTGATACAAGCAGTGATTTATTTAATTTGAAACATGTGCCATTATATGAAGAAACACCTTTAGAAAAACAAGCACCGCATAATCCAAATAAATGTGGAATAGGAAATAACTTTTTTGCGAATCATACAAGACAACAAACAAAGAATATAAAATTAGAATAAATATAAATTGAATTAAAGAAATAATTGAATTTATATAGAAAAGATGTTTTTAACAAGAATATTCAAGCGAACAAAACCAATTAGATTGGGACGATGGAATTATAATAATGTAGAACGTAAAACCGATCTAGCAAATGTAGATCATTGCGGAATGTGTGATTTAAAGTTTAATAAAATAGAAGAACATTTTGAAAAGAAAGCAGTAATTGTAAAACTAGCAGCTTGTGAAATAAATAAAGACAATAAAGAATGGAGAGAAAATATATATCATAGATGCGGAGATGATGTAATAATATTATAATTATTGTATATAATGGCGACAAATAAGATTGATTTGATGTATTTTACAAATAATAGCGCAAGAAGAATGATAGATGAACAAGATGAAGAAAAAGAAAAAAAATTAGACAAAAAAGATATAAAATTTTATAGAAAAAGAATATTACAATTGACAAAAGATTTGCTAAGAGGAGGTAAAACTTCAAATATAATAAATGAAAGTTTCAGTGCGTTTGCAGACACAGCAATAAAATCATTTAAATATGAAGACGAAGTGGAAATATTACAAAAAGAATTTGAAGATTTAGAGGAAAAAAAGAAGGCAAGTAAGGGGGGGAAAGAATTTGTATCTTTGGAAAGTGATAAATTAATGATGAAAGATTTAAAGAATAAAAAAAATGATACAATAAAAAATTTTGCGATAGTAAAAACAAAAAAGAAAAAAGAGAAAATAAAAACACCAACGCAAAAAAAAATAGATTTAAAAACAGAAGAGTTAAAAAACAAGGGAGTAAAGAAGAAGAAGAAAAAGAAATCTTAATAATATATAAATGGATCCAAAAAATAGGAAATTATTAAATCCAAAAAATCAAATAAAGAAAAGAACAGGAGTAAATCCAATAGAATTAGAAAAGGCAATAAAAGGATTAAAACAATTATTTGGAGGTCGTCCAAAGAAAACCAGAAAAAGAAAAAGAAAAAGACGTAAAAAAACAAGGAAAAGAAGAAAACGCAAGACTAAAAGGAGAAAGAAAAGAAGATATACAAAAAGAATACAAAATATAAAAGAAATATTAAGTGATAAATGTTCCCCCAAAAAAGATGGAGAAATATTAAAATTTACCTGTTATACAAAAGCATCATTGTATAAATTAAAAAATATATGGAACGCTAGACACAGTGATGCGAAAATAACAACAAATGATCCCAAATCAATATGGGATTTTTTAAGTTCACATATGGCAGATACGTGTGAAAGAGAATCGTGTTGGTTGAAAAAGAATTGGATAAATCAAAAACTACCAAAAAGTGTAATAGATAATACATTTGCACCAGAACAACCGAACTCCTGGAAAAGAAAACCAACAGAATGGTTGACAAGTATAGATATATTGGATGTAATGAAACAATATGAAAAAACATATAAAAATTTTGAATTTATGGGGCCATCGCCAATAGATTTTGATACACATAAATTATATGGAGAATGTGTATGGGAAGAACTATGTAAAATATCTTTAAAAGAATTAAAGTCAAAAGGTAAAGATAAAATAGGAATAATATTTAATACAGATAAACATACAGAACCGGGAAGTCATTGGGTTGCAATGTTTATAGATTGTAAAAATAAATCAATATATTATTTTGATAGTTATGCGGATGATGCCCCCAAAGAAATAAAAGAATTGGGGAAAAGATTACAGAAACAATCGGAGGCATTTGGTAAAAGATATAAATACATAGAAAATAAGAAAAGGCATCAATGGTCCAATAGTGAATGTGGAATGTATTGTTTATTTTTTATAATAGAATTATTAAAAGGGCGGTCATTTAATAAAATAGAAACAAAAAGAATAGATGATAAATTTATGAAAAAATTAAGAAATATATATTTCAATAAAATATAATTAAAAATATATTAGTTTATTTACATAATGTCGGTATTGAATGATGCAAATAAACAGATGTTATTAGAACTATGTGGTTCTAACGGGATAAATACGATAGATAGAGAATTTCAAACATTTTTTGATAGATTATGTATAAATTATAATAATAATAGATTGGAATACAATAACATACAGGAAATAAATAAAAAAATATTAGAAGAATGTTTTTATTATTCACAACAATTAACAGAGGCAAAAAATCAAAAAAAGGAAGAAGTTGAAAGACCACCACCAGTTCAACAAGTATATTCTTCGGGAACAACAGAATTAAAGACCCTTGATTCAAAAGATTTGAGAATTCAAAAAGATGGAGATTTTTCACTTAAATTAAAAAGTAGAGAAGAAGCATTTAATTCTTTGATTAATAAACCAAAGCCAAATCAAGTTACATTTGAAGAGAAAGAACAAGATGTTCCATCACAAAATTTAGATGTTCTGATGAAACAATCATTAGCAGATAGAGAAAAAGAATTACAGTTAATATTGAATAATAAGGGTGATAAAAAAGCAGAGGAATGGTTAAAACCGATAGAGACATCGGATAAACCAAAAGAATCAAAAAAAGTGTCATTTAATTTAGAAGCACCGAAGGATGAGAGGCAAGAAGTAGTAAATTTATTATCAAAATTAAAACCGAAACGGGTTCAATCATCAAATCAAAATAATGAAATAATAAATTTATTAAAAAAAGTATTAGAAAATCAAGAAAAAATACTAAGTAAATTAAATAAAGAAGATACTGAAATAACAGCTATATTAGAAGATTAGAGAGGCATGAATTTCATACTACCGGGATTTTCAGGGTCATTAACAGCCTGCATAACAGGAACTTGTGTTTTTCTAACATCCCATAAATCTTTATCGATAAGAATACCAGACTTATCTTCGGGGTCATCGGGATTATTAAGAATGATATAAAATTCTCCTTTTGGAATTTTAATATAACCAAGTTTTTTAGTAATTTTCTTTTTTTGGCTCATCCATTGTTTATCTAATAATTCTTTTTTATAATTAGGAACGGAATGGAAAGATTTTTTATCAAGAGAACCATAATTATAACAAACAATTTTTTCTTTTTTACGTCCATCCTTATATAAAGCACAATCAATTGCAGTGCTTTTTATAACATTAAGAATTTCTTTGTTAATTTTAGATTTCAAGTTAGATTTGGTATAAAGATATTCGTCGGTAGTAACAACACGTTCAGGTTCTTCAGGGTCAGGTGATTTATCGTGTCTCATGGATTCACTAGTTAATTGATTTTCTTTTTGTTTTTGAGAGAAGGTCATAATATATAAATAAACCTTAACCGTTCTAAGAACTTCGGGTAATAAATGGTGACTACAAATTCTTCTAGCACGTCCAATAACTTGTTCTGTTCTAACAGGATGCCAATAAGGGTCAAGAATATGAACGAAACGAACATTTTTAAGGTCAATGCCTTCAGAACCACTACTAGTAATCATAAGAGTTTTAATAACATCACCATATAAATTTTTCTCTTTATCGAAACCATTGTCTTCGAGTGTTTGAATGATAGTTTTTGGAACTTCATCCCATTGACTATTAAAAATTTTACGAACGATTTCTTTTTCTTCATCATCTTCAGTTCCAGTATATAAAGCGTAGCAATTTTTTTGTAAGTCTTCTTCGCTCATATTAACTTTCCAAGTACCGTCAGTATCTTTTGCGATTTTAAATCTAGACCAAGGAATACCGGATTGAGCTTCTAAAACCATAGAAAGAATACCTATACCTTCAAGAGTTCTAAAATCAGAATAAATTAAATGGCAACCTCTATGTCTATGGTCGCTTAATCGCTGTAAGACCTTAGCAAATTTAGGACTATATTGAAGTAAACGTTTAGATTTATTCATGTCAAGGTATTTGGAAGAATTTTCTTTTAATTGAGTTAAAGCAGCATTAATAGATTTGGTATATTCACGAGCAACAGCTTTTTTAGCATCAGTATTCGCTTTTTTAGCATCATCGGCATCAAATCGTCCATCGGCACTTTCTTTTCGTTGTTCTATAGATAAACCATCAATTACAGATTTATCAATACTTTTAGTAGCAGAAAAATCAGATGGAAGTGGTCTTCGAATACCTTCGGGGAAAACAAAATTACAATAAAGTCTAGAAAAAACTCTGTATGTGCCAGGATTATCAGCATAAAGTTCATTGGCAGCATCTTTTTTTTGTTTATCAATTGCTCTTTTAGTAGTGACTTGTTTTTTAGGTTTTTTAGATTTGTCTTGGCTTCTTTCAGTCATTCTAGCCTCTTCATATTTTGCTAATTGATAATCACTCATTTCAATAGGAGTATCGTCAATATCAGTATCAGGATTGAATCTAGGAAGTAAAGCTTCTTGAGCGCTTCTAAAATAAGAAGTAAGACCAAGAATACGTCTACTAAACATTAATTTATTTTTTAATTTTTTAGTAAGCATATCAACGAATTTACTATTAAAAGTTTTGAAAGTATCGGGTAAAGCTAAATTAGCTTCAATTTTTGCTTTATCGCGAACTAAAATACTATTTTTTTTCAAAAGTTCAACAATAGATTCTTCAAAAGCATCATCGTTAATTTTACCACGTTTGTTTTTAATAAGACCTCTATATTGTTCTTTGGAAACATAATTAACAAAACCGTAAGGATTTCTAGTAATTTTTAAAAGATTATCTTGGTTGGGAGAATAAAAAATATAATCAACATAACCATTTTTTTTGAAAATATTAATTATTCTGTTTTCATCTACTTTAGTTGTATTAGAGGTGTCAAGATTAAAATGGAAAGTTTTAATATATCCCCTAAGAATATTAAATAGAATACCAATTTCATTAGGATAATTTACAACAGGAGTACCTGTAAGTAAAACAACTCTACAATTATTAGCGTCTAAAAGATAATCGTATAATTTCATAGTAATAGTTTCTCTTTTCTTATCTTTGTCAATTTTATTAACCACTCTACTAACAAAATTATGAGCTTCATCAATAATAACAATTTTATTATCAAAAATATTTTTACGACCGTGAAGTTTTTTAGATTCTGTTTCATAACCTTGTAATCTGGCGTTATTAATACCATTATAGTTAATAAATTGATATTTATGTCTAATCATATTATTGATTTGATCGGTAATACTGGCTCTATCTCTTTGATGTTTATCATTAAAATTTGAAGGTTTGGTTTTATCAACAAGCCAAGCACCTTTATTAGCACGAATGTATGCTGGACTTAAATGTAATACAGATGATAATGCTTTTTCTAAATCTTTATCAATAGTTCCATTTTCATCTTCTGTTTTAATAAATTCCCAAAATTGATTATCTTTATATAGAGGGTCGCCGCATTTCTTTAATTCTTTAATATAATTCATTTGTAATGAAGCAGGTGTCATAACAATAACAGTATTGGATGCCTTAATACCTTCAGCGATAGCAATAGAAGAACAAGTTTTACCAGCACCTAAACCATGATATAATAATAGACCTCTATAAGGACTATGTAAATTAATATAATCGCGAACAATTTTTTGATGTGTAAGCAATGAAAAATTACCTTTACTTTTGAAATCATCACAAGATGCTTGCTGTTTATCGGATTTAATTTGACTGGTATATTCATTTCCAAAAACAGAATTAATAAAATTAGTAAAATAGTCTCTATTTGCTTGATAATAACTAGGAGGATTTATATCAAAATTTTCATATTGAGGTTCAGGTAATCTATCTACAAGTAGCTTTCCTTCGCCATCTTTAATTTTAATAAGTTCTTTCCTAACTTTGAAAAAAGGCATAGCATAATTTTGTAATTTTTTAGGTTGCTTTTTAGTAGATTTTCCAGTAGTTAATTTTTTAGTTCTACCAAGTTTTTTAGGCAATTGTTTAATAATCTTATCATCATCTTTAAATTCACGAGGTTTCATTTTAGAAACAGAAGGTTTATTAAATCTACCAGCAATTCTTCTTTCAAAAATAGAAATATCAACAGGGTCATCCGGTGTTCCTACTTGTCTTCCCTGCATTTTAATTTTAATTGATTGTAATTTACCAGGAGTTTTTTTAGTTTTAAATTTGTCTAAAAGTAAAGACATGTATATAAAGTAAAATCATAAAAAAGTTTTATATTATAATTAAAATGGAAAGTATAAAAGAACTACAAATATCTTCTTTTGCGCCAATAGAACCAGGCAGTCCAAAAAAGCCAGATACTCCAAAAAGAAAACAACTGAAAAAAATGTTAAAAAAAAGTAAATTAAAAGATCCAACAACATCACCTGCAATTAAGGCGATAGAATCAAAAATAGTATTGAAATATTCAAAATCGGATGAATTTTTATTGACTATTTAATAATTCATATCCAATTTTACAGGCAGATTGCTCTGCTTTCTTTTTAATTTTATGTTTAGATTCACCTAAGAATAGCCATAATTTTTCATTCATATTTTCTAGATAGTATGATATATTTTCTAGAGGGTTAAGAGAATAAAACGGAACAAGGCTATTATTATGAGTTTCATATTTTAAATTCTCAAATGTTAAAGCATCATTTCTAGTTAAGCCGTGTGAATGTTGTCCTACGCATAAGAAGACACCCATATGATAACCTTCTTCTTCATCCCAATCGCTAATTTCACAATAGATAGGAGTAACTTTAAAAGCTTTTTGTAAGACGACTTGTAATCTATTTTTATAATTTTCATCTTTTTGTAGAAGATCAATCCAATTAACGTGGCTATCAAAAACATTTTCAACAAAAATTTGAGCTATTTGAAAACCGGGTCCAGTGACAAAAGTTTCAGAAAACCATCCGTGTTCGTCGTTAATTTGAATTTTATTGAAATCTAGAAACAAAGCACCTAAAAATGCTTCAAATAAACAACCTAGTTTTTTTAAGTTAGTTCTAGTCTTTTTTTCTTCGGCATTGGATGACATAATATACCATTTATTAAGACCCATTTCATAAGCCATTTTACCAATAGATTCATTTTTTACAAGAGCAATTTTTTTCTCAGTCATAAAACCTTCGTTTTCTTTTGGAAATCTACGATATAAATAATATTTAGTTATAGCTTCTAATACACCATCACCCAAAAATTCTAATCGTTCATTAGATTTTGTTTTTAATGTCATACAATCGTCAGGTCTATCAGCAATAATAACTTCATTTTCTAAGTTTTCTAACTTAGGACGTTTACAATAAGATTTATGAATAAACGCTCTTTTATAAAGATTAAAATTGTGAACTTTACTTGGTACGCCATATTTTTGTAAAATATCGCTTACCTGTTTTTCGGTAATTTCAACATTTCTGTTATTATAAGGGTTGAAAATTACTTCTTCGTCTTCAACCTGGACGTCGCCGTCATTTAAGATTTCTTTATCAACAATAGATGCCATTATATAATTTAATAAAAAAATATGTATTTAAATCAATTTATTAAATGTTTAAATAGTATATATGGCTTCAGTAGCAGCAGATGCCAAAAATCCAGATACCGTAAAATTAAATAAATTTAAAGATATGTTAATAGGCGGGAATGACCTATTATGTTCTGGTGCTTGTAATACTCAACCAATGGTGTATAATACGGATACATTAAAGACACAAAGCGATGTTGATTATAAAGTAGGGTCTTCAGCAGTTAGTGTATATGAGGAATGTTTTCCTGAAACGGGAGTTCCTGATAATAAAATTCCATCGTGTAGATTATGTTTCTATAACTTACCAAAAGACGAGAAAGCAAGAAAGAAAATGTTTAATCAATCAAAAGACAAAAAAGCAAAAAGAAAACCTGGCACAAAATCAAAGGAATCTCACGGAAAAACATTTGAAAGTAATATAAATGAATGTATATCTGCTTCTTTAAATAGAAGCGATATGAAAATTGGCGATGGTGAATGGACAACTTATGGTACTAATTATAATGAAATAAAAAAAGAACATTTAATTAAATTACCTATGATGAAGAAGGTATTTATGCCTTTAATGGAACATGTAAATGACCCATTAGACCTTTCAATCCGCCATTTTAATAAAATTGAAAAAGCTATTAGATACAACGAAAGTATAGATACTGAAATAAAACAAAAACAACAAATACATCCTGAACATAATTATCAGTTTTTAGAAGATTTTGACGATGAAATAAAAGAAGACCAAACACGCTTGTATGAGGTTATGGGAAATGGATTAAATGTAAAATATTTTCAAAGTGAAAAGAAGCAAAATAGTAAAGGAGAAGAAAGATGGTATCCAAAAAATATGGATATGGCGGATTATTTAACTTGGTGGAATGATACAAGATGGGACGAAGAAAGTAAAATAACTGTGGATCAAATGAAGGAAATATATGGTGAAGATGGTAAAAAACCTATCTCTTTTAATATACAACCATTTATTTTATTTTTTGGATGTTGGAAAGAACATCAGGATTCCACAACAAAAATAGAATATAAATGTGGACAAGGATCTTGGGCTATAAATATAGAATATAGAGATGATGGCAATGGGGGGTGGGAAAGTGATGCATTAACTTATTTATGGGGCAATTTTAAAAATGCAGAAGTAGATGATAAAACAAGAATAATGAAAGAGAACCTATTAGAAGTAGCGAGAATAGAGAAAAAAATAAGAGAAGATTATCAACAAATGAAACAAGAATTAACAGACCATTGCGAGCTATCTTTTAAAAATAAAAAGAAAAGAAAACCAAAAAACGCGGATGACAATTATTGGGAACAAAAAGATAAAGAAATGTTGAAATTGGTTTTTAGATGGTTTGGTAGAAAATATTTAGATAAGGAGGATGGCGAGTTAAAAGATTTATCAAACATACCAGAAACTGAACCAATTCAGCCATTAAAAATGGACAAAAATACGAAAAAACCAACTTTATGGAGTTTTATTAATCATTACAGACAAGAATATCTTGCATTAAATTATGGAGAGGAAGAAGGACAAATTAAAGGACAAGTTAAAAGCTTAACAGAAGCAGTTAAAATAGTAGAAGATACTATACGTGAAAGAGGGGGTCATCATACATTGGGTCCAAAAGTTTTTAGTTATAAAGGGAATGTATATGATCCAAAAAATTTTGAAAGAATTCTACCAAATAAAAATGAGGATATGATAAAATTTATGGAAAAATCAAAGAATGCAAGTGATATTTATAAAAGAGATCCAAGAGCACCACAAGGCAATTTAAGTGGTATTAAAAAATTTTTGGATACAATGGAGGAAAAGGGAACGGCAATTTGGATTCCAAAAATAAACAACGATATAGCATCATATAGATTATTTGCTCCGATACAATATGATTGGATAGATAAAGTTATTGCAAAAATATATTCATTACAAGCATTAAAGGACCATTTATCTGAAAGAAATGCTGGTTTAGCAGCAGGCGGTGGCGTAGAAATTGACGAATTTAGTGAAAGGTTAGAAGATGCTTTATATATAGTTAAAAATGAAATAGAAGATGAAAACGCACACCAATATAATTTAGTATTGAATAATTTAAATGAAATAGAATATAATTTATATTTTAAAAGATTAACATACAAGGATCAAAATTTAAACATTGAATTAAGTAATAATATCAATGCGATAAATAATAGTTTATTAGATGTTGAAGAAAACGAAATGATTTTGATAAATTCTTTTGGAAAAATCAAACCAAATCTAAAATATTCCGAGGGGGTTTTAAAGGATTTAAGAATATCGGGTATTTTAATAACAATTGATGAATTTGAAAACCGGTTTAAAGATCTTATAAATGAATTAAAACTTGGAAATGGTCTGTCGTTAGAAGATTGGAAAGAACTAAAAAGAATATGGACTGAGGGTGGTAATGACAGAGATATTATGATTAAATTAGAAAATACAGCGTTAGGATATATAATAGATTTACATTTAGGTAACGATATTCCTAATATGCCAGATTTTTGGAAAGAAGGTATACCATCATTATATTGGTATAGGGCGATAAAAGCAGTAAGAAGTAAAGCAACCGCACGACGTCGTAGTAGCACCGATGGTAGTGATAGGTCAAGTCCCAATCCATTAATGCAACTAGCGGCAGATAAAATAGAAGAAGTTGAGAATTATTTAAGACAATATGTTTTTGATGAAAAAAATAATCTAATTTTTAAGGACGAATCTACATTTTTTACTGTTTGGAAAGATGTAGTAGATGAAATATATGATAGATATTACCAAGAGAAGGAGGTAGATAAAGACTTGAGAATACAACAATTAGAACAAGAACTCGCACAAAAACAGGCTGAATTAGAGGAATGTTTACAAAAAGAGCAAGATAGGGCAACAAGATCAACGGAAGAAAGCGGCGAAGGTGGTGATGATGATGGAGGAGATGATGATGATGGAGGAGATGATAATGGAGGAGATGATGGAGGAAATGATGAAGAAACTACGGGGATGAGGACGCCTCCTGACGAAAGAGTAGGGGATGATGTTACTCCTCGGTCACCACCAACTGTACCTAGAAGAAGCAAAGACTATATGGAGGTTGATAGTTTGGCAGAAGGAGTAGCATCTACTAGTATTGATGAGGAAGCACCGATGGATAGTTGGTATGGAAAGAAAATTCTAGAAGCAAGAGCTAGGCTAGATTTAAATAAAACATTAGGAGATAATTGGATAGAAATTTGGAGGGATTATGAAAAATATGTCAGGGAAAATTTTGGTGAAGATATATTTAAAACCCCTAATGAAGTAGATGACCCAACAGTGGGTAAACCTGAAGAAATGAAAGATTTCATTTTACTCGTTTCTAATTGGGTTCCTAATAAAAAACCACCATCATCAAGAAGAATAATAAAACCAAAAAGCAAATTTCAAGAAGGAACTGTAATAATAACAAAAGAAATACAAAATAAATTTATAAAACGATTATTAGATAGTAATATAGATAATACTACTGCGCAAGGTTATATATTAGAAGATTTTGTTGATGATTATAATGAACAAAAACCAAGAGCAGATTCAGCAGAAAGATTGAGATGGAGTGATGATGAATTTATTGATGAGTGGATTGAAAATATGCTCGACACAGAGTATCTTAATGATTTTTATGAAAGATATCCATTTTTAAAAGGAGGTAAACGCAAAAAGAAGAACAGGAAGAAAAAGAAAACAAGAAGAAAAAGGAAAAAGAAGAAAAAGAAAACCAGAACAAAAAAATAAATATTTTATAAATTTTAAAATATTTATTAACAATTAGCAATATAAACGGGGACATTAACTTTTTGCGTTTTAGCAAGAAACATACCGAAAAAAACCCAACCAATATTTTGGAAAACTTGTTTCAAGTAATAATCTACAGTTTTATTAAAATTATCAGCAGTGCATTTATCGTTATAAAATTTTTCAGCGTTTTTCCATTGTTTATCCATTTCAACTTCGTATTGTGCGACTAAAGGAGTATAATCTTTATTTGTGAATTTACAAAGTCTACTAGTTAAAATATAGCAACAGCTTTGCTTTTTTCTAGCAACTTCTTCCCAATCATCGGGAACAACACCAATTGAATCAACGCTAGTATCACTTTCACAGCCTTCGCTGTCGTCCATTGAAAATATTTCTTCTTCCTTTAATGGAGTAGGAACCATAGTAGTTTTCTCTTTTTTAGCCCAAGGATTTAACGAGTACCATAATCCGGAATGAGCTTTTTCTTTTTCTTTTACTTCTTCAACATTGGGTTGAGGAATATCAATATTATCAGATTTATTAGACATTATATATTATATATTAGATATTTATTTAAATATATTTTTAAATGAATTAAAAATAAAAAAAGATTTAAATCATAATGATAATAAAGTTAGATTATCGCGAAAAAAAATTAAACGGACAACTATTAAAACTCAAAGACAAGAATAAATTTGATGAAATATCAATAGTATTAGAGAATTTACCAATAGGAGATGTAATAATATGCGACGATAAAGGTAAAGAGAAAATGATAATAGAAAGAAAAACATTATCAGATCTAGCTAGTTCAATAAAAGACGGCAGATATGCAGAACAAAGTTATAGATTAAACGGATATTCAATGGTAAATCATAATATAGTATATTTGTTAGAAGGAATAATAGCGGATTGGCCTGAAAGAAAAGCGAAAATGACAAGAACACCAAAGAAAACTTTATATGTAACAATGTTTAGTCTTCAGTATTATAAAGGTTTTACCACGATAAATACAAAAAATGTAGAAGAAACGGCAGAATATATAGTAAGAGTAGCTGATAAATTATCTCGTGATAAAAAGCAATGTTATTATGATTCATCTTGTAATTATGTTCCGTATACATCAGTAGTAAAAAAAGAGAAAAAGAAAAATATAACACCAGAAAATATTGATGTAATAATGTTAAACCAAATACCGGGCATTAGTTTAAAGACATCTGAAGCAATACTAGAAAAATATAAAACAATTTATAATTTAATAAAAGAATTAAACGAAAATTTAGGGTGTTTAGATAACGTTAAGTTAAAAACAACAAATGGGGAGAGAAAAATATCGAAATCTGCTGTAAAAAATATAAAAGAATACCTTTTGAAGAAAAAATGATATAAAAAATTTTGAAGTGTTATAATATAAAGCGATATGGCAACAAGTGGCTTATTGATCAACGAAAATAACATTTATGGATTAGTGAATCCACCACCGGCAACAACCGCATACAACCCAAAATCTTGGCAAGACCCATCATCCGGAGCAGTAAGATGGGACCATTTTTATGATTTATCTAAGAATTTTTACTTTCTTGCAAATGGGTCATCAGCAGCATTGGATACAATACAAGAATTAGCTGAAGCGTTGGGAGAAAATGCAAGTTTTTCTACAACAGTAACCAATTCTATAGCAACAAAAGCTGCCTTGGCTGGAGCTAACTTTACAGGTGATGTATCGGTAGCAACTGCTAAAAATTTAACAATTACGGGGCATAATGGAACAACCAAAGGTTTAGTATTAGGTACTACACTAGTGACAGCAACAGCAGCTGAATTAAATTTTATGAAAAACGTTTCAAGTGGCGTCCAAGGGCAATTAGATGTGAAAATGCCACTAGCAGGTGGAACATTTACAGGTGCTGTTACATTATCTGGAGCACCGACAGCAAATTTACACGCTGCTACAAAAAAATATGTAGATGATAATGCAGGAAGTACTATTACTGGAGCAGCAACAACAATAACCAGCTCCAATTTAACAGTCTCAAGGGCATTAATAAGTAATACTTCAGGTAAAGTTGATGTAAGTTCTGTTTCATCAGGAGAATTAGCACATTTAATTGGAGTTTCAAGTGGTATTCAAAGTCAATTAGATGGAAAACAAGCATCAAGTGCTAAGTTAACGGCAGTTGCTGCTTTGGCTGTAACAGATGGAGGTATTATAGTAGGAAATGGTTCAACATTTGTATTGGAAAGTGGTGAGACAGCAAGAACTAGTCTTGGTGTAGATGCCGCAGGAACAGATAATTCTACAGATGTAACTCTTGCTAATGTTACTGGTAATTATTTAACATTATCAGGACAAGAAATTACAGCAGGAACCATTCCAGTAGCATTGGGAGGAACAGGTGCTACAAGTGCATCAGCAGCAAGAACAAATTTAGGTGTCGCTATTGGTTCAGACGTCCAGGCATACAACGCTAATTTAGCAGAAATAGCAGGATTAGCAAAAACCAATAATAACTTTATAGTAGCAGATGGTAATAATTTTAAATTAAAAAGTCAAGCAGATTCAAGAACTGCTTTAGGACTAGGTGCTTTAGCAACTGCTGCAACGATAAGCAACGCTAATTGGAGCGGTGATGATTTAGCAGTAGCAAATGGTGGTACTGGTGCTTCAACAGCAGCGGCAGCAAGAACAAATTTGGGACTTGCTATTGGTTCAGACGTTCAAGCATATGATGCAGGTTTAGCTTCCATAGCCGGATTAACAACAGCAGCCAACAAAATGATATATACAACAGCAGCTGATACATATGATGTAGCTACTTTAACAGCAGTAGCTAGAGATTTATTAGATGATACTACTGTTGCCGCACAACGCGCGACACTTGGATTAGGAACAACAAGCAACTTAACATTTGGATCAGTTACAGCAGCTCTTGTAGGTAATGCTTCTACAGCAACTAAATTGGCTGCTAGTAAAACTATTGGTGGTGTAGCATTTGATGGTTCATCAAATATTGATCTTCCAGGTGTAAACTCTACTGGTAATCAAAATACAACAGGAAGTGCCGCTACACTTACAACAGCAAGAAAAATAGGTGGAGTTGATTTTGATGGTTCAGCAGATATTAATCTTCCAGGTGTAAATTCTGCTGGTAATCAAGATACAACAGGAAGTGCCGCTACACTTACAACAGCAAGAAAAATAGGTGGAGTTGATTTTGATGGTTCAGCAGATATTAATCTTCCAGGTGTAAATGCTTCTGGTAATCAAGATACAACGGGAAATGCTGCTACAGCATCTGCTGCTGAATCGGGAAGTGCTTTAGAAACAGCATTAAATTCTAAAGCACCAACTGCCAGTCCAACATTTACAGGTGTAGTTACTTTACCAGCAATTACTACGAGTTCAGCTGCTACATCGGCTGCTACAAAAGCATATGTTGATTCGGTTGCTTCTGGATTAGATACAAAAGAATCTGTTAGAGTAGCAACAACCGCTGCTGGAACATTGGCAAGTGATTTTGAGAACGGTGATACTGTTGATGGAGTAACACTTGCTACAGGAGATAGAATTCTTATTAAAAATCAGGCAACAGGCAGTGAAAATGGTATTTATGTAGTTGCTGCTAGTGGAGCACCAACAAGAGCAACTGATTTTGATGACGATTCTGAAGTTACAGCAGGTGCATTTACATTTGTAGAAGAAGGTTCAACAAATGCGAATGCTGGCTTTGTATTGGCAACAACAGGTGCGATTACAGTAGGAACAACAGAATTATCATTTACACAATTTTCATCATTAGCAGCAATTACTGCTGGAACTGGTTTAACAAAAACTGGCTCTACTTTAAGTGTAGATGCGGCACAAGCACAAATCACATCAGTAGGAACATTGTCGGGATTAACAGTTGGAGGAAATCTTACAATTTCAGATGGAGCAAATGATGTAAATATAGCTTCACACGATGGAACAAACGGTTTGAAATTAGCAGGAACACTAGTAACATCAACCGCTGCTGAATTGAATATTTTAGATGGAGTAACAGCGACAACAGCAGAATTAAATATTTTAGATGGTGTCACAGCAGACAAAGACGAATTAAATATTTTAGATGGAGTAACAGCGACAACAGCAGAATTAAATAAATTATCTGGATTAACAACAAGTAAAGCAGAATTGACCGTATTAGATGGAGATACAACAGCAACAACAAGCACATTACTAGATGGCTATGGTATAGTAATCAATGATGATGGAACAATGAAACAGTGTTTAGCATCAGATTTAAAAACATATGTTAGTGGTCTAACATTAACAACCGCGGCACAAACACAAATTACATCTGTAGGAACATTAACTTCATTAACAATTGCGAATGACGCAACTATTGGCAGTGCGAGTGATCCAGAGGCCATTACAATAGCAGCAGATGGTGTTTGTACTTTTTCTGCTGGTTTAAGCGGAGCATTAACAGGAAATGTGACTGGTAATGTTACTGGTAATGCTGATACAGCAACCGATTTAGCAGGAACAAAAGCAGCAAATTTAGTATACGCTGGTCCAGGTTCGGGTGATACTAATGCTGCACCAACATTTAGGGCATTGGTTGCGAATGATATTCCAACATTGAATCAAGATACAACAGGAACAGCAGCAACTGTAACAGCAGGTTCACAACCAAATATTACATCATTAGGAACACTTACAGCATTGACCGTAGATAATGTAGGAATTGATGGAAAAGTAATTACAATGACTGGTTCTACCGATGATACAGCAGTTCTTACAGTAGCAGAAAATGGTGCTTTGACAATAACAACAACTGATACAGCAGCAGCAGCAGCAAATATCACAATAACAGCAGATGGAACAGCGGAATTAGCAGGAACAACAGTTACATTAAATTCATCTGGTGGAATCACATTAGATGCTGATGGTGGAACAATTACATTTTCAGACGGTGGTAACAGTCTAGGAACTATTACAAGTACTGGTTATAGTGGAAATGCCGCAACAGCTACATCTTTATCCGGATTAAATGCAACTGTTGCTGAATTGAATATCTTGGATGGTGTAACTGCTGTAGCAGCAGAATTGAATAAATTAGCTGGATTAACAACAAGTAAAGCAGAGTTGACCGTATTAGACGGAAATGCTGCATCTGGAAGAGCAGCGGTAACATTAGATGGTGGATACGGTGTAGTAATAAATGAAAATGGAACAATGAAACAATGTTTAGTGTCTGATTTTAAAACATTTGTTGCTGATCTTACTTTAACAACAGGAGCACAAGCAGCAATTACTTCAGTAGGAACATTAACGGGATTAACAGTAAATGGAGACGTAACAATATCTGATGGAACAAATGATTTTAATATAGCATCACACGATGGAACAAATGGTTTGCAATTGGGAGGAACACAAATAACAGCAACAGCAGCACAATTGAATTATGTAACTGGTGTCACTAGTGCTATTCAAGGACAATTAGACGATAAAGCAGATGCGGTCAATGCAGCTTTAACAGGAACACCAACAGCACCAACGGCAGCAGATAATGTAAATTCAACACAAATAGCAACAACCCAATATGTGACAACAGCAATAACAAATACAGATATTGCCAATGCGACAGATGCTGCTACAGGAAATAAGATTGTAAAAAGAGATAGTAATGGCAATGCTTCATTTGAAACGCTGACTTGTACAATATTACAAACGGGGTCTGGCGATGGGGTTGGACAAGACATAAACGGACTTACAACAAAAGTTCAAGCATTAGAAGATTCGGTTAAATCAACAGGAAGTGCCCCCACAACAGCAACAGTTGGTGTGGTAGGTGATATATTATTTACAACCACATATCTATATATACTAGTATCTACATCAGGTTCTGGTGAAAGCATAACTTACACTTGGAAAAAAGTAGCATTAGCAGCTTTATAAATAAATTAATATTTTTGATTAAAAACTATTTAAAAAATATTAACTAATATATGTTATAATGGCAGAAGAAAACGTCAACCTGAAAGTGGAAGAAACCACAACAGAAAGCACTACAGAACAACCTGTAGAACAACAAGCACCAGCACCAGCACAAAGACAAGTAAGTCTTACACAAATTCCTGTAAACACGGAAAACGACGCATTGAATATGCTAGTAGCATTTTTGCAAGTAGCACAAAAAAGAGGTGCGTTTTCATTGGAAGAAGCAGGAAAAATCATGGAAGCAGTAGGTGTATTCCAACGAAATGTTCCACAACCAGCAGCACAACAATTGCCAACGGTAGAAGAAGAAAAATAAATTAATAAGTAATTATATTTAAATTAGTTATTAATAACCAGAACCTAATATAGGTTTTTCATCGGGTTTTCTAGTTCTACCTTCAAATTTACCGGATAGGACTGCTTCATGAGTATATTCGTGTCCTTTCCAACTTTTAGACATGGGGTCTTCAGCGTGTTGTTCTCTATCAGTTTTAGTTTCAAGACCGATAGTTTGATCTTCGGGGTCAAAACTAGAGAATTGATTTTGATTAAAATCGGGTTTTGAAAGATTAGCATCAGATAATAATTGCTTAACACGTTCAGGTTTTTTTTGTTTAAAAACAGATTCAATGCCAGCATTAGGTTCTAAAGGATTAACTAATAGTCTATATCCTTTTCTATTTTGAGCGTCATAAGTTTCTTGAAAGTATAATACAGGACATTTAATACCATTTTCGCGTTGAAATTCCCAATAATCAACATATTCGTCTAAATTATTAAAAACGACGGGATTAATACCAGGTATTCTAGGAGCACGGGTATTAATTAAATGTAGAACATTACCTTCGCGTAATAAAAGATTAGGACAATCTTTATTAAATTTATCGGAATGAACTTTATATTGGTTAGGTTGATATTCCTGTGGTCCATATTCTTCAGGTTCAAAACCTTCAGTAATATTATGTTTATAAGTACAACAAAAATAGAAACCAAGAAGAAATGCTAAAATAATTAATTCAGTTTTCATATAATATATTGTAATAAATAAATTTCTAATTAAAGTATAAATGGGAAATGAAAAACGGTCGAAAATAAAAACAATAAAATTAAACAGTAAAACAAAAAAGAAAGCAAATAAAGCATTAAAGGAAGGTATAGTAATAGTAGCATATTTAGCTCCTTGGTGTGGTCATTGTAGAGAATTTAAACCAACTTGGAATGAATTAATGAAGAAATACAAAAGATTAACATCAACGCAACCTTGTTCGTTAATGGAAATAAAAGATAAAAATGAAAGATTTTTAATGGCAAAAGAAAATCAACCAAATGGTTTTCCTACAATAAGAGTATTTAGAAAAGGTGAGAAAATGAGTGATTATGGAGGTGCGCGTGATATGGAATCAATGACAAATTTTATAAATAGTAAATTTGGTTTAGTTATGACTGGAGGACGGATAAAAAAGAGGAAAAAAACAAGGAAAAGAAAAAGGAAACGTAGAAGAAAAACGCGTAAAAAACTTTTCTTTGGATTATTTTAATTGCCGTGTTTCAAAAGTTTATCTTCAAATTTAGTAACGTAGTAAACGATAATACCATTAATAGTGCTGAAAAAAGCTAAAATAATAATAATTTTTAGCATATCTCTTAAAGCAGGCATTTGTAAACAGAAATTAATAAGAGATTTACCACGATTAATACCAATATTATAATGTATCATAGCTTCTATAAAAAAAACCATAAAAGTAATAATAGTAACAAGAACGTGCATTCTATAAATTATATATATAAATTAAATTATATGTATAATTATTTTAATAGGTTAGGGAAAAAGAATTGCATACTGAATATTGGTGCACCAGTAAATGCTTGAGAAATGCTGTCAAATAATGCGGGTTTTCTACCTTCAATACCATGACCGATAAATTGCATAGTCCATCCAAAACAAAACATACACCAAGCAAGAAAATATTTTCTAGGAATATTTTTATCTATAAAATAATGAGCGATTTCAATAAACCAAAAATAAAATAACATAACTAAACCAGGAAACCATCCATAAGTAGAATAGTATATAACATAAAGGTTGGATAAAATTCTTCCCAAAGAAAAAGGGAAAGTTCTTGTAAAACGATAAGGAGAGTCTCTAAAATAGAAAATAACATTATTAGTGAATATTCTAATAGATAAAACAATTAGGGGAATACAAAAAGCGTGTATTAATTTATTAACATAATTCTTATGATATTCATTATAAAAAGATACGGGATCACTAGAAACATAGACGATAGAATTCATTAAAGTAAATAAATAGATATTTTTAAGTAGGTTCATAAATTGATTTAAAAATAAATTTTAGATTATATTTAATAATGAAACCACAAGTAAGAGTGTACGATTTTAATTATCAAGATATAGAACGGGAAGAAGAATATCAAGAAGAGGATGAAGAAGGCAAGAAAAAATTTGGTTGTGATAAAATATTCAGGGTTCAGATGTTTGGAATGGATGAAAAAGGGAAAGATTATTCATTTATGATAGATGATTTTAAACCATTCTTTTACATAAAAATTCCGGATAATTGGATAATACCTATAAAAAATAATTTTGTGAAATATTTGAAAGAATCATTGGGTAAGTATTATCAGAATTCTTTATTGGAGAATGAATGTAAAATGATAAAAAGGAAAGATTTATATGGATTTGATAATGATAAAGATTATAAATTCATTATAGTTAGATTTGATTGTATAAAAGCATTAAATAGGGCAAAAAATTTATGGTATAACAAAGATTATAAAAAAAGAAAATTATTAGAAAATGGTCTTAGATTTAAATATGATGGTGTATGGTATTCAACATATTTATATGAAGCAAAATTACCAGCGTTGTTAAGAATGTTTCATATAAAAGAAATAAGTCCATCGGGTTGGATTACAGTAAAGAAAGAAGTATATCCATTAAGTATAAAAAAATCTAGATGCAATTATGAATTTAAGATTTCATATAAAGATATACAACCATTAAATGAGGTAGAAACGATAGTTCCGATGAAGGTAATGAGTTGGGATATAGAGGCTGATTCAAGTCATGGAGATTTTCCGTTGGCAAAAAAGCACTATAGAAAATTAATACAAGAAATAATAGAATATTGGATAAAAAATAAAGAAGTATTAAAAAAGAAGAATTTGGAAGAAAGAACAAATTTATTTAAGAAAATGATGTTAAAAGCATTTGGGTTTGATGTAAAATGTGATGCTGAAATAAGTAAAATATATACAAATTCAAAATTACAAAGTAGAAACACATTGGAAGCAAATATACAAAAAATAGTAGATTATAAGATAGGAAGATTAATAGCAAAAGCAAAGAAGCCTACAGCTTGGCAAAGAATGAAAGGAGAGGGTTGGAATGGCGATGAGTATACATTAGAAGAATTAGAAATGGATGACGAGGAAGATAGTTATATGCCAAAAGAAGAATGGATACCGGCGAATATACCGAAAGATATATTCAATAATAATATAATATATTGTTTAGATTCATCATTGGATGGTGGTAAAAAGGTGGCTCTATTAGATAGAGCATTGCAATGGAGAACAAAAAAAATAGATGCGGAAGGTTATCCGGTAAGAGACCACGCAGTGACTAGTCCTTTGCCAAAAATTGCGGGAGATATAATTACATTTATAGGGTCAACTTTTATGAAATTGGGAGAAGATGAAGAAAGATATTTAAATCATATGGTAGTATTAAATAGTTGTAATGAAATACCAGAAGTTCCAAACGCGCAAATAGAATGTTATGAAACAGAAAAAGCTTTGATATTAGGTTGGGCTAAAATGGTGAAAAGAGAAAATCCAGAAGTAGTAATAGGTTATAATACATTTGGTTTTGATTGGAAGTTTCTAATTGAACGATGCGAAGAATTGGGAATAAGGGGTAAATTTTTGAGATTATTGTCAAAAAATGATGAAGAAGCAAAGGTGGCCAAATCGGTTACAAAAGTAGCAAGTGGAACTTATGATTTGAAATATGTAAAAATGAATGGAAGATTACAAGTAGATTTATTTTGTCATTTTAAAAAATCAGTAAATTTACCAAGTTATAAATTAGATACAGTGGCATCGTTTTATATAGGAGATAAGGTAAAAAATTATGAATATCTAGAAAATGATGAAGTTCAGATATACAGTGATAATCTTATGGGTTTGAAAAATGGTCATTACATAAAGTTTGAAATAATAAATCATTCGACTGATGTATATGATGATGGTAGAAAGTTTATAATTTATGATTTAGAAAATGGTTCATTTAAAGTAAAAGGAAAATTTAAACCAGAAAAGGGTAAATTAAGATGGTGTTTGGCGAAAGATGATGTGTCGCCACATGATATTTTTAGATTAGCGAAAGAAGGTCCAGCGGGAAGGGCAAAAGTAGCAAAATATTGTTATCAGGATTGTAATTTGGTTCATAACTTGTTTATAAAAAATAAAATTTTTACAGGATATAGTGAAATGGCAAAGATTTGTTCTGTTCCTATAGATTTTATAGCAATGAGAGGTCAAGGAATAAAATTATTAAGTTATATCGCAAAGAAGTGTAGAGAGAAGAAAACATTGATGCCAGTAAAAGAAAAAGGAGATTTGGAAGAAGGATATGAAGGAGCAATTGTATTACCGCCGAAATGTAAATTTTATGTTGATAATCCAGTAGCAGTGAATGATTATTCTTCGTTATATCCGAGTTCTATGATTAGTGAAAATATATCACACGATAGTAAAGTATGGACCAAAGAATATGATTTGGAAGGTAAATTATTAAAAATAACAGGAGAACGAGATCCAAGTGGTAATTTTATATATGATAATTTGAAAGATTTTAAATATGTTGACGTAGAATATGATTTATATGAATATAGAAGAAAAAATCCAAAGGCAAAAGCAGAGAAGATAAAAGTAGGTAAAAAAATATGTAGGTTCGCACAATACCCAAATAATAGAAAGGCAATTATGCCATCTGTATTACAAGAATTATTAGCGGCAAGAAAAGTTTATAAAAAGATGAAAAAAAAGGCAACAACACCATTTCTAACTGATTTATACGACCAAAGACAATTGGCAGTAAAGGTAGTAGCCAATTCATTATATGGTCAGTGTGGAGCTAAGACTAGTTCATTTTATGAAATAGACATAGCAGCATCAACTACAGCAACGGGTAGAAAATTATTAATATATGCGAGAGCGATAGTAGAATCTTGTTATAAAAATAAAATATGTGAAACAAAAAATCACGGTAAAGTTAAAACTAATGCTGAGTATATTTATGGTGACACAGATAGCGTATTCTTTTCGTTTAATTTAAAAGATATGGAAGGGAATCCAATAACAGGAAAGAAAGCATTGGAAATTACAATTGAATTGGCAGTAGAAGCGGGTGAATTAGCAACAATGTGGTTGAAAGATCCACACGATTTGGAATATGAAAAGACATTTGACCCATTCTTGTTATTATCAAAAAAAAGATATGTAGGTATGCTCCATGAGTTTGATATAAATAAAGGGAAAAGAAAAGAGATGGGAATTGTATTGAAAAGAAGAGATAATGCTAATTGTGTAAAAGATATATATGGGGGTGTAGTAGATATATTAATGAAAACACAAGATGTAAATAAAGCAGTGAAAT
>Ga0206131_10000675_pt1 | contig 46124 bp, 48 predicted proteins | sample Helgoland_Spring_FD_148636 | JGI IMG/M metagenome (GOLD analysis project Ga0206131, IMG submission 148636) | Pelagic subsurface seawater microbial communities from Kabeltonne, Helgoland, North Sea - Helgoland_Spring_Bloom_20160517_1 | ecosystem: Environmental > Aquatic > Marine > Epipelagic ... | reverse complement strand
GCAATTATTCAAATAGATATAGCACTTATATCTGCTATATTCTCTGAACTGGCAAGTATCCCAACTATTTATATTTTATTAAAAGATAAAGAATTCATAAAAAATACTAAAGAAGAATTAGAAGAAGAATTACTAACAAATGTATAATATATTATCTGGCATGCATCAATCCTACGCGACCGCCCTGAATAATCATGACATTATAACGTTCCTCAAAAACTCGCAAATCAAAACTATAAACATCTAAAGCAGTATTTAATTTTCTAAAACCAATAGCATTTCCAGATAAATCACAAATGTATTCTACATTGTTGCCAGATACATCTAATGGAACTGATATAGTATTAAACTCAAAAAATATTTTTTTAAATCTATTTACATTCATTGCACCACTAGGTTGATATTCCCGTTTATTACTGTTTAAGCAAAAATTATAACAATAAAGACCGTCTTTACCATCACCAGTTGTGCGTAAATATTTTTCAGCATATTGATATACTCCTGCCGGCAACACTACTTCGCGATAAATACCATCCATGGTGATTCCCATATCTATTAAAATATTTTTTAAATTTACAGGATAAGGGTCTTGTTCTCCAGAAACTCCTATATTTCCAGTAATGAAGAAATTTGCTGGATTTGGAATAGAGGATGGTGAAACAGTAAGTGATTGCGGTAATACATTCTTGTAGGGCCAATTAGTATAATTAGACCATTCATTTCTTAAATAAGAATCACTACGTCTAAATCGCCACATATAATTTGAAATCATATCTTTACTTTCTAATTCAACAATTTTAGAACCTGCTTGGTCAAGAAAGTCATATGTGTAAATTTGTTTTATCAATATTTTGTGCTCTTTACTAGCGAAAATACGTCTTTCATCTTGTCCTAAGAAAACATAGGAAGCCATTAAATGAACATCGGCATTCCAATCAAATATATTTTGATTATATAAACTTGTACTAGCTTTTTCATCTAATGGCGGTTGTAAGAATCTCCATAACTGATGATGTAATATGTTTTTATTAGGCCTCATTCTATAAGCCAACCCATCTGTATTCGGTACTTCATCTATATTATTAATAGTATATAAATCCATAAGTGGTTTAAATTCTATTCTTATACTTACTTCTTGATATTGTAAAGCCACTAACGGCAATGCCATTTTACTAGATTCGCAAAAAAAAGCATCTAAAGGAATGTAAAGTTGCCGGCCGCGTATAGATGGTTCTATATCCAAACTTCCGTCGGAAAATTGAACGTTAGGATATACATTTACATTACCATTAGCATTTGCCGGATCATAAAGAGATGGTATATTTCCTACCATTCTATCCCATAAATCTTTTTTTGAATGATTATAATCTCTTTCTTTTAAACAATTAAGATATTCACCGCTATATTTTGAGAGTGAAGTGCCTCCGCTATAAATTTCTATTTCTTCTATCATGTTTGTTCCTAATTCTTCAATCCATCTAAATTCATATGGAGCAAAATAATGTCCATTTTTTGGCGAAGCCGTTAAGCCTTCTTCTGCCTCAAAATTATAAAAAGGACTATAAATATTGGGTAAATTTACAACTAAATATGTATCAAAAAGAAGCTCAGCATATCTCGGTATTTTAAACTCTAATACAGAATTTGTTCTATCATTTAAAATTTTTGTCCCTTCAAAATCTATTCTGAAATGCTGTAATCCAAAATTTGTATATTTATTATATGTAGCTTTAAAAAACGTTTTTTTTGGATTACCGTTAAATAATAAATTTTCATTTCCATATGCTACCAAATTCATTAATCCACCAGTCATTTAAAATATTATAATAAAATTATTTTAAATTTAAGAATAATTAATTGTTTTATTTTAGCTGAAATTATTTATTTATTGTATTTAATATATATATACTATGAGCGAGACATCAACGGTTAATAATGCGAATAAAGCTATGGGAGCAGTAACAAACGCATTTTCGGATGCCACTGAAAACTTTAAAGCTCTTTTAAAAAACAAAAATAAATGGGGAATGCTTTATTTAATATTTCTTATAATATTAATTTTATGGCTTCTAGTCTTGTATGTAAGAGGCAAACTAAACTTAAAATATTGGAATAATAATGAAATGGTAAATGCTTATGAATCTTTAGGAGGAACAAGTATATCTGGAATAAATTCATCTAATCCTAAATTTCGCCATAAATTAAGAGACTATTATGCCATGGCTAGTTATAATTCATGTTGTGGAGGAAATATAGAAAAAGATTTTGTAGACATGATTCCTTTAAATACTGTTATAAGACAGGGTGCTAGATGGTTAGATTTTGAAATATATTCATTAAAAGGCGAACCTGTTGTAGCTGCGGGGCCTGAACCGTCACCAGACGGCAAATATTGTTTAAAAGGAACATATAATAGCTTACCTATTTCTAATGTTTTACAACAAGTACGTATGTTGGCTTTCTCGGGATCACACGTCCCTAACCCAGATGATCCTTTATTTTTAAGTTTTAGAATTAAAACCAATAATAGAAATATTTATCCTATCATGGCTAGTAAGTTAAAAAGAATATTTTCTGGTATGTTTTTAGGGCCTAAATTTAGTCATAATGGGAAATATAATAAAAACGGTAAAGATGTTATTCCTAATATACCATTACTTGATCTAAAAAGAAAAGTAATTATATTTGTCGATGATCCAAATTCAAATTATCGCGAGACTGAGTTTGAAGAATTTATAAATATGTCTGGACGAGGCAGTGATGGTTCTGGTATGCCCTTTGTAAAAAGTTATAAAAATATCGATATTGTCCAAGCGTATGATGCGGGTTCTATCACAGAAGAAAATAAGAAATTTTTAGGAATAACTATGCCAGATTTTTCAAAAGTAACTACAAACCCGCCAGCTGCTATTCATCAAAAGTATGGTTGTCAATTTGTAATGATGAACTTTTCTGTTTTAGATGTCAATATGCAATATTATTTAGACTTTTTTGGAAAAAGAAATGGATCAGCATTTGTATTAAAACCAGATCATTTAAGATATTTCGAGAAGGTTATTGCTCCTCCAAAACAACAAAACAAGGAAGTTTCTTATGCTACGAAAAAGATGAATTTGTTAGGAGGTTCATATACTCCTGGTATGTAATTAAACTAAACAACTTTATTTCATATATTTTATTTCATATATATTTTTTTACCTATATATATATATTAAGTAATGTCTTGTAAAAAAAATATGTCATTTGAAGAATGTGAATTAGCCATTTTACGTTCAGCTGTAGATAAAATGGATAAAAAATCTGGGAAAAATAAAATCGATAACCCTGAAATAAAACAAATTATAGATATAGTAGAAGAGTTTTTAAAATCTACAAAACGCGTTTGCTATGGAGGAACTGCTATTAATAATATTCTTCCCCTCGAGGATCAGTTTTATGACAAAACAATAGAATTGCCTGATTATGACTTTTTCTCTCCAGACCCTTTAAAGGATGCTAAAAAATTGGCAGATATTTATTATTCTGCTGGATTTACAGAAGTAGAAGCTAAGTCAGGTGTTCATGCTGGTACATTTAAAGTTTTTGTTAATTTTATTCCCGTTGCTGATATTACCTATTTAGTTCCCGAACTCTATAAAAAAATTCATAATAAAGCTATTTTAGTAGCTGGTATTTATTATACTCCGCCAAATTATTTACGAATGCTTATGTATTTAGAACTAAGTAGGCCCGCAGGAGATGTTAGTCGATGGGAAAAAGTTTTAAAACGACTAACCCTTTTAAATAAACATTATCCTCTTAAGGGAAAAATGTGTCAGGCAGAAGAAATTCAACGTTTATTTCAATATGGAACTAAAAAAACTTTAGTAAAAGCAAAAACTGTTCGAAAATCTAAATCAAAAAAATCAAAAAAATCACCATCGCGTTTTACTATTGGCGGTAATCGTTATAAAACCGTTCCAGAAGAATTTGAGGAAGAAGAAGAGTTCTTACAGGATATTGAGGCTAGAATTTTTGTTTCTGTTCGAAATACCTTAATAAATAATGGGTGCGTTTTTTTCGGTGCTTTTGCGAATCGTCTTTATTTACGCGATTTAAAAAATCTTAGAGGAAAGAAAATTCCTCAGATTCCCGATTTTGATGTTTTATCTGAAGATCCTGAAACAACTACACGTATTTTAAAAGAACGATTAGACGATATGGGTATTAAACGAGTAAAGGTATTAAAAAAGAAAGGCGTCGGTGAAATTATAGCCCCTCATTACGAGGTTAAAGTAGGTCCTGAAACAATTGCTTTTGTTTATGAGCCTATGGCATGTCATAGTTACAATACAATTACATTTGCTAATAAAAAAATTAGAATAGCTACATTAGATACTATGTTAAGTTTTTATCTGGCATTCGCTTACGTGAATAGACCTTACTATAATGAAAACCGTATTTTATGTATGAGTCAGTTTCTATTTAAAGTTCAACAAAACAATAGATTAAAACAAACTGGATTGTTAAAAAGATTTAGCATTGACTGCTACGGCAAACAATCTACTATTGAAAAAATGAGAGAAGAAAAAGCGGAAATGTATAAGAAATTAAAAAACAAAAGAAACTCAAAAGATTATGAATGGTGGTTTTTACGTTACATACCTGCTGAATTAGATAAAGATTACAAACCTCCGAAAAAAGGGAAAAAGAAACGAAAAACAAGAAAGAAAACAAAAAAGAGAAAGAAAAGAAAAACCCGAAAGGTTGGTTTTTTAAGTAGAATATTAGGCACCAAATAACAAAACAATTATCTCTCTCTGCGAGGACAGCAACTAAATTCATATCCACAACATTTAAACAACACCCACGCTAATAACACGGAAACAACACTGCCAAATATTAATGGCATCCATATAAAACAGTAATCTTTTTGCCAGTCAATATCCAGCATAAAGATTAATATTGATAAAACTCCAAACAAATAAATGTAAAAGGGAATGACACAGCATATAAAATTACAATTATCAAACGCATGATTACTATGTCTGAAAATACACATCCAAAAGTTTGTTGTTTCCCTTCTTGATACGCAAAATAAATTTTTTACATTGTTTTTAACATTTCCACAACATTGTTGGGTTTTTATACAATAATACTGTCGTGATTCTATAGGTATTCGCTGTACTCTAATATTTAAGCTAGTAATATTTACTATTTCTGTATTTCTAGGTTTTATAGGAACTATTTGATCTTTTTTGAAGTTACTTTTCTTCCAATTTAATTTTCTACACACAGGACATTTATCGCAAATACCATGCTCGCACATGCTCAATATACAATCCTGGCATACTAGTGTGCTTGTACAACGGTTACACCATATTCCCTGTTTTTTCTCTTCTTTGCATACAACACATGAATTTTTCGTGTCTTCACGACTTATAGCTTTCCCCATTATCTATCACATAAAGTATGTTCAAGTTAATGGAAATGACTGTTAGTTAAATACTTAATTATAGTTTTATAAAATTTAATAAACGATCATATTATTTTTTTCTTCTTTTTACTTCGTGATTAAAATCAGATTTTGTTAATTTATATGCCCAATGCTGTAATGTTTGTCTAATTTTGGGACTAACATTTTCATCATTCCAGGTTCCGTTTTTCTTTAATATTTGAGTAACTAAAAACCGCATAAATCGTCCGCGTTGTCCCGCAACTCCCTGCCATCGTTTAATTTGTCTCTCATCATCATCGCCCCTTTTCCCCATATAAAAATCACAATACCATTCTACCCAGCCATATGGATGAGATTTTTTTATCCAATTTTTACTTTCCCAAAATGCTAAAGTTGTTCCTACTTTAACCCCGTATTTATTAATAGATTTATCATATTTGTCAAAAGGCCTAGTTAAATGTTCGTCTTGTATGCCTTTCCACCATGAATTTGGAAATTGTTTATGTGCATTTCTTAATTCAGTAGAAAAAAATTTAGATTTAATAGGTCTCCAGTATGTCCCTCCAAAGCTTCCTGATTTAAATATTTCTCTAGGAGTTAAATTTGGTTTAAATTCTGGATAATCTTTAAAAAATATTTTACCGTTAACTTTTTTTCCTTTTTTCGGAGTCATTTTATTTTTTTTATTTATTATTTTTTTTGTTTTATTACGTGAGTTTCTTCCGCCTTTCATTTTTTTTGTTTTCTGCTTTTTGAATTTTCTTACTCTACCTGTGCGTTTTTTTTCGCTTCTAGCTCTTTTTAACTCCCGCTTAGATATTTCGTTATGTGTAATAGGTGTGTCTTTTGTAATTCTTTTAGAAGGACGGTAAATATCACTTTTGTATTTATATCCTACTTTTCCGCGTTGATTTACCCACTTTTCAGCAAACCATCTTTTCAATCCCCTTTTACGAGTCTTATTACCTTTATAGGGGTTTTTATTACCGTGTTTTTTTTTAAAAGACTTTTTATATTTTTGAACAACAATACCGCTGCGATACGCACTATGTTTGGGTATATTTTTATAAACATGTTTTTTTACTTGTTTATATAATTTTTTATCAGTTGGTTCAGGCATATATAAATATAAATATAAAATATTAATTAAAATCTACATTTAAATATAACTATGCTAGTAATGATATATGGAATCCATCGCTAGATTCTTTAAAAATACCAACAATGCCCTTACAAATTATTTTGATCATCCTAAAAAAGTAGGAATGACGTATTCTCAACATGCTTGGACTTCTCTATCTTTATCTAAGACTTTTTTCGTGGGAGCATGTAAAGGTTTAGTTCATGTTGTTTATCCTGATGTTTTAACTACATTCGCACAAGATACTATGGAAAATACGGCTATTATTTTAAGCGAATCTAATAACGATCATAAACCAGTCAATAATGACTCAACAAACAATAACTCAACCAGTGAAAAATTAGATTAATCACGCACAACTTTAATTAAAATCTTACTATATTGTAGTATGAATTTAATTCAAAAACGATTTTTGCTTTTTATTTTTGGTTGTATCACTACTAGATTTTTATTTGTTTACATTGCTAAAAACATTTCTAAAAAATATTTACCTTATTTGGGTGCTTTAGCCGTCATTCCCGCAACAGGATTTTTGATTATTTATTTTGGAGGATACAGAAAAACAGGTGGAGAAACATTTAATCAAAAGATATGGTGGGATTATATGCGTCCCGTTCATGCGATACTTTACTTAACATTTGCTTATTTGGCATTTAAAAAAAGTAAAGAAAGTTACAAACCACTTTTGTTAGATGTAATATTAGGATTACTTTCATTTTTACATTATCATTATTATGCTGGAAATTTTAAGAAACTTATATAAGAAACTTATATAATTTAAAATAAACTAAATCGCGCTGCTTTTGGGGTTTTGCCACTGCACTTTTTCACACCAAAAATAAATTTTAATATATCAAATTGACTTTTGTATTCAACCTTTTTCTCCAAGTAATAAATAGCGAATCCTGATAAAATGGTAAATATCAATCCAACAAACAACCCTTTTTGCGTTTGTCCTAGTAATTCATCCTGGTTCATACCTAATAATCTAGAGTCCATGTTTTTTGTTTTTTTTAAATAACTACGCTGATTCGAAATAAAAAACAATGTCATTAAAATAAGAACGCATACCAGGGTAGGCCCTATATCCATATGGGTAAAAAGATGAAATAATACCCAAACAATAATTGCTTTTCCAGCATTTTGTAACGGACTATCTTTTACAGCATCATCTTGTGTAAAATCAATGGTAAAATAGATCATGAAAAGAATAAGAGCGTGTTTTACAAACATGTTTTCCAACCATTTTTGCGATTGACAGCTAAGAGTTTCCGCTAAAAAGTTTCCTGAAATAGATAAAACTAAAAGTAGAGTTGCTTTCACAATAGAAACTATATGAGAATTATCAATAGAAAAAAGTTTATCGATGTTAAATATATTGTTCATGTCTATATATTTAACATATATAAAATCTATTTGTAATAGATTATAAAATCTATTTGTAATAGATTATAAAGCAATAAAAATAATATAAATGAAAATTGATAAAAATAAAACTTAATATATGTTAAGTAATAATATGACAACAAAACACGATTTAGGTCAATATTTTACTACAAATGAAACGCTTAAAAATAAAGTATTACAATTTGTATTGAATGATCCTAAAATTATTTTGGAACCTTCTGTTGGACAAGGTGATTTAATTCAAGTTATACACAATAATAACAATAAAATTAAGTTTCATATGTATGAGATAGACACAAATATTCAAATGTTGGAAGGGATTCCTAAAAATGTTATTTATGGTGATTTCATGAAACAAAAAATAAAAAAGAAATATAAAACTATCATAGGAAATCCACCTTTTGTAAGAACACAAAAAGGGAATCTGTATATCGATTTTATAGAAAAATGTTACAGCTTATTAAAAAATAAAGGCGAACTAATATTTATTATTCCGTCTGATTTCTTTAAATTAACATCTGCGTCGAAACTATTAAATGATATGATGGACAATGGTACATTTACTCATATTTATCATCCACACAAGGAAAATTTATTTGTAAATGCGTCTATTGATGTAGTTGTTTTTAGATATTGTAAAAATAAAAAATTAAAAAAAGAAATTTTATACAATGATAATTTGCTTTATGTTGTTAATAATGATGGATTAATTACCTTTAATAAAAATATAAATACAAATGCTTCTTGTTTTAAGGATTATTTTGATGTTTATGTAGGGCTTGTTAGTGGAAAAGAAAAAGTTTATAAAAATGCGGAACTAGGTAATATAGAGGTTTTGACAGGTGAAGACAAAATAGAAAAATATATTTACGTTGAAAACTTTCCCTTTGACAATGCAGATATAAATACACATTTATTAACTAACAAGGATATTCTTATAAATAGAAAAATAAAGTCATTTAATGAAAATAATTGGTTTGAATGGGGTGCCCCTAGAAATATAAAATCTATTAGAAAAAATATTGGAAAAGAGTGTATTTATATATATAATTTAACTAGACGTGGAAATGTGGCTTTTAAAAGTAATGTAAAATATTTTGGTGGCAATTTGATAATTCTTATTCCCAGAAACGAAACAAATAAAAAAATCAACATCGATCCTATCATATCATATTTAAATAGTAGCGATTTTAAAAGCAACTTTATGTTTTCAGGACGATTTAAAATAGGTCATAGACAGATTAGTAATTCGTATATTCCAAAAGAATATTTACAATAGATCATTTAGTATTAGATAAGCCTGTGCGCGTTTTCTTGCACAATCTTTAAAGAGATTAATAATAAATTCTGCTTTTTCTTGTTCTGATCGTTCAACAACAATAATGTTTTTTTTTAATTGTATAGGATTACTAGGATTTGTTGTAATAGAATCGATTGATACATCACAAAGCGAACAAAATATAGTTTCTTTCTCACTATTTTTATAATAAATAAGATAATAGTAATGCTTTTCACACTTTTCTGGTTTCTCTTTTACAATTTTTCTAGCTAATCTATCCCATGTTGTGGTAGCTTCATCAAATAAAACATAATTAATGGTTTTTGGTCCTCCAGCGTTAAAAGTTCCAGATTTTATTGGATCAATCATTTTCACATTAATAGGATATTCTACTTCATCAATAACAGGTACAACATCGCCAAAGTCTCTATTATGCCCTTTTTCTAAGAATTTAACAGTAGGAAAATGTTCTCTAATTCTATCAGTAATTTGATCTTCGCATTTAAGAGATTCTAGCCTACCATCTTCTTCTCCAGAAAGAGGTATATTTGCGGAATCTAAAAGATTACAAATTTCAGATCCTAATTTTTGGATAGTATATACCATGGTTGTTGTATTTGATAATAAGTTATTATATAATTTCAATTTTATATTATATATAATTAAAAACCTTGTATAATAACTATTACTATATTTCTATCGGCGTTTTCATAAACAATAAAAAAGTAAAAAGTCGCGGTAGTAATTCAAAAAAATTGGAGAGAAAAGTTGTATTATATATAAATTAGCGACATATGGAAAGACGTAAACCCCTATATAATGCGAAATTAAAACAAAATAAAACAATATTTTAAAACATAATTGCTTTAAGCGCAAGGTTGTATAGTCTAACATGCACCAGTTATTTACATAGCTACAAAATTTGGTAGGTTTTTCATAGATAAAAAACTCATGCGCATCCAAAGCACCCTCTATCAGCCTTCCATAATTATTTTTTTCTTTTTTTACAGAAAAAATCCCATTTATTTTTCCTACACGACAAATATTTATGTATAATATATTTTTCTCTCCACTCTCCCGATTACAAAAGATATGAGGAATTCCTCCATCGAAATAATATCGATCGTTTTCCCGATATAAAAAGGTCTCGTCTGTAATATAAGGAATATGACTACTTTTTAAAATACTATGCCGAAGATCCTCTCGATTTTTAAATTCAGACTTTAATATTTGTTGTCGTTGAGTTATGTCATGTAATACAATAAACAGTTTTTGATTTACTTTTTCGAAATCATCATTGGAGAGATTTTTAATTTTATCTCGTAAAATCGTTTTTAACCTGTTTAAATTGAGGTGTAGTTTAAAACATTCACGCAAGGATTTGTAATCTTCTATAAAATCATCTAGAGTGTCTGTTAAATAATATAAACCGGCTATGGCGCCTATGCTAGAGCCAGATATTCGGTCTATTTTCAACTTATTTTTGCGCTCTAATTCCTTAATATATAAAAGACAACCTATATGATAACTACCGTTCGCGGCACCACTTTCTAAAACTAAGTCTAAATGTTGCGTTTTATTTGATTCTGGATAGTTTTCAACAAGATTCTTTATCATGTCCATTATTATATAATAAAAGTATTTAAAACTTATTTAAGCGCATTTAATACAATGAATAGACTCAGCTGGGATGAAATGTGGACCAAAATGGTGAAAGCATGTTCCGAACGGTCACCGTGTCACAGATTACAGGTAGGTTGTTTACTTGTAAAGGACAATCGCCTGATCAGTCAGGGATACAATGGTTTTTTGCCCGGCTGCCCTCACGAATCAATTGTGAGAAACAATCATGAACAGGCGACTGTTCACGCAGAGCAAAATGCGATTACAGACTGTGCTAAACGCGGAGTCAGTTGTGAGGGATCTACTGCTTATGTAACACATTATCCGTGTATTATTTGCACGAGACTTTTGTTGGCTGCTGGTATTAAACAGGTGAAATATTTGGACGATTACAAAAACGATGATTTAGTACCAGTATTAGCCAAACAATTAAACGTACCTATTGAAAAGATATAAAGTGTGTTGAGTTTTGTCCTACTTTTTCGAAAAGTAGTTTAAATTTGACTTAATTGACGAGTTAAAGTTGTAATCGCATAAAACGCGACACCAAAAAACATTGTTTTCATTAAGTAACCAGAAAAACTAGGATTACCGTCTCTGTTAAAAAGAGATGGCATATAATGTAACATAAACTTTTGTGTGTAAGGTAATTGAAAAAAGAAAAATAAAATCATTACCAATAATGGTGTCTGTAATTCATTATAAAGAACATCTAATCTATCTTGTTCGTGTTGCTTATTTCTATTTTGTTGAATTAATGATTCCATTGAACTTTCTTCTTCTATATAATTTTGATTTTCAGCTTCAGGGATAAAATTAGGTTTTACCTGTTCATCCTGTGTAACATGTCTCATATCATTAGCTGGAATATCCCTATTATGTAACGCAGTTGCCCCTCCTGCTTGCTGTAGCCCTGTAACAATCTGCTGTATAGATTCCTGTGACAATTGCGTTGGCGTCGGGCCTGAAATAGGCTGCTGTTGTGGTTGATTAGGAACAACAACATTTTTTTCTTTTACTGACATAACAACATTGTTTTTATCAGAAACTTCATTCGGTAACTGTGAAATATCTGTAGACATATAATAATTGCTAAGATGGTATATTAGCAATTATTACGCAAAAGGTATAATTTTTTTACCTTTATCACAACGTTCAATACTCTCACTAAATTTATAACATTTACCTTCAAACTTAAATACCTGATTTTTTATTTTTCCTAATTGAGGAGCCTTAAATACTAAACAATTTCTGTTGTTGCATACTTTTCTAAATAAAGTGGCCAAGCCTAAACCTAATAAAATAGAAATAAATACTCTTCCTACATTACTGTATAATATTCTTTTTAAATACATGATATATATAGCATATATAAATATTTATTGAATTTCATAAGATCTTATCTTTGATACATCTGTGGGACAATTGACTTCTTTTGATTGGAAATGAAAGCAATTTTCAGCATTATCCTGAAAAGAAATTTTTCTTTGATTTTCAGGATTTGGGTATACATAAACGACTTGCGAAGGTGACGATGATATATATGCCACAAATAGACCGAGAGCTAAACTTGTTAAAAAAATAGGAATGCTTATAAATTTCATTTATATATATAAAGCTCTATTTTATTTATTGTTTGTGATAATTTTAAAATCTGAATTCCATATCATTTTGTTTTGGGGGAGTATTTTTTGAGGATGTAAATGATAAATCGGCATAAGTTTTTTTCCAAAACCACCACTCTGATTTTTTTGCTCTTCTATATATGTTCCTTGGTATTTCAAATTTCTAATGAATGTTGAAAGAGGTTTAATTGTATCTTTATAATTCATCATTGTATCTCTTAATAAATCAGATGAACCCAATTTTTGATATTCTTTAATATTTATTTTAAAACTATTTACTAGATCATTATACTTACGAGTATTTGTTATTATGGCGTTTTCTAGAGTATCTACAACATCACCAGAGTCTTCACTTGTAACAAGCGATTTATTTTTTTTATTGTAATTATCTCGAAATACAGATGTTATATCAGAAAGCTCATCCATTTGACCCTTTAAAGTATTAAATTCTTGTAAAACAACTTCTTCATTTTCGAGACCAAAGAGGAGATCTAATTTATACTCTACAATTTGTTGTTTTAATTCTTCTATATCTATATTTCCCTTTTCCATAGCTGTTTCCATATTAAAGTAATCAGGTTTTTTTAACTCTATATGAAGCTTACATGGGTTGTCACAACCGCAAACTACTTTTAAAATCCCATCTATATCTGTAAAAATAGTTCCTCCCTTTTTTTTACAATTAATGCACTTTCTAGATTCTTTAAATTTTGCGATTTCTACTTTTTTTTCTAATACAGATTTGCCTTTTAGTTTCTTTTTTTTTGCTTTTAATTTATCGTCGTACTGCTTTTTAAGTTTATAATAATTTCTATATGCGATTTGGTATTTATCATAAGGTTCCATTTATAATTAACTCTTATAAAAATTTTTATGTAATAATTCGAAAGGACTTTCAAATTTAGGTAAATTTGTAATAGATCTATTTAAATGTTTAGCCTTTTTAGCTTGTAATTGTTTAACCTTAGTTATAAAGTAATCATGTTTTAATTCTTTTTTTCGTTTCCTATCTTTTTCTGTTGGTCTAGTAGAATATTTATAATAAAGTAAACTTGCTAAAATAACTGTAAATCCTCCAAGTAAAAGTAAATTAAAAACTCTATTATTAAATAATTCTCTTTTTTGCTTACATTGTTTCAAAGTTTCCTGTAAAAAATATGTTACACCTGGTTCTGTTAAAGAAGGTCGCGCATTATTCATTTAAAATATAAAAGAAAATAAAGAAAATAAATTATACCCATTATCTATAAATGGTATCACCTAGTTCGTCAATGATATATTTTACATTATTAACAACAACTTATTTTGGATTAAAATACTTTATGGTAGAACAACATGGAGCTGCTAGTAAAAGTCTAGGTATTGTAATGACTATTGTTTATTTAGCAATAATGATAATGATTCAGTTCAGTGCTAATTATACAAATGCAAAAGAAAAGTGTGGAGGAACACCTCAATTAGTACCTGCTATAAATTATACAGTTATTCCTAATTTAATTATTTTTGGTAGTCTTTTAATGGCTATGATGTTTTTCCCAGGATGGAAGGCACCTTTCTCCAATACAATTGGTTATTGTATTATCAGACTTTTAAATGTAAAAACAGTATTTACTAATATGCTTGTAGAAGACAGTAATAATAAACTATTAAAAATGGTTTATCGCGATCCTTCTATGATGATAAATGAAATAACTCCGGAAAACTTTCAAATATTTCTAAGTAAAATGTCTGGATCCAAACATTCAATACTCAATAGTAATTATAAACAATTTGTTCCTCAATTATATAATTTAGTAGTTATTAAAGATAAAATAGCAGAATTTATTTGGTATATCCTTACAGGAGCATTGGTAATTTCAAACTCTTATAGTTATATTATGACAATTAAATGTAAGAGAAGTGTAAGTGAATTAGAAGGTAAATTAAATAAAGCAATGGAAAAGGATAAAAAACCTAAAAAGAAAAAAGAAAAATGGAAGTTAGGTTATTAAATAAATCTAAAATAATTGATATTATTAAAATTATTAATATCAATACTAAATTATTATTTCTATTTAATACTTAAATTTAGGCATGGCTAAATAATACAATACAAACAAGTAACAAAATACAGCCATAATAAATGTTAAAAACCAAATAGGAATAACTGTCTTATTTTTACTTCCTAAACCAAATTGACGTAAGGACCCATCTTTTTCATATAAAAACGCAGGTTCAACATATTGAATTATACAAAAAATAACAACAAATAAAACAACAGCTACTGATGTGATATTTCTTCTAATATATTGTCTAAACATGATTAACTTATATATATATAAGTTTTTAAATTTGATTTATTTACTAGAATTGTAATAATTTACTATAATTCTAGTTTTCTGTTTAATATAGATTACATATAATCCAATCCGTCTCCTGTTTCTTCTCCATCTTCTGCTATAACACTTAAATCGTTTATTTCTGCGTTTATTCTATGATCTTCTGCCATTTTTTCTAAATATTCCATTTTGTAAATATCTCTATTAAATTCGGTTACTTCATCTCGAATTCCACTTTTCAGTTCTGTTAAAGCATCTTGTTCAATTTCTCTTCTTTCTTTATCATATTGTTTATCGTCATATTCAAAAATAGCTCTAGTTTGACCAACTCCCCAATCACCCAATGAATGATTTTTCATGATATTTTCTATTTCTCTTTCTTCTACTGTTAAATCTTTAAGACGTAAAGTAATTTTAGATTTTTCTTTTTCTTTAGATTTTAACACCCTTTTATTTAAAGTTTCATTATCCACATTTAATAGTTTTTTGTAAGCTTCTATTTTAGTTAAATATACGCTCAATAAACTACAAGTAACTTGTTCTATTTGTTCTCTTTCTCCTCTCAATATGGAAGCATCTGTACCATCTTCTACCATATCTCTAAAATCATCCTCTGCGTCTATTCCTGACTTAGTTTCAACATCTTCATCTCTCAAATCCTCATCAAAAGCGGCAATATATAAATTGATACTACACATCAAAAAGTAATAACCCAATCTTTTTACTATATTTCCATTAAATATAGACTTCATTTTTTGATCATTTAATATGCCAGCATAAAAAGGAATACTTTTTAAAAGCATTAATATATCTTCATTATTATCTAATACATATCTCAATACTTTTTTTAATTTTTCATCGCCATAGAATTGTAAAAAATCTTTACTGTCTCTTGTCATTATATTCATTATATCATTTTGATGCCTACCACTTAATTTCCAGTGTTTTGGAACATATCTTTTCTTGAAATCAACTTTATTTAAAATAATTGTAGGATATGTTTGACAAATATCAATAGTAAATGTTTTTAACATATCAAATATAGCAAATCCTGTTTCATCTTCTTGTGACATGTAATTATTGTCGCCGTGTAAAATAAAATCTAATACAAATCTTTCTTTTCTTGTTTTATTTTTCCCCGTATGCCTAACAAGCAAATCTTCTAAACGTGTTTTTAGAGTTCTATAATCTTTCATTTTTTCAACGATTCTTTCTGACATTTCATTTGTAACCCGCGTTAAATATTGTTTAAAATCTATTAATGCGTCATCTTCTTGTCCTTCTACTACCTCAATCTCAAAACGATCAACTAAAGCCAACAAATGATCTAATAATTTTGGATGACATATGGTTAATCTATCTTTTTCTTTTAAATAATTAACAGTTTCTTCTAAAAATAATTTTTCTGTTACGATAGAAGGATCTAAGTCAATCGGTAATACTTTTTCACGATTCACCATATTCAACAAAACATTGAGAGCGCTTACTGAATAATTTAAACCCGCATCTCGCATTTTCTCCATTTTTTCTTCTATAGTATCGTTTTCATTGTATTCACAACTATTTCTAATACAAATACGAGATAATTCATTATTTAATTTAATTCCTGTATTAAATTTACAATGTTTGATAAAAGCCAAATAAACCGTCGTAGGAGAAAACTCTTTTACAATTGTAGGAAATTTCATTTTAGTATCTTCTCTTATAGAAAATAAAGGTGCGTTAGAAAGATTCTTGTAAAAATAATATATTTGACTTAAATCCTTGACAATATTGTTATATCTAATAATAGAAGGTGATTTTTTTGCAAAGTATGTTAATGTCTCAACATCTCCCTCGTTACAACATGCATTTTCTGTAAAGGGCAAACCATTCGATTTTGCTGTTAAAATTAAAGGTTCGTTATTTATAGCTCTCTGTACAGATTCAATAATACCAAATGAATGACTAGTCATTTTACCGTACAAAGCCCATAAACTATAGAATTGATCATCCTCACCGTTTTGTATATGACGATTTACATTTCCGGAAAATCCATTTCCTATGTTATTAAGTTTTTTTACTTGAATAGGCTCTAATGGTGGTAAAAACTGATGCCAATTTTGTAAATCATATGATTCAGGTATTTCAACTCTATTTTTGTTTTTTTTGTTGTATTGTATTTTTTCATTTATTTTATCCATAACATAATCAAATGTCATTACTTTTTCAGCTAAAAATTTTCTAAGTTTCTCAACATAAGCATCTATCTTTTCTTCTCTGTTTCGTTTGCTAGATTTGGGCAATACCCTCCATGGTCTAGTGTTTGTTCTAGTGTTTAATAATACACATGTAATGTATTCCAAACAAGTTAAATCACTATTTCCATCTACAGGAAATCCTGAAAAAGATTTTCTACACGCAGGGTATGTTTTATCGGTTTCTACGCTTGGTATGCTAGTTTGTAACCCGACAACATACGCGGATATTAAAGAAAATAAAAACACCTCGTCATATGCTTTTTCATAAGGCTTTTTCTTTTTGCCCTGTTTTGTTGCGCGTTTTACCATTTCCCTGTATCTTTTTTCAGGAAGCATAAATCTATTTAAACTATCGGTTGCTGTTTTAATAATAAAATCATATTGATCCTCTAATGATATATGTAGAAATTCATCTATGGACTGTATCATAAGATGCATTTGTCTAGCCAAATCAGTCTGATAATCAAATCTAATGTCTCTTACAGCCGAAAGTTTTTGTTCCAAATCTATATCCATTATCTGCCTACTAACAATTTTATACCCTGATTTACCATAACCTTCTGATAAATCATATTCAATATTACATATATAGTAACCACTATATTTATCAATCCATTTATCTCCGTCATCGCTTATTTTTCCTCTAACCGATTTAATTCTTTCTAATTCTTCAATATATCTACCTTGTTTAAATGCTCTGGCTAACTCTTCTAAGAAGTTAGGAATCAATTTAATCTTAGTATCTATGCAGTAATTCCATGCGTAATCGTTTTCTTCTAGATCGGTACTGTATGACATTTCAAAAGTATATTTTTCAAAAAACAACAATATATCATTCATTTTTTTTACCATATCAGATTGACCTAAAATCAAATCACGCAAATCTTCATAAGGCGATACAATTAAATCCCTAACTTCTAATGTTTCAGCTATTTTCATTTTCTTTAAATCGGCTCGTATGTTTTTCATTGTTTTGTATCGTTTTAATCCAATAATATTTTGTTTATTAAATCTAAAACTTTCTTCAACACGTCCTCTTAATTGTTGAATAGATTCATTTAACTGATCTTCAAATCTCTTTTCTATTTCTTTTAATAATGTTTCTTTTATTAAATTTTTATTTGTATCCATCGGAGTGCATTCATTTTTAATACTTAAACATTTTTGTTTAAGATTACAAAACCCTACTTCATCGTTTGGTTTATTAGATAAAATTTTATCTAGTTTCCATCTATCGTTTTCACGGACATAATATTTGTAATCTAAGTCTCCTAGGTCTAATATCGCATAATCGCCATTTTTAACTAATTTACCACCAAAAACCATTGATTCCGCGTCTCGTTCAGCTCTTTCTGGATCCACTCCATTGTTTTTAACTAAGAAATCTGCTAATTCTTTAACAGCATGAGAATCATCTGAAGTAGTGCCTCTATTTTCTTCTAACCATGCCTTACCAATATCATATGGAGTATCATCATATTTTTTATCAAAAAAAACAAAACTATCATTATTATTTGATTCTAATTCTTCAAAATCTACATATCGTTTTGCTAATACAAGAGGAGAACACTCTGCTTTATCTTTTTTTGTTTCTCCTTCTAATTCTTTTCGTATTTCTTCTTGTTCCATTGCGATTTGTGTTTCTAAATCAACAGGCTGAAAAATATCGAGACTACTCAGAGTAATAGCATCTGATAAAAGCCTGGTACAATCGTATTTTTTCATTTTAATAAGAGAACCTTGTGTTGTAATAACTTCACCTATGTTATAACCCGGTTTTTCAAAAATGTCTTCTAATTCCATTTGATGATTTCTTTTAATTATTTTTAAGAGTGTGCTAGGAACAATAGAACTATCTGTAGTTTTCAAATATTGATTAAAATCTTTTACACCACTAATAAGTAATTTTTTATGTTCATCTATTTGTTCCTCTATAAATTCTGTTATTGTTTGATACTGTTTAAAGGTTATATCGTCATGATATACTAAGAAAGGTTCTAAGTATTCTATAATTTTATTGTAAGAAGTCCCGTTTTTTATGTATTTTTTTATAAGCTCAAATAATACTCTTGTTTTAGGTATAATAGTATTTAAAAAAGTTTTATATGTTTCGTTTTTATTTCTATCCACAAATTTAACAGTTTCGTCAAAATCATAAGCCTTTGTTTTACTCATGTATCTTTTTAAATTACTTTTATCTAGATTATCCGCAGCTCCTCCATAAACTTCTCCCTCATCTAACTCAGGAATGGTTTCCATTTCAATATCTGTACTCTTATTTAAAATATCAAAATAAGTAAAATTATAAGCATGTAAATTCACTTTTTTTAAGATAGAAGTAGTAGGTAAATTTATATGAGAATAGATAATGTATGGCTGTGTCAATGTTAAAAACCCTTTTACGGCCAACTGATCATTCGAAGTTAAAGGAACAATTCTGGCTTTTGATTTTTTATTTCTAGGATCAGGATTATGTAAATGTGTTAAACCTAGATTATATGTGTCTATTACAAATCGTTGTCTTGACAGATTTTCATTTTCAACCATAGTAGAATAAAAATCATCTAAATTTTCTATTACAACATCTAGGTTCGTTTCAATGGTTTTGATCCCTAATAAATCTGCATTATCCGTTGGTAATTGATAAGGTGTAAAATAAGAATTTAAATTGTTATAAAGAAATTTATATTTATTTTGACCATCTGGTACAGTATTCATGCGATATTGTTTAATTATATCTACTTCTTCTCCGGTTGTAAAACTAGAAGTTAATGGGACAATATCTTCCACAGTTTCATCTTGCGGTATATCAATATCATAAATTTTATGTTTATTTTTTACAATTGGCAAAAGCCAATAAAGTTTTTGATTTAAATTTGATAATTTTTCTACTAAAGGTTTATAATTCGCTCCCTTTTTAATAATAGTTTCAGCATTGCCCTGTTCATCAAATTCTGAAAAAGTTCTTCTTAATTGTTTAAATCGTTCAATCATGATATGTATGTTATTTAAAACGCGGGTTGTTCTTTTATTAGATGGTACACTAGATAATAGTTCGTCTAAAAGATCATTTGTTTGAGTATCTATACCATACCTTCTTTGCTCTTCTGCTATATCTACTTGTTCGGTTATTTCCCCCAAATCATTGTCTTCTATTGTAATTTCGTCTAAATCAATAAATATATCTTGAATGTTTTGTTTTACGACCTCTGTATCTACAATTAACTCTAAATCATCTGCGTCTAAATCATCCTCATCGTCGTCCATGGGGGTTAATGATTTTTCTTTTAACTCTTCTTCAACAACCGCAGGAGGAGTAAATGGTCTTATAGATTTAATAGGTAAATCCTTAGGAATACCTTTATATGCGAAATCAATATAAATAACACTTTCATCGGGATATGTTGTAAGTTGTATCATATCTTCTTCTAAATCTGTAATTTTACCGTTTATTATAGTAGGCAATTCACCCCCAAATTCTATAGAAATCCATTCATCGGGAATATAATTATTTTGACGTGCATAACCTGCTACTACTGGTTGATAAACCACTATAACATTTTCTATTGTTTCATCTGTAAATTTATTATTACGTAAAGTTAATTCTACTTTTGATAAATCATCCGTGTCGATAAGTTTTAACAATTCATTATCTAAATATTCTATTAAATAAATATGTTGATGTATATCAGGATTTTTTGGAGCATTTATTTGTATAACTTGTCCTAATTCAAGAAATAAGTTGGAAACTGTTTCTGACATTACTTATATTTATAATAGAAATTATCTCTAAGGAGAAAAAAAGATAATAAATAAAATATAAAGAAATCTCTACTTATTGAAATATATGATTATTAAACCAGAATCGTTTGTTAATTTAAAAAGAGTTGTTACGGATTCGGATTATGTTGAGTCAAATTCTTTAATAGTTAGAAAAATGAAGGAATTGTTTATTATTAAATATGATAAATCTAAAATTACATTAGAAAATCAATATTCACTAGGCTTATTTCGTTCTATTATTTGCGATGCTTCCGGAAAAATTATAAGCTTCGCACCCCCCAAATCTATAGATTTTGATTGTTTTTCCCAAACTACTCAGTATGATGAATGTTATTTTCAAGAATTCGCGGAAGGAACAATGATTAATATCTTTTGGGATCCTACAGAAAATGATTGGAATATTGCGACCAGAAGCAATATAGGGGCCAGATGTAAATTTAATATGGATAAACAAGAAACATTTCGTTATATGTTTTTAGATGCGTGTAATCATGTCGGATTTGAATTTGATAATTTAGAAAAGCAATATTGTTATAGTTTAGTATTACAACATCCTAAAAACAGAATTGTGGTTCCAATTATTAATCCCGATATATTTATGGTAAAAAAATATTTATGTCATGACGATAATACAGTAGAAGAAATTAATTTCTCTGATAAAGATAGAAAGAATTTTAATGTTATTCGAACTATTAAACCTATAGGAGAAAAGTGGCAGGACATATTAGAATATCTATCATCAGACAATTTAGATTATATTGTGCAGGGTATAGTAATGGTAAATAAAAATACAGGCGAGAGAAGTAAATTTAGAAGTAAGAATTATGAAAAAGTAAAACATTTAAAAGGGAATAGTCCTAAGATGCAACATCATTATTACTATTTAAGACAAAAACGCAATGTCAATGATTTTTTACATTACTATCCTGAATATATACAACTTTTCAAAGATATGCGTAGTAATTTACATGATTATACAAACCAACTTTATAAAAACTATGTTGATTGTTTCATTAAAAAAACTAAACCACTAAAAGAATTTCCTTATAATTTTAAAAATCATATGTTTCATTTACATGAAAAATATATCGACGATTTAAAACCAATCAATAGGTATGTTACAAAATATGTGGTGATGACTTATGTTAATAATTTACCGCCTCCACGACTTATGTATTCGGTGAATTATCAATTTAGAAAACATGATAGAGATACAAAAGTAGCAGAAGGATTTTTAAATTAAATAATGTATCGAATTAATAGATAAAAATTTATAGATAATATAAAAAAATTATATATTATCTACATTCACAATAGTGCTTTTTTTAAGTTAATTAAAAGTATTCTTTCATATTTGTGAAAATATTTATACCCGACAAACAAGCAAACTTCAACATTCGGTAAATATTCATATCCGTAAATTCTCCTGAATCACTAAAAGTTAAACGTAAAATAGAATGATCGTCATGTGGATGACGCTTAATAAAACCAATATAAGATAAAGTAGATGTATTCATGTAATAATCGCTATACAAAATATATTCTACAAGCTTTCCAATTGTGTAAGAATAACCCATAAGTTTAATATCTACTGTATTAGCTGTTGCCGTGCCATCTTTGAAAAGTTCTACAGATTCCTCATCGCATTTTTGAACTAAAGCATTTAGTCGTGAAACAATCTTATTACATGCTTTATGAATAATTTCCATATTAGTAAAAACTCCTACGCTTTCTACCTTAAAATCAAAACTATCAGGTTTGAAATATCTTTTTGCCTCCATTGTATACCAGTTTTGTCTATAATAGGTAATATCACTGGCCGTACCGCCCTTTTTTTCTAATGCCTCTTCTATTTCCTGCCATTTTGCACTTTGCTCTACTGGATTAGGTGTATTTCCATAGGCACATGTAGATGCTATATTATACATCCCATCTTCTTTTGCCGTTCCTAGACTTAATTTACATGTTAATTTAATTCGTTCTCCTGGAATTTCATTTGAAATGCGTGGTCTCAATCTAGCAAATAAAACGTATGATTGAGTCATTTTATTATGTGGAAATACTGTTTTTACAAATGATTCGGTTAAGTATTTATCATTACTAAGATTTTTTATTTGGAATTCTTGAGTGGTTACATATTGAATAGAATCGACTTCATTTGATTCATCTATTTCTATTTGTAAAGAATCAATATCTTCAAAATCTTTTATATGAATAGGAATACAACCCAGTCGCTGTTTTAAAATTTCGTTATTAAATCGCGAAGTATTTACTATAAAATTAGAATCTTTAGGATTCATTACAACTGTTTCAATATCAGACAAAATTGTTCTTCTTAAAGCATTTGCTACACTTACATTTACATTTTCCATTGTAAAATGTAATACACCCTTTTTCTCTAGGGAATCTTTAACATTAGGTAGAGGTATTGTACTGGGAACATCTTGTTTTTCAGTCATTATTATTCTTATTATATTATTATATTTTTATATTTTTTCAATTTTATTAATTATTAAATTTAGTTTTTCATATTTAGTTATTTTTAGAAAAATTAAGTTATATTCTTATTAATCAAATACTTTTATACATAAAATGAGTAGCGTTCTATATTACAGTAAATATTGTGATAATTGTAAAAAATTATTGTATGAATTAGGAAAAACCAAAGCTCAAAATACTATGCATTTTTTGTGTATTGATAAAAGAGTCAAACGACAAAGTAAATTATACATTGTTTTAGATAATGGACATGAAATATACTTACCGCCTAATATAGTAAAAGTACCTTCACTTTTACTATTAAATAAAGGAAATAAGATCCTTATAGGCTCTGATGTTGCAAATTATTTAAGACCTCAAATTTATCAAGAAAAACAACAAGCAACTGCTAGTAATGAAGAACCTTTAGCATTTTCTTTTTATGAAATGGGAACAAGTATGTCTGATAATTATTCTTATTTAGACCAAACAAGTGACGAAATGACAGCAAAAGGTAATGGCGGTATGAGACAAATGCACAATTTTGTAAAATTAAATCAAAATGATAAAATTTATACACCGGATGAAGATTATGAACCTGACAAAGTAGGACAAGTTGATTTAGGAAAGATACAAGCTCAGAGAGAAACTGAAATTAAATTACCTCCTCAATCAGCAACAGCTTCTATGTAATTAGTAGAACAATTATAATAACAAAAATTAATCATTTAAAAATAAAAAAAGATTAAGTATATTAATGACTGATAAATCTAGCTTACTAAAACTATTTAATAACCATCTATTGGAGTTTATAGATGATGTTATTTCTATTTTCCCTGAGAATTTAGACTTGAAAACAGGAAAAACATTTATAGAAGGTTTAAAAAGGGTAAATCCCAGACAAATAATTAATATATGGCAAACATGTATTGTTATTCCATATGAAAGAGAAATTGAGTCTGGAGACCAATCTTTTTTCTTAAATAAAGATTATTCTATTGATTTACCCCAAGATGGCGGGAAAGCTTTACAAATGCTAGAAAAGATGCGTTTTTTATTAAAATCTACAACAAAAGAAAATAGAGAAAAAGCCATGAAATATGTTCAAAATCTTACAAAAATTTCAAAAATGTATTATATTAATTGAATTTAGTTTAATTTAAATATTAAATTTAAATTAAATGTATAAAATGAGCAATGAAAATGCTGCCGAAAAAAATAATGTAGAAACAAACAACAATTCAACTGGTATTATTTCAGAGGAATTTTTAAAAGTAGTAAAAGATTTTTACAAAGACGTGTTATTGGTATTTCCCGAATTTAAAAATAAATTAAGACAAATAGATATTGAATTTTTAACAGGAGAAAACAATGGAGAAGATTTATTTAAATATTGTAGTGATATTTACCCAAAACGTTTTTTCGATATTTTATATGAAAATGACGAGATGTTTACTGATATTTCTATGAATACTGTATTTTTACCTAATATTGAGTTTAAAGATATATGGAAAGCAGATATTAGTGATAATACTCGAAAAACTATTTGGAAGTATTTACAGCTTGTTTTATTTTCAGTAGCTAGTGGATTAAAATCGAGTGAATCGTTTGGAGAGACAGCAAAATTATTTGAAGCTATTAATGAGGACGAATTAAAAACAAAATTACAAAATACAATGGAACAGATGGGAGATCTATTTAAAGATATTAGTATGAATGATATGTTTAAAGATTTATCAGGAGCAGATTTTACAAGTGATTGTTCTGGTATTAATATGGAAGATATGCCGAATCCAGAAGATTTACAAGACCATATTAACGGATTATTAGACGGTAAATTAGGGAGATTAGCCCATGAAATAGCTAAAGAAACAGCAGAAGAAATGCAAGTTGATATGGATGAAAACACTGATGTGAATGATGTTTTTCAAAAACTTTTTAAGAACCCGGGAAAATTATTGGGTATGGTTAAAAATGTAGGACAAAAATTAGATGAAAAGTTGAAATCTGGAGAAATTAAAGAAACTGAATTAATGCAAGAAGCCAGTGAATTAATGGAAAAAATGAAAAGTATGCCCGGTATGAAAAATATGAATCAAATTTTAAGTAAAATGGGATTACCTGTTGGTGGAAAAAATTCAAAAGTAAGTATGAACGCTTTTCAATCTAATATGAAGAAAAACATGCGTAAAGCGAGCCAACGTGAAAGAATGCTTAAGAAATTAGAAGAAAGAAAAAAAGTAAGAGAGCAAATGATGAAAGAAAAGGCTACTAGAGAAGCACAACAAATTAATCAAACATCTCAGGAAAATACAACACAATACACACACACTGTATTTAGAGGTTCTAATGAAAAAATAGAAAAAACTACAAGAAAAGAAGTAGATAAAAACACTATTAAGAAAAAAAGAAGAAAAAGAAGAAAAAATAAGAAATAAAAAATAACTATTTACTATATATCAAATGGTAAACTTTTGGTTAAATGAACCTAATGTATTATTAAATAAAAATCATATTACAGAATTCTGGCCAAATAATGAATATGATTTAGCACGGAAATTAAATGCTATAACAAGAACTATTATTATCTTAACTATTTTAGGATATTTTTTTACAAAATCTATAAAAATAGTTGTTTCAGCCGTAGTTGGATTGGTTGTATTAATTATAATTTATAAATCAAAAGCTAATAAGGTTGTAGGTAAAGAATCTTTTGTAAATATTAATAAACAAGAAGCACGATCTTTAGTAAATGATGTATTAGAAAAGGAATTCACTACCCCCACAAAAAAAAATCCAGTTATGAATGTCCTCATGAATGAATATAAAGATAATCCTAGAAGAAAACCTGCTGCTCCTGCTTATAATGAACAAGTATCGCAAGAAATAACAGAAAACGCGAAAACATTAGATCCAAAATTATACAAAAATTTAGGCGATAATTTAACATTTGAACATTCTATGAGAAATTTTTATGCCATGCCTAATAGTTCTATACCTAATAATCAAAAGGAATTCGCAATGTTTTGTTATGGAAACATGCCCTCATGTAAAGAAGGCGATGCTTTACAATGTACAAAAAATAATGTTTCTTTAAGAACTTCATAAATAAAATTATATTATTAAATAAAATTATCTTAAGTTAATTATATATAGATGGCAAGCGTATATAATTATACTTTTGAAAATTCAGGAAGAATTGGTAATGACCGATGTGCTATTTCAGAAAAAGACGTACAAAATCAGAGTTTCGGAACTTACCCTGTTCAAAACTTTTTTTTAAATAACTGTGGTATGGCCAGACCTATCGAATTTGCCACCAGCCAGCCTAGTGTTTTCTATAAAGGAAGTCACTTAGGTTTAGGAGGTTGTAATGTAAATTCTGATTCTAAACTCAAATTAGGAACAATTCAAACAAATCCTAAATGCAGAATCAGTCTTCAACAGCGCCCCTTTTTAACTGTTCCATTTTTAGGAAGAGGTCCATCAAAACCCGTCATGGAATCTAAACTTTTTCAAGGAGGTTACACTGGTGAAAAAAAGAGTTGTAAAACCGTTATGGAAAAAACTTTACGTGTAAACCAAGACTTAGTTCCTTCATTGAAAGCTAGTATTCAAAATCCAGCAAATCTCTGTGAAGGAGTTGCGGCCGAGGGTTGGATTCGAGGAGGTCTTCCCTCGCGTGAATTATCTCGCGATAAAGACTACTTTACTCGTCAGGATTGTAATTAAATTATCATAATGAATAGTAATATGTATAACTATTCATTTCGAATTAACTATTTTGATTTACCAGAAGAACTACAAAACGATCAATATAGAAAAGATTTTTTAAAAGCATTTAATTTAGAAAACTATGAAAGTGATAAAATACTAAAAACGATTGACAATATTTACGAAAAAATAAAAGATGAACCACGAATAAAAACTATATTAGAAACTTACGAAAAAAATGTTTATCAATATCCTATTAAAGTAGAATATGATGGGCTATTTACATTTTTATTTTCATTCGAGTGTTTTCAATACCTACATGAATGTTTAGGATATTTATTAGAAAATAAAAAAATAGACGACGAATGTTTTAATAAGTTTATCTTTTCTTTTAAAAATAATAGTAAGTAATTATATATGGCATCATTAAAAAATTCACCAGGACAATATTGTTTAGAGCAACAGAGATTTAAAGATCAGGAACGGTATTTAAACTATAAATATCAACAATTGCCTTACGTTAGTAAATTACCGGGTTTAGGAATAAACCCAGGAAACATGCGTGGTGGTTTTTACAATAATGTTTTATCTAACAACTCATCTAACATTGAGTGTAATTTATTTGGTATTAGACAAATTGATTTAACGCAACCACAGAAAACATTTAAACCCCAATTAAATAGTCTAGGAGAACAAGAGTTTTTTAAAACGCCGCGCGTATTTTTACCCGAACCTTTAGTTGTTCAAAAAAATCAGAGACCTGTCGGGCCTTTTGGCGGAGAATAATTATTTAGCTGAAATAAAATTATTTGTTATAAATGATTTTATTTATATATAATATAAAGATGTCTTATTCAAATTATGCTAATTACATTAATGCGCTACAGACAAATCAGGGGTTAAAAAACCCATGTTGTTGTGACCCCACAGGAGTTGTTCAAACAGGTCCTCCTGGCCCACAAGGACCAGCTGGCTCACAAGGTCCTCAGGGAAATAATGGACCTCCTGGTTCTACTGGTCCACAGGGTCCGGGGGGTCCACAGGGTCCGGGGGGGTCACAGGGTCCTACAGGTCCACAGGGTCCAACCGGATCACAGGGTCCCACAGGAGCTACTGGGGCTACTGGTCCAACTGGTCCTACTGGTCCAACTGGTCCAACTGGTGCAACAGGCCCTACAGGCGTAGTAAACTTAATAGACGAACAAAGTAATACACCTTTTGTACCTTATTTACCTTCTGCTTTTGATGTTCCTGAAGCTTTATTTTCAGGAGAATTAAATGCCGCAGGAGATTTAAGATTAGGTATTAATAATAGGACATTTACTAATACTCTTAACGCAACACAAATTCAGCCTGTAAGTGATTCTTATGATAGAAATTTTATTATGTCAGGTCCTACTGGATTAAACAGTAAATATAATTTACCAGCTCCTTTCCCTAATATTTGCGGTATTCCAGAAAAAGTCAATAGTATAAAATGGTTAAAAATTAAAGATAATACTGATAGAGTTTTTTACATACCTGCTTATTATTTTGATAGAGGATTAACTACCCCATCCTTTTTACAAATTAACAATAGTTCAAATGATTTAGTAGTTGTATTAAATGAAGGCTCTTCCATAAATTTTAGAATTAATGTTGAAAATTCAGCACTTACTCCACTTGTAAGAACTACTAATTTATTATTAAGATGGAATACCGCAAATGTAACGGATTTAGCTATAGCGCCATCGTCTGACGGCTCTCCTGCCCCTGCCACATCAACGGGTGTTTGGAGTATACCTGTCACTAATGCTACGTTTAGTAATACAATATCTAAGAATTTTACTTTAGAAGCATACCCTGATGGACAAATTGAAAATGACGAAGAACATATTTTAATAATCGAACCAGAAAGTCCAGGTCATTGGGCTGGTTGTCCTGAATCTAGAATTATTAGAATTATTATTCCGGCAAACACAACATAATTTATTTTATTAATGGAAAACGTTATGAATAATATTTATAACCGAAAAAATAATATTTATAAAATATAAATGGCTTTCTGTAGATATAATTATGACGAATGTAGAACAAAAAAAAAATTACAAGAATCCACTGGACCGGGTAGATATATTTTAAATGTTCCTGGAAATGGATCTAATCCTTGTTTTTTTAATGATCCACAAATAAGATTACAAAAATGGGGAGCGAATTTAGACAATGTTATAAACGGCGGGCCTATAGATATTGATAGTGATTTAACTGGAAGAACTAGACGCCTTACGAAATACTGTTCAAAAGATCGTTTTTCAAAAAGCGGTGTCCCTCAAATAGAAAAGGTCCAATATCCTGTTTGTAGTGATGCTCTTACAGATCAATCTAGAGCAACTCATCCCGCATGGCAATACAGAGCTTTGCCTCAAAATAGAGAATATCCTCTTTTCTTAAATCCTCAAGAAAATACTTGTATGCATTTTGAAAATAATCTTAATACAAGACTTTTAGAAAGAGATAATTTTGTTCCAAAAATCCCATGTTTAAAAGAAACTAAATAAAAACTAAACGAAATAAAAGAAATAAATAAAATAATATGTATTTTATCAATTAAAATATATATTACTTATATATAAATGGCAGAAGTTGCAATACCAATAGCAGTATTAGGGGTAATGTACATTATATCTAATAAAGATAATAAGAAAAAAGAAATAGAACAATTCTCAGTAAGACAGTCTTTACCAAATGTAAAAAGATCTGTTCCTAACTATCCAAAAGATGAAAAAAAGGATTTGTTAAATAACTCTAATGTTCAAACCTATCAGGGATATAAAAATTCCACTGAAAATTATTATCAACCCACTGGTTATAAAAAGGCTTTAGAGTTAAATGAACAAAAAGTAGGAGAGTTTCAATCATTAACAGGAGATGTTGTTTCATCAACAAGTTTAGAGCATAATAATATGGTTCCTTTTTTCGGTTCTAAAATTACACAACAGGGTACTGATAAAGGATTTGAAGGGTTATTAGATATTTATACAGGTACAGGGAGCCAACAAAACAAAAAAGAAGGTATTGCTCCCATGTTTAAACCTGAATCTAATTTAAGTCATGTCAGAGGGGCACCAGTAGCTACAAGTTTTTACCAAAATAGGATGAGAAATGTATTAACAACTAAAATGAATAATGTAAAACCTTGGCAAGAAATTCAGGTAGGACCAGGTTTAGGAAAAGGCTATTCTAGTGAAGGTTCGGGAGGGTTCAATTCTGGTATGGAAGCTAGAAACTATACACTTCCTAAAAATATAGATGAACTTAGAGTTGCTACAAATCCTAAAGTAACTTACGGTGGTCAGGTTTTGGGTGCTTATGCCGGAAAAGGCGGTTGTAAACCCGGAAACTCAGCAACACATGGTAAGCTAGAGAAAAACAGACCTGATACTTACTATGAAAACGGAGCTGATAGATGGTTTACTACAACTGGTCTAGAAAAAGCACAAAAAGTCAGAAGTGCCGTTATTTTACAACCTGAAAATAGAACAACCACTACACGTGAATATTTCGGAACCGGTAAGGACCGTGAAGGTAATGGAACTTATCAGCCGGGACATTTCAGGAAAACTCACAAACAGCAATTGGCCGGACCAGAAGTTGGAGGGGCCAGCGCACCAGATACATGGGGGGCAACAAATAAAGATTATGGTAAAGACGGATACAAAAACAGACCTAATGCCAGAACATTTACAAGTGAAAGGTCTGAGATGGGTATTGTCAGTGGAGTTGTAAGCGCGCTAACTGCCCCTCTTTTAGATGTATTGAGACCTTCTAGAAAACAAAACGTCATTGGTAATATGAGACCAATGGGTAATGTTCAAGGACACAACGGTGTTCATGCTGAGCCTGTATGGAATCCTAATGATACTCCTGCTGCTACAATTAGAGAACAAACTGAAAACACACCACATATGTTACACGGCAGTTCCAATAATAGCGATGGTTACATGGTCGCCAAACCTAGACCTGTTTCGCAAGAAAGAGACAGCACTAGTTATTATCACATTGGTAATAGTGCGGCAGCAAACGGAACTGCTGGACCTAGAACATATGATGCTGATTATAATGCTAGAACAAATGCAAATCGTGAAGCAATTTCAAAAGTAAATAGATACAATGTTGGAAACCAGAGTTTGGCTGCGTATGACCAAAATGTTACAAATCTTAGAAATCGCGCCACCAAACCGTCTGAGATGCGCGCTAATATGCCAAAGGTTTCTGCGACTATGCAAACACATGGACAAATGTCTGGAAAACATACACGAGAAAGAGCTGTAGATTGTCAAAGAAATAACCCGGGAATGGTTTCAGCATTAAACTCTAATCCTTACGCACAATCTTTACAGAGTTGGGCTTAAATCTTATAATATTAAAATTATTATTAATATTATAATTCAAATATAACAAACTATAAATTATACAATATATTTAAACAATTGGATAAGACGGTTTTGTAGCAATCCCACAATTATTGTCTCTGTTACGCGCCATATAAATATATCCTTTATCTCCCCAATTTTCTCCCCATGAATTTTTTACGATCCAATAATCTGTCCCGTTCGCAGTTGTTCCATATCCAACCGCCAATACTCCATGATCCAACATTGTGGAAGAACATTCTGGTTCATAATAAACTCCTTTTTGATAAAACTGAAAACTCGAGCTACTAGCATCAATAGCTACAGAAATAGGTCCTACATTAGCTATGACTTGCTTCAATCCTTCTTCTCCTCCATGGACATCTGAAAAATTACTGAATGTAGCAGCAACTTTACTTTTGTTAAATGTACACGGATCATTTTGTGGATCATAAGGATAATCACTCTCTCTTTCAATACCACTGTTGTTGATTACATAAGTAAACGCACCATCCATCCAACCCCCGTTACAACCTTCGTCGCCGCCGTTGACATCACAATCAACAATCTGGGATTCACTTAAACTTACCAATTCTCCCGTTTTCAACGCGTGTTGACCTTCCATTGAACCAACTGCCGAAAATGCCCAGCAACTTCCACATTGTTGCTGATTTTTAATAGGAGTTACAACGTGCTTATCCCTCCAATCTACCGACTCAGGCAAACTATCATCTTTTTCATATTCTACTGGTTCTTCATGAATTACTGTCGTCATATGACGATTCAAATTTTTTCTATTAAAAATCCATTGTATATCAGATATATCAGCAAATTGATTTAATTTTAATGTATATTCATAATTACCTGAATTATGATCATCAACTAAATATTTATTTTGACTCCACGTATCAAATTTATTTTTAACATCATTTACGGAATAAACCTTTTCGTGGTTATACATCCATGTAGCAAATTCGCCAGTATCAATAGGCATAAAATTTTCTTCTGGATAATTACAAACAAAATTCGTTATATTTGAAGTAAGCAAAACAATGCAAAAAAGAGCAGAATAACTCATTATTCTAATATTTATATTTTTTGCTTTATGTGCGTTTCATAAATAGTTTATCATAGTTGTGCTGTCAAATTATAACACCATTTAATCTAAATAACATTCAAATAAAATAATTGGTATTAGGTAAACGAAAGCATTTAAATTTATTAATGATAAAAATCCTGCTATGCCTAGGGAAATTTTTACAAACAGTGGAGAGATATTTATAAAATGACGCATAATTAAAACAAAAATTAACGCAAAAATGGCTATTCTTCCAAACAAACAAACGCGCAATCCATATGTGTCACCTATTAAATGTTCAAAAAGCCAACCTTTCGGAGATGTTAATACGTTAAAATCTATGGACGTTTTAAAAAACAAAAACATGTAAACAAGATAAATAGATTCTAAAATAGAAATATCGAATTTGGTAAGTTTATACATTTACTATAAAGATATATTTTATATTGTAAGTTAAAAACAAAACAACTATACTAGGTATATGTTAAATATACATAAACCAATTATTAATAAGTTAGATTTTTTCATTAAAGAAAATAAAATACCTCATATTGTATTTTATGGCCCTACTGGAAGTGGAAAACGTACTATTTTAAACAAATTTATTTCTAATATTTACAAAAATGATAAACAAAAAATGAATACATATGTAATGTATGTCAATTGTGCGCATAGCAAAGGTATTCGATTTATTAGAGATGAATTAAAGTTTTTCGCGAAAATAAATATTCATAATAAAAATAACTTTCTGTTTAAAAGTATAGTTCTTTTTAACGCAGATCAATTAACAACAGACGCACAATCAGCTCTTAGAAGATGTATTGAACAATTTAGTCATACAACTCGTTTTTTTATTCTTGTAGAAAATGAAAATAGATTATTAAAACCTATTTTATCTAGATTTTGTAATATCCATATACCACACCCTATATTTAATGATAAACAATTAAGTTTACATGAATATAATAAGAGAAGTATTAATAATCATGAAGTTTATAAAAAAAAAAGACAATGGTTAAAAAAAAATATTACAAAAAAATCAAACTACAAAACGGTTAAAATGTGTAGAGATTTCGTAGAAAAACTATATCAACGTGGGTATAGTGCTATAGATTTAATCGAATATATAGAACAAGATAAATACCATGAAAAAAAATACTTTTATTTAATTTATTTTGATAAAATTAGGAAAGAATTTAGAAATGAAAAACTTTTCATGTTTGTTGTTTTAAATTTATATTATATGCGGAAAAACTTAAATTTAGAAAATATTTTAGAAATGTAAAATGGATGATTATAATGTTAATGTATTATCTGAAGCCAAGAATGAATATTCATCTAGGCTTGTAACAATTTTAACTCCTTTAATGATTGAAGGAACGAAATCTATTTTTGAAGAAGCTTGTAAATTATGTAATGATAATGACGAAGGTGAAAAATATTTAATGACTTTTCAAAACTTTTTATCTCGTGTTCCAAAATGGAATTCTACTATTATTGAGGATGAAACAAAAAGAATAATTACCCTGAGTCAATGTAATTATTTAGACGATTTACTAACTTGTGTTCATATTACACAATTAAAGATTTTAACCAGTATTAGAGTATCACAAAAACAAAAAAAAATCGACATTGATATACCAAAACTTTCAGATTTTATTCATAAGTGTTATATTCAATATGCTAGAAAACTTTATAGTAATGTTTATCTTTTTGAAAAAGATATACTTCCTTTATCCTATCAAAAAAATATGAGAGAAGCAGAGTTAATATGTCAGGAAAGTATATTACAAGTTGTTAGAGATGGTATGCCCGTTGAGAAAATTTTAAGAGCTTACATGGACGAAACTGTAGATGAAGAAATTATTGAAGAAACAGTGGAAAAAATGGTAGATGAAACAGAAAAGATCGAATTAGAACAAAAAACTAAACAAGATTCGGAAACTACTACAACAGATCCAGAACAGGTAAATACTATAAAAAAACCTGTTTTAGAAAAATTAGGAGACACTGTTGCTACGGCGGAAACTGTAACTACAGAAACTAGTAAAGAAAATTTTGATAATAACGAAACGACAGAAACAAATGACAAAACTGCTAATATTAATTTGGTTATTGAAACGCCTATTACCGATAATACTTCTAACGATGTAAATAAAACAGTAGAAATGAAATCTAATATTAGTAAGGTTGAAAATACTGTTTTAGAAACAAAACCAAAAAAACAAGAACTAACACCGAATGATATGGATAAAGCTATTAAAACTCTTATACCAGCTTCTATAAAGTTTAATGATAATGATTCTGTATTAGATTTGGGAACAAACAAATCTAGTGAAGTAAATGCACCAAAAACAATAGAACGTTTAGAGAAAATTTCACATGATGCCAATGAAAAAAGAAAATTAGAAGAAGCTGAAGAAGATGACGATTACGATGATGAAAAATTAGTTATACATGACGCGTCTCCTATTACTTTAGATAAATTAGATGTTCATGATTTAGACAAAAAGATTTCAACAAAACCTGACCCAATTTTAGACGAAATAGAAATTTTAACGTAATGCGTATATTTATATAAAACTTTTTTTAAGATTTATATAAATGTATAGTTCTATATTTTTTACTGGAGTAGCAATAGCAGCTGTTTACCTTATTTTTAGATTTATTGAAATGAGATTTATATTGAAAGAAAACAAACCATTAAAGGTTTTAGCGAGAGATACATTACTTGTTTATTTAAGTGTTGTTTTAGGTCATTTTATTTTACAACAATTTGGAAACATGGATATAACAGTAAAAGTACCTGAGGTATTTACAAATGAACCTGATTTTTAAGAAGGAACCTCATCGGAATTATATAATCTAGTTTTCCATTCAGAAATAGTATTTATAATAATATTTGGTTTATCATAATTTTTTAATACCAACTTCCCTCCATTATATTTTTTTTCTACAACTATCCATTTGTTTGTATAATGTTTTCTATCTTGCATACCGTCGTCAAAATGCCAAATATAACGTATTTCTTCGCTCATAATATATAATAATTATTTTTGTATTTTTAAATAATTATTATAATGTTTAAAATTTAAACCATGGATTCCATATTATCAATGTTTATTATTTTTTGCTTTTTGATTTTTCTTTTTGAACTCTCAAATCTCTTGAAAATAGATCTTTCTAATTGTTTTTCAGGTAAATGATTATGAACGGTTCTAACAATCATCTTGTATAGTTTAAAATCAGGATACCTTTCTTCGTCATTGTGTTTATATAACATATTACGTCCTTTATCATCTCGAATCCATTCATCCACTATTTTAGCTATAGGATGTTTTATTTCTTCTTTTTCTTCTATATCGTCAGAGAAATAATCATATAGAGAACATCCTAATCTACATAAATCAAAACTTTTATTTGGCATGAGACGTGGTTTTTTTTCATTGAAATAAGGTTCAAAATTAAATTGCGTAGCAGCATCTCCTTCCTGATGATAACTATCGCTACAAATAATTTTTCCTTTATAAGAATAAACTGCTCTTCCGAAATCTATAAGTTTAAAAATTTTACCATATGTAGGAACTCTATAATAAACGCCATTATATTTATAATTTAAAAATTTTCGCTCTGTTTCAATATACATTATATTATTAGTATGCAAATCATTGTGTGTAAAATCATATACTTTTTGATATACAATAAGCATCATAATTATTTGAAATAAACAAGAAGACCATTCTTTTACTGTCATTTCATCTTCCGCGTCTAAAAGTGAATCTAATGTATGATCTAATCGTTCCAAACAAATAATTTGAACAGGAAAATCATAGACAACAGAATTTATTATTTCTTCGCTCCCCATAGATGAATAATCAGATTTTTGCGAATTTGTATATGATTGACTGGAGTAATCCTCACTATTTTCATCTTCTAAAAGATCCACTTCCGAATCTAAATCATCGCGTTCGTTGTTATTTTCTTGAGAATCTTCTGAGTTTTTCGAATTAGTATTCGATGACCTAGAAGAACACGTTGAATTTGTTTTTTTGGCACTTTTATCATTATTCCCAGAATTGTCTTTAGAATATTCTTCTTTTAATTCCGAACTAGTAATTGTAATTTCACTGTTATGACGATCCAAATTCTTTTTTGTTAATTTAAAAATGTCTTCAAACATATTATCATTTAAAGTTTCTATCTCAAGATTCTTAATACTTTTCTCCAAACTAATTTTTTTTCTATAGTTTCTCGTGTCTGCTTCCAGTAATTTAGCTGTATCAAAATCTTCTACCTCAAAAAGTGTATTATTATTATCATGAAAATATTCTGAATCATGAAGATACTCTAAGTCATCAAAAATATTTAATGAAAATCGTTCTTGAACAGACAAAAAAGAACCATAAAAATTAATACCATGGACAAAATTAGTAGTATTCTTTAATTGAGATGATAAATAAGAAAAAAAACTATCAACATATGCAGAATTATTTCTATCCAATACCTTTCTATGACAAATATTTGTCTCTATAGTAGGCAAGGCAACTCTGCTTTCTTCTGATAGTGTTTTATATTTACCAACCATATATTTCACTGGATCTAACAGAGGAGAAAATTTAAAAAAAGAATTACATTTTAAAATATTATCACTGCAATCGCAACATTTAATTTCAAATTTATTATTTGATTCTCTATCAATAATTTCTGTTATGCTGTATTTATGGTTTAAATTAATAGAATTAAAATTATTATTATCTAGTGAAAAAAAATTTTGGTAAATAGGAACAAAATTTTGAATATTTCTAAAGCCATTTTCTTCTAAATAACTAAAGAGTTGGCCATTTCTATTCTTTTTATAAAACAGGTCGAACATTAATTGTTATGTACAATTTTTTTTACAGTTTTAAACTTATAGAGTTGCGTTATTTTTTATTATATTTAGTAAAATAATTTAATATAGTATAATGAATTTAGAATTAAAGAAGTTTGATATGAAAAAAATTACCTTTAAGCCTAATGAAAATCAGGGACCTGTTATTGTTTTAATAGGGAGGCGTGATACAGGGAAAAGTTTCTTAGTAAGAGATTTATTGTATTACCATCAAGATATTCCTATTGGAACCGTTATTTCAGGGACAGAAGCTGGCAATGGTTTCTACGGTAAAATGGTGCCAAAATTATTTATACATGATGAATATAATACAGCTATTATTGAAAATATTTTGAAGCGTCAAAAAATTGTTATGAAACAAGTTAAAAAAGAAAAAGAGGCTTATGGTAGATCTAATATTGATCCTAGAACTTTTGTTATTTTAGATGATTGCCTTTATGATAATACATGGGCTAGAGATAAATTAATGAGGCTTCTTTTTATGAATGGTCGTCATTGGAAAATTATGCTTGTTATTACAATGCAGTATCCACTCGGAGTTCCTCCAAATTTAAGAACTAATATTGATTATACTTTTATTTTAAGAGAACCTTATATCGCAAATAGAAAAAGAATTTATGAAAATTTTGCTGGTATGTTTCCAACATTTGAAAGTTTTTGTCAGGTTATGGATCAATGTACAGAAAATTATGAATGTTTAGTTGTTTCAAATAATGCGAAATCAAATAAATTAGAAGACCAAATATTTTGGTATAAAGCAATAGCCCATAGAGATTTTAAATTAGGATCTAAAGAATTTTGGGAAATGTCTAAAAACTTAGATTCCGATGATGAAGACGAACCTAATTTCGATCCAAAAGGGCAAAGAAAAGGACCACTTATTAATGTGAAAAAAAGTAAATGGTAATTAAATAATTATTGTTATTATTAATTATTTAATATAATTAACGACGCGTTTTTCTTTTTTTACGAGGTTTACGTTGATTACGAGTTTTGCGTCTACGTCTCCTGCGTTTATTTCGAGTTTTACGTCTTTTATTTTTGCGTCTAGTTTTTCTACCACCTCTCGATGAACGAGTCATTCTTTGGACCGATGGAGGATTTGTCTGAGTATTGCTAGATTTACTTTCCATTGTTCTATTAAAACCTCTGCGCGCCGCCTCATGTGCTCCTAACCCACATGCGGCACCTGCTCCTAAACAAGCTGAAGGGCCTAATGTATTGCCAATACTTGTAGCGATGGGATAAGCCCCAGGTCCAAACGCTGCTCCCACAGCACAAGAAGCTCCTACACAAGCAGCAGTTGCTCTAGGATTATTAGTAGCCATTCTAGCTGTATCACCAATTAGAGAAGCAGGATCTGTTTTTAATAAAGAAGTTTGGATATTTTTTAAAACATCAATGTTTCTTCCTCCGTCTAAATCTCCCAAAAAATCAGCGTCTATTAAAAGAGACCATTGTTCAGGTGTTATTCTATTACAACTTGAAGGTCTTCCTAATAAACCACATTTTAATGGTACATCTAAAATATGTTTTACCCATTCTAAACAATTTAACTTAGGTCGCCCTTTTAAATCTTTAGAAATCCAACTAGCGTTTTCTGTATAAAAAGAACCTCCTACTTGTAAAGTAGTATTATTTGTCATCAACAGTTTCCCGGTTCTTTTATAGTCTCCTTTACTTTTCAATTCAACAGAATTAACGTGAGATAAATAATTTAACACTCTTTGTTTAATCTCATTATTTAATGATCCTACCCATATAATATGAGCTTCTTGTTCCCAATTAGATAATAAAAAATCAGATGTATATAAAGCTCCTTGTAATGTTTCAAAAGCATGAGCTAGTGCTTCTTTTGTACCATCCGGTATTTTTTTAGCTTTATTTAATTTTCTTCTAAGATTTTGTGCGTGTCTTTCATCTTTTCGAGAACCAGAACCAGAAAATCCGTATCCTACGCTCCATACATTTGAACCATTGATAAATAAAAGAATTGCGTGTTCAGCGTTTTTATTATTAGCAAGTGCTATTACTTTTGTACTTTCGTCCGCGTCCAAATCCGAAAATTGTGAATCAGGATATACGTTAGCTACATCAAAAGTAAAACTAGTTTCATCGTCATTCCTCTCATAATCAACAATCACATTACCACTGTTTATCTTTTGGTCTAACAAATTTTTTTGGCTCTTCGACCCCCTACTATGCATAGCAATAGGAAATTCTGACGGCCATGCCACTATTGGACGCACTCTTTCATTATTTGACCCACCAAAATTTACCTGATGCGACAATGTTCGAATAGGTATATCTGATACAACGTCTTGTCCTGTTCTTTTTCTTCGTCTTGTGGATCGTAGGTTTTGTGTATTATCAGGTCCGTGATATTCCGCGCCTCTAGCTACTCTTTTAACTACCTCTTTCAATCTATTTGACCTCATTATATATATATTATAATTATAAAATAATTAATTATATAATATAAAAGTGTATTTATAAATCTAAATTTTATCAATCTGTATAAATTTACCACCTCCTAAATGTTTATCTAGTAGTGCTTTTTTTTCAGCACGGTATTTTTCTAAACATTGACAAAAATGATTTGTCATAGTGCGGTGAAGACTACAAAATGATTTTCCGCATCGACATATAATAGATACATCAACAGGTGATAATTTTTTTTTACATTTAGAACCATCATGACAAAACGGACACCTTTTTGTTTTTTTCTTTTTTATTTTATTTCCTTTTTTTGGTTGTTCCTTATCTGCTTTTTTTGAATTGTTGTCATTATTGTTTTCATCGCGTTTGATATTTTCAATAGACACAGAATCTGTTTGTTCTGTTTTCATAATTGTAGTACTGTTTTTATTGTTATTTCTAACAATTTCCTCCATATTAATTTATAACTTATAGAAATAAATTAATATATTTAAATTTCAATTTGTCCTAACTTAACTTTTATTCAACGCATAATTTAATTTTCAGAATCATCATTGTTACTGGATTCGCTTTCATTAGTAGTAAGCTTTACATTTTCTGCTTGTTCTTCCTGAACCAGTCCTCTGTCAATAGCATCTTGAACCGCTCCCCCCTTTACTGCTATATCGCCCTCAAATAGTTCTTTTCTAATATCTTCTACACTAGTATTACCATCACTAGAAAGGGCATTCTCGATAGTGTTATTAACCCCGATTAAACGTCCTTCCTCATTAATATTTTGTGTAAGTTTATTTCCAGATTCTTTAGCCAATTTAATATTTTCTTCAATGGCAGCTCTTTTACTTTCCATAACACGCTTTTCGAATGCATGTTTAGCTTCAGCTTCGTTCTTATTTTTTTCACTCATTAACTGGTTAAGTTCTTCTTCCAAATATTCAACTCGTCCTGTTTTATATGCTTCAGGTTCCCATGGCATCCACATACCAACAGGACCAACATAAACATTGTGATTTGGATCAACTTCTCTCAATAGCTTACATCGTAACTCAGCTTCTTGTTGAGTGGAATATGCTCCTCTAACCTTTAACCCACGAACACTAGTCTGGAAATCATGTGTTGTATTAAAATCATCTTCCAATCGTTCTTCATTTGAATCCATAAAGTTTTTATACTGATCGCTTATATAATCTTTAGTAAAAGTGTCTTTCTCACTTTTAATAAATTCTTGAAAATCTGTCATAAGATCATCAAATTTCATATCATATTTATAAGCTAAGAAATTTAGAAACTGTGTAAACTTTTCAACACTTTTTGCAAAATCATAATGTTTTAGGAATTCTTGAAATAAAAAGTGATTTTTCTGCTTTAAAATATTTTCCGGTGAAACAAATGAAACACAAACAAACTTTTGTCCAGATATTGGTTTATCTTCTTCTAGTAAGTCAACATATTTAGGATTTTCACGTCCATTAGAAGTTTTTTTGTAAGTACATCCGCTTTTTGACATTATATATACTTTACGATGTTGAATATTTAAGTTTTAATTTATATATATATTTTTTTCTTAATTATATTTATAATGCTTCAGAAGTTAGCACAAATGTTAGATTTAGGAGAACTTGTTCGCAGAGCGGTCAAATATCTCGTCGAGGGCCTCATGGTCGCTCTTGCCGCTTACGCCATCCCTAAGAAATCCCTTAACCTCGATGAGGTTGCTCTTATTGCTTTAACTGCAGCAGCAACTTTCTCTATCTTAGATACATACGTCCCATCCATGGCTGTGTCCGCTCGCTCTGGTGCCGGTTTCGGTATCGGTGCCAATCTTGTCGGTTTCCCCCGTATGTAAATTAAGCAATTGATTATGTAATTTAAATAATTTATAATTAATAAATTATTTAATAATTATTTGAAATATTAGTTATATGGAAGCACAATTTATAAAAAGTTATAAAAAATCAAATAATAAAACAATACTAAATAAAACTTTATCATTACCTTCCTTGTCTGTTTCTAATGATAAGATAATAAAATTAATAGAATCTAATAGACCATTTTATGTATCTAGACTAGGAGGTGTTGAAACCTATTATGCTTTTACATGGGATATATTTAACAAAACATCTTTTGATAATGGAGGATTTATTCACCAATTACAAAACAACGCAGGTATATACTTTCCTATTAATAATAAAAATAACCTTTTAAAATTTATGGTTACATATGCTGAAAAATATGGAGACGCTATTCAAAAATCAGATATATTGACTTGTTTCAATTATTTATGTCGTACATCACAACTATACTATACAACTCAATATAACATTCCGTATATTGATAATAATTGCTTATTTATACCAAATTTAATTAGACAAAAAATAACTCCATGGAGTTATTATCTAAAAGAAAAAACTATATTAATTATATCTCCTTTTGTAGATTCATTTAAACAACAAAAAAATAATAATTTTCAATATTTTAAAAATAATAAACCTTTATTTGATGAAAACCAAAACTTTATTTATTATAAATGTTATAATACCGCGGCAGGTAATTATATTCATAATGACTGGATTGAAACTCTTACACTTATGAAAAAAGAGATAAAAAAACTTAATTTCGATATAGCTTTATTAGCATGCGGAGGTTACGGGTTATTATTATGCCAATATATAAGAGATGAACTCAATAAATCAGCGATTTATTGTGGGGGTATTATGCAGCTAATGTTTGGTGTCATAGGCGAAAGATGGATAAGTGATGAAAAAAACAAAATAAATACTAAAAATGTAAATATTGATGATTTTATAAAACCGTCAAAAAAGGAAACTCCTAATAATTATAAAGTAATAGAAAATGGATGTTATTGGTAATTAAATATTTGTAGTTAAATCCAAATAATATTCCACTAATTCATTTATTATAGTTTTATCTGGAATAGCTTCTGCCATACCATATATAGCTGTCATATTATCATCTTTTTTAGCAGATACTTTTTGTTTAGAAATATCCTTTAATAAAGTAACAAGTTTATTAATGTTTTTTATATTTTTTGGTGTAATACAAATATGTAAACAAATAGGATTTTGTAATATATTTAAATTCCAATCGTTTTTTTGTAATATATCTACTATCTGTGATATTGAATATTTATCACTATAAAATGCTACTACATTTACATCTGGATTACCTATTACATAAAATGAATTTATTTTCCGTATTTCTTTTTTTAAATAATGTGTTTTTTCAATAATCATATCTGAATAATTTTTGTAACAAACATACCCATGATATAATAAAGCACCCCATGTTGTTACTATTTGACTACCAGATCGACTACCCGGAAGTGAAACGCTCGCGTAAATACCTCCAGTCCAATCTGAAACAATGCTATATTGTTTGTGTTTTTTTAATTTATCTCTCCATAACAAAATAGATGAACCTTTTGGAGAATAACCGAACTTATGGGGATCTATGGAAATAGATTGAATGTTGGATTTAAAAGATAATTTTAATTTTTCATTAAATTGACAAATAAAACCTCCCAAACAAGCATCTACATGTAAAGGTATATTATAATCATGTGCGACAAAAGAAATTTCTTTTATAGGATCCATTAATCCATAAGCAAAACATGGTGCGGAAGCAACTATACAACATGTGTTTCTAGATATTTTGTTTTTTAAATTAACTATGTCCATTACAAAATCTTTATTTAAATCGACATAAACTATTTTGAGTCCTAATAATTCACATGCTTTATTTACAGCAGCATGAACAGTTTTAGTACATAAAACTTCTGGTTTACCAAGATAAATAGAATTCTGCTTTAAATTTCTATAAGCTTTTAATGCTAATATAGTGCTTTCGGTTCCGCCAGTTGTTATATTTCCTCCACCATTAGCAGGCATATCATATAATCCTCCTACCATTTTAACTACTTCTGATTCCATTTTAATTAATTCTGGAAATAAATCAGGATGTAATGGATTAGAAAAAAGATAGTTATTATTCAATTCTTTTAATAATGTTTGACAATTACTGTCATTAATATAAATACCTCCTGAAATTTTATTATTAATAGTTGATTTTCTGTTATACATAATACTTAAAATTTCACTAGCATCTATATCTTGTTGAGGTAGATAATGAAAATTATAAATAAACTTTTTTTTAGTTAATTGCGTTTTAATTATTTTTTTTGCTTTTTCTTTGCTATTTTTTATCTTTAATTTTCCTTTTTTAGTAGATTTATAAAAATAAAACACAAATCGTGTTATAAAAAGTTTAATATTTATATTTCGCGTATATAAAATCCATAAAAATACAATAATAATAGTTTTATATTTATGAGATTTTACTATATTTATCATGTAATAATATTTAATGTCTTATGTTTAATTAAATATTAATATTAAATAGTGGGAATAAACTCCCATTTTAATTCTTTACAAATTTTTTTCCAAATATCATCTTGTTCTATTCTTTTAACAGGATCTTTTAACATAGGAAAAAACGGTAAAAACTTGTTTTCATTTAACAATTCACACATTTTATAAAGAACATAATAATAGTTTAAGAAATTTACACGATCATCTGGACAATGTTTAGCGTAAGGACGTTGTATTTCCATAAAAAGATTACATAATTTATCTTCTAATTCTGGACTCATAATAGGCGGTTTAATTCCTAATTTATCTTTTATAAATGGTATATGTTCGTAATATTTATTATATCCTAACTTTTTGAGAATATCTTTGGCTTTTTTATTTGTCATTTGTTTTAATGTAATTCTTTCTTTTTTTATTTGATTTCTAATATTCTCTAATACTTCCTCTGGGATTTGTGTTGTTTCTTTTGCCTGGAATTGTGCTAATATTTCTCTGAAGTGATTAATTCTTTTATATGCATAAAAGCATACTTCTTTAGGAGGCTCTTTATAACTAGGTTTTTCATGTTCAACTAAAAATTGTTTTTGTCTACCACATTTATTACAAATAACCAACCCTTTATGGTCTACTTGTATAAGTTCTCCTGAACAATATTCACAGATTTCATAATTAATTATATAATTATCCATATTAAGAAAATTTTCATTTAAATTTGTCAAATATTTACTGATATTTGTAGTTTCTGTTGTTTTTTTTTTTACCTTCTTATTTTTAGTAAAAAAATTATGAAGTACCTTAGTTTTTTCTGTTACTTCTCCTTGTGAAACTTTTTTCTTTTTTTCAAAATAATTAAAAATTATTTCAGAATTATCCAATAAATATTCTTTCTTTAATTTTTTTAATTTAGACAATTCTTTTTTGATTTTATCAATTTCATCTTTAATATTTAGCGATTCTTCTATATTTGTAGATTTCTTGAGATTAAGTTTTAGGAGTTTTTTTCTTTTTATTAAAGATGGTATTGTTTGTTCCTTTATATTTTTAAATTCATTCATTTTTTCTGTATGCTTACTGTCTAATGTTATTTGTGATTTTTTACTTATTTTGATTTTTTTATTAGCTTTAGGCTTAAAATTTGGCATATGTAATATATATTAATAATTCAAATATTTAATTTAAAATTTTATTAAATATTATATCGTTAAAAAGAATTTTTGATTTTCCCTTAAGGTAATATATGAATGTTGACATCCCTATAAATAAAAATGAATTAAAGGTGGATTGTAGCATGTTACAAAAAATGATATTTTTATACAATACTTTAGAAAATGGATGGACGATAAAAAAACGCAATAATTTATACATATTCACAAAAAACCATGAAGGTAAGAAAGAGGTGATGTTAGATGAATATCTTAAACGGTTTATGCTTGATAATTTAGACATTAATAATTTAGTTTAAATTAATTAATTAAGTAATTAATTGAAATTTTTTTTTCTTTAGCAATAGTATAACTATGGGTGGAGGACTCATGCAGCTCGTTGCTTATGGCGCTCAAGACGTTTATCTTACGGGAAACCCTCAGATTACATTCTGGAAGGTTACCTACCGTCGTCACACTAACTTTGCTATGGAATCTATTGAACAAACTTTCAACGGACAGGCAGATTTCGGTCGCCGTGTCCAGTGCACTGTCTCCAGAAATGGTGACCTTGCCTACCGCACATACCTTCAGATTACACTCCCAGAGATCAATCAGCAGGACGCCGCCGGATCTGGCGCTGTCTACGCTCGTTGGCTCGACAACCCCGGTGAGCAGCTTATCTCAATGGTTGAGGTTGAGATCGGTGGCCAGCGCATCGACCGCCAGTATGGTGATTGGATGCACATC